>Ga0224555_1001061_pt1 | contig 40516 bp, 36 predicted proteins | sample 714S23034metaG_FD_180687 | JGI IMG/M metagenome (GOLD analysis project Ga0224555, IMG submission 180687) | Peat soil microbial communities from Stordalen Mire, Sweden - 717 S2 30-34 | ecosystem: Environmental > Terrestrial > Soil > Wetlands > Peat | place: Sweden: Norrbotten County, Stordalen... | reverse complement strand
GTGCAAAAGGATGAAAAATCTTGTCAGGAAGAATTTTGAATAGTCGCCGGGACAAACGCGTCCAATCCCAAATTCATCAGACGCCATCCTGGAAAAAAATCGGGAGTTTCCTGCCGGACACTAATTAAGGTAATTTGCCCGGCGAGTTTTCGGACCGGGCATCCAACAACGTCACCGCTTCCTCCGCAAAGAGGTTGGTCAACACCACGACCTCTCCGCTTGAGTTGAAGCAAGCTTGTCGAATGGCCAGGATGTCCATCTGCCGGCACAATTGGCGGAAATCGAGGATGGACAGGAAATGCAGGTTGGCCGTGCGATACCAGAGTTGGGGCAGGGACTGGGTGACCGGGCTGCGGCCTCGGAACAGAAGCTGGAGCCGCACGCGGTAATGGGCAAAATTGCTGTAGGCGATGATGACGTGGCGTCCGACGCGGAACGCTTCCCGGAGAATCTCCAGCGGCGCAATCAATTCCTGAAACGTGCCCAGCAACAGCACGTGGTCGAAGGTCTGATCGCCGTACTGATCCAACCCCTCGGCGATGTTGCTTTGATGCGCCACCAGCCCGCGCTCAATGCACCGGGCGACCAGTTCGGGATTTCTTTCCACGCCCTCGGCCAGGACGCGCTTGGCCCGGACGAGCCGCTCCAGGAACGCGCCGTCGCCCGTGCCCAAGTCCAGCACGCGGGAGCCTTCGGGGATCCAGTCCAAAACGCTTTGGTAAATTCCGGGATGCATGATGCTTTTAAATCGCCGCGCCCGCCTCCTTGAAATTCGCGATGCGGTATTCATTTCCAAGGTAATGCCGCACCACGTTGGCGAACCCCGGGTTCTCGATCAGAAAAGAATCGTGCCCGTACAGGGTTTCCAGATTGATGTAGGTGGCGGCCACGCGGGCGCGCTTGAGCAGGCGCACCAGTTCCCGCGACTGCGCCGGCGGATACAGCCAGTCGGACGCAAAGGAGATGACCAGAAAACGGGCCTGAACCCGCCGCAAAACCTCCTCCGGCGGCTCGCCGCCGAACAAGTCGAACTGGTCCAGCGCCTTGGTCAGGTAAATATAGGAATTGGGATCGAATCTGCTGACGAAACTTTCTCCCTGATGGTGAAGATAGCTTTCGACGGTGAAGAGCGCCGCCTCGGCGTCGGCCTGAAGGCGCGGTTGCAAGGCGCGTCCGAACTTGCGCGTCATCGCGTATTCGCTCAGATAGGTGACGTGCCCCACCATGCGGGCCACGGCCAGACCGTGGTTGGGCCGGCGGTCTGGCGTGTAGTTTCCGCCGTTCCAATTCGGATCGGTGATAATGGCTTGGCGGCCGATTTCGTTGAAGGCAATTTGCATCGCGCTATGCGAGGTGCAGGTCGCAATCGGGATGCAAACGCGGACGCGCTCCGGGAATTGGACCGCCCAGGCCAGCGCCTGCATTCCGCCCATCGAACCGCCGATGACCGCGAACAGCCCTGAGATGCCCAGGTGTTCGATCAGTTTTGCCTGCACGGCCACCATGTCGGCCACGGTCACGGGAGGAAAGTCCATGCCGTAAGGCTGGCCGGTTTCAGGGCGGGGCGAAGGCGGACCGGTCGTCCCGTCGCAGCCGCCCAGCACGTTGGAACAAACCACAAAGAATTTGTCGGTATCAATAGCCTTGCCCGGGCCAACGTGGTAATCCCACCAACCGGGACGCCCCGTGCCCGGCTGAAGCCCCGCCAGGTGCGCCGTGCCGGACAAGGCATGGCAGACCAGGATGGCGTTGTCGCGCCGGGCCGAGAGCGTTCCCAGCGTTTGGTAGGCCACCTCCACCTGATCGAACGTGAAACCGGACTGGGTCCGCACGCCACGCAACGTGGCCGTGTGCGCGCGGGTCACCCCCAAGGGCGACTGATAACCCGTGATTCTTTGATCCTGAAGATCGCCCTGAACGATGCTGTCGGGCGCGTCTGTCATCTTTGCTGGGCTTCCTGTCCGGTTCATTTCGTGGCGCGCAAGGCCTGGTCAATGTCCGCCTTGATGTCTTCCACGTCCTCCAGACCGATGGACAGGCGGACGTAATCCTGCGTGGCGCCGGTTTCCTCCAACTCGGAGGGTGACAACTGCGAGTGCGTCGTGGAGGCCGGATGAATCACCAGCGATTTGGCGTCGCCGATGTTGGCCAGATGCGACAGCAGTTTGACCGAGTTGATGAACTTTTTGCCCGCTTCCAAGCCGCCCTTGATGCCAAAGCCGACCAGGCCGCCGAAACCCCGCTTGAGGTATTTCGAGGCCACTTTGAAGCTCGGATCGTCAGGCAGACCGGGATAGGTTACCCAATTGACCAGCGGATGGCTTTTGAGCCAGCGGGCGATCTCCAACGCATTGGCCGAATGTTGTTTTTGCCGCAGGGGCAAGGTTTCCAGCCCCTGCAAAAAGAGGAACGAGTTGAACGGGCTGAGCGCCGCGCCGACATCGCGCAACAACGTCACGCGCACCTTGAGCACGAAGGCCACGTTGCCCAGACCGGGCACGTTGCTCAGGGCGTCCCAATACACCAAGCCGTGGTAGCTGGGGTCGGGCGTGGTGAATTCGGGGAACTTGCCGTTGTTCCACTTGAATTTGCCGGAATCCACAATGACGCCGCCGATGCTGGTGCCATGGCCGCCGATGTATTTCGTGGCCGACGTGGCAATGATATCAGCGCCAAAATCAAACGGACGGACCAGTCCGACGCCGACGGTGTTGTCAATGACCAGCGGAATGCCGTTTTCATGGGCAATCTCGGCCAGCGCCTCGAAGTCCGGGACGTTCAACTTCGGATTGCCGATGGTTTCGGCGTAAAGCGCCCGGGTTTTCGGCGTGATGGCTTTGCGAAAGGCCTCGGGGTCGCGCGAATTGACGAATTTCACCGTGCGGCCCAGCTTGGGAAGCGTGTAGTGAAACAACGCGTAGGTGCCCCCATACAGGTTGTCGCCGGAGACAATCTCGTCGCCCAACTGCGTGATCCCCAGCACCGCGTAAGTGATGGCGGCCGCGCCGGACGCCACCCCCAGCGCGCCGGTGCCCCCTTCCAGGGCGGCCACGCGCTGTTCGAAGACATCGGTGGTGGGGTTCATGATGCGGGTGTAAATGTTGCCGAATTCCTTCAGGGCAAACAGATTGGCCGCGTGCTCGGTGTTTTTGAAGACGTACGACGTCGTCTGGTAGATCGGCACGGCGCGCGCGGTCGTGGTTGGGTCGGGTACCTGGCCGGCGTGCAGCGCCAGCGTGCTGAGTCCTTGGGATGAAGTGCTCATAATAATTTATTGTTTATATTTTAATTTTTTCAAGATTAATAGGGTTGAACTTGCTGGAGGCTGAGTCGTTCGCCATGCACTGGCGGGCTCGCAGGGGAAGAAGGCGGCCTTCGCAAGCCATCGCTCAGCCCCCAGCTTGAATGCATGCGGCCTTAAAACTCCCATTTGCCGGTCAGTCCCCATACGCCGTTGGCTTGGTGATTCAACACGTTGCCAAAGTGGCCATAACCGACGGCCAGCGTCAAGTGATTATTCACCACGTAAGCGGCGTCCAGGGTCGCCCAGTCTCCCTCCCGCTTGACCAAATTGCCAATGGGCTGGTAAGCGCGCGGCTGCTCCTTGTACTCCGCCGCGATCGCCAATTGCTTGGTGACGAACACCACCACGTTGCCCTCAAAGACGGCGCTGTAACTGCGCGTGAATCCACCCAACCCGTCCCAGACGGCTTTGGTGGCGCGTCCGCCCACTTCCAGCAGCACGGGCCGCGGCAGTTGCGTGAAGAGCTTCGAGGCGTAGAGCGTGTAATCCTCCCCTTGCTTGCGCGACAGGCCATACAGGCCCAGCACGTCCGCCCCCTTCAGCGCTGTGACTTCGTTTCTGACCTCGTTGATGCCGTCGTTGTACTTGTAATGCGCGCCGGCCGTGATGGCGGGAATCCATTTCTGATCAAATTCGCCTTCCTTCAACAGTTGCAGGCGCGCGTTGGCGTTGTGCAATTCCACATCGTGCGTGCCAATGCCCAGCACCCCCGGCAGGTCGCCCAGACTGAGGGTGTCCCAGCCGTAGCCAAGTTCAACCCGCTTGAAGGGCGATTCGGTGATGGTCAAGGCCTCCAGATTGACGTCGTGGCCCAGGTTGATGTAAGAAAACCCCACGCTGGGCCGGCCCACCAGTTCTCCGGCTTGTGGCGGATTGACGATGTAGGCCGAGAGCGTGGAGAAGATGCCCCCGCTGCCTTCGATTTGGTGCAGCGGCAAAGGCGGCGGTTTTTCCGCCGAGGCTGCGGCGGCGGGTTGAGCGGCAGGTGGCGCGGCGGGTGGAGGGTCTTCCGCGGCCCACAAAGCGGGCGCGGGCGTGGCGGCCAGGGCCAGCGCCAGCCACAACACGGGCGGACGCAGGACACGGTGTTCAGGGTGCGAACTCATTGGGATCATCAGCATTTTATTCATGTTTCATTTTGTTTTGTTTTGACAGCAAACCTCCCGTCGTCCGGTCAGCTTGTTGTCGGGTTTCTATGGGTTGTCTTTTCTGCGGGGTTCTAGTTGGCTGGAATCGATACTTGTTTGCGCGCTTCGTCGGCCAGCGCGGTGCTCAGATAGCGTTCCCCGGTGCTGCAACCGATGGTCACGATCAATTTGCCCTTGTTCTCGGGCCGTTTGGCCACTTGCAGCGCCGCCCAGACGTTGGCCCCGGTGGAGATGCCGGCCAGAATCCCATCCTCCAGCGCCAGCCGGCGCGCGGTGACAATCGCGTCCTCGTTGCTGACCGTGATGACGTCGTCCAGAATTTGCAGGTTCAGGTTCTTCGGCACAAAGCCCGCGCCCGCGCCCTGGATTTTGTGCGGGCCGGGTTTGACCGGCTGTCCGTTGCGCGTTTGCGTGATGACCGGGGACTCCTTGGGTTCGACGGCAATGACACGGAAGTTCTTCTTGCGCGACTTGATCACCTCGCCGATGCCCGTGATGGTTCCGCCCGTGCCGACGGCGGCCACCAGAATGTCCGCCCTCCCGTCGGTGTCGGCCCAGATTTCTTCGGCGGTCGTCCGGCGGTGGATTTCGGGATTGGCCGGATTATTGAATTGCTGCGGAATCCACGAGTCGGGAATTTCCTTGTTGAGTTCTTCGGCTTTTTTGATCGCGCCTTTCATTCCGTCGGGGGCCGGGGTCAGAACCAATTTGGCTCCCAGCAAGGCCAGCAGCGTGCGCCGCTCCAGACTCATGCTTTCGGGCATGGTGAGAATCAGTTTGTAGCCCTTGGCCGCCGCGACGAACGCCAGCGCAATGCCGGTATTGCCGGAGGTCGGTTCGATGATGGTCGTGCCGGGTTTGAGGATGCCGTCGTGTTCGGCGGCGGCGATCATGGCAATGCCGATGCGGTCTTTGACGCTGCCGAGGGGATTGAAGAACTCGCCCTTCAAGGCAAGGGTGGCATCCACGCCCGCGGCGACCCGGTTTACTTTGATCAGCGGGGTGCGGCCCACTGTGCTGATAATGTCAGGATAAACAGGCATAATTATTATTCTTTCTCAAACTGCTCTTTTCTTTTGTTTCATTGTTCACGTTTAATAAACAGTATGTCTATTAACATGGTATAGATTAAGCCCACACTGAATAATTGCAAGCCAATTATTGCGATTTTTTCACCGTAAATTGCTCATGTCTGAAGCCTGTCTTGCTCAACGGCCGGTCATTTGCTCCAGCCTTTCAGGATACCGCGCGCCCTGCACCGTGATCTTCGACGCGGCGCTGTCCATTTCCCGCAAATCGTCCGGGGTCAGTTCCACTGCAACTGCTCCCATGTTCTCGTCCAGGCGATGCAGTTTTGTTGTGCCGGGGATGGGAACAATCCATGGCTTTTTGGCCAGCAACCACGCCAGCGCAATTTGAGCCGGCGTTGCCTTCTTCCTTTGCGCGATTTTGGCGAGCACATCAATCAAGGCCTGATTCGCCTTGAGCGCCTCCGGCGTGAAGCGCGGCAGTGTGCTGCGGAAGTCGGTGCTGTCAAATTTCGCGTCTTCGCCAATCCTGCCCGTGAGAAAACCCTTGCCCAGCGGACTGTAGGGAACCAGGCCGATGCCGAGTTCTTCCAGCGTCGGGATCACTTCGGCTTCCGGCCGCCGCCACCACAGCGAGTATTCGCTCTGGAGGGCCGTGACCGGCTGAACGGCGTGCGCCCGGCGGATCGTTTTCACGCCCGCTTCGGACAATCCGAAGTGCTTGACCTTGCCTTGCTGGATCAGTTCCTTCACCGCGCCCGCGACGTCTTCAATCGGCACATTCGGGTCAACCCGATGCTGATAGAGCAAATCAATCGTCCCGACCTTGAGCCGCTTGAGCGAGCCTTCGACGGCCTGCCTGATGTGATCGGGCCGGCTATTCAGACCGGCCGCTCCCGGCCGATGGTCACTGCCGGTGAGGTCGAACCCGAATTTGGTGGCGATCACGACCCGGCCGCGGAACGGAGCGAGGGCTTCGCCGACAAGTTCCTCATTCGTGAACGGGCCATAGACTTCAGCGGTATCGAAAAACGTGATGCCGCGATCCACGGCTGTCCGAAGAAGAGACGTCATCTCCGTTTTATCTTTGGGCGGCCCGTAGGAAAAACTCATTCCCATGCACCCCAGTCCGACGGTGGAAACTTCCAAATTGCTCTTTCCCAGTTTGCGCTTTTGCATATTCACGAATCCATTCATTACAAAAACCGGCCGGCTGCATCCCCGCCCGGATCGTTAGCGAATTTATTTCATGGTAAATGTGCCAGTGTTGACATCACCCGAGCTTTCGCTGTTCACGTAGCTTCCGCCCGTCGCGGAGGAGAACCGCACCATCAGATAATTCGTCGTTCCCGAATCATTGGCATTCGTAAAATTCAACAGGATCATGGCCACCTGCGGTCCATACGTCGTGTACGTGTAATTGCCAGACTGACCCTCCGCTTCCTTGATGCCGCTGAACGTCCCATAGCCAAACGAATAGCCTCCTTTCCCGCCGGTAAGCGTCCTGCCCACCAACGAGAGCGGGACCGTGCTGGCCGGCTGCGAGAAAGTAACAGTCCCGTGACTCTTGGAATTGCTGAAAGTGGCGCTGTGGCTGCTGGTAAAAGTAAAGGGAGGCGGGGTATTGTCGCCCACCGCGGCCGGCGGCGCCACGTTATAGCCCACAAAGAGGGCCGTTTTCGCTCCAGTCCTGGTGTACGTGTAAGGTCCCACCCCGAGATTGTTGGTGTCCGCTGAGAATTGGGCGAACGTGCCGGCGCCCAAACTAATCACGAATGATTCACTCTTCCCTTTATGCACCGCGGTCACCGTGCCCAACAAGCCGGCCACCGACGCCGGCGCCGTGTAGGCCTCCGTGCTCGTTTCTCCAGCGACGCTGAAAGTCCCGGCGTTGGTGCTGACATTGGTTGCAATATCAGATTCCAAATAATAGGTGTTCGATCCCGTCGAAAAATCCAGCACGATGTAGTTGGTCGTGCCGAGGTCGGCCTCGTTGGTCAAGCTCTCCTGCACCAGGCCCGCCGTCGGACTATATTGCGCATACGTGTAGGCGCCTGAAGAACTCCCGTTGGTGGCCGTGGCCGTGAAGGTCCCGTCGCCGAAGACGTTCGTGAATTGAAAAACATTGGTTCCGGCATTCGCCGACGTCAGGCCGGAAATCGAATCGGGCGCCGTGCTCGACGCGTCACTGAGAGTAAACGTGCCGGAGTTTGTAGAGAGGTTGGTCCATGTCCCGCTCGTGCCGTTGGTGAAGGAGAGGGTAATGACATCCCCGCCCTGGCTATGGGCCACCGTCGTTGGCGGCGCCGTCAAAGTTACCGCCAACTGCCCCGTCTTGGCATCGCTCAGGGTGTAGGTATAACTGCCAACGCCGGTATGGGCGTGGTCGCCACTGCCCGCCTCGCTGAACGTATTCGCGCCAAAACTCAGCACCTCGCGGCCATTGTTGCTGGTGTTAACGCCTTGCCATGTCGTTCCAGCGAGGGACTCCGGCGCGACAAGCCCGACCGAGTCGTCGGTCAATATCAGGCTGTTGGTCTTCGACCGGTTGCCGGCGGCATCTTCCGCATAGACATTGATGGTGTTTGCGCCCTCGCTGAGAAGGACGAAAGCCGTCCAATTCGTGTATTCGTTGCCCGTGGCGGCGAGGTTCCAGCCGCCGCTTCCGACCTGGCACCAAACAGACGCCACGCCGACGTTGTCTTTGGCCGTTCCGCTGATGGCAACGACTGAATTGCTCCCGGTGCTTTTTTTGGTGGTGATCGCCACGGTGGGCGCCTGCTTATCCACAAAGTTGGCCGTCAATTGCAGGTTCGACGCCATTTGGAACGTCAGCTTGGCATTCGTGCTCGTCAACGTGTTGGTGGGGCTTGTTTCAATCCAGTCGGAAAAGGCAAACCCGGCGGCGGCGGTGGCCTTTATCGGATAGTCCTGGCCAATGTTCAGGGCCTTCCCCTTGTAGGTTGGACTCACGCTGCCGCGGCCATTGATGGCCACGGTCAACTTCGCCGTGGGACCTGCCGCCCGGGCTGCATTGGTCCCGGTGGCGACAGCCAGTGAAATGGCGCCGAGTAAAACAAACTGCCGAAGAATTTGATTCATATTCTTATGATTCTGTTGCTCAAGTCTGAGTTTTTAATCCGTTCAATCCGGCCGACGCAAAACGACGGCATATTTAGTTTGAGAATATGAATGGCGCGGCGTTGTGCGTCAACCAAGAAATGGCCTGTTTTTTTGGCTTTCCCATTGCCCCGCCGCCCCGATCCGTTTAGAACAGTTCGCCGTGAGCGAGCAGAATCCAACGCCGGGATCGGAAATGATCCTCTACCAAACCGAGGACGGGAGCACCCGGCTTGAGGTCAAGCTGGAAAACGAGACGGTTTGGCTGACGCAGCAGCAAATGGCGGATCTGTTTCAAAGCAGCAAACAGAACGTCGGCCAGCACTTGAAGAACATTTTTCAAGAGGAGGAACTCACCGAGAATTCAGTTGTAAAGAATTTCTTTACTACTGCCGCCGATGGGAAGGGCTACCGCACCAATTTCTATAATCTTGATGTCGTTATCGCCGTTGGCTACCGGGTTAAATCCCAGCGCGGCACGCAATTCCGCCAGTGGGCCACTCAACGGTTGAGCGAATACATCATCAAAGGGTTTACGCTGGACGACGAGCGGTTAAAGAATCCCCCAGGGCCGGGCGCAACCGATTATTTCAACGGCTTGCTTGAGCGAATCCGGGACATTCGGGCAAGCGAACGCCGCATGTATTTGCGGGTAAGGGAAATTTTCGCCTTGGCAGCGGATTACCAGCCGGAGGATCAGGAGACCCAGGTGTTTTTCCAAATCATCCAAAACAAGCTGCATTTCGCCACCAGCGGCAAAACCGCGCCTGAACTGATTGCCGAACGCGCGGACGCCGACAAGCCCAACATGGGCTTGACCACGTGGAAGGGCGGCATTGTCCGCAAAGGGGACGTGACCATCGCCAAGAACTATCTGAACGAGGAGGAAATCACGTCGCTGAACCGCGTGGTCACGATGTTCCTTGATTTTGCGGAAGATCAGGCCAAAAGGCGGAAGCAGGTTTTTATGCGGGACTGGCGGACGAAACTCGACGAATTTTTGAAATTAAACGACCGGGACATCTTGACAGATGCAGGACGGGTCACGCGCGAGGAGGCCCACCGGCACGCGGAAGCGCAATACAGCCGGTTTGAAGAACGCCGTAGAAGAGAATTGGAAGCCAAGGGGGAAGCCGGGTTTGCCGCTGGCATCGCGCAACTTGAGGGAAAAGTAAAGAAAATCGCCTTGTCGAAGCCGAAGGGCAAAAAGAAATAGTGTTGCTGCTGAATGCGTTCTCAATAGTATGGGCTGACTGCGGGCAATATGAACGAGGCGGACACATGCCGGAAATTCGTGCTTCCGAAGTTCCAGGCGGCGGGGTGGGAAAACGATCCACATTCCATCGCCGAGCAACGATTTTTCACCGAGGGCCGCATCGTCGTGCGGGGCAACAAGGCGGAACGCGGAAATCATCGGCAAATTCGGCGGGGCGGACCAACTCCGCAGCGCTGTGAACCAACTGCAAACGCTGCTATACGCGGCTTAAGCCATGTGCCTGCCAAACCCAGATGAATTCGGAGAGTATCTCGTATTTGTCGACGAGAGCGGAGATCACGGCCTGGCACGGGTTGATGCGGGGTACCCCATCTTTGTGCTCGCGTTCTGTCTGTTCGCGAAGAACACCTACGTGGAACGAGTCGGCCCGGCATTGCAACGGCTCAAGTTCCACTTTTGGGGTCACGATGAACAGGTTTTGCATGAGCACGAGATTCGGAAGCCGAATAAGAATTACGGCTTTCTTTTCGACCCGGCCAAGCGAATAGAGTTCCTGGACGCGGTGAGCAAGCTAGTGGAAGAAGCCTCGTTCCAACTCGTGGCGGCAGTCATCCGCAAACTTGAGTTTTCCAAGCAGTATGCTTTGCCCATAAATCCTTATGATGTGGCTCTGGAGTTCGGGTTGGAGCGAATTTACCTGGAGTTGAGCGGCCGGGGACAGGCTGGCAAGATCACACATGTCGTCGTGGAGAAGCGAGGGGAGAAAGAGGACAATCAGCTTGAATTGGCGTTCCGCCGCATTTGCTCTGGCGCGAACGCACTCAACCAGCGGCTGCCGTTTGAACCGGTGATGATTCCCAAGGCGTCAAACTCCACGGGCTTGCAAATGGCTGATTTGGTCGCACGCCCTGTCGGGATCAAGGTTTTACGCCCCACCCAGCCAAATCGGGCTTATGACATTGTGGCAAAGAAATTCCACCGAAGCCCGGCCGGCGAGACGAAAGGATGGGGATTGAAGGTCTTTCCCTGAAAGTGCGAAGGGCCTCCGGCAATGCCAGAGGCCCAGCGCCGACCGGAAATTTCCAGTCCGACTTAAGTGGAATATGACCCACATGAACAGAAACGTCAATCCCGAATAATTTGATGACTAAATTCGTCACCATTGATAACAAGGCTAAAAGCTAAACTTTATGAGAAGATTTCTGAGAATTGCGTTTCGGCCTTCAACCTTCACGTTTCAGCCTTTAGCCTTTAGCCTTTCCATGCAACCCACTACTGCACAGTCCCTTGGATCGCTTCTCAAGTCTGCCAGGGACATTATGAGAAAAGATAAAGGTCTGAACGGGGATTTGGACCGGCTGCCGATGCTCACTTGGATCATGCTCCTGAAATTCCTGGATGACCTGGAAATTCAGCGGGAGGGGGAGGCCAAGCTGGCTGGGAAGAAATTCAAGCCGGCTGTCGAACCGCCTTATCGGTGGCGGGATTGGGCTGCCATGTCGGACGGCATCACGGGCGATGAACTTCTGGCCTTCATCAATAATGAGGAAACGACGCTGCCTAACGGCAAGAAGGGCGATGGGCTGTTTCGTTATTTGCGCACGCTGACCAGTTCCAATGGCGATAATCGCCGGGATGTGATTGCCACGGTTTTCAAGGGCGTGCAGAACCCGGATGGTCATCGGGTATCCTCGACCGGGCCTTCAAAGGAGAACTGTGAACGATGCCGAAATGTGAGCGTTACATCGGCATGGACTACTCCGGCGCGGAAACACCCACCTCCATCGGGACGCCGCTGCCACTTTGGCCGAAATGGCAGGATCAAAACGGGGCGGAAGTGGCAGAGGCGTCCCGCCTCTGTTCCGCTTGCATCAGCGGCGGGACGCCGCTGCCACTCTTGGGGGGCGCATGCGTGAACTTCACGCAACCGGCCGCGGCCGGGAAGGCCGTCGCGGAAACCGCGAAAAGGCCGTCTTGAACCCCAAGAGAGGACGTTGGCGCGGGTCGAGGGTTGGATTCTTGGCGTTGCATGAACGTGCGCGGTCAGCCTGAAAGACAGGTGGGGAAGCGTCCCCCTGGAACGGGGGGCAGTGAACGGTAATTTGATTTATTTTGAATAATCACACTTGAATTCCCATCTAAGCGTGGTAGTGTAAGGCCGTGGAGGCGCGGTAGCGCCCTGTTCTTTGACATTTTGCAGTGGGTAAAAAGGAGTGGACCGTCCCAGGCCATGCAGGGTATGGCAGCCTGCCTGCCCTACGCCGAGGGGGTGGAAGGCGCGTGAATTTCACGCATCACCCCCCCCTGCCGGGCGGGACAGGGTATGGACAGGGTCAACACGGCTAAACACGCCAATTTCTTGCGATTCCTGTGCCTCTTCGCGGCAAAGCATTGAGGGATGGCCGCTAAAAAGCGCACAAGACGCAAAAAAATGGCACATCGCGGCTAAGGTGCATAACTGGGCGCATAAAGGCGCTAAACCCGGCGGTCTTAACCCCGGAATATGCAGCTACATGCAGGTACATGCAGGTACATGCACTTTGTGCTTTGTACGGAAAAGCGCGCCGGTGAGATTGCCTTGCGCCGGGCGGTTTAGTGTTTACCCTGTGCCGGTGACTGACATCGAAAAACTGGCGTGTGAGCTGATTGCGTTGCCCAGCGTCAATCCCGCCTTCCTCCCGCAGAACCATCCGCAGGCCGGCGAAGGGCGCGTGGCCGATTTCCTGGCTGCCACGGCCGCCCAGGCCGGACTGGACGTTGAATTGCAGGAGGTTCTCCCCGGCAGGCCCAACGTCCTGGCGCGGCTCACGCCCGCCGGCGTCATCCGGCGCCGGGTTATCCTGGCGCCGCATACGGACACGGTGCCGGCGTTTTCGGAGGACCAATTTGCTCCGCGCTTGCGCCAAGGGCGGATTTATGGCCGCGGCGCGTGCGATACCAAAGGCTCCATCGCCGCCATGCTCGGGGCCTTGACGGCCCTGGCGCAAAGTCCGGCGCGCCCAGCGGCGACGGAGATCATTTTCGCGGGGGTGATTGACGAGGAAAACGCCCAGGCCGGCTCGCATGCGCTGGCGGCCAGCGGGTTGAAGGGCGATCTGGCCATCGTGGGCGAACCGACCCGCCTCGCTGTCGTGACCGCGCACAAGGGCAGTTTGTGGCTCCGCCTGGAAACCCGCGGAAAGGCCGCGCATGGCGCCTGTCCGCATCTGGGCCGCAACGCGGTGCATGAAATGGCGCGCATTGTTGATCTTTTGGAAACCGATTACGCGCGGCAATTGAAACGGCGGCGCCACCCATTGCTGGGTTGCGCGACCGTCAGCGTGGGTTCGATCAACGGCGGCAGCCAGCCCAACATCGTGCCGGCGCAGTGCCAGGCCACCGTGGACCGGCGGACGCTGCCGGGCGAAACCGAGGCTTCGGTCTGCGGTGAGTTGCGGAGTCTGTTCCGCCGGCACAAACTCCGGGCGGTCGTCAGCGACTTCAAGATCAGCCCGTGCCCTCCGATGGAAACCGACGCCACACTGCCGCTGGTGAGGAAGTTCATGCAGGCGGCCGGGCAAGCCAAGCCGGCGGGCGTCCATTATTATTGCGATGCGTCGGTGCTGGCGCGCGCGGGCATCCCGAGCATTGTGTACGGGCCGGGAGACATTGCCCAGGCGCACACGGCCGGCGAGTGGATCGGGCTGAAATCCCTGGCCACAGCCGCGGCCTGCCTGCTGAAGTTTTTCCGAACCTTGCCGTGACATCATGAGCGAGAAACGAGAAGCGGGCTTTGTGCGGCAGAGCAGTTGGATGGTCATCTCGACTTTTGCGGGCGGGATGATGATGGCGCTGGTGCATACGGTGGCCCGGAGAATGGGGGCGGAGGAGTATTCCACCTTCGTGACCTTGCTGCGGGTGCTCATCATCATGGGCATTCCCATGGCCGCGCTGCAAACGATCTTTGCCCGGCAGGCCGCGGCCGTGACCAACGACACCCAGCAACGCCGCTTGATCGCCACCGTGCGCGCCATCATGCAGGGCACCTTCCTGGTGTGGGTGGTTTGCGCCGCCGCCGTCCTGGCCGGGATGCGGCCGCTGTCGCATTTGCTCAAAGTCAGCAATCCCTGGGCGCTGTATTTCACGCTGATAATTGGCTTGACAGGTTTGTGGATTCCCATCGCCAAGGGCGTGCTGCAAGGCCAGCAAAGGTTCTTCGGACTGGGCTGGTTGCAAATCAGCGACGGGGTGGGGCGCTTTGGCGTCATGCTGCTGGTCATCCTGTGCTTCGCCGGCAAAGCGGCGGGGGGGATGTTCGCGGCGGTGGTGGGGCAACTGTTGACCATTGCCATCGCCGCCTGGCTGACCTTCCCGCTTTGGAGCGCCCGCTCTTCCGCCGGCTTCGAGTGGAAGGGATGGCTGGCCTACGCCGTGCCGTTGACAGTGGGCTTGGGGACGGTGCTGCTGATGTCCAGCATAGACATGGTGTTCGTGCAGGGGCTTTTCACCGACACGCGCCAAACGGCCCTTTACGGCGGAGCGATGCTGACCGGCTTTGCCATCATCCAATTCATCGCCCCGGTGGCTCTGGTCATGTTCGCCCGCGTGGCCAAAAGCGTGGCGCGCTCGGAAGGGGGCGGCAGCCTGGGTCTGACCTTGTGGGCCACCCTCCTGTTCGGCGCGCTGGCGGGCGTGGGTTGCACGATCCTGCCCCAATTGCCGCTGCGTCTGATGTACTTTGGCAACCCGGAGATGTGGAAGGCGGCGCCGTTGGTGCCCTGGTTCGCCTGGGCGCTGCTGCCGTTGACGGTGGCCAATGTCCTGGTGCAGAACATCCTGGCGCGGGGCCGCTTCAAGGCGGTCCTGTGGCTGGCGCTGGTGCCGCCGGCCTACACGGCCGCCCTTTGTTGGCAGGCCCCCATGCTGGTGCGCCTGAGTTCCTTCGACGCCTTCATTCGTGTCATACAAACTTTGGGCGTGGCCAGCACCGTGCTCTGCCTGGCCGCGGCGTGGTTCTGCCGCCAGCCTGGCGCGCTCAGCGTTTCGGATCCGGTTTCGGAGCCGGCGCCCGCAGTTTACGGTAGCACCAGTTCTCCACCGGGGCAAAAAGAGGGCGCAACACTTTGAAGGGCGAATAAATCCACCTCACCCGGATCACCGACAGAAGCATTGTCAGGGAGGACCTGAAAAGGGCCACCTTCGATCCTGTTTTGTCGGTCCATTCCGTGGGCACTTCCACCACGCGGAACCCCTGGCGCGTGATCAGGTAAAGCAGGTTGATGTCAAAAGCCATGTCGGCGATGCACAAGTCGGCATGAATGGCTTCCACCACCTCGCGGCGCATGACCTTGGCCCCGCACTGGGTATCATGGATGTTCATGTGGAAGAGCAGTTGCACGATGCGATGAAACGACCGGCTGGCGAAGCGGCGCTGGCCTGATTGCAACTGGTGCAAGACCGCCCCCGGCAGCCAGCGGGAGCCAATCACGCAATCCGCCTCCAGGGCGTGCCGCAGCAAATCCAGGAAGGCCGGCGGCTCCGTCGCCCCGTCGGCATCCACGTAGCCGATGAAGTCGGCCAGCGGGGCCAGCTTGAGGCCCTCGATCAAGGCCCCGCCCTTGCCGATCGGGTCCTCATGCACCACCAAACTGACCACGGGGAACTCCGCCGCCACCGCCTGCACCACGCCCAGCGTGTTGTCCCGGCAGCCATTGAGAACGACGACCAACTTGAATTTTCCCGCGTAATGGCCAGTAAAGAACTCGGCGTAACCGCGCAAAACGGGGCCAATCCGGCGCTCCTCGTTGTAGGCCGGAATCAGCAGCAGAACGCTGGGAAACTCCTGGTTCACGCGCCGTGTTTACCCAACTCCCGCCCCCTTGTCGAGGTTTCTTCCTTCATCCTTAAACGCAGATGAGGCAGGGCGATGATGATCTTTTTTGGGTGAATTTTTTTTGGGTTGAATGACGCGGGCCATTTGGGCATTGTTCAACAAATGAGTTCGACTTCGCACTCTTGGGTGTTGAGCGCGGAAACCGAGGAGGAAGCATGATTTACCAAGTCGAGTTTAAGCCGCGCGCACTCAAAGACTTGAAAGGCCTGCCCGTCACGGAGCGAACCCGCATTGTAGCGAGGGCGGAAGCATTGCAAAACGACCTGGAGGGTGATGTGAAACGCCTCACCAACTTCACCCCTGAATACCGGCTGCGGGTCGGAAACTACCGGGTTTTGTTTGAAGTGGAAGGGCCAAAGGTGGTAATCTATCGTGTGCGGCATCGGAAAGACGCCTATAAATGAAGCTGATAAACTATGTTGACACTGCACCCTGATATTCTCGTGAGAAACGGCAAGAAGCAATTCGCGGTCCTGCCTTACGAGGAATTCCTGGCCTTGCAAGAGCGATTGGCCGACGCCGAAGACCTGTTGGAACTGCGCAAGGCCAAGCGGGCGGAAGGCAAAAGCCGCTCGATTCCGCTGGCTGAAGTGAAGCGCCAGTTGAGCGCCGCCTAGATTGAAAGACGTTGAGCCAACGTGCATCACTCCCGGCGATGCGTGCTGGCCGGGCCGGCTGGCTGAATGCCTCGGCCGCCTGGCGCCGACGGGGCTCCTGGTGCTGGGCAATCTCGACATTCTTTCGCGCTGCAAGACCGCGCTTTTTTGCTCTGTCCGCGTCCCGGCAGCGTCATATCACAATCTGAATGCCCCACTGCCGCCGGGCCATCGAACTCATCACAAACTGGGATGAGTTTGATTCCCCGCCCAAACGGCGGCTTGCCACAAGGGCGTGGCGCGGTAAACTCCGCCCTGTGAATCTTCTTTTTGTCGGGGATATTGTCGGCGAGCCGGGAAGGCACGCCATGCGACGCTTGCTGCCGGGACTGCGCCAATCTCTTCACGTGGACATCGTCATTGCCAATGGCGAAAACGCCGCCGGCGGGGCCGGCATCACCATCAACACGGCCAACGAAATCCTGGACGCCGGCGTCAACGTCATCACCACTGGCGACCACTTGTGGGACCAAAAGGAAGTCACCATGCTGCTGCAAACCGAGCCGCGCTTCCTGCGGCCCTGCAATTATCCTCCCGGCACGGTGGGGCAGGGGAGCACCGTCTGGCGCTCGGAGGGCTTGCCGGCCGTCGGCGTGCTCAATCTCCAGGGCCGCACTTTTATGGCCCCGCTGGAGAATCCCTTTCTGGTCGCCCGCGCCGAGGTGGCCCGGCTGCGCGAGATGACCCCGATCATTTTTGTGGACATGCACGCCGAGGCGACTTCGGAAAAAATCGCCCTGGCCCGGATGTTGGACGGCCAGGTTTCCGCCGTGGTGGGCACGCACACGCACGTGCAGACGGCCGACGAGCAGATTTTTCCGGGCGGCACGGCCTACTTGACAGATGCCGGTTTCACCGGGCCGCACGAAAGCGTCCTGGGCCGCGAAATCGAGCCGGTCATCCAGCGTTTTTGCACCAACATGCCGCAGAAATTCGGCGTGGCCAGCGAGCGCATCCTGCTGCAAGGGGCGCTGGTGCGGATAGACGACAAATCCGGGCGCGCCCTGGCCATCACGCGCGTTTCCGAGCCGGTGCCCTGACGGCGCATCCGGGTTTTGGCTGGCATTTTTTGCTCTTTTTCTTGCTCTTAATCCTAATCTTAATCTTAATCTCAATCTCAATCTGCTTGCGGGATTAAGATTATGATTAAGATTAGGATTAAGAGCGGGAAGCCGGTGCCCTGACCCGTTCAGATCATGCCCCGGCCAGCCACATCGCAATGGGATTTTGGCGGCGAACTTTTTCCCAAGGAAGCCACCCGCCGCGTCTTGTCCGTCAGCGAATTGACGGCCGAAATCCGCCGCCTGCTGGAACGCAGCCTGGGCCAATTGTGGGTCTCTGGCGAAATCACCAACTGCCGCGCCCAGAGTTCCGGCCACGTCTATTTCACCCTCAAAGACGCCGGGGCGCAGATCAATTGCGTGCTCTTTCGCGGCGACGCCGTGGCTGGGCGGCAGGCGCTGCAGGACGGCCAAAAGGTGATTCTCAAAGGCGAACTGACCGTCTATGAGCCGCGCGGGCAATACCAACTTCACGTCCTGGCCATCGAAGCGCAAGGGGTGGGCGCGCTCCAGGCCGCCTTTGAAAAACTCAAGCAGAAGCTGGCCGCCGAGGGTCTTTTCGCCCCCGAACGCAAGCGGCCTCTGCCCCGTTTTCCCCAGCGCATCGGCCTGGTCACTTCGGCCGCCGGGGCCGCCTTGCGCGACGTCTTGCGGGCCGTGCAGCGCCGCCATCCGGCGCTGGAAATCATCTTCGTGCCGTCCGCCGTGCAAGGCCCCGGCGCGGCGGGGGAGATCGCCCAAGCCCTCGGATGGCTCAATGAATGGTCGCAAGGGGCGGGCCGGACCCTGGACGCGATTCTATTGACACGCGGCGGAGGCAGCCTGGAGGATTTGTGGGCCTTCAACGAGGAAGCCGTCGCCCGCGCCATCGTCCAATCCGCCGTGCCGGTGGTCTCCGCCGTCGGCCACGAAATAGACTTTACCATCAGCGACTTCGCCGCCGATGTCCGCGCCGCCACGCCCACCGCCGGGGCGGAGATTCTGACCGAAGGCGCGTTCGCCGCCGCCCGCTGGGTGGCGGAGGTTCCGGGCCGCCTGGCCGAGGCGGCGCGCCGGCGGGCGGCTTCCGAACAACGGCATCTGGGCCAGTTTGCGCAACGGTTGCGGGCCTCGCATCCCTGCCGCCAGATCAACCGCCGGCTGCAACTTCTGGACGATTTGCAAAGCGAGTTGAGCCGCTCCGTTGGGCGCGGTTTGCGGCAGCGCCGCCTGGCCGCCCGGAACCTTGGCCTGCGCCTGGGCCGGTTGCGTCCGGGCCGGTTGCTGGCGCAGCGGCGCGAACGGCTGACGCAGCAGGGCGGCCGCCTGCGCGAACTGGCCAGGAACCGATTGCGCTTCCTGCGCCAGCATGGCGACGCGCTGGCCGCCAGCCTGCGCCTGCTCGGCCCCGAACAGGTTTTGGCGCGGGGCTATTCCATCACGATGGACGCCCGCGGCGGGGGGATCATCCGTTCCGCCCGCGAAACGCATCCCGGCCAGAAGCTCAAAACCCGCCTCAAAACCGGCGAGGTGCAAAGCGTGGTGGAAGCCAGGGAACAAGGAAGAAGGAAGAAGGAAGAAGGATGAAGGATGATCGAAATGCTCCCCAAGGCTCAAAGGGAAACGGGACGGGTTGAAATTTTTCAAAAAGCGCCCAGAATAGGATTAAGGAAACGTCTGGGCGGCGATAAAACCTCCCGGACGGACCTAAATATGATTTGGAAGGATTGAGTTATGAAATTTTGGCAAATGGCAAAACGCTTTACGCTGCTGATGATGGTCAACCTGTTGGTGATGATCACCATCGGCTTGATCGTCAGCCTGCTTTTTCACGGGCTGGCCACGCGCTTGGGCGGCAATCAAAACCTGTTCCTGTTTTGTTTCATCTGGGGCATGGGCGGGGCTTTCGTTTCCCTGGCGCTCTCGCGCTGGATGGCCAAGATGATGATGGGAGTGCGGGTCATTGATCCCAATACGACCGACCCTGAATTGCGACAGTTGGTGGAAATGGTCCACCATCTGGCCCGCACGGCCGGGCTTTCCACCATGCCGGAGGTGGGCATTTATGATTCGCCGGAGATCAACGCCTTCGCCACCGGGCCAAGCCGCTCGCGGGCGTTGGTGGCGGTGTCCTCCGGCCTGCTCGCGCGCATGAAGACCTACGACGTGGAAGGCGTGCTGGGCCATGAAATGGCGCACATCGCCAACGGCGACATGGTGACCATGACGCTCATCCAGGGCGTGGTCAACGCCTTCGCCATGTTCCTGGCGTGGGTGCTGGCCATCGCGCTCTCGCGGGGATCGGATCGCGATAACGACCGCGGCGGCAACCCCTTCATGGAATGGATGCTGATGAACTTGTTCCAGGGGGTTTTCATGATGTTGGGCATGATTGTGGTGTGCTGGTTCTCGCGCTGGCGGGAATTCCGGGCCGATGCCGGCGGCGCCCGTTTCGCGGGCCGGGACCACATGGTTTCGGCGCTCAAGACGCTGCAGGCCGTTCACGAAGGCGGAGCGGACATGGCCGCCGGACAGCAGAAAACGTCCTTTCAAGCCCTGATGATTTCCGGCAAGAGCGGCGGCCTGCTGGCGCTGTTCGCCTCGCATCCGCCGTTGGAAGAACGCATCGCCCGGCTGGAAAACCCGACGCTGGGTTAAACCGTGGCGTTCATCCGCCAAAAGGATCGGCGGCCGTTGCCTTGACACGCAGCCCCGTTTTCTCCGGCGCGGCGGTGAAGGAGACGACGCCCTTCTCGGCGGTGGCGCCGGCGAACGGATCGTTGGACACCAGCAGATTGCCGTCAATGTCCAGGTGGTTGGCCCATTCGGCCAAATGCGCGGCGGCGGTGATCAGGACGCTTGTTTCTATCATGCACCCGATCATGGTTTTCAATCCCGCCCGGCGCGCCGCCTGCAGCGTTTCATAAGCGCCGGAGAGGCCGCCGGTTTTGATGAGCTTGACGTTGACGCCGTGGTAGCATTGAACGCAGTCGCTGACGTCGCGGGCGTTTTGGCAGGATTCATCGGCAAACAAGGGCAGGGGAGAGCGGCTCTTGAGCCAGGCCAAATCCTTCAAGGGAGTGGACGCCGGCATGGGTTGTTCGACGAATTCGATATGCGGGTCCCGGGCCAGCCATTCAAGATTGCGCAAGGCTTCCTCCTTGGTTTTCCATCCCTCATTGGCATCCACGCGCACGGTTCTGTTGGGGTCCACCTGGCGCAAGGCGGCCAGATTCTCTCTGTCGCCGGGAGCGCCGATTTTGAGTTTGAGGATGGGGTAGGAGGCCGCTTCGGCCACTTTGCGGCCGACCATGTCCGGGGTGTCAATGCCGATGCTGTAAGAGGTCAGGTGCTTGTTTTCCTGGAAGCCCAGGCCGAGGAAATCATAAACGGGCTTGCCAGCCAGGCGGGCCGCGCCATCCAGCAGGGCGACGTTCAGGGCGCACTTGGCGGAATAGTTGCCGGGCGCAAGTTTTTCCAGAAAGGCCATGCTGCCGGGGATGTCGTCGAAGGAAAGCTTGCTTGGGTCCACCCGCCGGAGAAAGTCCTGGATGGAATCCATGCTTTGGGCATAACGCCGGGAAGAGGGTGCTTCGCCCAGGCCGGCGACGGACTTATCCTGGAGCCTGACCAGGACGACGGTGGCCACGTCGGTTCCGCCGCCGCTGACGGCCCCGCGGGAGATCGTCCACGTATGTTTGAGTTTCAAGTTGAATGGGAGAAAATCCAATTTCATAAGCCCGAAAGAACACAGCATAAAAAGAGCTTTGGCAAGAAATTAAAAAGCCCTGCTGCGAGGTCGAATTTGCATATCAGCCCCGCTTGGGCTTCAATATCGCCAGCATGAACTGCTTTGCCAAATTCCTCCGGGTCTTGGCGCAGGGCCTCTGTTGGGCCTGCCTGTGCGGGGTGGCCGTGTCCGCGGCGCCCGCGCCACTGGAGCGCATCGTCGTCAGCCCGGATCGAAGTCACTTCGCCCTGGCCGGTTCGGGGGCCTCGTTTCGACCGTGGGGATTCAATTACGATCACGACCCGGCAGGCCGCCTGCTGGAAGATTATTGGCAGGACGAATGGCCCGTGGTGGAAAGGGATTTCGCCGCCATGAAAGCCCTCGGAGCCAATGTCGCGCGCATTCACCTCCAGGTGGGCAGATTCATGAAGTCGGCCCGCAAGCCGGATGGGCGGTCTTTGAAACAATTGGCCCGCCTCCTCAAGCTGGCGGAGCGAACCGGTCTTTATCTCGATGTCACCGGTCTTGGCTGTTACAACCGCGCGGACACGCCCGCGTGGTACAACAACCTGGACGAAGCCCGGAGATGGGACGCGCAGAGCCGGTTCTGGGAGGCGGTGGCGGGAACCTGCGCCGACAGTCCGGCCATCTTCTGCTATGACTTGATGAATGAGCCGGTCGTGTCCGACGGCGTCAAGGATAAGGATTGGACTCCCGGCGAGTTTGGGGGCAAATGTTTTGTGCAACGTCTGACGCTCAACCTGGCGGGCCGCACCGACAAGCAGGCGGCCCAGGCCTGGGTGGGCCAATTGGCGGCGGCCATTCGGAAACACGACCAAGCCGGGTTGATGACCGTGGGGGCGATACCTTGGGCTTTGACCTGGCCGGGCGCCAAGCCCCTCTTCTATTCGCCGGAAGTGAGCCGGAACCTGGATTTTGTCAGCCTTCACTTCTATCCCGAGAAAGGCGAAGTGGACAAAGCGCTGGCCGCCCTGGCCGTTTACAATATCGGCAAGCCCGTCGTCATCGAGGAGATGTTCCCCTTGAAGTGTTCGGTGGAGGAGTTGAATCAATTCATTGACGGGTCGCGCCACGTGGCCACCGGCTGGATCGGTTTCTACTGGGGCAAATCCATGGAGCAATACCGGCAAGACACCAAGGACCCCAACGGCGCCCTGACGTTGCAGTGGCTGGAATACTTCGTCAAAAAAGCGCCCGCCATAAGAGGCGATTAGAAAAGGCTGGAGCAGCGATTGAGTGGATTCCATCTCTGCCGGAAAGAAGCTGATGGAGGCGGAAAGATGGCGATCATGGCCGTGGAAGTGGCGCGCCATCAACGCTTTGCGCGGCGGTCCAAAACCGGCTCGTTTATATGACAGCCACCTTTTTCGCGCCGGGGGCCTGGCCGGTGTTTTTCATCGCAACTCACTGGGCATCAAGCGGATCGGAGGAAAAAACGCCCCGGCCCCACGCCCTCTGTTTTCTGTCAATCATTTTTTCAGGCCGTTTTAAATACTCGAAAAAACGCGATTATTCAGCCTGGCGGCGGCGGGTTGTTGTCGCGCGCTTTTGGCAATGAGCAGTCCGATGGGTCCTCGGAAGTTGGTATTTTAGGGAAAAATAGGCCAGAGGAAGTGGACGATGAGATTGAACAGGAGATCGCGGAGGCCGCGGAGATTTGTTCTCTGTTCACTCCGTTGCCTCCTATTCCATGGCCCCATTCCGAGCGTGATCCAGCCTTGGTCCCGCCTGACACGCGTGATCCACGTCCACGGAATGCAAAATGGCGCAACCGCCTCCAGGAAGCGGAGCCGCTGATGCGGCGCGCACTGGAAATTGATGAAAGAAGTTTCGGGCCGGAGCATCCCGACGTCTCCATCCGCCTCAACAATTTGGCGCAATTGTTGCAGGCGACCAACCGCCGCAAGGAAGCGGAGCCGCTGATGAGGCGGGCACTGGAAATTACTGAAAAAAGTTTCGGGCCGGAGCATCCATCTGTCTCCATCCGCCTCAACAATTTGGCGCAATTGTTGAAGGCGACCAACCGCCTCAAGGAAGCGGAGCCGCTGATGAGGCGGGCACTGGAAATTGATGAAAGAAGTTTCGGGCCGGAGCATCCCGACGTCGCCATCCGCCTCAACAATTTGGCGCAATTGCTGCAGGCAACCAACCGCCTCAAGGAAGCGGAGCCGCTGATGCGGCGCGCACTGGAAATTGCTGAAAAAAGTTTTGGGCCGGAGCATCCCGACGTCGCCATAGACCTCAACAATTTGGCGCAATTGTTGCAGGCGACCAACCGCCGCAAGGAAGCGGAGCCGCTGATGAGGCGGGCACTGGAAATTAATGAAAAAAGTTTCGGGCCGGAGCATCCCGACGTCGCCATAGACCTCAACAATTTGGCGCAATTGCTGCAGGCAACCAACCGCCTCAAGGAAGCGGAGCCGCTGATGCGGCACGCACTGGAGATTGCTGAGAAAAGTTTCGGGCCTGAGCATCCAACAAGCGACACTTTTCGATCCAATTTGAAGTTACTTGAAGATGCAATGAGCAGTGGTGCTGGGCAAACGTGATAATAAGGGCCAAAGTCAATCCGATGTGTCACAGTCCGATGGGTCCTCGGAAGTTGGTATTTTAGGAAAAACAGGCTTGAGGAAGTGGACGAGGAGATTAAACAGGAGATCGCGGAGGTCGCGGAGATTTGTTCTCTGTTCACTCCGATGCCTCCTGTTCCATGGCCAGACTCGGAAAGCCGGATACGGGAAATCCGTTTCCATATTGGTGGCGTGCCACGCGGTCATAACCCGGCCAACCCTAGCGCGCGAATGACGCGTTCGGCAATCTGCCGCCGGCGTTCCATGGTTACCGATCCGCGTTTGCGCGTCAGTTGCTCTTTGGGAGCCGCAAAAACGAGGTCGCATTTGCACAATGTTTCCCAATCCAATCCGTCGGCGTCATCGAGCATGATTTCCATCGCTTCGGCTTTGCGCGTGGCGCGTCGGCTGGAACAAAAGAGCACGTTGACTTTGGGCTTGTTGCCGAGGCGCGCTTCTGTTCCCAGGATCACGGCTGGATGAGCTTCCACGCCTGGAAATTCCCACGTATAGATGTCCCAAGGATTCATTAGTCGTTGAAGTCCGGCGTCCCTTGGGCGCGGGTGGCGGCTTCTTCCAGCGCATCCCACTCCCGGCCTATTCGCTTGTAAGCTCGGGCTAGAAGCGGCTCAGGCCAAGGCTCAATATTGGTGATTCGTCCGGGCGACGTGACAACGGCTTCCTGTTCAATGACTTCCCGCAAATGGCGGCGCAGGGTCATGCGAATTAACTCCTGCTTTTTGTGCGGGGTGCGGAGCGCGCCCTCGCGCAACGCGTCCTGCAAAAACTTGTCCAACCGCACCGGCACCGGATAGGTCTTCATGCGCAAAAAGTAGCCGAATGTTCTACAGATGGCAAACTGCTTTTTCACTGGACGATGAGATTAAACAGGAGATCGCGGAGGCCGCGGAGATTTGTTCTCTGTTCACTCCGTTGTCTCCTGTTCCACGGCCCCATTCCGACCGTCCTCCAGCGTTGATCCGGCTTGATCCGGCCAATGGCAAAAAGTTATTTTGCGATCTTTCAACTTTGAACTTCCCTCAAGGGTGTGGCTTATTGAGGCATGGTTACGAGAACTATGCGAGCACGGCAGCAGGACGCGGTCACGCAATTTTCGGTTTTTACCGCCAACCGCATGGGGCGATTGCATGATCTGATCGCCTTGTTAAGTTCCCATTCGGTGCATGTCCTGGCCGTGACGGTGCTGGATGCGACGGAGAGCGCCATCATCCGACTGGTGGTGGACGATCCGCAGGCGGCCCGGCGTCTGCTGCAGGACAACGGCTTTGCCTTCTCCGAATGCCCCTTGCTGGTGGTGGAGATTGACGCCGCCGTGCAATTGCCCGAATTGATGACCGCGTTTCTCGAGGCCGAAGTCAACGTCAATTATATGTACTGCTTCATCCCGCATCCGCAAGGCAAGTCCATTTTGGGCGTCAGCATGGAGGACAATGAGGTTGGCGAAAAGGTCCTGACCCGGCGCGGCTTCCGCGTCTTGCGGCAGTCGGACGTTTCCCGGTGAGGCGGAGCGAAAAGACAAGATGAGCAACATCGTCGGCATTGATTTGGGCACCACCAATTCGCTGGTCGCCCTGGTGGAGGCGGGCATTCCATGCGTCCTGGCCGATGCCCAAGGCCGGCGGCTGACGCCCTCGGTGGTGCATTTTCCGCCCGGCGGCGCGCCTCCCGTGGTGGGGGAGCAGGCCAGCCGCCTGCGCGTGCTCAAGCCGGACGAGACGGTTTATTCCATCAAGCGTTTCATGGGCCGGCGCGGGGCGGAAATCTCGCGCGAAGAGATGCTGGTTAATTACCCCGTCGCCGGCCAGGGGGCCGGGCCGGTCACGGTGGCTCTGCCGGGCCGCTCCTGGACGCCGGAGGAAATCTCCGCCGAAATTCTCAAGAAGCTCAAGCGGGACGCCGAGGTCGCCTTGGGCGAAACGGTGGATCGCGCCGTCATCACCGTGCCGGCCTACTTCAACGACGCCCAGCGCAACGCCACCAAAAAGGCGGGCGAACTGGCCGGCTTGACGGTCGAACGCATCGTCAACGAGCCGACCGCCGCGGCCCTGGCTTACGGTTTGGACAAACTGCGGGAGAAGTCCAGGATCGCCGTCTATGACCTGGGCGGCGGCACGTTTGATCTCTCGATCCTGGAACTCAACGAGGGGGTTTTCCAAGTGCTGTCCACCCACGGCAACACCCGCCTGGGCGGCGATGATCTGGACAAGCGCCTGCTGGAATTCATTCTTGACAAAATCAGGACGGCCGGGGGGCCGGACCTCTCGCGGGACCGGCCCGCGCTGGCGCGCGCGCGCGAGGCGGTCGAGCAGGCCAAAATCCGCCTTTCCACTGAGGAGCGGGCCGTCCTGGCGCTGCCGTTCCTGGCCCCGGATTTTCATTTTGACTACACGCTGGCGCGGGCGGAATTGGAGGACCTGACGCGCGACATCATTCTGCGCACCCGCCCGCATTGCCTGCGCTCGCTGGCCGACGCCGGGCTGCAAGCCGGGGATCTCGATCAAGTCATTCTCGTGGGCGGGCAGACGCGCATGCCGCTGGTGCGGCGGATCGTGGCGGAGGTTTTTGGGTGCGCGGAATTTGACGAGGCGCGCGGGGACGTGCGGCTCGGCCAGGATTACCACCGTCGGTCCGCCCCGCGCTTAACACGTCGCAAAACCCAGACGAAGCGGTCGCGCTGGGGGCGGCCATCCAGGCGGCCATCCTGTCGGGCGGGTTCAAGAACGTGCTGTTGCTGGACGTGACTCCGCTTTCGCTGGGCCTGGAAACTTTTGGCGGCTTGATGAACGTGCTGATCCCGCGCAACTCGACCATTCCCATCAAAGCCGGCGAGATGTTCACCACCGCCGTGGATCAGCAGCGCTCCATGCTCATTCACGTCCTGCAAGGCGAACGCGAGCGGGCGGCGGACAATTGGAGCCTGGGCCGCTTCACCCTGGATTTCGCGCCGGCGCCCAAAGGGGTGCCGCGGGTGGGCGTGCAGTTCGAGATTGACGCCAACGGCATTCTGCGCGTGCTGGCGCGCGACACCCGCACCGGCGCGCAAAAAGTGGTCGAGATGAAATCCGCCGTGGACGTGGCCGACGCGGCGGTGGAAAAGATGGTCGAGGAATCCGTCCAGCACGCCTTTGAGGACTTGCGGGCGCGGCAATGGATTGAAGCAAAACTGCGCGCCATCGAGACGGTGGCCGCGGCGCGCAAGGGCCTGGCGGAGTGCGGCGCCGAACTCGAGGCCGCCTGCCGGGAGACGGTGGGGTCCCGCCTGCGCGCCGTCGAGGAAGTTTTGGCGGCCGAGGATCAGGCGAGCCAAAGCGGCGACGTGGACCGATTGAAAGCCGCCCTGGGCGCGCTGGACGACGCCAGCAAACCGCTGGCGGAATTGCTGATGGACAAGGCCATGGAGGCGATGCTGCGGAAGCGGGGGATCATCCAGTAGGGACGAGCCAAAGGATTTGGGGTCGCGGGAGCAGTTGACAGACATCGCGCATTGGGCATTGAAAAATAACCAATTTTCAATGCTCAATTTTCAATCGTTACCCTCGCTGCATCCTTGCACGAGTGACCGCGCGGGGAATCGGCTGGCGCTCCAGGCTGGCGCTCCAATAACTTGTTGCGAAGCGCCGCCGCGCCGGGCTACGCTTTGGCCACAATGCCCTTATACGAATATCGCAAGAACGCCACCAACCACATTTCTCTGCCGCCGCAGGCCCGGGAGGCCATCGTGCGCGGCACGCAACCCGTCCTCCGCCAGATGGTCACGCTGCTGCGCGCGCAACACAAGCCGGGCCATCCCGTCCGCGCGGCGGTGGATGGTTGGTACGGCGTGGACTGGGCGCGCCTGAAAACGGGACTGTTGGAGGAGGCCAAGGCGCAGGGCCTTTCCCTGCGGATCATTTCCACCGCGGAACTTTACAAGCCGGAGGCGGAGATCGAGAACTACCGCCGGCCTTATGTCACCGACGATCCCTCCTTCGGTTTTGTCAATCGAAACGGCGCGTTGGAGGACATTCTGGACGGGCGGAAGATCGCGGCTTTGCCAGCGCGCCTGGCGGACGAATCGGGGGCCGTGCTCGTTCTGGGACCTGGCGCCGATTTGGCCGCGCGCGGGAGTTTGTTTGACGTGCGTTTCTACGCGGATTTTACCATGCAACCGCTGCTGTGGCAGATGTGGGATGGACGGTTGGTCCCCTTCGGACACGAGGAACCGGCGTCCGGCTACTTGTGGAAAAAATACTACTACTGCGATTTTTATCTCCTGCTCAAGCAGAAGAAACAAGCCTTCGCGCGGATGGATTATTACCTGGATGCGGTGGAGGCGGGGAACCTGAAAATGGCGCCGGCGGCGGTTTACAACACGATCATTGACGAACTGGTCCGGCAGCCCATCAAACAGGTCAAAGTCACCCAGCCCGGCCCGTGGGGTTCGTATCGGTTCAAGGAGATTTACGATGAAATTCCCGGCCTGGAAAACATGGCTTGGAATGAACTGGCCGGCATCGAGTTGAGCCTCCTGGTGGACGCGGGCGGGGCGGTCCTGAACATGCCGTGCCAGAACATCATGCAGCGGCCGGCGCAAATGGTCGGGCAACGGGTGCATCGGGAGTTCCCGGACCTGTTGCCCCTGCAAGTCTGGCTGGACGACGGCTATTTCAAGGAGCGCGTTCCTTACGAACGCGCCAGCATGCCCATCCACAACCATCCCGGCACGGATTATGTAAAGAGGAATTTCAACGAACCCTTGGGGCGCTACGAGACGTATTACATCGTCGAGGCTTATGAGAACGCGGGCACCATGATGGGGTTCAAAGAGACCGCCAACCTGGAGGAATACGAACGCCTTTGCCGCGACTCGAACAACAAGAAAGTATTTGACTGGCAGAAATTCGTCTGCCGCTGGCCCACCAACGTGGGCGACCTTTTCCTGATTCCGCCCGGCACTGAACACGGCCACGGCGGCAACCAGATGATCCTGGAAATGGACACCGGGCCGAGCGTGGCGGGGACGGAGTATTCGTTTTTCACTTACGACTTTGCCCGCCCCACCTGGGACGACAAGGCCAAGAGCATGACGGCGCCGCCCATGAGAATGCACCTCGAACATTCCTTCCGCAACAACAAGTGGCGGCGCGAAAAATACGTGCAGGAGCATTTGCGCGCGCGGCCGGTGGTGGTGCGTGGCGACGGCGACACGCGCATGGATCGTTTTGCCACCCTGGACGAAATGCCCTTCGAGATTGAACGCTTCGTCTTCACCAAACCAATGCCGTGCAGCACCGAGGGGCGGTATCTCCAAATCCCCACCGTGACGGCGGGCAAGTCGGTGCTGATTCGCTCCAAGAGCGATCCAGCCCGGCAGACGACGATCGAGTTTCTGCAAGCCTGCCTGATCCCGGCGGGATTTGGCGACTACGAGTTCATCAGTCCGGACGGCTCGCAATGCACGGTGGTGATGATCCGGTTGAAACAGGCGTGAAGGGCAGGGGAACGGGGGTTGGCCTGAGTTGAACGGACAATTGGGTTTGTGGGACAATTGTGACAAATAGGTTACAAACATGTTGCAATTCTGTGACAACGGGCGTACCCGTAATCCATGATCACGTTGCAACTGATCCTCTTCGTGCTGGCGCTGACGGTTTCGGTCGTTGTTTATGGAGCCAGTGTATGGGTTGTCCTCAAGCGGCCACCCGTATCGCCGCGACGCCAGTGGTGAGCACAAGACGTTTGCGTTCAACGCCGCGCGAGTTGTTGATTCCCGCGATTGTTTCGGGCATTTTGAACTCTTGTGAAAACACGCGTTCATTTTGAACACGGCCCTTCGCCAGCAATCCGGTGAACGCGCCCGCCTATAAATTTCTCCCGCCGGAATTGGCCGGGCGTTTGCGCGGGCTGGGAGTGTCGGTGCGGCGTCCGGTGGAGGGCGCGATGCAGGGGCTGCACCGCTCCCCCAACCACGGTTCCTCGGTGGAGTTCGCCGATTACCGCGAATACGCGCGCGGCGACCCGCCCAATTCGATTGACTGGGCCATTTACGCCCGCAGCGACCGCTACGTCATCCGCCGCTACCAGGAGGAAACCAACGTGCGCGCCCACCTGCTGCTGGACATTTCCGAAAGCATGGCCTTCCGCGAGGCCGGGCTGCACTCGAAGATGGATTACGCCTGCTACCTGGCCGCCGCGCTGATGCTCGTGCTGGCCGGCCAGTCCGATTCGGCCGGACTGACTTTGTTCAACGAGGACATTCGGCGCACGTTCCCGCCGGCGGGTTCCTTAAACAGCCTGCGGCCCTTGCTCCTGGCGCTGGAAGAAATCAAAACCTCCGGCCGCAGCCAGATCGAACAGGCCCTTCACCAAACGGCGGAACGGATTCAGCGGCGCAGCCTGGTGATTCTGATTTCGGACTTGTTGCAGGAGCCGGCGGGCATCATTCGCGGCATTCAACACTTGCGCCACAACAAACACGAAGTCCTGATTTTGCAAATCCTCGACGCGGGGGAAATGGACCTGAGCTTTGGCGGGCTGGCCGAATTGCGCGAACTGGAAACCGGCGCCCGCCTGCCGGTGGAAGCCGGCGAAATCCGCGCCGCCTACGCGCGGGAGGTGAGCCGGTTTCTGGATGAAATCCGCCGCGGCTGCGCGGCCAGCCTGGCGGATTACCACTTGATTGACACGCGCACGCCTGTCGAGCAGACGTTGTACGCCAAATTCGGCCAGTTATGACCGGCCTCACCGCTTTCAATCCGCTTTTTCTTTCGTTGCTGCCGCTGGCCGCGCTGCCGGTCCTGTTTCATTTCTTTTACCGCCTCAAACGGCAAACGCGCCCGTTTTCGACCCTGATGTTTTTTCATCGCCTGGATCCCAAGCTCAACGCGCGCCGGCGCTTGCGCGAATGGCTTATCCTGCTGTTGCGCGCGCTGCTGATTGTGTTCGTGCTGCTGGCGCTGGCGCGGCCGGTTTGGTTTGGCCACGGACAGGAGGGCAGCGTGGCGGTCGTACTGCTGATGGATAATTCCGGTTCCATGACCGGAGCGGGCGCGGGCGGGCGGACCAAACTCAAGCAGGCGGTGGACGGTGCGCGCGACATCCTGGCGGAACTTCACCCGGCGGACCGGGCCGGCATCGTTCTGCTGACGCCGGACCCGGCGGTGACGCTGCCAGCCGGCCTGTCCCAGGACAAGACGGCCCTCAAGCTGGCCCTGGACGGCATTTCCGAAACCGAGGCCGGCGGCAGCGTGGCGGGCGCCATGGACCGGGCCATGCGGATGCTCGAGGCCAGCTCCGCCGCGCATCGGGAAATACAAGTATTCTCGGATTTGCAGCAGGAAAAGTGGGGACAGCCGCCGGTCAATCTGCCCGCGCCATCCCGCGGCCTGGAAGTGGCCGTGCATCGCGTGGCCTCGCCGTCTTCCGGGCTGCCCAATGTTTCGCTCACGCAGGTGGAGATGCCGTCCCGCCCCGTTGTCACCGGCCGTCGGTTCCCGGTTCAAGTGCGGCTGGCCAACGCCGGCCCGGGCCAGGTGCGGGTGCGCTTGCACTGGCTCGACGACGCGGGCCATCGCGGCGACTTGGAACTGGCCGTGGCCGCGCAGGAAGAGAAGAACGTGCCGGTCACTCTGGCGGCGTCCGATCCCGGCCTGCACTGGGTCCTGTTCTCGCTGGACGGCGATGATTTTTCCGCCGACAACCGCGCGGCCGCGGCCTTCATGGCCGTCGAACAACAGTCGGTGGTTTTCCTCGGCGGCGCGGCGGACTTTGGCTATTTGCCGCTGGCCATGTCGCCCACCGGCGATGGCCGTTTGTCAGGATTGGCCATTTCATTTTCCAGCTTGGAAACATTTGCCGCCGACAAGCAGCCGGGCTTCGTGGCGCTGCCTTGGGAGGACCTCCCGCGGGCGGGGGAGGCCTTGCGCCAATTCCTGATGAAGGGTGGAACGGCCTTGCTGGTGCCTTCCCCAAAAGCGCCGGGCGGCGCGGGAACCAAACCGGATTGGCTCGCCATCTCTCCTGAAACGCTTCAAGGCGCGTCCAACGGCCTGGCGCTGGCCGTGCTGGACAAAGCCAGCGCCATCTTCGACGACATGCGCGACGAGAAGGGCGGCGTTGCGTTGCGCAATGTGAAGGTGTTCCGTTGCCGTCCGCTGCATCTTGACGCGCAAGCCGCGCCGCTGCTCGGCTTGGAAGACGGCAGCGTGGTGCTGGCCTCGCAGAAGGTGGGGCAGGGGTTGCTGCTGGCCAGCGGCCTGGCCTTTGATCCGGCTTGGAGCACCCTGCCGCTCAAGCCCGCCTTCGTCGCCCTGGCGCAAGGCATGGTGTTGAACCATGCCGCCGCGCAAGGCAGCATTACATCCCTGGTGGCCGGCGACCCCTTGCCCGGCCGGGCCGGCGAGGCTGATTCGCTGGTGGTCCAATCGCTGGGCGGCAGCCCGCTGGACTGGAAAGGGCAGGCCGGGCAATTGACCACCTTCCCGCGCGTGGGCGTGTATGCCCTGCATGCGGGCCGGGAAACCCGTTGGGTGGGCGTGCGTTCTTCGGAAAAGGAAGGCCGCCGCAAATTCATCGCCGGCGACACGCTGGCGGCGCTGGGAAACCTGCCTTACGCGGTGGACAGTCTTTCCGGGAGTGAAAGCGTGCGGTCAAGTTTTCGCCGGCAGGAACGGTCGCTGGATTTGAGTCTGCCCGCCCTCCTGCTGGCGTTCGCGTGTCTGGCGCTGGAAGGCTGGCTGGCCAATCCCCAGCCGTTAAAACCGCGAGCCGCCGCCTCCGCCTCGCCCGGTTTCGCTTCCGCAAAATGAACTTGCTGGCCGCCATTCAATGGCATCCGCGCCTCGCGCCTCTTTGGTGCGCGGGGTTGCTGATGGCCGTCGCGGCGTGGGGATGGATGCTGTGGCTGCGTGTCAAACGGAGGTCGCCGCTGGCCGCGCGCTGGATCGCCCTTCCCAAATGGCTCGCGCTGCTGCTGCTGTTGCTGGCGCTCTTCAACCCCGTCTCCGCCCTCCAGAAATCCCAGCCCGCCAAGGGCCGGCTGCTCGCCCTGGTGGATTCGTCTTCTTCCATGGACGTGGCGGATGATTACCATCAGTCGCGCGCGGTTCGCGCCCAGGCCATTGTCGAGCGATGGAAAAAGGCGCTCCCCGCCGGCGTCACCCTGGATGAATTGGCGTTCGATACGACGATTCATAAACCGGGTCAGGCCACCTCCGCCACCAATCGCGGCACGGACCTGGGCGGTTGTTTGCTGGCGCTTTCGGAACGCGGCGATTTGCCGTCCTATCTCGGCGTCGTGCTGCTGACCGACGGCGGGGATGAAGCCCTGGAAGACCCGGCTTTGCCCAAAATCCCTCTTTCCATCGTGGGCCTCGGAACGGACCCGGCGACCTGGAACGATCTGGCCATCACGGACGCGCAGGCGCCGGCGACGGCGGAGAAGGACACGGATTTTGAAATCAGCGCGGACGTGGTGGAGCGCGCCGGGCATGGCGCGGGTTTCAGCCGGGCGGCGGCTCATGCGCGGGTGTTGTTGGAGCGCGCGGCGGGCGGCGGGTGGGAGCGGGTGAGCGAGACCAACGTGGATTTGTCCCAGATGACGGCCCGCGCGCGCCTTTCGGCCCGGAGCAGTCAAACGGGCGTGCAGCGTTACAGGGTGACCGTCCAGCCGGCCGGCGGCGAACTTTCGACGCTGAACAATTCGCGCACGGTTATGGTGAACGTGCAAAAAAAGGGGTTGCGCGTGCTCTATTTCACGCTGGATTTGGGACAGGAGTTCAAGGTGTTGCGCAACGAGTTGGGGCGCGATCCCGGCCTTTCCTTCAGCGCCTTGTTTCGCACGGCGGGACAGCGGTTCATCCTGCAAGGCGACCGCGTGCCCGGCGACGACGCCCTGTCGGCGGGATTCCCCAACACCAAAGAGGGCCTCAAGCTTTATGACGTCATCATCATCGGTTCGTTTTCCGCCGAGGATTGCGCGCCGCAACAGGCGCAGGCGTTGCTTCAGTTTGTCGAGGAGGGCGGGACGCTGATTTTTCTCGGCGGCGACAAGTCTTTTGGCCGCGGCGGTTACGCCGGGAGCGCACTGGAGGCGCTTTTTCCCTGGCGGATTTCGCCGCAGGAACCGGCGCCGGCGCAAGGGGCTTTCGCGGTGCGCGTGCCGCCGATGGCTTCGGGCCACCCGATGCTGGCGACGGTTGAAGACACGGTGACGCACGCGCCGGTCCACGTGGACAGTGTGAATCGCGTGGGCGACCTCAAGCCCAACGCGACGGCCCTGCTGACGGCGCAGGTGGGCGAGCGGGAAATCGCCGTGGCCGCCATGCAGCCTTTCGGCCAGGGGAAAGTCCTGGGCCTCGCGACCGACACGTTGTGGAAATGGGCCTTGCAGCCCGAACCGCTCCGCTCGGCTTACGGACTTTTCTGGCGGCAGGCCATGCGCAATCTGACCGGCAAAACCGAGGGCGGCCAGAATCTGGCCGTGCGGTGGGACAAGGACTTTTACCGGCCCGGCGATCAGGCGACCGGCGAGATTCGCGCGCCCGGGGCCGGGGCGGGGGTGTTGCGCTTGACGGCGACGCTGTCAAGCAAGGATCAAAGCACGGCGCTGGAGGCGCTGCCCGTGCCGGAGCAGTTGCAGACGTTTCAAGTCAAGCCGCGCTTTCGCGAGCGGGGGGATTACAATTTTCGCCTGGTCGCCTATCAGGGCGAGCGCGTGCTGGAGACCTACGAAAAGACCTTCCCCGTTGCGCCGCGGTTGGAGGAGGGATCGAAACTGGAGTTGGACGAGGTGTTCCTGAAAAACCTGGCCGGCCTTGGCGGCGGCGCCTATTACCGCGAGGATGAGGCGGGCCAATTTGTGGAGCGCGCCGCCAGCCATCCGTTGCGCAAAGTGGTGGTGGAAGAATCCCCGCTGGTGGAGGCCGGGCCGTGGTTTGTGCTGGCGTTCCTGGCGGTGCTGGTGTTGGAATGGACCCTGCGGCGCAAAGTCAACTTGTTCTGATCTGAAGATGCCGATGAAACACACTTTTCATGGATTCGCCGCCCTTCTGGTTTTGGCCTTTGCGATCGCGGCGGGCGCGGAGGAGCCGCGCGAGGGCCGGGTGGAATTCTCCGACGGCAACGCGGTCGCCGGGAAAATCTCGTTGACGCCGGGCGGGGAGTTGAAGCTCCAAACCGGCTCGAAAATCCGCGCGCTGGACCTGGCCCGCGTGCGGGAAATCCGCCTCGCGCCCGAAAAGGAAGAGATGGACCGCAACTGGCGGTTCAAAGAGGCGGGGCAAACCGCCAAGGAGTACTTCGGCGAGCCTTTTCCGGTGCGCTATTTGCAAACGACCATCCTGCTGGCTGGCGGCGAATCGTTGGCCGGCCATCTTTACACGACCGTCCTCTACGTCGAGGAAGGGGAGACGGCGCAAAAAGTTCTTCTGCCGGCCAAACAGCGCGGGAACGAGGGCCAATCCTTGAAGTCCCTGGTCTATCCCACGCGCGTCTCCTTTGTCGGCGCGACCGTGGCGGACAGCGCGACGGCGACGTTGCGCGTGAAATGGCCGGGATTGGGGCCGCGCTCCGAAATCGCCGCCATTTCCCGCGGGGCGCTGGTGTCCCTGACGCCGGCGCCGGCGGGGCCGGCGGGCGAATTCAAAATGACCTCGCCCTCGGGCCGGGAGTTCTTCCTGGCGATCAAGACCGGCGGAAGAATTGTCGTCGGCTGGCCGGCGGAAAAGGATGAAAAAGCCTTGGCGCTGATGCAAACGGCGCTGGCCAACTCCGAGGATTTCTTCGACGAACGTCGCGTGCTGGGCGTGTTCCGCGACAAGGCCGCTGGCGAAGTCTATTCGCTGATTTTGGCTGCGCGGAAAGGGCAAACGACTCTTGAGGAAGCCCGCAGCCAGCCGTGGCGTCTGGAAATTTACCGCTGGAAAACGGAGGAAGACAGCGAGCGCCTGATGCTCGCCGGGCAAGGTTATTTGTTCCGCGGCATCGGCGCGAAAGGCGAAGCCGTCCCGGCCGTGGAGTTGTCGGACAAGCTTTGGCTTATGCGCCACGAGGGAGAAACCTGGACGGCGGGGGAATGAAGATTAAGAAAGGATATGAGTGGAGGTACTTGACAAACTTCGCAAAATTGCTAATATTAAAACGAATGAAAAAGGACGCGGATGCCGAAGACTAAGGTGGTCTTTTACAAGGAAGACGATGGCTCTGTGCCTGTGCTTGAATGGCTTGATTCCTTGCAACCAAAGGCACTCGACAAATGTACCGTGAGAATCGAGAGACTGGAAGAAATGGGACACGAGCTGAGACGACCCGAGACCGACTTTTTGCGGGACGGCATTCACGAACTCCGGATCGGGCTCCAGCACGTGAATTATCGAATGCTCTATTTTTTTTCATGGACGAACCGCGGCTGTGATTTCGCACGGCTTGGTCAAAGAGGGTGAAGTGCCTCCCCAAGAGATCGAAAAAACCATCCAGAAAAAACGGAAATTTGAACAGAACCCCAAAGCTCATACGCACGTGGAAGAGTGAATATGCCAAAGAAAAGAACAGCTACATGGGACGCGGTGCAAATCTTGCATCGGCGCTATTACGACGGCAAACCAGCCCGCACCGCGCAGCTTGAGGACGCAAGAACGGAAGATCAACTTGCACGAAAGATTTACGAGATGAGGGAGCAAGCGGGCTTGACGCAAGAGCGGCTTGCCAGGTTGGTCGGCACAACGCCCTCGGTGATCAGCAGGCTCGAGGATTCTGATTACGAAGGGCGCTCTCTCACGATGCTTAAACGAATCGCCGCCGCGATGAACAAACGCGTTGAAATTCGTTTCGTATCGCTGAAAGAGAAACTGCAGGCAGCCTGATAAAAAGTCACTCGTTCGCCCCGATGAACTCCCGGTGCAGCCGGGCGTAAACGCCGCCGTCGCGCAGCAAACTGTGGTGCGTCCCGCGCTCCACGATCCGCCCGCGGTCCATGACCAACACCAGGTCCGCTTTGCGAATGGTGCTCAAGCGGTGCGCCACCACAAAGGCCGTCCGTCCGCGCAGCAGTATCTCCAAGGCTCTTTGCAGGCGCGTTTCGGTCATGGTGTCAATGGCGCTGGTGGCTTCGTCCAGCACCACGATGCGCGGATTGGCCAGCATGGCGCGGGCGAAACAGACCAGTTGCCGCTGTCCCAGCGAGAGGGCCGCGCTTTGCTGGCCCACCTGGTGATGCACCCCGTCCGACAAGCCCTCAATCATGTCCAGGCAATCCAATGTTTGCAGCGTCCGGCGCACGTCGGCCTCCGTGGCTTCGGGACGCGCAAAGCGGATGTTGTCCAGGACGGAGCCGGAGAACAGGAAATTGTTCTGCTGCACGCTGCCCATCTGCGCGTGCAGGGAATCGCCCGTGACATCAAGTATATTATGTCCGTCAATGAGAATGTTGCCCCGCCCCGGCAGATGGAGCTTTTGCAGGAGCGCCACCAGGGTCGTTTTGCCGCTGCCGGTGTGCCCCACCAAGGCGATGGTCTGGCCCGGCTCGGCCAGAAAGGAAATATCCGTCAAGACGGGCCGTCCTGGGTGGTACTCAAAAAAGACGGACTGAAATTCCACCCGTCCGCGCACGGGCGGGAGCGGGCGGGCCGAGGGGGAGTCGCGCCAGGCCGGCACGCGGTCCAGGAGGCGGAAGAGGCGTTCGCCGCCGGCCATGGCGTTGAGGGCCTGGTTGTAGCGGTCGCCCAGCACTTGCACCGGCTCGAAAAAGAGGTTGGCCAGAAAGAAGAACATGACCAGGTCGCCCACTTCCACGTGGGCCCATCCGTGCCAGAGCAGCGCGCCGTATCCGCCCAGCAGGGCCATGACCCCCAGAAACAACTGGCTCTTCATTTGCAGCAGCGGCACGAACACCGCCGAGGCGCGGGCCACGCCCACGTTGTTGTCGCCATGCACGTTGACCAGCTTGCGGAAAAAGCCGGCGTTGACCTCGTGCCGCACGAAGGCCTGCGTCACGCGGATGCCGCCGACGGATTCCGCCAGGGTGGAGGCCAGCCGGCTCCAGGATTGCTGGAGTTTGCGCAGGCGCGAGGCCATGACGCGCCGGTAATGCGCGTTGAGAATCCAGATGGCCGGGGCCAGCAGCAGCATGATGGCGAAGAGCTTCCAATCATACCAGGCCATCAACGCGGCCGACACGCCCATCTGCATTCCCTGCACCGCGAAGACAAACGCCACGTCCTGCACGCCCACGCGGATGCTGTCAATATCGGAGGTCATCCGGCTGATGATGCGTCCGAACTTGGTCTGATCGAAATAAGACATGGGCAGGGTGGCCAGTTTCTCGAAGAGGTCCCGGCGCATGTCATGCACGACCGCCTCCCCCAATTCCAGGGCGAGGAGTTGGCGGAAATGCAGGGTGACGACCATGAACAGCGTCATGGCCAGATAGCCCGCGGCGTGCCACTGGATGCCCCGCCAGTCCCGTCCGGCGATGGGGCCGTTAATGGTCTGGCCGATCATCCAGGCCATGGCCGGCAATTGCGCGCCCCGCAATAGCGTCAAGACGAAAAGCCAGTTGCGCCGCGCGCGGTAGGGCAGGGTGTAGCGGAAGATGCGCCGCACCAGCGACCATTGCAGCGGGGCCTGGGCCGGTTCCCCCTCCTCCTGCTGCTGGTAATACGTGATGGCCTCGCGCTCGTCGTCGGTCGTGAGGGGCGGCGGGGGCGCCGGAGCGGACGGGGGCGGGGCGGTCGCGCTCATGCCGCGTCTCCTTGCGCCTGACCCAGGTCCATCAATTGGAGCAGGGCGGTTTCATGGTAAAGGCCCGGCCCGTGGGCCAATTGATCGTGCGTGCCGCTTTGGGTCAACCGCCCGTTTTCCAGGACAAAAATGACGTCCGCCCAGCGCAGCAAACTCAGCCGGCTGGAAACGACAAAGGTCGTGCGGCGGGTCATGGCCGCGCGCAGGGTGGTGACGATTTCATGCTCGGTCCTGGAATCCACCGAAGCCGTCGGGTCATCCAGAATGAGGATTGGGGGTTCCAGCAACAAGGCGCGCGCCAGGGCCAGCCGCTGCCGTTGGCCGCCCGAAAGGTCCACGCCGGATTCTCCGAGAACGGTGGCGTAACCGCGCGGCATGGCCATGATGAACTCATGCGCGCAAGCCATGCGCGCCGCCTGCTCGATGCGGGCTTGGGAGGCGCGCGGATGGCCAAAGGCGATGTTGGCGCTGACGGTGTTGGAAAAGAGAAAGCTCTCCTGATACACGATGCCCACCTGCCGGCGGAAAGCGTCCAGGTCCAATTCCCGCAAATCCACGCCGTCCGCCGTCACCCGTCCTTGCGGCGGATCATAAAAGCGCGGAATCAAACTCAAGACGGTGCTCTTGCCCGATCCGGTCAGGCCGAACAGGCCGACGACCTGGCCGGGCTTGGTTTCAAAAGAGACCTCGTGCAGCACCGGATGTTCCGGCACGTAACCAAAGGTCACCGACTCGAAGGCGATCCGCCCGGTCAGCCTTTTGGGGGTGATGGCGCGCGGTTTGCTTTCCACGCCCAACGGCATGTCCAGCACTTCAAACACGCGCCGGGCCGCCGCCAGGCTTTGCTGCACCGAGTTGGCGATGTTGGAGATATTGGCCACCTGCCCGTTGAATTGTTGCAGCAGGCCGGCGAACACCACCAGGCCGGAACCCAGCGGTATCTCCCCCTTGAGAAACAGCCAGCCGCCATAGGCGAAAAGAATCACCAGGCTGGCTTGCGAGAGCAATTGCGTCAGCGGCGTGAAGACGGACAGGTCCATAAAAATGCGCCGTTGCTGGGCGGACACCCGCTGGTTGCCTTCTTCAAAGCGGCGGATTTGAGGCCGTTCGGCCGCGAAGCCCTTGATGGTCTGCATGCCTTTGACGCTTTCGGTGAACAACTGCACCAGGTCGTCCGACAATTCGCGGTTGCGCAGATAGGCCGGGCGCAGCCGCCGGGAATAATAATCCGTCACCCACCACAACGGGAGCGCCACCCACAGGCAGGCCAGGGTCAGCCCCGGATGAATATGCCACATGAAAACGGCGTACGCCGCCAGCGTCAGCAGCATGTTCAGCCCCTGCAACAGGACGCCGTCCACAAACAGGCGCGTGTTCTGCACGTCGCCGGTGACGCGATTGAAGATGGAACTGGAGCCATGCACGTCGAAAAAATGGAAGCTCAGGCGTTGCAAACGGGCGTAGAGTTTGTCGCGCAAATCCGGCACGATTTCGGCCTGGGTCAGCCGCGCCGTGGACAGGTTGTAATGGTAAGTCAGAATGGCGCGCAGCCCGGCCTGCGCCATGATGGCCAGGGCCAGGGCGGTGACAATTTGCACGGGCGTCCAGGAGGCCGGCGGCCTCCAGCCGAACGGATAATGCGGCGCTTGCAGGGACGGGTCCAGCGCGTGGCGGATGACATCAATCACCACGCCCAGCAACTGCAAGCCCAGCAAGCCCAACAGCAGCAGGACCAGGCTCAACACCATGGACAGGAGGAAGTCCGCGCGGTAATGCCAGGCCAGGGCAAGGAGGCGCCGCACGAGTTCCCCGGTGGGGTACTCGCGGCTGGATTGGAAGCTGGTTGTTGGAGCCGGCATGAGTTTCGGTGTCCGGCGGCCTCACGGACCGCCCGGAATCACAATCACCGGAGTTGGCCGAAAGTCAAAGAGGAAAATTGGGGGCGGGGTATGGCTGATTCATGAAGTGGGTAACCATGAGGAATGACAGGCAGTTACGAGCGAGAAGGCCTTTTGAGACTGTTTGGCGGACATAAAGTCGAAAAAACCGCTCATCGTCGCCTTGCGTGGGTTGCG
>Ga0224555_1001059_pt1 | contig 40548 bp, 43 predicted proteins | sample 714S23034metaG_FD_180687 | JGI IMG/M metagenome (GOLD analysis project Ga0224555, IMG submission 180687) | Peat soil microbial communities from Stordalen Mire, Sweden - 717 S2 30-34 | ecosystem: Environmental > Terrestrial > Soil > Wetlands > Peat | place: Sweden: Norrbotten County, Stordalen... | reverse complement strand
CCCCCGAGCCGTCTGGCCTCGCGGCAGCGCGTTTCCCAGAAAACGCAAGGTGACTGGGGGCACCGATGAGTAACAGCCAGATCAAAATGGCTTCGTGGCGCAAAGTAAGCGGCATTGGGTTGCCAACAGTCGCCAACCTGCAGGCCGATTGTCAATCGGCCTTCGCGAGCGAAGCTCGCGTTTAGCGCGGCCTGAGAGGCCGCGGCAGGCTGAGAGCCCGCCCCACACGGGCGCTACACTAAAGTGATGAAGCAGAGCATCGTTCTGGCACTGGCCGTCATGGCCGCGCCGGCACTTCGCGCGGACGTCACCATCCGCTATCAATCCGAATTCAAACCGACGGCGGCGTTGCAGCCCCTAATGGGACAGTTCATGAAGGCGGCGCAGGCCGGGTCTGAGCAATCGGTCCGCATGAAAGGCAGCAAGGCGTACACCACCGCCGGCAACTGGATCCAGATCTTCGATTTTGTGAAGGAGGAGGTCACGCTGATCGATCCGGCGCACAAGACTTTCGCAACCTTGCCCGTCTCGCAACTCGCCGACAAAATGGCGGGCGCCTTGCCGGCGACCGCGCAAACGCCCGACGTCCAGCAAGTCTTGGCCTCGATCAAGAGCCACGTCGACTCCAAGGCGACTGGCAAGACCGCCGAGATTCAGGGGGTTCAGGCCGAAGAGCGAGAGGTGACCATCACCATGGATCTTCCTATGCCGGCGTCGATGAATCAAACCGGCCCCAGCGTGAGACTGGTGATGCACATTTGGACGCCGAAAAAAGAGGAAGCCTTGCGCGTTCCGGCGATACGGGAGTTGACCGGCTACCAGGCCTGGCAGAAGTATGTCATGAACCCCGCGGGCATGCTGGACAAGATATTCGGCAAGATGCCCGGCATGTCCAACACCGTGGGTCCCATGTTCGACGAGCTATACAAGAGCCCATCGGTGATTCTGCGCATGCACATGGAAATATACATGCCTTTGTTGGCGGCATTGGCCAGGCAGAAGGCGGGGCAGGGCCAGGCGGCCCCGGCGATCGACCCGGACGCTCCTTTCATGGAGATGAACCAGGAAGTGGCGGAGCTTTCCAGCGCTCCCGTGGACGCATCTCTGTTCGAGATACCGAAAGACTACGCGGCTGTCGCAGCCGACGATATGATCCGGGAAATGGTCAAAGTGCAGAGTGCGGCCATGGCAGGCGCTCCGAAGCCGGCCGAACCGAAGTGAGAGGCGGCCTGAGAGGCCGCCGCAGGCCGAGGGCCTGCCCCACTTTGAGCCAGGTCATTGGTTCTGAAACCACACGATGGCGTCCGCGCGGATGACCAGGATATCGGGGTGCCCATCGCCGTTCACGTCCACTGCCCGCGCGAAAAGGATCGGCCGCCCCTGCGCGACGATCACCGGCCGAAACCGGCCAGCGCCTTCGTTGTACAGCACCAACAGGCGGCCTCGACCGGCTTTCTCGGCGATCAGGATATCGGGACGCCCGTCGCCGTCGAAGTCGGCTGTTTCCAGGCTGTTCACTTCGGCCAGATCCGGCACGCCTTCGATGCGGCGCTCGATCCATAACTGGCGCGGATCGGCGGGCGGTTCGAAGCGCGCCAGGCGCGCCGGCTGCATTGCGCGCTGCGCGGCCACCAGTTCCGGCGCCGCGCCCGAGAGGGGACCGTAGCTCGACCGCAGCATGGCCGAATCCGGCGTGTCATTCCACAGTACGATCGCAAACAAATGCCACGGCAGTTCGAAGCTCTCCGGCGACCGGATCCAGTACATGCCCGCCAGAACGTCCGGCCGCCCGTCGCCATCGATATCCGCCATGCGGAGGCCGCCCTGGTGCGACGGCGAATAGAACGAATAAACATCCTGCGAGGGCCAGCGCGCCGCGGGATCGGCGGGGATTTCGTAGAAGCGCACCTGTGCGCGCTTATGGATCAGCAGGACCCCGCGATGGCCGAGCAGGGTGGCGGGCAGCATATCCGGCGCGTCGACGCCGGTATCGATGACGTGGCGCGTCCACTGGGCGCCAGACTGCGGCGCGCGATACCAGACCAGATCGGATTCCGGGCCGCCTTCGTTGACGACAATGTCCAGTTTGCCGTCGCCATCCACGTCGAGGAGGCAGCCGCCTTCGGCAAACGCACGCCCGCGACCGCGGACGACCTGATTATTGCCTTGCGGCAATCTCCTCCACAGAAGCCGGTCGCCCCAGGTAACGAGCGTGCGCTCCTTTAGAGCGTATCCTGTTACCGCTTCGTTACGCAACTTCCGCAGTGTGCGCTCGGAAAACCGCGGCGGCTGGCCAGCCAGGACGCCGCTCGACAGGGTGGCGAGAAGCGCGCAGCAGAGCGTTCGGTGCATGGTGCTATTTTAGACTGCCATGCAGCGTTTGATCGATTTGCTCACGGGCCGCAGCGAGGAAACCGGCTTGGATCGGGCGGCTCTTGAAGTCGCCCGCATCGAGTATCCCAGCCTGGACCCAGAGCCGTTCGTCGGCATTCTGGACTCCCACGCCAGCGAACTGTCCGTGCGTCTGGCCGGTCACGCCAGCGGGTCCGGCTACGTGCAGATGGCGAACCGATACCTTTTCGAGGAACTGGGATTCACTGGCAACGCCGCCGACTATTACGACCCGCGCAACAGTTGCCTGAACGAGGTGCTTACCGCGCGCACCGGCATACCGATCACGCTGGCAGTGGTGTATCTGGAGATCGGGCGACGGCTGGCCCGGCCGGTTTACGGCATCGGTCTGCCGGGTCATTTTCTGGTCGAATACCGGGACGCGGATTTCGCGGCGTTCATCGATGTGTTCCACGGCGGCCGGTTGCTGACAAAGCCGGAATGCTTCGATTTGGCCCGGGAAGCGGCGGGCGTCCCGTTGAGCGACGACCCGCGCATGCTTGGGCCCGCCAGCCAGCGGCAGATCCTGATGCGAATGCTTAACAATCTGCGCGGCGTTTACCTCCAGCGGCGGGCGTACGGAAAGGCGTTGCAGACGTTGAACCTGCTGGTGACGGCCGACCCGGCCTCCGCGGAGGAATACAAGCAGCGTGGACTGGTTCACCTGCAACTGCAAAATCCGGCTGCGGCGCGCAGCGACCTGGAAACCTACTTGCGCCTGGCGCCCGAGGCGGCCGGCCGGGCCGAAATCGAGGAACGCTTGCGCGCGCTGCGGCGTCACCAGGCGGGGCTAAACTGAGGCGCATGGGGCACTACCCGTTCACTTTGTTCAATGGCATTACGCTCCTGGTGCTGGCGTTGACCCTGGCGCTGGCGTGGCGGCGCTGGCGAGGATCCCTGGCCTCCAACTGGCCGCTGGCTGGTTACGCGCTCATCGCGGGGTACGCGCTGGGCTTTTCCGGCGGGCTGAATCCTTACTGGGTGACGGCTGGGGTGGCTTGTGCGGTGGCGATCCGCTCTGGGTTTTTTCCCAGGCAGGTGCGGTGGGTGGAGGCGATCCCACTGGGGTATGTGGCTTGGCGGTGCGTGGGGTTGCTGTCGATGTGGTGATTCAGCCCGGATGCACCTTCTCGTGGCGCTCCAGCATCTCGACGAACTGCCGGATGCGCCGCACGCGGGTCTCGGACTTCTTGACAGTCTGGATGCGCCAGAGAATGGCATAGCGATTAGCGCGGTCCAAAGTGCGGAAGAAGGCGTTGGCCCGCGCGTTGCGATCGAGGGCGGTCTGCAGATCGTCCGGCACTTCGGCGTTACCGGGCGAATCGTAGGCCGCATCCAAGCGGCCATCCTGTTTGGCGCGCTCGACCTGTTCCAGCCCAGGGGGCTGCATGCGGCCCGCTTCGATGAGCGCGGTGGCCTTTTCGCGATTTACCTTGGACCAGATGCTTTTGGGGCGGCGCGGAGTGAAGCGCTGCAGCCAGGCGTGTTCGCTCTCGGGCTTCTTCTGGGCGTCGATCCAGCCGTAACAGAGGGCTTCTTCGAGGGCTTCGCCGTAGGACAGCGACTTGATGGGAGATCCCTTCTTGGCGAGGCGCAGCCAGACGCCGGGCGATATGGCGTGGTTGGCGGCTAGCCACGCGGTCCAGTCGTTCTGGTGGGGAAAGAGGAGGATGGCGTCCAGTTCATTTCTCCACGGGCAAGCCGGCATGTTGCCAGGCTTTCCATCCGCCATCGAGAGAAATGGCATCGGTATAAGCCATTTTCTGCAAGTTGTCGGCGGCCAGTGCGGAGCGGAATCCGCCGCCGCAGTACAGCACCAGGCGGGTGCTCTTGTCCGGCACCTGGACCTCGATATCGCGCTCGATGATTCCCTTCCCCAGGTGCAGTGCGCCGGCCGCGTGGCCGGCGGCCCATTCGTGGTCCTCGCGGACGTCAATCAGCAGGTGCGGTTCGCCCGCGGCCTGCATCTTGCGGTAGCCTTCGATATCGATTTCCTTCACGCGCGATTTCGCGTCATTGACTATCGCCAGGAACCCCGCACTATGAACCATGTTTACTCCACCCTTCGGATTTGGCCGCCTACGCGGGCCAGTTTCGCCTCGATTTTCTCATAGCCGCGGTCGATGTGGTAGACGCGGTCGATGACGGTCTCGCCGCGCGCGGCCAGCGCCGCCAGGACCAGCGACGCGCTGGCGCGCAGATCGGAAGCGATCACGCCCGCGCCGGTCAGCTCGGATGGTCCGGCCACGATGGCCTGGCGGCCTTCCAGCCGAATGTTCGCGCCCATGCGGGCCAACTCCTGGGCGTGCATGAAGCGGTTTTCGAAAATGGTCTCGACCACGATGGCGATGCCCTGCGCCTGGGTCATGAGGGCCATGTATTGCGCCTGCAGATCGGTGGCAAATCCGGGGTATTCTTCGGTGGTCACGTCCACGGATCTGAGGCGCTTGGGCGCGCAGATCTGCACGCTGGTGGCGCCGGTCTGGGTGACTTCGGCGCCGGCCTGCAGCAGCTTGGCCACCAGCGCGCCCACGTGTTCGGGCACGCAATCGGCGATCGTCACATCGCCGCCGGTGATGGCTCCGGCGATAAGGAAGGTGCCCGCCTCAATGCGGTCGGCGATGATGGTGTGATCCGCGCCGTGCAGTTTTTCGACGCCGCGGATGTGAATGGTGGAAGTGCCGGCGCCCTCGATTTGCGCGCCCATTTTCACCAGCAGCGCACACAGATCGGCGACCTCGGGCTCGCGCGCGGCGTTGCGCAGGATGGTCTCGCCGCGGGCCAGCACGGCGGCCATGACGAGGTCTTCGGTGCCGGTGACAGTGATGCGGTCGAAGTGGATGGTTGCGCCGCGCAGACCCTCGGGAGCTTCCGCTTCGATGTAGCCGTGGGACTGGTGAATGCGCGCGCCCAACTGTTCCAGACCGTGCAGGTGCAAGTTGATGGGACGAGCGCCGATGGCGCACCCGCCGGGCAGCGAGACGCGCGCGCGCCCCGTGCGGGCCACCAGCGGGCCCAGCACCAGGCTGGAGGCGCGCATGGTTTTCACCAGCTCATAGGGGGCCTCCGACGAGACGATGCGTGGCGTGTCGAGGCGGATGGTCTCGCCGTCGACTTCCGCATGGCTGCCGATATCGACCAGCAGACGCTGCATGGTACGGATGTCGCGGACACGGGGGATGCGCCGGAGGGTGACCGGTTCATCGGTAAGTAGCGCTGCCGCCAGGGCCGGCAACGCCGAGTTCTTCGATCCACCGATGGGGATCTCGCCCTGCAAACGAGGGCCGCCTTTGATTACGAATTTATCCATAATTTCCGATCGACACAATGGAACCACAGATGGACACAGATGCACACAGATAAAAGCGAAGACATTGTAAGTGGCGGGCTCCTAGTTTGGTTTTGTTTTTATCTGTGTTCATCTGTGTTCATCTGTGGTTCCGAGCGCTTGTGAAATGCGCCCGTTGGCGGCGGCTAGACGGCGCTCGGCGGCTTCGCAGTTTACTCCTGTTTTGGCCATGACTATGGCCGTCGGGACTTTGTTTCCTGCGGCTTCGAGCGTGACTTCGGCAACCTCGTTGGTTACGCCTGCGGCTTTGCCGACGATGCGGATGGCACGGTCGCGCAGCTTTACGTTCTTGGGTTGCACGTTTACCATCAGGTTGCCGTAGACATATCCGAGCCGGATGAATGTTGCCGTAGTGAGCATGTTCAGGACCAGCTTGGTGGCGGTGCCCGCTTTCATGCGCGTGGAGCCGGCCACGATTTCCGGGCCGGTCAGCGGCGTGATGGCTATGTGCACGGCGCGTGCCAATTCCGAGTCGGGCGTGCAGCTTATGCCCGCAGTGACCGCGCCCAAGCGGCGGGCTTCGGCGACGGCTCCGAGGACATAGGGCGTGCGGCCGCTGGCGGCGATCCCGACCAGCACGTCGCGCGCGGTGAAGCCGCGCTCGCGCAGGTCGCGCGCGCCGATGGCCGGATCGTCCTCGGTGGTTTCGGTGGCGTGCGCCAAGGCCTGCTCGCCACCCGCCATGATGCCCTGCACCAATTCGGCATCGGCGCTGAAGGTGGGCGGGCACTCGGCGGCATCCAGGACACCCAGGCGTCCGCTGGTGCCGGCGCCGATGTAGAACAGGCGTCCGCCGCGCTGGATGGCCGCGACTATGGCGTCGACGGCGCGGGTAATGGATGGAAGCTCGCGCGTGACGGCACCAGCCACACTGTGGTCCTCGGCGTTGATGATTTCGAGGACACGCGCGGTGGGCAGCGCATCGATGCCATCGGAGGCGGGGTTGATCTGCTCGGTCAGCAGATTCGCTAGCGGCTGCTCAGGCAACGCCGGCCTTCCGCATCACGGCGCGGGATGTTTCGAGACCCAGCCGCGCGGCCTCTTCGGGCGTCATATCCTTGAGGTGGCGGCCGAAGACTTCCACGCTGAGGGCGTCCTGGTAGCCGATTTCGTGGAGCGCCATCAGGAATGAGTTCAGGTCGATGACTCCCTCGCCGGGCATGAGCCGCTCGTTGTCGCGGATCTGATCGGGCGGCAGTTTGGGCGCGTCGCTGAAGTGCACGTGGACGATGCCGTCCTTGCCGGCTTTGACGATATCGGCGGTGGTCGCGCCGGCGTGGTACCAGTGCCACACGTCTAAAAGAAGACCCACATTGGAACCGCATTCGCGCGCGAAGGCCAGCATTTCGGGCATGCGCCAGATGAACTCGTGAGGCTCCATCTGGCGAAGGTGCAGCGGCCCGAGAAACTCCAGGCCCAGCCGGACGTGGGAGCGCGCCAGCACGTCGGCGCAGGCGCGGAAGCGCTTCAGATAGAGGGCGCGCAACTCGGCTTTGGGCGTTTTGCTGGAGGGCATGATCCAGGTGATCATGCGGGGGCAGCCGATGGCGGCGGAGAACGACGCGGCGTCGCCCAGCTTTTCCAGGTCTTGGCGGAAGGCGCCGTCGTCCTTGCGGAATTCCACGGGGAAATTCACGGCGGCCGGCTTGATCTTCAAATCGTCCAGGAGGTTGTTGGTGGCTGGCAGGCCGGCTTTCATGGCGGCGGCGAGATCTACGTCCACGCCAGGATAACCGACCTTGGCGGCAAGGCGGGCGAACTCGGGCCAGGGGACGCGGCCGGCGACCACGGTTGGGTTAAGAGAGAGGTACACGATTCATTGTGGGGGGAATTCGGGGCGGTTGGCAAGGGGCGCTTTGCGCGCCGTGGTTGGTGGCTGGTCGCTGGTGGCTGGCGGTTGTGCGCGATTGGACGGAATTGTTTTGAAATCGTTAAGTTGGCATGGCGGGCCAGGGAATGCAACCAGGGGCGTTTTTCCCAGGTCTGCCGGGGGAATGCCGGAGGTCTGTCATCGTCCTGGCGGAACTTTGGTTAATGCGTGGACGGTTCTGTTGCCCTGATTGCCGTTGGGAGAAGCCCGGGTGCGGCGTGTGGAAGTTGTCGCGCGTCATTCTTTCCCGGACTGATCCGTCGGGTCCCGAGCTACCGCTGGTTCAGGATCGCGATGACCGCGTTCGCGGCCTCTTTCCACTTGCTATCGCGAACCCTGCCTGTTGCGTAAAGAACGATGCTGGAATCGCCAGAAAGTGCAGGACGACGACGTCCCGCTTATAAATCTGCCCAGGCGGCCTCCTCTTCGGGCGAGAGCCAGTCCTTCATCAGGGCGGACTCGGCCAGCAGAGCCGGTGCCGCATCTTCGGCATCCCTGGATTTAAGGGAATGGATGAAGCCAAGTAAAGCGTCACAGGCCTTTTCCGGCACGCTTTCCAATTCCTGAACGATGATGTCTTTCTTGCTCATTCGATTCCCTCGGCTTCATATTAGCGGATCGGCCGCGCCCCTGGTACTGGACGGCGCAGCCGCGCGCCGTGTTCCGCATTGTTGTACGATGGCCCGAGGAGGCATCATGTTTACACCCGATCAAGCTAAGGGACTGTCGATGGTTTTCCTGCAAGGCCTGGGCAACGAAGTTCCCATCACGCGGCGCGTGCTGGCCGCCGTTCCGGCAGCGCAGCTCGATTTCAAGCTGGGCGAGAAGGGCCGCACCACGCGCGAACTGATGTGGCACATCGTGCGCAGCGAGAAGTGGTTCGGCGAAGGAGTCGTGGCGGGCAGCTTCGAGGGAGATCCGTCGGATGGTCCGGCGCCCGCGACAGCGGCTGAAATTCTGGCCTATTACGATGCGCACGTGCCCCCGATTGCCGGTAAGATTGCGATGCTCTCGGGCGAGAAGCTTGCGGCGTTCGTGAGTTTCTTCAACGCCTTTAATCTGCCGCTGGTGTTGTACATGGATTTCTGGATTAAGCACACGGTACACCACCGCGGGCAGCTCAGCATGCATTTGCGGGCGATGAACGCGCACGTGCCGGATATTTACGGCGGCAGCGCCGATGAACCGCTTGGAATGCCGGCGTGAACGGCGGGACTGAAGTCCCGCGCGGGCTCAATCCCGCCCTCCTGGTCACGGTGGTGGTCCCTACGCTGGCCGCGGATGCCAGGCTTCAGGAATGCGTTACAGCCCTGGAGCGGCAGACGCTGCACGATTTTGAAGTGATTATTGTCGACAATAGCGGCAGCGGCGCGGTGCGGCGCAACGGGGCGGCGCGGGGGGCCGTGCGGGTCATCGAAGAGCCGCGCAACGTGGGTTTCGGCGCGGCCATCAACGACGCTTTCCGCCAATCGCACAGCCGGTACCTGGCCACGCTCAACGACGATGCTGCGCCCGATCCCGGCTGGCTGGCGGCCCTGGTGGCGGCTTTGGAAGCGCGGCCGGATGCGGGCATGTGCGCGTCGCAGGTGCGGCTCTACGGCGAAGACGCGCTGGATTCGGCCGGCATGCTGGTCTGTGGCGACGGCAGCAGCAAGCAGCGCGGCCACGGGCGTCCGCCGAAGTTTTTTCCGGTCGCGGAGGAAGTGCTGTTGCCGAGCGGGTCGGCGGCGCTTTACCGGCGCGCCATGCTGGAACAGATCGGCGGGTTCGACGAAGACTTCTTCCTTTACTGCGAGGACACCGATCTGGGGTTGCGCGCGCGCTGGGCGGGCTGGCGGTGCCTCTACACGCCGGAGGCGGTGGTGGAGCACCATTATTCGCACTCGGCGGGGCGGGCCTCGCGGCTGAAGGCTTATTATGTGGAGCGCAACCGGCTGTTCGTGCTGGCCAAGAATTTTCCGGCGCGCATGCTGGCCGGCGCGCCATTGGTGTCGCTGGCGCGATATGCGTGGCATTTACGGTTCATGCTGCGCGGACGCGGGGCCGCGGCGCGGTTTCGGCTGGAGGGCGACTCGGCCTGGCGCATGCCGTTTTACGTGCTGCGGGCGCACGGCGCGCTGCTGCGGAGTGCGCCGGCTTTGTGGCGCAAGCGCCGCGAGATCCGCCGCACGGCGCGCCTGACACCGCACATTTACCGGCGGCTGCTGCGCTCGCATTCCATTTCGGCGCGGCGCGTGGCAGAGCTTTGACCATGGAATCGCTGCTGATCATCGTGCCGGCCTACAACGAGGAAGCCGCGGTGGGGGACGTGGTGCGCACCATCCACGCCGCCATGCCGGGAACGCCGGTGCTGGTGATCGACGATTGCTCGGCGGACGCCACGCAGGCGGTGGCGCGCGAGGCCGGCGCGCGGGTACTGCCGCTGCCGCACCACCTGGGCCTGGGCGGGTGCGTGCAGGCAGGCTATAAGCTGGCCTTCGAACTGGGATATCAATACGTCATCCGGGTGGATGGAGACGGGCAGCATGACGCGCGCGATATTCCGCGGGTGTTTGAAGCGCTGCGCACGTCGGGGTGCGAGATGGCGATCGGGTCGCGCTTTGTGAACGGGAAGGGCTCCCACTCCGGCGCGGTGCGCGGGTTGGGAATACGCTTCTTCCGCATGGTGCTGCGACCGATCCTGGGACAGCGCGTACACGATCCGACCTCCGGTTTCGTGGGGGTGAACCGCAACGCACTGCAGGTTTTCAGCAAGAGCTTTCCGCTGGAATACCCGGAGATCGAAGCGCTGGTGGTATTACAGCGCAAGCGATTCCGCTTCGTGGAAATCCCTTGCCGGATGCGGCCTCGCACCACCGGGCGCTCGTCGATCACGGCGGTGCGATCAATCTACTACATCGTACACGTACTGCTCGGCGTATTCGTGAATGTGCTCAAATTCGACCAGCGGGGGCGGCGCCCGGATGGCCGCTCGATCAAGCCGGGAAAATCATAACGGAGGATCCGGATGGACCGCCTTTTGAATGCGTTGACGGTTGTGAGCGGCCTGCTGCTGCTGTTGGTGCTGGCGTCGGTGCGGCGCGCGCACATCCGCGTGGAATATTCGGTAAGCTGGTTACTGGCCGCGGGCGCTTTGCTGATTCTCTCGCGCTCGCGCGGCTTGCTGGAAGCGGCGGCGCACAAGCTGGGACTTTCCGATCCGCCGCTGGCCCTGCTGCTGATCGTGGGCTGCGTGTTTCTACTCATGTTTTACCGGTTCTCGGTGATGCTCTCGAAACTGCGCGACGATAACATCGCGCTGGCGCAGCGGCTTGCCATCCTTGAATTCCACTTGCAAACCTTGCGGGACGGCCAGCCGCATGGCTGAAGCGCGCGGCGCGGGCGGCCGCAAGGGCCGTGCGAAAGGAAAGGCGCGCGCCCCTGAGAAAGCGGCTGCGGCGCCGCAGAAGCCTGGCACACGGTGGTGGATCTACGCCGCGGCGGGAGCGGTGGCGCTGTATCTGGCGTTTCAAGTGTACGCTCCGGCGCTCAGCGGACCCTTTGTCTTCGACGACACTTTCCAGCCCTATCACACGCCGGATTTTCCCAATGCGCTGCACTTCTGGATCAGAGGCGTCCGCCCGCTGCTCATGTTCAGTTACTGGATCAACTATCGGTTCTCGCAAGCGCCGTTCGGGTTTCATGCCGTTAATATCCTGATCCACTTACTCAATAGCTTCCTGGTATTCTTCATCGTACGGAAGCTGGCGCGGCGCGAATCGCCGGATTGGATACCGGCGGCCTTCGCCGCGGCGGTTTTCCTGTTGCATCCCATCCAGACCGAGGCGGTGTCCTACATCGCCGGCCGGTCGGAATGCTTGAGCGTGTTCTTCTTCCTGGCCGCCTTCGCCGTCTTCTTATACAGGCGGGCGTCCGAAGTTTCCTGGCCGACTTCGATTGCGGTGCTGTTGTTGTTCGGCGCCGCGGCGCTCACCAAAGAGCACACCTTGGTGCTGCCCGCTCTGCTGCTGCTGACGGATTACTACTGGAATCCTGGCTTCTCGTTCAGCGGCATGCGGCGAAACTGGCGCCTCTACGTCCCCATCGCTTTGGCAGCGGCGGGCGGCCTGGTATACGTCGCGAAAGTTCTGACACAGGCGGCGACCGCGGGCTTTGGCCTGACGGGCCTCACCTGGTACCAATACTTCTTCACCGAGTGCCGCGCGTTTTTCGTCTACCTGCGGCTGCTGGTGTTCCCGGCCGGGCAGAATCTGGATTGGGAGTACCCGATCTCGCGGAACATCTTGGATCATGGCGCAATCTTCGGACTGGCCGCCATCCTGGCGCTGGCGGGCGCAGCGATTTACTTCCGGCGGCGCCATCCACTGGCTTCTTACGGCTTCCTGGTGTATCTGCTGCTGATGGCGCCGACTTCTTCTTTTGTGCCCATCAAAGACCCGGTCGCCGAGCGGCGCTTGTATCTGCCGATGATTGGCATATTGCTGGTGGCCATCGCGGCGCTGGCGCGCATGCGGGTGGATCGCCGCAAGTTGGCCGCGGCGTTATGCGGAATTGTCGCGGTGCTGGCGATTGCGACTTATCGGCGCAACGAGGTTTGGGCCAGCGACGTCGCCATTTGGGAAGACGCCGCGCGCAAGTCGCCCGGCAAGCAGCGCGTACACTTTCAGTTGGCGCACACTTACTACACCGATGGCCGGTGCGCCGATGCGATCGCGCAGTATGCCGAAGCTGCGCGGCTGGAGCAGCCGGATTACGGCCTGCTGGTGGATTGGGGTCTGGCATACGATTGCACCAACGAGCCCGATCTGGCAGTGGCCAAATTGCGGGAGGCCGCGGCGCTGGAACCGCAAGCGCACGTCTACACGCAAATCGCCATGGTCTACGCCAAGCGGTCGCGCTGGCAGGAGGCTTTGGAGGCACTGGCGCAGGCGGAGAGGCTGAATCCCCACTACGACATGATTTACGACAACCGCGGCGGGATACGCGCCAGGACCAACGATCTGGCCGGAGCCGAGGCGGACTATCGGCACGCGCTGGCGCTCAATCCATCCAACGAACATGCGCGTGAGATGCTGGGGATCGTGGAGCGGCAATTGAGCTCCCGGCAGTGAAATGCGGCCGCTGCGCATAGGAGTGAACGCGCTGTACCTGATTCCGGGCGGCGTGGGCGGCACAGAGATCTACCTGCGAGAGTTGTTGCGCGCGCTGGCGGAAGTGGACGCGCGCAACGAGTATTTCATTTTCACGAATCGGGAGACCGGGCCGGACTTGGTTCCCCGACAGCGGAATTTTCAGGGGATGCCGCAGCTCGTGCGCGCGCGATTCCGCCCGGCCCGCATCGTCTGGGAGCAGACCGCGCTGCCGCTAGCGGCGGTGCGCCTGGGCTTGGATGCGCTGCTCAATCCGGGCTTTACCGCGCCGGTCTACTGCCCGTGCGCGGCCGTGACGGTATTCCACGACATGCAGCACAAACGCCATCCCGAGCACTTCCGCTGGTTCGACCTGCCGTTCTGGCGCTTGCTGCTGTTTGCGTCGGCGCATGGGGCCACGCTGCTGCTGGCGAATTCCGAGACCACGCGGGCGGACATGCTGCGCTACTATCGGCTTCCGGCGGCGAAGGTGCGGGTGGCCCGGCTGGGGGTGGACCCCGTGTTTTTCGGGTTGCGGCGCGCGCCCGAGAAGCTGCTGCTGACGGTTTCGACGCTGCATCCGCACAAGGGATTGGATGCCTTGTTGCGCGCGTTCGCGCAGTTCCGGCGGGGGCAGCCGGACTTCCAGTTGGTAATCGCCGGGCTGCCCGGGTTCCACGCGGAGGCGCTGGAAAAGCTGCGCGCGGATCTGGGGCTGGGCGGCGCGGTCGAGTTCACCGGCTGGATTCCGCGGGCGCAGCTCTACGATTTGTATGCGCGCGCCTGGGCGCTCCTGTATCCATCCACGTTCGAAGGATTCGGCATGCCGGTGGTGGAAGCTCTGGCGGCGGGTATTCCTACAGGGTGCTCGAACATCGAGCCGCTGCGCTCGATAGCGGGGGACGCTGCGCTGCTGTTCGAAGCGGGGGATGTGGACTCCATTTGCGGCGCGATGCTGCGGTTGGTGGGTGACGATCGGTTGCGTGCGCGGCTGGCCGCGGCGGGGCCGGCACAGGCCGCAGCGTTTTCATGGGCGTCTACGGCTCAGGCTACGTTGGACGCGATTGGGGATGCGGTGCGGGCTGAGAGGGGCAAGGCCGATTAGCAATCGGCCTGCGGCCCGGCGCCGGCCTGCATGGTCCTCCGAGGTTCGCTAGAATGAGCCTCACGGAGGATTCATGTTAAAAGGTTTCAAACAGTTTCTGCTGCGAGGCAATGTCATTGACCTGGCAGTCGCCGTAGTCATCGGCGTTGCATTTGGCAAGGTGGTGGACGCGCTGGTCAAGGATTTGTTGACGCCGCTGATTGCGGCCATCGTCGGCAAGCCGGACTTTTCCGCTATCAAGTTCACGATCAATGGCAGCCTCTTTGCCATAGGGGATTTCATCAACGTGTTGGTCGCGTTTTTGTCAGTCGCGGCCGCGATCTACTTCTTCGTGGTTGTGCCCGTTAACGCCGTAATGGCGCGCGCACGACGCGGCCAAGCGCCGCCAGATCCCACGACGAAGCAATGTCCGGAATGCCTGAGCACGATTCCGATTCAGGCGCGGCGTTGCGCGTTTTGCACGTCGCCGGTTAGCCCTGCCTGAACGGCGGCGCGCAGCTTGGTACACGCATAGACCGCGCGCGTCGCCGGCATGGCCACATTCAGGCGCTCGCCGAGTTCCAGCACCGCACCCACGACCGCTTCCAATTCCAGCGGCCGGCCGGCCTCCAGATCCTGCAGCATGGAAGTCTTATGCTCGCCGACCTTGGCGGCGCCGGCCATGCGCTGGTCAATCGATACCGGCAGCTTCATCCCGAGGCGCGCGGCAACGCATTCGGCCTCGGTCATGATGGTGCGTGCCAACGCCGCCACATCGGCGTCGGCGGTCATGCGGGCGAGCGTCGCGCCGGTCAGCGCGCTGATGGGATTGAAAGCCACATTGCCCAGGATCTTGACCCAGATCTCTTCACGGATGTGTGTCGTGATGGGGCAGCGCAACCCGGAGGCGATAAGCGCTTCGGCGATAGCGCGGCAGCGGGCGGAGCGTGCGCCATCCGGCTCGCCGATGGAGAGGCGGCGGCCTTCGATATGGCGCACCACACCCGGCTCCGCCATTTCGGTCGCAAAATAGACCAGCGCGCCCACCACGCGGCGCGGTTCGATGGCGCGGGCGATCGCGCCTCCCGGATCCACGCGCTCCAGCGGCGTGAACCACCACGGTACGCCGTTCTGCAGGCTGACCACGCACGTCTCGGGGCCCAGCAGGCAGCCGAGGCGCGGCGCTAATTGCGGCAGGCTGTGCGCCTTCACGGCCAGGAAGACGACATCGGCTGGCCCGATGGACTGCAGATCGCCCGTGGCTTTCGGCCGCGCTTCGAAATCGCCATCCGGGCCGAGGACGCGCACGCCGCGCTCCATGATCGCGCGCAATTGCGGCCCGCGCGCGAACAGCGTGACATCCAGACCGGCGCGCGCCATCGCCGCGCCCATGTAAGCCCCCACGGCCCCTGCGCCGGCGATGACGAACTTCATTGCGGCGCCCCGCCAAGCGCCGCGGCGACGTTGAGCCGCTGAATCTTGCCCGTCGCGGTGCGCGGAATGGACGCCACGATGTGGATCTTCTTGGGACACTTGAAGTCGGCCAGGCGGCCGCGGCAGAACGCGATCAGATCGGCCTCGCCCGCCTGCGTTTCGGGACCGAGCACCACGGCCGCTTCCACCTCCTCGCCCCAAGTGGGATGCGGCACGCCAAAGCAGACCGCTTCGGCCACGGCGGGATGCGCCAGCAGCACCTCGTCGATTTCCCGCGGTGCGATATTTTCGCCGGCGCGAATGATCAGCTCCTTGATGCGTCCGGTGAGATGCAGATAGCCGTCTTGGTCCAGAATGCCCTGGTCGCCGGTGCGGAACCATTCGCCGAAAAACGACTTGACTGTAGCTTCCGGATTGTTCTCGTATTCGCGGATGACGCCGGGGCCGTCGATGCACACCTCGCCCGCCTTGCCACAGGGCAGTTCCCCGCCCTGCTCGTCGCGAATGGCGATGCGCACGCCCGTTCCGGGTCCCACCGAACCGGCCTTGCGCGGCGCGGGCGGCAGCGGATTGGAAGCCATCTGGTGCGAGGCTTCGGTCATCCCGTAGGCTTCCAGCACGGGCGCGGCGAAATACTCCTCCATGCGGCGCATCAGGTCCGGCGCCAGCGCGGCGCTGCACGAGCGCACGAAGCGGAGCTTCTCGTCGCCGCTGCGCTTGCGCGTGAGGATGAGCTGGTGCATGGTGGGTACCGCCGAATACCAGGTGACGCCGTAATCGCGCACCATGCGCCAGAACGCCAGGGGATTGAAGCGCGCCGGAACCACCACGGTTCCGCCCGTGAGCAGCGTGGCCATGGTGGAGGCCATCAAGCCATGCACGTGAAACAACGGCATGAGGCATAGCGAAACGTCGCCGGGGCTGAGCGCGTAAGTCGCCGCGATGTTGCGCGTGGAGGCGGCCAGATTGCGATGGCGCAGCGGCACGCGCTTCGGCCGTCCGGTGCTGCCGCTGGTGTGCAGGACCAGCGCGATATCGTCCGGGCCGGGTTCGGGCGTGCTGCCGGCGCTGGAAATCTCCGGTACGACGGCGGGTATGCCGGCCTGCTCGGCGGCGCGCCGGGCGTCGGCCGCCCCCTCGTTCGGAACCATCAACATCTTGGCGCGGGTGTCCGCGAGATAAAAACAAAACTCCTCGAACTTGTAGCCTGGATTGAGCGGCGCGGCGGTGCCGGCAGCGGCGGCCGCCAGAAACGCGACGATGGTGTCCAAACCGTTTGGCAGCGCCAGCGCCACGCGATCGCCGCGCCGTACGCCCGCTGCGTACAAAGCGCCGGCCATGCGGCGCACGCGCCGCCGCAGATCGTCGTAAGTCACGGATAAGGCCGCCTCCGGCAGGATGATCGCAGTGCGCTGCCCTTCAGCGGCATCCAGTACGTCCAGCAAAGTCCGCGGCTCGCTCATCTCTGCAACATAGCAAATCCGGATACAATTGGAACCACAGATGGACACAGATGGACACAGATAAAGACATCTGTGGTTCCGTTTTTAAGGAGTGACCGATGTATTCGAGACGCGATATTGGACGCCTGGCGCTGGCCTCGTTGCCGTTGGCCCGCGCGTTTGGCAAGTTGGATTCGCACGTCAACGGCGTGCTGATCGGCGCGCAATCCTATAGCTTTCGCGACCGGCCGCTGGATGCGGCCATCCAGGGCTTCGTCGACGTGGGCTTGAGCGAGTGCGAGCTTTCGATGGGGCACGTGGAGCCTGAGTTTCCGCGCGGGCCAGACGGCCGCGCGGCGCTTCGTAAATGGCGGCTGACCGTGCCGCTCGACGAGATCCGCCAGGTCCGGCGCAAGTTCGACCAGGCGGGCATCGAGCTTTCCGCTTACGCCTACAACATGCGCGACGACTTCACCGACGAGGAGATCGCGCGCGGCTTCGAGGTGGCCCAGGCGCTGGGCGTCAAGGCGATGACCACCTCGGCCACCGTATCGGTGACGCCGCGCATCGCCGCGCAAGCCGGGAAATACAAGATCGTGGTGGGCATTCACGGGCACTCGAACATCAAAGACCCCAACGAATTCGCCAAACCCGAGACCTTCGTGGAGGCCATGAAACTGTCGCCTTACATCGCGGTGAATCTGGACATCGGGCACTACTGGGCGGCGGGATACGATCCGGTGCCCTTCATCGAAGAGCACCACGCGCGCATCGTGACGCTGCACATCAAGGATCGCAAGAAGAATCAAGGCAAGAACATGCCTTTCGGCGACGGGGACACGCCCATCCGGGAAGTGCTGCAACTGTTGAAGCGCAAGAAGTACCCGATTCCGGCGAATATCGAATACGAGTACGATGGCGGCGACACGGTAGCGGAAATGCGCAAGTGCTACGATTACTGCCGGCGCGCGCTGGCCTGAGCAAGTTTTTGGGTGTCGGGCCGATAAGATAGTTGGCGGTCGCGGCAGACGAGTGATCTCCTACTGCTACCAGAGGGCGGCCGCCCGTTCCTTCCTTGCCTTTGTACGGCAGGTTGCCGTATCGTTGTGATATGTCCAAACAGACGAAGCCCGCGGCGCGCCTTGACGTGCGGATGCCCATCGACGTTCTGAAGCGCTTGGAACGCGCCGCGGAAATCCAAGGGCGCACCGTCACCGACTTTGTCGTAGGCGCGGCCGATGAAGCCGCTTGCCGCGCCCTCGAGCAAACCGAGATCATCCGGCTCTCCGTTGAGGACTAGCGGCAGATTGCCGAAGCCATCATCAACCCTCCTAAGCCAACGCCCGCCCTGCGGAGGGCCGCGCGCCGGTATCGGGAGCTCTTTGGCGTGGAATGAGTCCTGGGCGTTTCGTTTTGAGTCTCTTGGCGGGGGGCACGAGCGCAAGTCGTTCCGCTGCGGCGACGATGCTCTCGACCGCTGCTTGCAAACGCAAGCCACGCAGGACATCCGCCGAAACGTCGCCAACTGTTTCGTAGTCGTTGAAATTGCTACCGGTAAGGTGGCCGCCTACTATACGCTGTCGGCCGCGAGTATTCCGCTTGTTGACCTGCCGCCGGAAGAGACCAGACATCTGCCGCGTTATCCCACTCTTCCTGCCGTTCGTATCTGCCGGCTGGCCGTGGATCGGACGTACCATGGCCGTGGGTTGGGTGCCGCGATCCTGATGGACGCGGATGCCAAGAACGACGACGGCGTGGCCTTTTACCGCCACAACGAATCCCGGGCTCTTGTCAGTCGGCCGAGGGCATTATTCCTGCCGCTCTCCACTATGCAAGGCGCGCTCATTCGAAAGCGCGGCCCCAAGGCGTAGCAGGTACGCGGCGCGCCCCAACTGCTACGATGAAACTTGCCTCGACCACTCGCTCGTCTCAGGAACGCCCTGGACCTGGTCCCCTCTCCGGCCCCGGACCGGCCTGGACTTTTCATGCGCGATCCGTATCGCTACTCCGACGCGATGCTGATCATCCCGCCGCCGCTGATCGAATGCCTACGCTGTTTTGACGGCCGTCAGACGGACCTGGACCTGCGCGCCTTGCTGGTCCGCATCACCGGCGATCTGCAGGTGGGCGAGCTGGAACAGCACCTGATCGAGACTTTCAGTTCGGCGGGATTCCTGGAAGACGAGACCTTCGCGCAGATGAAAGCGGGCCGCGAGCGGGAATTCGCCGCGGCGCCCAAACGCGAGCCCGCGCATGCCGGCGGCGCATATCCGCTGGAGATCGCCGCCCTGCGCACCACGATGGCGCGCTACATGGACGGAGCCGCCTGCCGACCCGCACCGTTACCGAGCCGCGACTTACCGAGCCGCGACCGTGAGGGAGCGGTATGCGGCATCGCCGCGCCGCACGTGAGTCCGGAAGGCGGATGGCAATCCTATCGCGCCGCATACCAGACGCTCGGACCGGAATTGAAGGATCGCACGTTCGTCATCCTGGCGACTTCTCACTACGGCGCGCCCGAGCACTTCGGCCTGACGCGCAAGCCGTTCGTGACTCCGCTTGGCGAAACGGCGACGGACACGGCATTGGTGGATCGGCTGGCGGCCGATGGCGGTCCGGCCGTACTGATGGAAGACTACTGTCACTCGTTCGAGCACACGGTCGAGCTGCAGGTCGTCTTCCTGCAACATATCTACGGTCCGGACATTCGCATTCTGCCGATTCTGTGCGGCCAATACGCCAACAGCCTGTACCGGGGAGGCGCGCCCGAAGCCGACGAGGGGGTGCGGCGCTTCCTGGGATCGCTGGGCGAAATGGCGGCGCGCGAGGGCGATCGTCTCTTCTGGATTCTGGGCATCGACATGGCGCACATGGGCGCGCGATACCAGGACGAATTTCCGGCATATGCGGACCGGGGCGTGATGGCGGAGGTGGCCGAGCGCGACCGGCAGCGCATCGCGCGCGTGGTGGAATCGGATAGCGGCGGCTTCTGGAACCTGGTGCAGGAGAAGCGCGACGATCTGAAATGGTGCGGCTCCGCGCCGCTCTACACTTTTCTGAAAACCCTGCCCGGAGCGCGCGGCGAGTTGCTGCGCTACGAGCAGTGGAACATCGATCCGCGGAGCGTAGTCAGCTTCGCGGGGATAGCGTTTAACAAACCGTGATACAACATTTGCTATGTTCAGGCGCACGTTTTTGCAAACAGCCTCCACGGCGGCGGTGGCAGCCATGAGTCCGGCCGCGGAACCCGTTCCCATCAAGCTGGGCTTCGATTCCTACTCGATCCGGGCGTTTCAGTGGAAAGCCATCCAATTGCTGGACTACGCGGCGGGGCTGAAACTGGATACGGTCCAGCTCTCGAGCCTCGGAGATTACGAGAGCCTGGAGCCGGCCTACCTGCAAAAGGTGAAGGAGCATGCGGCGCGCGTGGGCGTGGAGATCGACGCGGGCATCGGCTGCATTTGCCCTTCATCGCCCGCCTACAACAAGAAGGAAGGCGAGCCGGCGGAATACGTCGCGCGCGGGCTGCGCGTGGCCCAGGCGGTGGGGTCGCACGTATTGCGCTGTTACATGGGTACGCGGGACAACCGGCGCACGGCGCTGCCGCTGGAGGCCCACATCGAGAACACCGTGAAGGTGCTGCGCGCGGTGCGCTCGCAGGCGCTGGACGCGGGCGTGCGGATCGCGGTGGAGAACCATGCGGGCGACATGCAGGCGCGCGAGGTGAAGGCGCTCGTGGAAGCGGCGGGCACCGATTTCGTGGGCGCCTGCCTGGATACCGGCAATCCTATGTGGGTGGTGGAGGACCCGCTGCTCACGCTGGAAACGCTGGCGCCCTACGTGGCGACGTCGCACGTGCGCGACAGCGCGGTCTTCGAGCATCCCCGCGGCGCGGCTGCGCAGTGGGTCGCGCTGGGCGACGGCTCGGTGGATTTCGCGCGCTTCGTGGAAGTCTATCGCAGGCTGTGCCCGCGTGCATCCATGCAGCTTGAGATCATTACCGGCAGGCCGCCGGAGGTGCTGCCCTACCTGGAGCCGGACTTCTGGAAGGCGTTTCCCAAGACGCCGGCGTGGGAGTTCGCGCGCTTCGTAGCGCTGGCGAAGAGCGGGCGCCCGTTCCTGGGGAACATGGTGATCGGACAATGGTCCGACAATTCGCCCGCGCTGGAGGCGGCGCTAAGGGAGCAGCAGCGAGTGGACCTGGAGCGCAGCTTGGAGCACGCCAAGAAGAAGCTGGGGGTTGGGGTCCGCTGGCGGGGGTGAGGTGTGTCCGGCTGAATGGGCGCCCGTGGGCTGTTAGACTAGACGATAACATACTTTATCGTCTAGTAAAAGGAAGCGCACGTAAAAGGAAGCGCACGCAGCGGCGTCTCAAAAAGGGTCAATTACGACGTGCACGCCGCCAGCGGCAACACTGGCCGTCTTGTTATATTCAGACTGGAACAGCAATGACTTCTGTAGCGTTTCGACTGCTCAAGAAGGTCGCGAAACGTGGTGAGCTTTCACTCAAGGGCGCGATTGAGTTTCCTAAAGCACCACTGGACCATACTGCTCAGTATCCGCTCGCGCTGTTGATCGAGGAAGGTTATCTCGGTTCGACGCTCGATCATCAGCCTCCAGCTGGAGCCGAAAAGATGCGAGAGTATTCTCTCGCGGTTTCCCTTCACATGTTCACCCTTCCGAAAGACAGCAGCGGCACAGTTCACTATCACGGTGTTCCGTCGCCGCAGGGTGTCCGGTCGAGCGGCAATGTGGACCCGGACCGGGAGCGAGTTTTCTTGAAGGCGAAGGGGGCGCTTTGCTTGGACCAGTTCGCACAAAAACGCTGGGATCGTTTCTGAGCGTTTCTTTCAGGGGCCGTCGCGGGCGTGATCGTGGGACTAGTTTTAGCGGGCTTGAGGAAGAAACTCAGTCTCCCGTGATCATGTTTCACAAAGGGTCCGATGTGAACCGCTGATTTTCGTCCCTTCCCCTCAGACCCCTACTATGAGCGAGCAGCGGCTTAGGTGAGGCTTAGGTGTTGTCCGGCTGATACCGGAAACCGTCCATGATCCGGCTTTATGTCGACACCCTTCCTGCCTCGCTGCCCGGACATGCGCGGTGTCTCCTTCCGGAATCCGTCCTCTAGAAGTCGTGCCAATCAGCCAATGCGATGCTGGCACGTCCGCACCGAATGACTGGCAAAGCGGCGCCCATCGGCCGCAAGGACCGGCTCGGCTGGGCCTTCCCGCCTCTAACCCCGCCGCTTCGCGATCAGTTCCCGAACCGTCGGCACGAGATCATGAGGAACGCTCATGACGGTTTCCGAGGGCCGCATCGCGTCCTCATCTTCGGCCGCCACCTCATCTTCGGCTGCCGCCTCTTCTTCGGTCTGCCCTTCGTAATGTGCAAGCACGCGCCCTAACTTTTCCTTGTCCCATCCTCGCGGGAAGTCGTTTTGTTTCATTGGACTTTTTCCTCCTCCGCCTGCGGTAGGCGGCCAGCGGCTTGCCGGTCAAATCGTAAGCCGTGATCGCAAAAACGCTGTCCTGCTCTGGGTCAGGCACGTAGATAACCCGCGGATACCGGCCAGAGGCCGTCTGCCCCAAGGCGATCCCGGAACCTTCACTCCCGGCCGAGGCTAACGCCCCAACTCCGCCGCGGCGATCAAAGGGCATAGCCGCGCGGCTAAGTATTCGCCCACGATCCGATGGCCGGTCTCGTTCCGGTGACCGACGCCGAGGTGCCCCTCGGGCCATCCGGAGAGGAAGATGCGGTGCTTCTGTCCGTAATCCTGAATGTAGTCCGAGAGGAGCAGGACCGGGAAATTCTCCCGCGTCGCCAACGCCGAGAGCCGCAGTTCGGGATACAAGAGGTGCTGGTCGCCCCAATGCGGGGTGTCGACAGCCGGGCCGAAGTCGGACCCTTGGAAGGTGCTGGCGTCGACGGCTAACCAGAATTTGGCTCCATGACGAAGGGCTTGGTCGCGCATGTCGAGGATCCCGGCTTCGGCAAGGCGCCAGGAATCTTCGATTTCCGGATCGGGCGGCGGATAGTAGAAGAGCCGGGTCTGAAAATCCTTCCCGTACTTGAGGGCCCGCGGGTCTGCGCCGCCGCGGCTTGCCAGGAGTTCCCGTATGGAAACGCGAGCGGCGTCGCCCAGGCCGAGCAAACCGATCCGATTCATGATGTCGGCGACTTGGTCGTGCCTGGCGGCTCTCCCGTTAGTGAGGATGAAGCCACGGAAAGACTCGTCCACTTCCAATCGGCCGTTACGGAAGACGTGGTACGGCGCCTGTTCGCGACTCGCATTATTCAGATCGCGACGGTTGTTCATCAGACCGTTGCCTGAGAAGAACTGGAGAAGAACGATGTCAGGGGAGTAATTCCAGACCTCCTGGCGCAGTTGGAGATCCATCTGCGCGATATTGAAGCCGAGAACGCCAAAATTGAAGACCTCGACGGCGCGTGGGCGGACGGCTTCACAAGCATTGAGGCGGCGTTCGAGAACGGCGCTGGCGGTGTCGTCGGGGCCGACGCTCAAAGAGGCGGTCTGCGAGTCGCCCAGCACGGCGATGCGGAGGACGCCGGCTCGCTTGGCAGGAGGGCGTGCATGGTCGTTGCGGCCCTGGCTGTTGATGCGGACAAAACGAGTCACTTCGGTGGTTACCCAACCTTCGGCATTGGGGCGGAGGCGCCAGCCGGTGTACCAGTCGCTGGTATAGAAAGAGCCCTCAAAACGGACTCCGCCGAGACGCAACCCGGCTTCGGCGAGGAGCAAGGCAAGCACGATGCTCACCATGGCGCGCAGACAGGACAGAGTGAACCGCCGCAAGACACCGGCGATCGCGCGAAGATGGTCCGGCTCAGAAGATGGCATAGATAAAAGGCGAATGCGCGTTCTGCTGGGTAAGGAAGAGCATGACCCCAACCAACCACAGAGTCGCTAGGCCGGGGAAAACCCAGGCTGGGTGAAGGGCGGCGACGCGGTCGGCGAATGCGGCTATGCGATCTTTCGAGCGTTCTACAATCTCTTGCGTATTGGGACCGGCGCAGGCCAGCAGTCCAAGCGCGGCAAGCTGTAGGGCAACTTGCGCCAGGGCAGTTCCCGTCCAGAGTGTGGCGGGATCTCCGAATCCGAGCATGACCGGCAACATGCGCTCAGCGCTCCCTAGCGACGGCGCGCGAAACAGGACCCAACCGGCGGCGATGCAGGCCCAGGTTAGGATCCGCGCTAGGGCCGGTGCGTGTCCAGTCCAGCCGCGTTTCCGGCGGACTGCGCGCCAGATGTGGTTGACAATCAGGCATATCCCATGAAACGCTCCCCACAGGCCAAAAGTCCAACCGGCGCCGTGCCAAAAGCCGCACAGAACCATCGTGAGGAACAGGTTGCGGTGCTGGTAAAGCGCGCCCTTACGCTGGCCTGGCAAGCGGAAGTAAACATTCTCGGTAAGAAAGCCGGTGAGAGTGATGTGCCACCGCCGCCAGAATTCGATCATGCCGCTTGCCTTGTAAGGCGAATTGAAGTTGACCGGAATGTTCCAGCCGAACAGCCGGCCGAGACCGATGGCCATATCGGAGTAGCCGGAAAAATCGAAGTAGATCTGGAAGCTGTAAGCAAGGACGGCAATCCAGGCGGCGGCTGGGGAGACAGCCTCGCTCTTCGATATGGCGGCGAAGACCGGGTCCACCCAGGACGCGCAGCTATCGGCAAGCAGCTTCTTGGCGAATCCCATCAAGAACAAAGCCAACCCGAGAGCCACAGCCTGGCGGCTAATGCGGTGCGGCGCGGGCAGCGGCAAGCTATCCGCGGGGCGGACGATGGGGCCTGCAACGAACTTGGGGAAGAATCCTACCAGCAGGAGGTAGTCGCGCAGAGAGGGAGGCTCGGCCTCGCGGCGGTAAACATCGAGCAGGTAGTAAATCTGGACAAAGGTATAGAACGAGATGCCGAGGGGAAGTCCCAGCGGAGTCCGGACGCACTTGAACACGACCAGCGCGCTCACGCCGGCAACTAGGCCGAGGATCAGGATGGCGCGGCGCCGAGCGCCTTCCGCAGCCGCGAGCGTGCGCGAGAGACGGTAGTGAAACAGCGCCGACACCGCTAGCACGGCCAACGAAGTTGGGCTCGTCCAGGCACAGAACACCGCGGAGGCAATCAGCAACCAGGCCTGTGCGGCGGCATCCGAGGCGTACCGGCGAGCAAGCCAAAAGCCGCCCGTGGCGGCGGGCAACAAAAAGACCAGGAAACGGTAATCGGTGAAGGGCATGCGCGGTCTAGGCCCCCCCAACGGCGATCGCGCCCCGATGGAAGCCGGCTCCGAAAGCGACGAAAACAGCGGGCGACCCGGCGGTAGGAATCTTACGCGAGGCCTGGAGAATCGCCGTGTGACTAGGCACGCCCGCGGGGAGCGTGCCACACACAGGGCCGGATCCAGTGTGCATGATCGTTCTATTCATCTCAATATTAGTGGTGCAGTTAAGTTTAGCCGATTAAAAGGCGGATTGCGCTGGTGTCGCTGGCCGGGGCCCGCCCCACAAACTCCTGGCCCGCCGGTTACAGTAGAGATTGGCCCACCTGCTCATCGTCGACGACGACGCCAACACCCTGGCGTCCCTTTCCCGCGCCTTCCGCCTCGCCGGCCACCAGGCCACCGTCTGCGACAACGCCGCCCGCGCCCTGGAACTGATCAAGACGGAGCGCTTCGACATGGTGCTCTCCGACGTGGTGATGCCCGGCAAAGACGGCCTGGCGCTGCTCGAAGATCTGAAAGCGCAGGGCGTGCCGGTGCCGGTGGTGATGATCTCCGGCCAGGCCAACATCGAAATGGCGGTGCGCGCCACGCGCCTGGGCGCTATCGATTTTCTGGAAAAGCCGCTTTCCACCGAAAAGCTGCTGCTGACCATCGACAACGTCCTGCGCATGCGGCGTCTGGAAGACGAGAACCGCCAGTTGCGCCAGCGCGTGGGCAAGCACGAGATCGTACACTCCGGCGAAGCCATGCGGCGCGTGATGGCGCAGGTGGACCGGGTGGCCGCCAGCGAGACGCGCGTTTGCATCCTGGGCGAGACCGGCACGGGCAAGGAGCTGATCGCACGCGCGCTGCACGATCGCAGCCCGCGGCGCGACGGGCCTTTCGTCACATTGAACTGCGCCGCGGTGCCCGCCGAGCTGATCGAATCGGAGCTCTTCGGTCACGAAAAAGGCTCCTTCACCGGCGCGGTTTCGCGGCACCTGGGCAAGTTCGAGCAGGCGCACCACGGCACCTTGTTTCTGGATGAAATCGGCGACATGCCGGCCGTGATGCAGGCCAAGCTGCTGCGCGTGCTGGAAGAGAAGCAAGTGGAGCGCATCGGCGGCGACCGCTCCATTGCGGTGGACGTGCGCGTGGTGGTGGCCACGCATCGCAACCTGGATGAGATGGCCGAGCGCGGCGCATTCCGCCAGGATCTCTACCACCGCATCTACGTTTACCCGCTGGCTCTGCCGCCGCTGCGCGAGCGGCGGGAAGATATCCCGGCGCTGGTGGATCACTTCGCGCGGCAGGTTTCGGAAATCAACGGCTGGAAGCCCAAGCCGGTTTCGGCCGAAGCCATCGCGGAGCTGACCGGATACGCATGGCCCGGCAACGTGCGCGAATTGCGCAACGTGGTGGAACGCCTGTTGCTGCTGGCGGACGACGAAGTGGATGCGGCCGCGGTGCGACTCGCGTTGCCGCACGCCGCCACGGCTTCCGGAGCGCCGCTGGGTGGCGGCACGCTGGCCGCGCGCACCGAAACGTATGAACGCGAAGTGATCCTGGCCGAGCTCAAGCGCCACCAGCGCATGACCGATACCGCGAAGGCGCTGGGCCTGGAGCGCAGCCATCTCTACAAAAAGTGCCAGCAACTCGGCATCGACTTGCGCGCAATGCGTACCGAGCCAAGAGTTACCGAGCCGCGCGCGTAAGCAAGCGGCTACTTCCCCCGCGGCGCAGCCGTCACCCTAGCCAAAAACAAATCCAGGAACCCGCGCACATTCACATCGCGCGCGATCAGCGTAGTCGCCTGCGCGCCCTTCTCCAATTGGTCGGCGGGCTTGAACATGGTCATGCCGTTGGCCACGCAGCAGCCGGTCTCCACCTGCACGCTTCCCAATTGCGTTTCAATCAAGTTGGGTTGAATCGCCGCCGCCACGGCCAGCGGATCGTGCAGGGTCGGAAATTGATTGGGATGGCCGTCCTGCCACAAGTCGATGAGCTTCGCCAGAAAGCGCGAGGCGGGGTTGTTGGCCGCACGCAGGCGGGCCAGGTCCGCGCCTTCCAACTTGCAGCGCGTAGTCACGTCCAGCCCCACGGCGGTGATCGGCACTCCCGACGAGAATACGATCTCGGCCGCCACGCGGTCCCGCCAGATGTTGTACTCCTGGTAGAGCATGTGGAACGCGCCGCCCATGAGCACAATGCGGGCGATCTTGGGCCGGATGTTGGGGCCGCTCTTGAGCGCCAGCGCGATATTGGTGAGCGGACCGATGGGCACCAGGGTGATGGGCCGCGGCGAGGCCATCAAGGTGTCGATGATGAGGTCGGCGGCGCGGCGGTGCGCGGCCTCGGGCACCGTGTCAGCATCCGTGAGCACTTCAAATTGCCGCGCGCGCTGCGGGCGCACGGGATCGAGCAGCGGCTCGGAAGCGCCCGTGGCTACCGGGATATCGTGGCGGCCGTAGAGGCCCAGCTCTTTCCATGCCAGGCGGGTGCGCGTCTCGGTGTCGTCGATGACCGTGGTCACGGCGCGCACGTCCAACTCGGGCGATTGCAGCGCCAGGGCCAGCGCCAGGGCATCGTCGATGTCGTCGCCGATGTCGGTGTCGAGAATGATGGGAATGCGTTCTTGTGCCCAGCACGCCGTGCCGAGCAGAAGGAAGAGGGGAACGAGCAATTTGCGCATGATCATTCCCATTGTGGCAAAATCGGTACAATCGTTTACGGAAGCTAATCTTGGCCGGTGCTGGGCGCGGGCTTCAAACCCGTCGTGCGGTGCTCAAGTATCGCGGGTGGGTTCGACCCCCACTAGCTTCCGCCATAAACTCATATTAATTCAATAACTTAGACTCTGGTGTGCCCATTAGTGTGCCCGAAAGTGTGCCCGTCGAGGGAGATTCGGGAAGGAAATTTGCCATCTTTACGGCGACCTCGCGGATGTCTCGGTCGCTCACGATGTGGTACCGCTCGAACGTCTTCCGCGTACAGTGCCCGGTGATCTCCATGGCCACCTTCTCGGAGATACCGGCCCGGATCATGTTCGTTAAGGCAGTGCGGCGCAAATCGTGAAAGAGCAGCGCCGGGACACCCGCCAGCGTGCACAGATTGTGCCGCGTGCGCCAGTTGAACACCATGCGCTCGCCGTTTTTCTGAAACAACCACTTGCAACTCGGGTGCTTCAGGTCGCGATCAGCCCGCGCCATTTCCAGCCAGGACTTCATTTCCCCGTAGACAGGCAAGACGCGGGCCTTCTTCGTTTTGGTCGTCGGGGCCTTCAAGCGGATCTCGTTTGCCCTCAGATCGACTTGCGGCCACTGGATCGAAAGCAATTCGCCCTCTCGCGTGCCCACGTGGTAGCCGACCACTAGCAGCAAGCAATAGCGTGGATACCCCTCCGACAGCATGACCTCTCGCAATTTCAAATAGCTCTCGTGTTCCAGTATCCCCTCGCGGACGTTCTGTTCCGGGAGCATCTCGATTCTCGGAACGCGAAGGACGAGAGGCGGCTCCCGTTCGTAGCCCAGCTTCAGCGCCCGCAACAAAAGTTCCAACTCCCGATTCACGGTAGCGTTGGCCGCGTCCTTCTTCCGCCGGAGCTTGTAGCCCTTGATATGCGTCGAACTCAACTGCGCGGCCCGGAGAGCGCCGAAAGCCGGAATCAAGTGCTTGCGTATACGCTGCTCGCTCATGCGTGCGCTTCCGCGTTCTTGCAAGCGGTAGTCGTCGATCAAGTCTTGGAGCAATTGGCCCACAGTGACGCGCTCCGGTTCCAGGCCGGCAAACCGCCCGGTAACGATCTCACCTTGGCGGCGCTTTAGTAACCGTTCTGCTTCAGCATAGTCCTCGCTACCGCTGGACTCGCGAAACGGCCGGCCATTGCGGTAGTACTTGACCCACCAGGTTGGCAGCGCCAGCACGTTGCCATCGGGCTGCCTCTTGGTGCGCTGGTAGATCGAGCCCAGTTTCGGCCTTCTCATTTCTCTTTCCCCCATCTCGCGGCGGCGGCCTTGCGGGCCACTTCGCTACGTTGTTCGGGCGTCATCTTATCCATGCGGGCCTTGCCGCTTTTCCTTCCCCCGCGTCTGCCTAGCGCGACGGCGGCGGCGTTCTTTTTCTTGGGTGCCATGCATCCATGCTGAAGCGGTTCGGCACATTTGTCAAGCCTTATTTGCGTCTATCCAGCGGTCCAGGTCGCGGACATCCAGAAATACGCGGCGGTCAGCACGGACCACGGGCAACTTGCCACCGGCAATCATTTGCTCCACGGCCTCTTTCGTGCGGCCCAAATAGACGGCGGCCTGCTCGACGGTGAGCAGCCGCGCCTTGATGGCGGCGCCACCTGACTCAGCAGGTTGGTCGCGCAGTTTCGCCGCCACCCGCTCGGCGAATACGTCGATAAGCCCGTCAATATCGAAGCTGTTTTGCATTCCCGCCAGTCCCTTAACCGGGAGTTAGCAATTCTCGCACGCCCAGAATGTCCGAAGCCATAGCACCCCTAATGCGCCTCCCGTCGCCAGCCCCCTGGTAAAGATTTGCCGCCTAAACGCTTGAACTTTTCCCACTCGTTCACATCAATGAAGATGCGACGGCCAAGCCGGACCACAACGCCAGGAGGAATGATTTGGTCGCGGATGAGCTGGTAAGCCCGCGCGTCGCTAGGGATGCCGGCTTCCTGCCTGCGAAATTCGGGGATTGTTACAAGTGACCCTTCCATCAGAAGCGTATCTCCGCTTCCGAGGATACGCCACAACAGATCTGAAAATTGAACTGTTAAGCTCGGTCTTTTTGGCTGTGCCAAACTCACTATTTTCGGGGTCGGCCGACCTTGCCTGGCCGCGGTATGAAACCAACCAAGGCGAGAACCTCATTGATAGCCGCTTTGATCCGTGGCACATCCGGCGAGTTCTCTTCAAGTGCCTGAATCTCCGCGACTTCTTTTTTTCCGCACTGGAAGAGGGCTGCCCATCGGAAATGTATTACCGCGCTTCCCCGACGCCGGCGCTTTTGAGGCGTGGGCCGACCTCCGCGGTCCTTGGCCAACTGCTCGATTCGTTCAAGCTCTGCATCGACGAATTTCTCAAATTCGGCGTCCCGCCACCGTAGGAGTGTTTCGCGCATCTCCGAGCGTGACCGCCTGTCTTGAAAAGGATCCCAGCGCAGGGGCGGCAGTCTGATTTCGCACTCCACCGGGTCAATCGGCGGTCTTAGGTCACTCTGCTCCATCCACCACGGTGGCCCGTCCATCTGGTCAAATCCAGGCACCAGGGGAAGGGACTTCTTACAATGCTGCGCCTGTTGCAACTGCCGCTCATAGTCTTCCAGTCCAGGCTCATCCGTGTCGATAGCGACACCGTACATACGGTTGGCGACATGTAGCTCTATGTGCAATTGGGCAAGCCTGATGATCCAGTCAACCGGCTCACCTCTACGCACCAAGTTAAACCTTCGCGCCCAATCCTCCACGGCGGCTGAGGCCATGGGCGATTCGAGGCGCCCTGATACCTTTTGGCGCAGTTCTGCAAAGGATCGGCCGTGCGGAATCACCATATCAGTGCTTCTGCGAAAGTTTTCCAACTCAGCAGTCATAGTTAACGGTTCAAAAATGCCGAACCGTTCGAAAGTTTCCCAGAGGGCCTCGCTGACCTCTGGAACGTACTCTTGCACAGCAAGCACAAACAGTTGCCTTGCATGGGGCCTCACAAAATTGAAGCCTTCAGGGCAGTAGAAGGGCGCGTAGCCAACGCGACCGTGTGGTCCCGTCAATCGGAAAAAACTCTCGTCCTCCGGCCCTGCTGTCGAATTGAAAGTAGAGGGTGAGGGCCATCTGAGCGGCCATTGCTCGGCTGGCGTGTTGCTCCTCCTTGAAACGGCTCGGTGGATTATTTCCGCAGCATTGGGCCCATCCAGATGTCTCCCTGTCGGCCCTCTGGGGTTAATTCTGAGAATCTTCGGTCCGCCTATCTCGGAAGCGGGCGACTCGATCCGCCGAAAGTCCGCATCGACGGTCACCACCATACAAAAGCGGTGGCGCGCCCAAGCTAAGATCTGGTCGTCCTCAGCTTTGGTCATTCCTATTTCACCAACGTGAACGCAATCGTCTCCGTTGTGCCGCAGGATCGCCGCCGCGTCGCGGGGAATACCTTGATCGAGCAAGAGTCGGATCGACGTTTTGACGGAAGAGTTCACAGGTCGACAGTTATTGCCGTTCACTATCCAGATATCTCGTGCGTCGTAGCGAAGGCGAAAGCCTGCTCTATGTCTTCAGGCTCAAGTTCCGGGTAGTTCCTGGCGAGATCTGCGGAGTCTGGATAAAGTAACACGGCATCGACTACGCGTCCCACGGTCAAGCGCATACCTCGGATGCAAGGCTCCCCGTTCATCTGTTTCGGATTCCAAGTAATTCTGTCAAATTCTTGTGCCATTCAGGAACGTCCTGTCTTCAGAATCTTTGGGCCGGCAACATGGACATCGTGATAAGCTCTGGTTTCTTGCCAGCCCCGCGCTCCAACGATTATATAACCTGATGCGTGGCAGCGATATGTGATAGCGTCCGACCGCGAACTGTTCACAGACCCGGCGCGGGCGATCCATCCGCCCATCACCGCCTCGGTGCTCTCTCACGAGCCAACCAACCATAATTCCAGCACGGTGATGGGCTTGGCGGCAAGGCTCGAAGTCCACCCCAGAGGGGAAACAGCCGCTTTTCGCCCGGCGTCACCGCCGCGCCGGTGGCAGAAGGAGCGTGGCCTTGCGGTGTGCGTAGCACGTTGGGGGGCTTCAGCGCCTACGCCAAGTCCTCCTCGCCCCCCTTGACCCGCCCACCGAACTCGGACTCGCAGGCTTCCGCGAAGTTGCAGTGCTTTCGGCCGCAAAGATTGCTGCTCCGGTTCGGCAAATAAATCCCGTCGCGCATCGCCTCCCGAACCAACGGATACAGCTTCGCCGTCATCTTCAGATCCGCCGGCGAGACCGTGTACTCCTGCGTGATCACCTGGAGGCTCTTGGTGGCGACCATGGTATCCACGCGGGCTTTTCCGCTGGCCCCCGGGCAAAGCTGGCAGTAGGTAGCCACCTGGAATGCGTAGTCCGCACTGACGCCGGTAGGCTTCCGTGCGGCCGTCTTCAGGTCGATGATGCGCCCGCTGGTGTCCAACAGATCCACGAAGCCCCGCACGGCGACGCCGCCGATGACGCCTTGTACCGGGAGTTCGAGCGCGGCCGGCTCGATCTCAGGCGCCACTTCGTCGAGGTATTTCCGCGTGAGCATGGCAGCCTGGCGCTTGAGCAGATCGACATCCTCATCAGCCCCGAAGGCGGCGCCCGCTGCCGCGGTGTCCCAGGCTTGGTCGAACGACGCCGCCAGATCGTCGGGATCGGGCGAGCCGCCGTCCAATTTGGCGCGAAAGAACGCCTCGGCCATCTGGTGTACGACGCGACCGCGCACCAGCGAACCGTTGGGCGGGTCAGGCAGTCCCAGGGCATACTTGTAATACCACTTGGCGCCGCAGTCGCGGAACGTCCGCACCTGGGACGGCGAGAGCACCGTGCCAAAGTCGTTCAGCGGTGCTGGTTGCGGCAGAGCCGCGGGAATTATCCGCGGCTCCGGCTCGATCGGGAGGCTAGGCAGCATGGGCGCCGCCTTTCGAAAGGTTGATGAACGCTGTGGTGAGGAGCGTTTTCACGTCTTCGGGCTTTACGGTGTTGCCGTGCTTGGCGCCGGCATAGTTGAGCGCCGCCGCGTACACGTCGATCAGGGCATTAGTCTGGCTGAGCAGGACCTGTGCCCAGCCTTGGTGGATGTCGCGTTCCGGCGGGGGGCCGTTGTGCGCCGCACCGTTTCCGTTGAGTTTGGTACCATTGCCGTTGTTGATGGGCTGTTCGCTAGTTGGGGCAGCCACTACTCCCGGCGCGGGTGTTAGCGCACTCGTGCCGGGCTTACCGTTACGAACGGTGGCGATGGACTGCCGTAGCTGACGCTCCAAGGCGCTCTCGGACGCCGGCGTTGACGCCGGCACCGCGAACGTTCCGTCGGGCTGCTCGCCTACCGGAGAACCGACCTTCTGCACGATCCACTGGATTCCCTTCCGGCCGCGCCCTTGCGTGACCTCGGCCTTGCAGATCTTGATCGCTTCGCCCTTCTGCACGCCGAGCTTTTTCAATTGATCGGCGATGATGTTCCCCACCATCTCCGAGACGAAGAACACGCGGTTGTCGGTGGTCGAGAACAGGTGTTAGACGCCGCCGAACTGGCTATCGACCGGTTTGCCCTCCAGGTACTGGACCGACAGCAAGATCCGCGTGCACGCGTTCTATTGCATGCTGGGCATCTCACTGCTTCAGTACGTCCACCGCCAGGCGCAGGTGGCATGGGCCGGCATCTCGATGGAACACTTATTGGAAGAATTGCGCCAGATCCAGGAATTTGTTCTCCTGTACCCGCCGCAAGGTGACAAGGGACCAAACAGAGTCGCCACGGTGCTCTCCAAGCAGACCCTCCCACAACTGGCCCTGGCGAAAACGCTGGGGCTGGAACAACTCCGTATTACCCCGCGTGGGTAATACGGCCGCCGGCTCGCAACCCATTCCGAAAACAATCACTTATACTCTTGTTCCGGCCCTTCGCAGTAAACTCCGGCTAGTGCCGTCGGCCCGTTCCGGCCCGCCGCGCCGTTGCCCGTCGCCGCGACCGCCGGCGCGCGGATGGGGATGCGCGGCGGGCGGAGGGCACTGCGTCCAGGAAAGCCGGTGAGCGGCCACTTCACCGCGATGCCGGGCGCAGCCTGCACGCCCGTGGCGCGGTTGCGCCGGCCGATAACCTCCGGCTGCCGGGGTTGGGTTGCATAACGCGCTTCGCGCCGCCCGCGCTCCGTCGCCGCGACCGCCGGCGTGCGGGTGGGGATGTGCGATGGGCGTGGGGGCGCTGCGTCCATGATCGGCGCGGGGCCTGCCGATGGATGGCGTCCGATATTCGCACGCTGTGAATCCAAGAACGTCGGCGAGCGCCCACTTCGCCGGGATGCCGACGCGCAGCCTGCACGCCCGTGGCGCAGGTGCGCCGGGGGATGCTTTCGGCTGCCCGTGTTGGGTGGCAGAACGTGCTTCGCGCGGCCTGTGCCGCCCGCCCGTCCCCGCGCCAGCCGCCCGCTGTCCGTCGCCGCGACCGCCGGCGTGGCGGATGGGATGCGCGGCGGGCGGAGGGCGCCGCATCCATGATGTGCAGGGGAAGGCGTCGTCGAGCGAGCCGGAGCGCCCCATTGCGCGCTCTTCCCGCAGCCTGATGCCCGGCGGCCAATTCCGGCGCCAGACGCCCGTCGTCCGTCGCCGCGACCGCCGGCGGGCGAATGGGGACGCGCGGCGCGGAGGGCGGTCGCGTCCATGATCGGCGCGAGGCGGATGGCGTACGATATTCGAGTGCGGCCCACTCGGCCCGGGACGCCGTCGCGCAGCCTGCACGCCTGCGGCGCAGGTGCGCCGGGCGATACTTCCGAATGGCCGCAGTCGGCGAGGTCGGGTTGCCATAACGCGCTTCGCGCCGCCCGATGCCGGCGGCCAGTTCCGGCGCCGGGCCGCATGCCTACTGAATGGGCGAAAACGCCGTGGCCCGCCACAGAGAAATGTTGTTGTAGTTAACGATCTGTCCGCCGCGGGCCACCGAGTCGGCGCGCACCTTCACCCACTCTGGATCGGCGTTGAAGGCATCCCAGGCCTTCTCCCGATCCGCTAGGGTAGCGAACGGGATCAAGTAGGTGAGGTTCGGCATGTCGGGTCAAATGACGGTATCGGCGTACAGAATCGGATGCACGCCAGAGCGGTGGAAAATCTGGATCTCCGGCCCCACAAAACGCTCGTGCACCAGGGCCAGTTGCCGGGTCGTGGGCGAGTGATAGATGCGCAATTCGAAATAGCGGAGGCTCTTCGGCTTCTCGGCGAGCGGCACGATCTCCGGCGAGAAGGCCGTGGCCTGAAGCAACACGCGCTGCACGGAATCGTAAGGAGGCTCGGCGCCATTCTCGAACTCCGCGTGAGCCTTCTGGTAGCCTGAGTCACTTTCGATCTGGCCGGCTGCGGCGGCCATGTCCTCAGAACTCGCGAAACCACTCAAGGCCATCATAGTCTGGGCGTGCGGCGCCATCACGGCCGTGAACACGCCGAAAGTGCGCATGTGTTTGGCAAACAGCGGCACCTGAGAAGAAAAGAACTGGTTGAGGCGGGTGGCCTGGTCGCCCTGCCGGTAGTAGAAATAATCGAGCCGGTACAGCCTGGTTCTTTCGACCGGAGCCTGTGCAACGCCAGGGGAGTTGGCCTGCGCCAGCAGGCCGGCGCCAGCTAGAGACTGCATGAAGGAACGGCGATCCATGTGAACGAGATTGTTTACCGGCCCGGGATGGTCGGCGACAGCGAAGGCTTCTACACGGCGATGTCGCCGACGGATTGCAATTTCGCCGTCATGCGTCCTGGCGAGATTCGCCCGTTCGCCCCGTACTCAGTTCACGGAACCGCCACCGGGCGCCAGGGCGCTATCGCCAAGAGTGCCCGAATCGATGACCCCGGCCGCGATAAAGGCCACATCCTGGCGCAGCTCACGCGCAAGCCGAACGGCGCCACCCTTTCGTTCAAGATGCGCGCCGTGCCTGCCGGAGACGCAGAGGAGTTCGTCGGCGTATGCGCCGCTCAGGGGTGGGCGCCAAATCCGTCCCAGTTCGACCTGACCAACGACGAACTCGCGCATGTGGGGACGGTCCACAAGACGCTGTCGCTTCGTATGCCTAATGGAGAGAACGGCTGCGTCGGTACAGGCACGGCTTCGCTGAACGGCAAGTAACCAGTTGTGGAGGCTAAGCCCGCCGCCGGCACAACGGCCGGCGCGATACCCGAGCGCATTCACACGGGCAAAGACTGGCGGCAAATGCGGCGGGGGATGCAGAGCACGCGAACGCCTTACCGCTCCGAAATCGTGAAGATCTAGTTCCCGAGGCAGCAAGCCGAATTAGTCTCACGTGTTTTGCAGCGGCGTTCGCGGGAATCTCACGTGCGTTTCCCCTCTCCCCCACGCGCCTATTTCGATTTAGAGGAAGATACGAGGCTGGTTCCTCCCTTCGTAGCCGCCTGCTGGAGGCGGAGCAAGCATGGTGCAACCACGTATGGCGCGTCTGTGGGTGGTTGACGGCACACTCGGAAGTATTCCAACTGGCACTGCAGTCTCCGCTGCGGCCGGGGAGCCGGGCCGAGGTGCGCGATCCCGCGTCACCGCGACGCGCAGCCTGCACGCCCGTGGCGCAGGTGCGGCGGGCGATATTCCAGTTGCCCGGGGCGGGTGGCATAGCGCGCATCGCGCAGCCTGATGCCGGCGGCCCATTTCCCGGCGCCCGCCGTGCTCCGGCGCCGCGACCGCCGGCGTGCGGATGGGGATGCGCGCGGAGCGGAAGGCTCCCGCATCCGTGAAGTGATCTGCGCGGAGCCGGTCGGTAGATCGCGCCATTGCGCCGTGATCCAGGAGCGTCCTCGCGCGGCCACTTCAGCGGGATGCCGCTGCGCAGCCTGCACGCCGAGGGTGGCGCAGTTGCGCCGGGGATAACTACCGGATGGCCGAAGTCGGCGGGGTCGGATTGCCATAACGCGCTTCGCGCCGCCCGATCCCGGCGGCCAATTCCGGCGCCAGCCGCGCGTTGTGCGCCGCCGCACGGCCGGGAATTCACGCCGAAGAGACCGACGCGCAATATATTGCGCGTCGGTCACAGGGCGCGCGCGGTTGCCGCGGCCGGCGGCGCCCGAGCGTGCACGGCTGCGGCTTCCGCGCGCGATTGCGACCGGATTGTCGCGGACGCGAAACTGCGCATGTCGAACATGCGTGAAGTGCCCGTCAATCGGGCGCTTCCCCGTGTTTTTGCACGTGACAACGCGATTTTTCAGATCCCCGAAAAGTGTCACAAGGGTCGGTTTTTGGGCCGAATCGCCTGGAGTAGACTCTCGCCAAACCGGCTCGTGAACCTTCAGAGCCACGGCTGATCGTAGCAGACCAACCTATCGCAGCACGCGTTCGAACCTGTTTCCCCATGAATCAGTGGTTGATTCAAACGCGTTCTGGGGGAACCCCGCCATGACGGCGATCTCCGGGGCGGCTCGCATCCGGGTGACCGTGCTGCGTTGCGGCATTCTCGATCTCGGAATTTGCCTCACCTCCGATTAGAATGGCGGCGCCCGTAAAGTAAAACCACAGGAGCAGGATGGCAAGAGCTCCAGCGGAACCGTACGCCTGGTCGTATTTCGATGCCTGATATGCCATATAACCGCGGAACAGTCCTGACGTACACAGCCAGAGGATCACAGCGATAACCGCACCGGGCGTGCTCCAGCGCATTCTTCTGTCGGAAAGATTCGGGCCGAAGCGGTACACCAGGGCGAAGGCGATCAGCAACATCGCTGCGAGAATGGGCCACTGCGCAACCTGCCACATTGCAGAAACGCCGTTCGAAACGCCGACGCGCTGCATGATCGCGGCCTCCATTTTCCGGCTGTAGAAGAGGAGAACAAGCGAGGTAAACCCGAGCACCGCAAGCGCGATGGTCAGTCCTGCGCCAATAAGCGTGACCCGCCACCATGATCGCTGCTCTTCAACCTCGTAGGCTGCGTTGAGTCCCGACATCACAGCCCAGGTGCCGTTCAGGGCGGCCCACAGCGATCCAAACATCGCGAACCAGACTGTGTGCCGTGCAGCGCCTTTGCTGATCTCGGCGAAAAAGCCCGTTACCATTTCAAACGCACGCGCCGGAAGAATGCTGCCGAGTAAGGACTCCAGCGTCTTGAGAAGATCGGAACCTGTTCCCGAGAAACGCCCGAGTATTGTTGCGGCCAGGAGCAGCGCCGGGAACAGGGCCAGGAAGTGGTAGAAGGCGAGGCGAGCGGCTTGGCCGAACACCTCGTCTTCCCACGATTCCTTCACGGTTCGTTTGAACAGTTCCCGCCAAGAGAGGCCGCCGAGCGTCCAGAGATCGATCATGATTTCAGTTTGACCCAACGGCCGTGAGGCCGGCGACGGACACCGGCTGCTGGCGCCGGAACCGGCCGTCGGCGTCAGGATGCGCGAACCGCCAGCCCCGGGCAGAACATGCGTGAAGTGCCACCCCGCCACTCGCCGTAGCCCATCGGTGAGCGCCGCCACCTCGGACCGGCGCAGCGCACAGCCGGGGAGCAAGGCGATGATGCCGCGGTCGCGCAGCCGTGGTGGTCGTGATGTCCGGCGCGTTCGAGAGCACCAGCGCTTGTTTGAGCGAGCGCACGCCGATCGACTTCGCGCGCTCTTCCCGCGCGCGAGGCCGGCGGCCAAACTCGGGCGCCAGCAGGCCGTTGTCGGTCGGCGCTCGGGAGGCGCCCGCATCCATGATTTGCGTCCGCACCCCCGCCAGCGCAGTCGTATGTTGAACGGTGGATCGGGCATCTTTGGTCCTCCTTCTAGTGTTTTACTGGCGAAAAACAACCTGCCCGAATTGAGCGATTTCCCAGAGAATCAGTCTCGCACCGTGTTTGGAGGGAAGGGGCCAGGAGAGCGACCGCATATGGTCAGGTGACCAGGAGTGGTCGAGCATTCTGAGGGATACCGAACTTCCGGTCGGCTAGCCCCGGGGCCGCCGGACACAGTGTGTGTTGAGGAGAAGTGCCGAGCGCGCGCTCGACGTTCTGTCCACGACCAAGGGGAGGGGTAGCTATCGGCGGAGAGCGGAGATCCCGGTATTATCCGCGCGCCTAGCGCTGCTATTGCGCCCGCTCCCAAGGCGGATCGATATGAAGTTCAGTCCGGTATCACCACCGGGTTTTGAAGAAGGTCAACTCGCGCGGCAATAGAATTGCCCGTACGTTCACATGCTCATCGAGCAACCTCGCGCCACCACTCCGCACAGGGTCCCGAAATGGTTCTTAGTCGCCGGAGCCGTATTTTTCGGCGGGATCGCAGCCGGCATTGTGGTGCTTGCCATTCATTGGCCGTTCACCCAGGATGCCATAACCAGAGCCCTGGAAGAGGCTTCCGGACGGCTCGTGCAGATCCGCACTTTTTCCAATTCTTACTTTCCTCCCGGGTGCACTGCGGAAGGGATTCGGTTCCTCCGTCACAAGCACCCTGAAGCGGCTCCCATTATTACCGTGGAGAGACTGACGATTCAGGGCACCATCACCGGGTTATTCAGTTCTCCGAAGCGGCTTTCCGCCGTTCGGGTGGTGGGTATGCACATGATCGTGCCTCCGGATACGCACGAGGGGGGTGACAATCGCGTGGCCCTGAATACCGGACCGGGTGGAAAGTCACTGGCTATTTCGCAAATCACGGCAGACGGCGCCGTCCTGGAATTCATTCGGGAGGATGGCCGGGAGAAGCCGTATATCCTAAAGATCGACCGCCTCGGAATTACGAATGTCGGCTCTGGAGCGCTTATGTTGTACCGAGCGACCCTGACCAATACGGAACCGCCCGGGGTCATTCGCTCCGAGGGCAAGTTCGGTCCCTGGAATCCCACCGACGTGGGAGCCACTCCGGTCTCCGGCACATATACGTACGACAACATCGACCTGAGCCATTTCAAGAGCATCTTTGGAGTGGCCCATGCACGCGGCCGGTTCTCCGGCCGGCTTTCGCAAGTTGAGACTAATGGCAGCGTGGACGTTTCGGGGTTCCGCGTAGATGGCAGCAACCATACTGTTCCCCTGGCCACTAGGTTCGAAGCAACGGTTAATGGCACCAATGGCGACGTGCTGCTGACGCCGGCCGTTGCTCGCTTCCGCCGCACGCGGATTGAGGTGCGCGGCTGGATCGCGGGACGTGAGGGGGAAAAGGGCAAAACCGCGAGCTTCGACTTTTCCGTACCGGAAGGGCGTGTGGACGATCTGCTGTACCTGTTCACGAGAGACCAGCCTGGAATGAGCGGCAATGTCAAAGTGACTGGTAAGTTCCTTTGGCCGCCAGGCCCGCAGAAGTTTCTGGAGAAAATTCGCATGGACATGGTCTTCGGCATGAACGACAGCCGTTTCACGAGTCCTAACACCCAGGGCAGCATCGACCGGATTAGCGAAAGTGCGCAGGGCGAAAAGAAGAAAGAGCAGGATGAAGATCTCCGAACCGTGCTCTCCCAGGTGCGCGGCAACATTCAGCTTCGCAATGGGATCGCTGCCATTTCAAACGGAGGTTTTCAGGTGCCGGGAGCCGACACCGCCGTGCACGGCACATACAATGTCTTGAACCAGCGAGTCGATTTACATGGCACGCTCGACACCCAGGGGCATCTCTCAGACACCACGTCGGGTTTCAAAGCGCTGGTGCTCAAAGCAATCACCCCGCTGTTCAAGAAACGTGGCTCTACGCGGATCGTTCCTTTTGAAATAACCGGCTCGTACGGCAATACCACGGTCGGGATCGATTGGAAGAAGGGTAATTGATTAGCGGCAACTGGGCGCTATTCGCTGGACATTTCCGCGATCTTGGGTTACCGTAGTTTGGAGTGACAGGTACAGACGCTGGCGCGCCCTTCCATCGAATCGAGGAACTGGAACAGGAAAACGAACTTCTGCGCGAGCGATTAAGGCAAAAGCAAGCCGAACTGGAGCGGGCCGATGCGGAGATTGATCGCTTGCGGCAACAGTTGA
>Ga0224555_1001057_pt1 | contig 40571 bp, 42 predicted proteins | sample 714S23034metaG_FD_180687 | JGI IMG/M metagenome (GOLD analysis project Ga0224555, IMG submission 180687) | Peat soil microbial communities from Stordalen Mire, Sweden - 717 S2 30-34 | ecosystem: Environmental > Terrestrial > Soil > Wetlands > Peat | place: Sweden: Norrbotten County, Stordalen... | reverse complement strand
GCTCCACCAACTCCCACTGTTCGTCTGTCAGTTCCCAACGGCCTGCCATACAAGTCCGCAGAGACGCCTTGAGCATCTCCAGTTTCGCAGAAATTGGCTGCCAAGATGTTTATGAGATAGGTTCTAGAGAGCTACTTCAGTCAGAAAGATGTGTGCTATGCCGCTGCGTAGCAGAACTTCAGGGCCGGATCAATAGCAATATCTCGACTTTGATCCCAAGATACGTCTTCTCGGTCTTCTCGATCTCGTCGAGCGTGAAGCGGTTGGTGCGGGGCGCGTCAATGACCTCATCGATGGCCTTGCGCAGGAGGAGGGGAATCTCCTTCTTGAATTTCTCAAGACCGCCAGCATTTCTGAGAATTGCCTTCTCTAGCTGCTCAATCAGCAGCAAGTCTGGATTCTCCTGCCTTCGCTTGTTCGGTTCTTCATCGAGGCTGCTTGATCGGTTCGTGGCCATTCGCATTTAGTAATGCGAATGTATCACCTTGGAATTGGCTAACGCGCTAATTTTCGGAGGAGGGACACTTGTTGTGCAACATGCTGGTTAGCATTTTCTCAAGGCCTTCTGGGCTGAGGGCGCATATCCGGCATTCCCAGAGGTTGCGAACGGACCATCCGATGCGGCGAAGCTTGCGTTCATTGGAGATGTCACGCTCCTTGTTCCGAAGCAGCTTTGGCACCCAATATTCGCGATTTGTTTTTGGCAGCCTCCCGTCGCGGCACGAGTGGCCATGCCAGAAGCATCCCTTGACCTGAATGATGGTCTTATATTTCGGCAACACAATATCCGGGCGTCCTGGCAGATCACGAACATGCAAGCGAAATCGAAAACCGAGCCTGTGGAGCGCCTTTCTGACCAGCATCTCCGGCTTCGTGTCTTTCGATCGGATACGTGACATCATCACCGAACGCTGGGCAGCCGTTTCGCTTTTGGCGGTTTTCATTTTTCACGTCCCAGTGAAATTATCAACGATTCCACAGGCCATGAATGTTTTTGCCGGGTGCGCACGACGAATATGTCGCAACGGCAGAATCAGGAATTGAAGCGGAGAACCCGCGTGGTTCGCGTCTTTCCCTACGAACAATTGCTGCTGCGCCTGGTATCAGCGCTGCTGATGGAAACCAATCAGGAGTGGACGGAGAGAATCTATCTGAACATGAACGAGGAGATTTTTTGTCGATCCTGGCCTGACGGTTTGCATCGAATAGGAAAGGAGAACACTATGCCTCAGAGTTCGCACGATCAAGCCGCAGAACTTCACAATCTGGCATCCCACGCCCACGCCGTCGCAGCTGTCGCCCACGGCAAAGCAGATCATCGAACCGCTCACGAACTCAGCAAGCAGGCTTACGAGCTCTCTCGGGAAGCCCTGAAGCACTCCGAGCAGCTCGATACGGCAGCGGCTGAGTCTACCAAAGCGGAAACAGGGGAAGGCCGGGTGCCCCATCCTTGAATCGCTTTTTGATTCAAGGGTGGGAGACCGCGAGCCTCGTCCCAGCGGGCAACAACGGATCGCGCCTCCCAAAAAACCTTGTGCAGGGAATAACCCTTCGATGGCGCACACTGGTAGATGGAAGCTCCTCATCGAACGGAGAAGCCATCAAAGGAAAAGGTTGGCCTCACCGCAGGCGATTTTTCTGTTTTTGCCTGTGATCCTGTGGAGCCTCATCTAAATAATTCAAAATAAAAGATTTATTTACGCCTCCCGCACAGAAACACGCAAACGATGAAGCTGTGAAACCGCGCTAGCCGCAAGAACAAACCGCAGGTCCTTCGACTCCGCTGCGCTCCGCTCAGGATGACAATGTGTTGCTGAGTAATAAATCGGGGTGGGCGATGATGCATCGCCCACCCCGTTGCTTTTCCGCCGGAACGGCGGGGCTGCCTGCATGGCAAATGCTACTTCTTGTCTTCCATGTCCTCGTACTCGGCGTCGATCACGCCTTCGTCCTTCTTCTCTTCGGCGTGGGGTTCGGCGGCGGCGGGGTCGCCCGCGGGGGCGGCTCCGGCCGCGGCGGTTGCGGCGGCGTTGGCCTTGTAGAGGATCTCGGCCAGCTTGTGGCTGGCGTGGGTCAGCTTATCGTGCTGCGCGTTCAACTCCTTCGAAGTCGGCGTGCCCTCGAGCAGCTTCTTCGACTCAGCCAGCACCGTCTCGACCTCGGCCTTGACGGGCGCGGCCTCCGGGCCCTCCATCTTGTCGCCCGAGTCCTTCAGCATCTTGTCGATGTTGTAGACCATGCCGTCGAGCTGGTTGCGGGCCCCGATTTCCTCGCGCTTTTCCTTGTCCTCGGCCGAGTGGGCTTCGGCGTCCTTGGCCATGCGCTCGACCTCTTCTTTACTGAGACCAGAACTCGAGGTGATGGTGATGCGCGTGTCCTTACCGGTGGCGTTGTCCTTGGCCGTCACGTTGAGAATACCGTTGGCGTCGATGTCGAAGGTCACCTCGATCTGCGGCACGCCGCGCGGCGCCGGGGGAATGCCGGCCAGCTTGAACTTGCCCAGGGTGCGGTTCTGCGCCGCCAGGGGCCGTTCGCCCTGCAGGACGTGGACCTCGACCTCGGTCTGCGAATCGGCCGCCGTCGAGAAGGTCTCGGTCTTTTTGGTCGGGATGGTGGTGTTGCGCGGGATCATCGAGGTGGCCACGCCGCCCAGCGTTTCGATCGACAGGGTCAGCGGGGTCACGTCCAGCAGCAGCAGGTCCTTGACCTCGCCGGCCAGGACACCGGCTTGAACTGCGGCACCCACGGCCACCACCTCGTCGGGGTTCACCCCGCGATGCGGCTCGCGGCCGAAGAGCTTCTTCACCATTTCCTGAATCTTGGGCATTCTGGTCTGGCCGCCCACCAGCACCACCTCGTCGATCTTGTCGAAGGTGATGCCAGCGTCATTGATGGCCTTCTTGCAGGGCTCGAGAGAGCGGTCCAGCAGGTCTTCGACCAACTGTTCGAGCTTGGCGCGCGTCAGCTTGCGGACCAAATGCTTGGGGCCGGTGGCGTCGGCGGTGACAAAGGGCAGGTTGATCTCGGTTTCGACGGTCGTCGAGAGCTCGATCTTGGCCTTTTCGGCGGCGTCCTTGAGCCGCTGCAGGGCCATCTCGTTGCCCTTCGAGGACAAATCGAGCCCCTGCTCCTGCTTGAACTCGGCAATCAGCCATTCGACAATGCGCTGATCCAGGTTGTCGCCGCCCAGGTGGGTGTCGCCGTTGGTCGACTTGACCTCGATGACGCCCTCGCCCACTTCCAGAATGGAAATGTCGAAGGTGCCGCCGCCAAAGTCGTAGACGGCAATGGTCTCATCCTTTTTCTTATCAAGCCCATAGGCCAAAGCGGCCGCAGTCGGCTCGTTGACGATGCGCTTCACATCCAGGCCGGCGATCCGGCCCGCGTCCTTGGTGGCCTGGCGCTGGGCGTCGTTGAAGTAGGCCGGAACGGTGATGACCGCCTCGGTGACCGTCTCACCCAGGTAGGCCTCGGCGGACTTCTTGAGTTTTTGCAGGATCATGGCCGAAATTTCCGGCGGGGTGTACTCCTTGCCCTGGGCCATGACGCCCACGTGGTCACCCTGCTGGGTCACCTTGAAGGGGACCATCTTCATCTCGTCGTTCACTTCGTTGTAACGGCGGCCCATGAAGCGCTTGATGGAGAAGATGGTGTTCTCCGGGTTGGTGATGGCCTGGCGCTTGGCCACCTGGCCCACCAGGCGCTCGCCGCTCTTGGAAAACGCGACGATCGAAGGGGTAGTGCGCGCGCCCTCTTCATTGGCAATCACTTTGGGCTCGCCGCCCTCGAGGACCGCGACGCAGGAGTTGGTGGTTCCGAGATCGATTCCGATAATCTTTGCCATGGTGGTTTCCTATCCTATGGAACAAACTTTTCGACTCTTCAAGAGTGCCAGATTGAGTGTATTGTTGTCAACCTTTCTTGATGTAGTTTTTATAAACTACGCCCGATTTTTCTCACCTCAAGCCGACCGCCCCTGATACTATAGTTGAGTTTCCTTCAAGTCCTGAAAAAGCGGCAAAAACCCGGGCCTGAAGGCCCTGCTCATTCGCTTTCTTTCAGGGGGCTAAAGCCCCCTGCTCCCTCCTGAATCTTCGATTTACAACTGTAGCGCTAGGCCGTGCCAAATTTCCCCTCTATCTGGCCAGCCTGCCCCTGCCCCATCCACCATCCTGCCCCAGCCCCGTTCAGTTATCCCATCCAATTGCTCCCTGCCTTCGGCGAGATTGCTCTCCGCCGCCCGGCAAGACGGCAGGAACCGTCCGCCCCTGCGCCGCGCATCACTGGCGGCAGCCGCCGCAATCGTTTACCCTCAGTAGTTCTCTCCAAGATGACCACCGCCGCCGCCCAAGCACGCTATCCGCTGACCCAGGGCGTGAACCCGTGGCTGGTGACGGTCTCGGTGATGCTGCCCACCTTCATGGAGGTGCTGGACACGGCCATCGCCTCGGTGGCTCTGCCCTACATTGCCGGGAGCCTGTCGGCCTCGAACTCCGAGGCCACCTGGGTGCTGACCAGCTACCTGGTGGCCAACGCGGTCATTCTGCCCGCCTCGAACTGGTTTGCCCGCCGCTTTGGCCGCAAGCGCTTCCTGCTCTTCTGCGTGATCGTCTTCACCATCGCCTCGTTTTTCTGTGGCGCGGCGCCCTCCTTGGGCATCATTCTGCTGGCCAGGGTCTTGCAGGGAGCGGGCGGCGGCGCACTGCAGCCCTTGTCGCAAGCGATACTGCTCGAAAGCTTTCCTCTGGCCGAGCGCTCGATGTCCATGGCCGCCTACGCCCTCGGCATCGTGGTCGCTCCGGTGATCGGACCTACCCTTGGCGGCTGGCTCACTGATACCTTCAGTTGGCGCTACGCTTTTTACATCAACATCCCCGTCGGCATTCTGGCGGTCATCATGATCACTCGCTTCGTCCACGACCCGCCCTACATCAAAAACGCCAAAGTTGGCCCCTTCGACAACCTCGGCTTCGGCCTGCTTGTCGTCTGGACCGGCTGCCTCCAGATTGTGCTCGACAAGGGCCAGGAGGACGACTGGTTTGGAGCTCTCTGGGTGCGCTGGGCGGTGGCGGCGCTGGTGGTCGCCCTGATCGGCTGGATCTGGCGTTCCTGGGCCACGCCCAACGGCCTAGTCAACCTGCACGTCGTCAAGGACCGCAACTTCCGCACTGGCTGCTTGCTCATCGCTCTGCTGGGCATGTGCATTTACATCACCATCGCCATCCTGCCCCTCTACTACCAGGAGGTCCTGGGCTACACCGCTTTCACCGCCGGCCTGGTCGTGGGCCCGCGCGGCATCGGCTCCTTCATCGGTTCGCCCATCATCGGCTTTCTCGGCTCCCGCATTGACAACCGCAAGCTGCTCAGCGCCGGCTTTCTGGGCTTTGCCATCTGTGCACTCATCTTCGGCGACGTCAACCTCGACATCGGCCCCTACACGCTGCTGATTCCCATCACGCTGACCGGCTTTGCCTTGAGCTTTGTTTTCGTCCCGCTGGCCACCATGACCACCTCCACGCTCTCCAATCAGGAGATGGGCAACGCCACCGGACTCTTCAACATGCTGCGCAATATCGGCGGGTCAATTGGGATTTCGATGGCCACGACGGCGCTGATTCGCCGCGCCGACCTGCACCAGACCGAGATCGGCGCCAACCTTGGCCCTTCGAGCATTGTCTTGCAGCAGAAGTCGGCGGCCATCGCCGGCTACCTGGGCCACCGCCTGGGCCCCTCCGCCGGCCGCCCCGGCTCCATGGGCTTCATCTACGGCCTGATGCAGCAGCAATCCGTTCTCATGGCCTACGTGGATGTCTTCCGCTGGACGGCGCTTCTGGCCTTCTTCTGCGCCGGAGCGGTGTGGCTCTTCAAGAAGCCGATCAAACCCGGAGGCCCGCCGCAGGGAATGCATTGAGGGAGGAGATTGCCAGACGATCGGGCCAGTTGCCGGACCGCCTCCCAGAGACGGCAGCCCCACCTGCTAAACTCTCACTCGTAATGCTCCACATGGTCTACGCCAATCTGCTCATCGCGGCCGCCGCTTACCTGCTCGGCTCCATCCCCTGCGGGTACCTGCTCGTCCGCTTCTATTGCCATCAGGACATTCGCCAGGCTGGCAGCGGCAACATCGGCGCCACCAACGTCCTGCGCGCTGGCGGGAAGGGGCTGGGCGCGGTCACCTTTCTGCTCGATATGCTGAAGGGCTCGGCCGCCGTCGGACTGGGCGCCCTGCTCGGCGCTCTGCTGCTGCCCCACTGCCCGCTGCGCGACGCCGAGGCGCTGGCCGCCCTGGCGGCCGTCCTCGGCCACATCTTCCCGGTCTGGCTCGGTTTCAAAGGCGGCAAGGGCGTGGCCACCGGCTTTGGCGTCTTCCTGGTCGCCGCTCCCTGGGGCGCGCTGGCCGCCATCGCCGTCTTCGCCGTGGTGCTGGCGCTCAGCCGCTACGTCTCGCTGGCCTCGATCCTGGGCGCGGCCAGCTTTCCGCTCTTCGCCTGGCTGCTGAGCCGGACGCATCCGGAGGCGGGCAGGCCGGTCTTCTACATCGCCGTTCAGGCCGCCGTGGCACTGATCATCATCGCCAAGCACCACCAGAATATTCGCCGCCTGCTGGCCGGCACGGAGTCCCGCTTTGGTAAAGGGAGGTTCGCATGAGCCGCATTATCGTGCTGGGTTGCGGCGCCTGGGGCACCGCCATCGCCCTTTCGCTCGACCGCCGCGGCGGCCACCAGATCACGCTCTGGTCGCACAGCCCTGAGGAGGCCCAGGAAATCGTGGCCGCTGGCGAGAACAAGCTCTATCTGCCCGGCTTTCCCATTCCCGCCAGAATCACCGTCACCAGCGACGCGGCCGCCGTGGCCGATGCGGAGATTGTGGTCTCGGTCGTCCCCTCGAAGTTTCTCCGCCCCACGCTGGTCCGCTTGCGCCCCCATCTTCACTCCGGCCAGATCATCGTCAGCGCCACCAAAGGCATCGAGGACCACAGCTTCCTGCGCATGACCGAGGTCATCGCCGGCTGCCTGGCGGAAACGGTGCGTGCGGAAACCGGCCAGCAGTTGCCCGCCCTCGACCTGCCGATTGGCGCCTTCAGCGGCCCCAGCTTCGCGCTGGAGGTCGCCCAAGGCCAGCCCACCGCCGTCACCGTGGCCTTCGACGACTTCGGAAGCCCCGGCGGCACGGGCTCGCCAGCAAGCGCTCCTGGAGCGCAGGGGAGGGACGACAGCTCTTCATCGCTGGAGCGAGGCTCGTCCATTGCCGCCCGCATTCAGGCCGAATTCTCCTCCGAAAGCCTCCGCCTCTACACCTCGACGGATGTAATCGGCGTCGAGTTGGGCGGAGCGCTGAAAAATGTCATCGCCATCGCCGCCGGCGTCGCCTCTGGGGTGGGTTTGGGCTACAACTCGGCCGCCGCTCTGATCACCCGCGGCATCGCCGAGATTACCCGCCTCGCCGTAGCCTGCGGTGGCCGCCGCGAAACCCTCGCCGGCCTTTCCGGCGTGGGCGATCTGGTGCTCACCTGCACCGGTTCGCTCTCGCGCAACCGCACCGTGGGCCAGGAGCTGGGCCGAGGCCGCAAACTTCCCGAGATTCTGGCCGGTTTGGGCGGCAAAGTCGCCGAGGGCGTTCTGACCACCCGCGCCGCCTTGGGCCTGGCCCGTCAGCACGGCATCGAAATGCCCATCGCCGAGCAGATGGAGCTGATCCTGAACGAAGGCAAGAATCCCCGCGAGGCCATTCGAGAGCTGATGCTCCGCCCCGGCAAGGACGAGCAGTAGAAACTATCCCCCGCGCCACCCTCTTTTCCTGTCCAGACCGTGCAATTCTGGGCAGCATGCCCGCGTTTCCGAGTCTAGGCTCAATTGCATAAGGGCCCGCTCCCACCAGCCCTTGGCCGTCGAACAAAACCGCACAGGAGGACGCAATGAACTATCACTTCACGAATATCCAACTCATCGTAGCCGCGTGTGTACTCATCGTCGTGGTTGTCATCGCCATTGCCGCGTACCTTTCACACCGCAAAGCCAAAACCTTGGCCCTGCGCAATCGTTTCGGCGCCGAGTACGACCGCGCCGTCCTCACGCACGGCTCCTCACACAAGGCCGAAGCCAAGCTGACCGAGCGCGAAACCCGCGTGGAAGCCCTGAAGATCCGCGAGCTCAGCGCCACTGAGCGGGAGCGCTTTGTCTCCGAATGGCAAACGGTCCAGTCCCGCTTCGTCGACCATCCCAAGGCCGCCGTCACCGAAGCCGACGACCTGGTCTCCGCGCTCCTTGAAGCGCGCGGCTATCCCCAGTCCAGCTTCGAGCAGCGCGCCGACGATGTATCCGTCAGCTATCCCCGCGTCATGGAAAACTACCGTCTGGCCCACGCCGTCGCGGTCCGGCTCGGCCAGGTTGAAGCCACCACGGAAGAGCTCCGCACCGCCATGATCCAATATCGCGCCATCTTCGATGAACTCGTTCAGGCTCAAAAACCCGTTTAACCGAACGTTGCCGCATGACCCTGCGCTGTTGAACTGCCGACTCTCCTCGAATCAACAAAACCGGGGGGATCGCTGCATTTTTATGGACGATTGCAGGTGGCCTTGCGCGAAAGAAGAATCCCCCGGGCATAATCCATTTTCCTTACAAATCCGATGTTTTTTGTAGACAATACCCATCTGGGGTATGGTACAAAGGTTTAGCAGGGATTTTCTTCCTTGCTGGAGAAACAGCACAACCTATGAGCATTGAATCCGCACAAGAACCTCCGAGTACGTGGAGTTCTGCCCTGTGCCGCGATGAGCGCTCAGGTAACCGCCTCTAGCCTGATTAGAGACGGTCACCTCACCGCTCTTCACGGCATTCGACCTGTGAATTGAGCGCGTGAGGCGGTTTTTCCCATCAAGCCATCTCGCCCCCTCCCGAACCTATAGTCCATCGCGCCATGATATCCGCCGGATTGCGCCCTTGCGCCTCCGGAGAGCGAGCGCGCGTAGGGACTCGACGAGGAGGAATCATGAAGAACAATCTGCATTTGATCCGGAAGCCCCTTCGCCTGAGCTGCCTCTGGATTCCGACGGGGAATCTGAAGCGGCCCCTGGCCTGCGTCTGGGTGGAGGCCGGCGCTCCGCGTGCCGGTTCCGCCGCATCCGCCGACTCTGAAGCCGGGGGGTTGTGCCTGTGCGCATAGTAGAGCCCCAACTCGAAACCGCCGCGGCACCCATCAAAGGCGTCGTGGTGCGCCGCCGCTGGCAGAGGCATTTGCTCACCTTTCTGATGGTCTTCGGCCCTGGCCTGATCGTGATGGAGGCGGACAACGACGCCGGAGCGGTCTCCACTTACATGCAGGCCGGCGGCCAGTACGGCCTGCATCTGCTCTGGATTCTGATTGTGCTGCTGCCCATCTGCTACTTTGTGCAGGAGATGGTGGCCCGGCTGGGCATCGCCACCGGCAAGGGCCACGCCGCCATGATCTACGAGCGTTTCGGAAAATGGTGGGGACATTTTTCGCTCTTCGATCTGCTCCTGGTCAACTTTCTGACTCTGATTACGGAATTCGCAGCGATTTCGCTGGCTTTCATCGCGATGGGAGTCAACCCCTGGATTTCGGTGCCGGTCTCGGCGCTGGGACTTACGCTGATGGTCGTGACGGGAAGCTACCTGCGCTGGGAGCGCATCGTTATCGCGCTCTGCCTGATGGATCTGACCTGGTTCGTGCTGGCCTATATTGTCCATCCCGACTGGGCCGCCGTCGCCTACTTCACACTGGTTCCCACCATGCCTGCGGGTGGCATCACCAGCAGCCTCGTCTTTCTCGTCATCGCCATTGTCGGCACCACCATCGCGCCCTGGCAGCTCTTCTTCCAGCAAAGCTGCGTGGCCGAAAAACGGCTGCGCTTTGCCGATCTGAAGTGGGCGCGGCTCGATACACTCATCGGCTCCGTCTTCACCGTCGCAGTTGCCGGCGCCATGATGCTGGTGGGCAACTACGGTTACCAGCACAGAATCGCATTTGAAGATCCCGCGCAGCTTGCTCTTGCTCTCGGCCCGCTGGCCGGTCATTTCGTCCGCAATGGTGTGCTGTTGCTGATGGTCAATGCCGCCGTGCTGGGTACGACGGCCATTTCATTAGCCAGCGCCTGGGCTTACGGCGAGGTCAAGGGCTGGGAGCACTCGCTGCACAAGAAGCTGTGGGAGGCTCCGGGCTTCTACGCAACCTACATCGCTTGTGTTGGCGCGGCCGCGGCGATTGTGCTGATTCCTCACGTGCCGTTGCAACTGGTCATCGTCAGCGTACAGGTCTTCGCCGGGCTGATTCTTCCCTCGGCCATCATCTTCCTGCAACTGCTGCTCAACGACCGCGAGTTGCTCGGCGAGCGCTGGGTGAACCGGCCCTGGAATAACGTCATCAACTGGACGATCGTCGCCGTCCTCTTTGCCCTGTCGCTGCTGCTGGCCGCGCAGGTGATGCTACCCAATCTCTTTAACTGAAAGCGCGAGGTGACTTATGGCAACCATGCAGAATGTACTGAACACCGAATACTTCCGCGTCATCCATCCGCTCGACGATGCGCCCGAGGAGAAATGCTCCAGTGAGGGCCTGGGCCACATCGCCATGACTCCGGCGGTTCGCATCTCGCTGACCGTGCTGCGCGGCTACCTGATCCTGATGACGCTCATGCTCGGCTATCACGTACTCGATCTGGCCGGCGCGCTTCACCAGTTGCGATAGAGCATTTTCAGGGTTGGCAAAGAGTGAAGCCGCAACTGCCGGGTGGATTTTTCCTTGAGAAAAATCCACCCGGAATGCACTTGGCGACTCAACGGTAATCCTGAAAATGCTATCGAGGCCCGCAAATCAACCCCATGTTCACACGGCGCGCCTTCCCCGCAAACTACGATAGTCAGGAGCCAGAGCATGGGACCGCTGCTGGAAAAGTCACTTCACGTAGGCGCGAATCAGTTCGATCAGATCCTCGGCCAGTTCGGGGGCAATCCGCTCCTTGGCGCCATCGGTCAGGTGAAAGCGGATGTGGTCCTCCAGAATCTCGCCCATCAGTCCGTTGACGCCGCCATGCACAGCGGCCAGCAGCATCAGTTGGCCGCTGCAATCCTCATCGCCGGCCAAGGAGCGCTCAACCGCATCTAACTGGCCACGGAGCTTGCGCAGCCGGTGCAGCAGTTTCACTTTTTCCCGCTCAGGCTGGGACATGAGATTTCCCCCTTGACAATACCCACCCCCGGTATTTTATCTACGGGGTGGGGTATGGTTTCATCTTCATTTTATCCCGAATTCCGCAGGTTACGCGCTACGATTGGAAGACTTCCTGATGTTCGCAATCCGCTGCAAAGGCTTTATGCTCCGTCGCCCCCCATGTGCCCGTCTCCGCCGGCTGGCCGCCCTTGCGCTCGCACTGGCCGCGGTAGCCGTCCGCGCCCAGGCGCCCGATGCGTTCCCTTCGGCCCCAGCGCCGCCATCGCAGCCCGCGCCACAGTTCTCCGAGACCGCTTCCGCGCTGCCTCTGCCCGATCCCCAGCATGGCGGAAATCCCCTGCATGGAGGCTGCCCAGAGCCGCCTTGCGCGCCGGCCCCGGCCGTCTCCAACACACCAGAGGCAGAAGCTCCCATCCTCTCGATGGCTCCGCACCATGGCGCTGACCGCTGGTGGCTCTCCGGCCAGGCCAACGTCATCTTCCAGGGCGATCTGCCCTTCCACTCGCCGTATGAGGGCACCAACAGCTTTCGCAACGCGGCCGAATACAAGACCTCGCTGCTGGGAACACTCTACGGAGTGCTCCGGCCCACCCGCTCAATCCGCTACTCGACCGACCTGATCCTGGATCTGGAGAGTTCCGGCGGACGCGGCCTCAGCGAGGCTCTCGGGCTGGCCGGCTTCACCAACCTCGACGTGGTGCGTAACCCCAACCTGGGCTCGACCCCTTACATCGCCCGCTACGGAATTCATCAGGTCATCGGCCTGACAAAGGAGACCACCAGCCAGGAGCCGGGCTTCTTTGCCGTGGCCCCCAGCGTGCCCGTCCGCCGCATCGAGTTCCGCATCGGCAAAATGACGCTGCCGGACTTTTTCGACGTGAACTCGATCGGCTCCGACAGCCACCTGCAATTCATGAACTGGACGGTGGACAACAACGGCGCCTGGGATTACGCCGCCGACACCCGCGGCTACACCGTCGGCGGCATGGCCGAGTACGACGACCGGTCGTGGAGCCTGCGCTACGGCCTCTTCGCCATGCCCACCGTGGCCAATGGCATCGACATGGACTGGGCCTTCAGCCGCGCTCACGCCCAGAACGGCGAGTTCGAGCTGCGCCACAGCTTCATTCCCAGGCGCAAGGGAACCGAGCGCCTCCTCTTCTTCGCCAACCGCGCCCACATGGGGACTTACCGCGAGGCCGTCGACGCCTTCCTGTATGGCGCCGACCAATCTCTTCCCGCGCCCAACATTCTTCTCCACGAGCACTTTGGCGCGCTGAAGTACGGCTTCGGCTACAACGCCGAGCAGGAATTGACGGAGAATCTGCGCGTCTTCGGCCGCTTCGGCTGGAACGAGGGCCAGCACGAGTCCTACGTCTACACCGAGGTGGACCAGACGGCCGAGGCCGGCGCCGACTACACCGGCACGCGCTGGCGTCGCCCGGCGGACAAGATCGGCCTGGCCGTGGTCTCGAACGCCATCAAGCGCGACCACCAGAACTATCTGCGCCTGGGCGGCCTCGGCTTCCTTCTGGGCGACGGCAACCTCAACTACGGCCGCGAAAACATTGTCGAAAGCTACTACACCCTGCACGCCTGGCGGGGCCTGTTCTACTCGGTCGATGTGCAGCACATCAACGACCCCGGCTATAACCGCGACCGCGGCCCGGTCTGGGTGGGTTCCGTGCGCGCGCACATCGATTTTTAAGGCAGAAATAGGGATTTTTGAGGCAGAAACAGGGATTATTGCACAGCTTCCAGCTTCTTGCTTTAGCTGGAAGCCGGGAGTTTGAAGCCTCGCCTACTTGCCCGCCCCGGTCGGCGGCGTCTGCTGCGGCGGGTCCGGGGGCAGCGTCACGATCACCTCGTTGGGCTTGGCGTAGTGCAGCTTCTCCCGCGCCACGCGCGCGATGGCGTCCGGGTCGGACTTGAGCTGCTCGACGCGCTGGTGCAGGCGCCCATTCTCCTGGCCGAGATCATCGATCTCCTTGCGCAACTGCCGCTCCTCGACCCGTTTTTGCTGCCAGACCGAAATCCCGTTCCTGCCGTTGAACACGTGCCAGCCCAGCAGCAGCGCCAGCGCCACGACCACCACCGTGGCCGCCGGACGCCAGAGCCGCCGCGCAAACTCCGCCACCCGCCTGTGCAAGGGGATGGGAAGGCCTTCGCCCTCGCTGACCACGGCATTCTTTCCGGCTTGCGTCTTCCCGTCTGGCATAAAATCCAATCCGCTCTCTAACTCAGCACAAATTTCTTGGCCGCGGCCTTCAGCGCCTCCGAGTCCTGCTCGCTGCGCGCCTCGGTGTAAGCCCGCACCACCGGCTCGGTACCAGAGAGCCGGTAGCAGACCCAGGAGCCGTCGGCCAGAATCAGCTTCAGCCCGTCGGTGCGCACCACGCTGGCCACCTTACGCCCGCTCAGCTCGACAGGATCAACCTTCAATTTCTCAGTGAACGCGGCCATCCCCTCTGGGGTCAAGTGGAAGTTCTCCCGAAGCGGATAAAAGGAACCAACCTTGGCAAATAGCTCCTTCAATTGCACGCCCAGGCTTTTGCCGCGCGTGGCCACCATCTCGGCCATCAGCAGGCCCGCCAGCACGCCGTCTTTTTCCGGCACATGGCCGCGAATCGTCAGCCCCGCCGACTCCTCGCCGCCAATGGCGATCTTGTCGCCGTTGATCAGCTCGCCAATGTACTTGAAGCCCACCGGCGTCTCATAAAGCGGAACCTTGTGGTAATCGGCCAGGGCGTTGATCAGGTTGGTCGTGGCCACGCTCTTGGCCACGCCGTTGCGCCAGCCGCGCGTCTCCACCAGGTAGTCGAACAGCAGCGCGATGATGTAGTTCGGCTGGATGAAGCTGCCGTCCGCATCCACAATGCCGAAGCGGTCGGCGTCGCCGTCGGTGGCCATGCCGAGATGCGCACCCATCTCCTTCATCTTCGCCTTGGCGTCGCCCAGCAGCTCGTCGGACGGCTCCGGCGCATGGCCGCCGAAGAGCACGTCGCGATAATCGTGCACCGTCTCGACCGCGACCCCGGCCTCGCGCAAAATATCGGAGCTGTAGCCGCGCCCCGCGCCCCAGAAGGGGTCGTAGACCACCTTGATCTTCGACTTGGCGATGGCCTTCAAATCCACCAGCTCGGCCAGCCGCTTCAGGAAGGCCGGCTTCACATCGGCCGTCTCAAACCCCCTCGCGGGGGGATTGGCTACGGGAATCGCCGCGCCGCTCGTCTGCAAGGCCGCAATCGCCGCCTCGATCTTCCCGGTCACTTCAGGCAGCGACGGAGCGCCGTCCGAGGTCGAGAACTTGATGCCGTTATACTCCGGCGGATTGTGCGAGGCGGTGAAGTTGATCGCCCCGGAGGCCTTCAACTCCCGCACCGCAAAAGCAATCGCAGGTGTAGGCGCGGCCTCGGGAATCACAACGGGCCCGACGCCAGCCCCGGCCAGCACGCGCGCCGCCACGTCCACAAAGCTCTCGCCCAGAAAGCGCGGGTCGCGGCCCACCAAAACCCGATGCGGCTCCGGCTGCGTCTTCACGAAGGCGGCAATGCCGGCCACCGCCAGCCGTATATTGGCCACGGTAAACTCATCGGCCACAATCGCTCGCCAACCCGAGGTGCCAAACTTGATCGCTGTCGTCATCGCTTTCTCCATTGCGCCGTTTGCATCGATTGTAACTTCTTGCCTTCCAATTCCAACTCATGGAGCAAGCCGGGCCGCGTCGAATTCCCATTTTTCCACTTTCGATTGGCTCGAAAAGTGGCTATCCTGAAAGAGATCGAGAAGATGCGGTTCTGAAACTGGAGTTTTCTCATGGCCGCCCACACCTACGAAAGCGCACTCCAGATGGCCGAATCGCTGAGCGTCGAAGAGCAGCTTCGCTTGATTGCGGAGTTGGCTGCCCGCACCGGCAAGGGCGCTGCTTCCGAGCCGCAGCACAGCATCCTCGAGTTGCGCGGTCTTGGACAGGAAATCTGGCAAGGGATCGACGCGCAGCAATACGTCCATTGCGAACGTGCCTCATGGAATGGCTGAGAAAACTGCACGGAACGATTGTCGGCCTGGATTCACGACCCCGTAAACTGGCCTTGGAAGCGCCTATGCCCGCCCCCACACCTCCAGCCCGCATCGTCCTCACCACCACGGCCAACCCCGAGGAGGCTGCCCGTCTGGGGCGCACCCTGGTCGAGGAGCGGCTGGTGGCCTGCGCCACCTTGATTTCCTCCGTCCAGTCGATTTACCGCTGGCAGGGTGCGGTCGAGTCTGCCGCTGAAACGCTGCTGCTCTTGAAGACCAGCCCCGATCAACTGGCGGCCCTGGAAGCCCGGCTGCACGAGCTGCACAGCTACCAGACCCCGGAATTTCTGGTCTTGAAGGTCGATGCCGCCAGCCAGCCCTATCTCGACTGGCTGACGGCCAGCCTCGGCCAGCCCTGATCTCCGGCTTTGCGGCCCTGCTGGCCGGCTTCCTGGCCCAATGCAACTTCCCGGCCCTAGTCCCCCTGTCCGTGCGGTTGCGGAATGCTGTCCACAAAAGCCTGGGTGCCCCAGGTCCCGTTTTTGGGACCTGGGAAACTCTCCATTCGTCCGATCGCGCTACGGACGCCCAGTTTCCCCTCTTCTCGCGCCCGGCTTCACGGCTTGCCCCGCGGCCCTTCCCGGCACGGCGACCGGCTTGTCTGGTATTCTGGCCTAGTCTGCTTCTCATGCGCTGGTTAATGATTGTCCTTCTCGTCTCGCTCGTGGCCCTGCTGATCGCAGCCGCCGGGCTGGCGCGTCACATTTGGGTCCAGCATGAGCGAATTCGCTCCAAGCCCGCCGCGGGAGCCGGAGAAGCCCCTGAGTCGGCTTCCGGCCCGGCGGAGAAAACCGGCGTGGAAAGAAAGATTTAAGGCCTTCCCGCCGACTCTTGGCCATGGATTGCAGTTTTTATTCGTCGAAAGGACGTTGTTTCCCGTGAGTAATCAGAATTCCGCAGCCGCCAACCCGTCCGAAGTACGCGAAATCTCCATCGCCCATAGTCCCGACTCCGATGACGCCTTCATGTTCTATGGCCTGGCCACCAACAAGGTCCGCGTCCCCGGCTACAAGTTCTCCCATACCCTGTGCGACATCGAGACCCTCAACCGCCGCGCCCAGGATGAGGCCTTCTTCGACGTAACCGCCATCAGCTTCCACGCCTACCCCTACCTGCAGCAGAACTACACGCTGATGGGCTGCGGCGGCAGCGTGGGCGAGGGCTACGGCCCCATAATCGTCTCCAGCAAGCCGCTGGCGCTCGAAGACCTGGGCCGCGTCAAAATCGCCGTCCCCGGCACCCTCACCACCGCCTACCTGGCGCTCAAAATCTTCAACCCCGAGCTCAAGACCGAGACCGTGCCCTTCGACAAGATCATCCCGGCAATTAAGGCCGGGACCTTTGACGCCGGGCTGATCATCCACGAGGGCCAGCTCAGCTACTCCTCCAGCGGGCTCAAAAAGGTTCTCGACCTGGGCGCCTGGTGGCGCGAGACCACCGGCATGATGCTGCCCCTGGGCGGTAACGCCATTCGCCGCTCGCTGGGCGCCGAGGCCCACAAGATCATCTCCAAGGCCCTGCGCGACAGCATCCAGCACGCCCTGGACCACCGCGAACAGGCTCTCGAATACGCCATGCAGTTTGCCCGCGACCTGGACTCGCGGCTGGCCAACCGCTTTGTCAGCATGTACGTCAACGAACGCACCCTTGACTACGGCGCCGACGGCCGCGAGGCCATCCGCAAGCTGCTCGACCTGGGCCACGAGCGCGGCATTATTCCCATAAAGCCCCAGGTAGACTTCGTCGATTGAAACCGGCCCGGCTGCTGGCTGGCCTCGCAAAAACCCCGAGCGGCAAAACTTTAATGAGAGCCGCCGGGGCAGAGTGCCAGTCAGCCCAGGCGCAGTACTTTGGGCACTCACATTTGCGCCTGAAAGTCATTGAAGATAGACAAGAATCTTGGTTTGCTCTCTAAACAATTTCTAACCTTCGCCGATGCATCCATCATGGAGGCCTTCCAGGATGCTCGCCAACTCTACGCCCGTTTTTCTGCTCGCATCGGCTGATCCCACTCTGCTGGCCGCCTTTGAGCCCGTTCTTTCCACCGGCGGAGCGCGCGTGGAAATCTATCTCTCCGCCGAGGCCGCTCTGCCGGCGCTCACCGCGCCCCATGTGCCCACGCTGGCCCTGCTCGACGTCACCCTGCCGGGCATGGAGATGGGCCAATTGCTCGCGGCCGCGCGCGCCGAAGCCTGCGGCAGGCACTTCCCGATTCTTCTGATCTCGGATACCGTGAGCCGGGAGTGGACCGACCGGCTGGCGGAAAACGTCATCGACGACCTGGTGCCGCGCGCGACCGAGCCCGCCTTCCTGCGCCTCCGGCTCGATGCCGCGCTGAGCCACCACAGCAAATCGCGCGAACTGGAACTGCTGCGCGAGAATGCCGCACTCAATTCCCAGACCGACCTGCTGACCGGCGTCTACAACCGCCAAACCATTCTCTCCATGCTGTTTCGCGAAACCGACCGCGTACAGCGCATGAAGAGTTCGCTGTGCATGATCCTGTTCGACATCGACGACTTCGGCCACTGGAATGCCCGGCTGGGTTCGGCGGCCTGCGACGAACTGCTTTGCCAGGTGGTGGCCCGCACCACGCGCCTGCTGCGCAGCTACGACCTGCTGGGCCGTGCCGGCAAGGACGAGTTTCTGCTGGCTCTGCCCGGCTGCAGCAGCGTCAACGCCGTGATGATGGCCGAGCGCCTGCGCGCCGACGTCTTCTCAACGCCCTTTCGCGTGGGCCGCGACGCCATCCGCCTTTCGGCCTGCTTCGGCATTGCCTCCAGCCTGGGCCGCTCTCCGGTCGTCGTTCTGCGCGATGCTGAGCAGGCGCTCCAGTTGGCCAAGACTACCGGTCCTGAGACCATCCAGTGCGTCGGCGACTGCCCGCAGCCCAGCGCCGCGCCGGTCCCCTTCCTCTCGCCCACCTCCGGTGACGAACTGCTCGCCTGGTAGGCGCCAACGAGAGCCCACAGCTGGCTTGAGGCCTGTATTCCTGGGTGATTTGAGGCGAATGCCTTCTGGAAGCTGTTGCTCAGACCGCCGGCCGGACCGGTTTTTTCTGCCGAGGGTCGAGTTCGGCTTCGGCGGCGTGGAGGTCGGACTGGCGGTCCATCCACTCGTCGAGGCGCGAGCGCTTGAAGCGCCAGCGGTTGCCCAGCTTGAAGGCGGGCACGAAACCCTCGGAGGCGTACTTGTAGAGTGTGTCGGGCGAGATGGCGAGGTACTCCGAGGCCTGACGAATGTCCATGACCTCGCGCACCTCGGGAACCAGCAGATTGGAGCGGGCAGCGGCGTTGCGCACGAAAACCTCCCGAGGCGGAAAAGGAAATAGCCTTAGAGAAAACTCCGGCAATTCCGCCGGTAGTCTTGTATATAACGCGGATTTGTCAGCCTTTCAAGGGGTTTTCTAGCAGTTTCTGGAAATTCCTGGCTTTCAGGACTCCGATGGGGTGGCCTGAAGGTGAAGAAGCTGGCAATGGACGCAGCGGGTTGCGTTTTGGCTGCCGCCAGCCGCAAGGGATTGCGTTGTTACGACGGATGGTGCGCTTTCATGCTACTTCTGGCCGTCCGGACGAGGCAGCGGGGGCTGCTGCCCGTTCTCGGAGCCGGTCGAGCCGGAGGTCGAGCCAGCCGGAAGGCGCTGGTTTTCGAGGCCCTCCAGCCGCGCCTTGATCGCGGTGAACTCCAGGGTGGCCGTCGTGTACTCCGCCTGCGGGGGCAGGATGCGGGCAATCTCCTGCTGGGTGCGCAGGATGCGGCTGGGAGTCTGGGGGTGGCCGGCGAAGAGCTTGGCCACCGCGCCAGGATTCCGCTTTTCCAGGGCCTGCACCCTCTCAAAGAAGCTGATGTAAGCCCGCGGGTCGTAGCCGGCCCGGTAGATGTATTGCACGCCCAGGTAGTCGGCCTGCTCCTCGAATTCGCGGGAAAACTGCATGAAGGCGGCGGGCACGACGATTCCCGAGGCCGCCGAGAGGCCGCAACCGGCCCAGCCGCCCACCATAATCAGCGGGATGGCGCCCAACTGGGTGTAGCCCAGGCGGGTCATCTCGCGCGCCGCGTGGTGGGCGCAGACGTGCGCGATCTCATGGGCCATCACCCCGGCCAGTTCCGCCTCGTTACCGGCCTTCAGAATCAGGCCGGAGCTGACGAAGAGGAAGCCGCCGGGCAGCGCGAAGGCGTTGATCTGCTCCGAATCGATCACCTTGATGGTGAACGGTTGCTGGCAATCAGAGTTCATCACAATCTTCTGGCCGATGCGGTTCATGTACCCGGTCACCAGCGGATCGGAGATCAAAGGAACGCTCTTTTCGATCTCCAGGGCATAGAGCTTGCCCATCCTGCTCTCGGTTCCGGCCGAGTACCAGTTGCCCAGGCCAGGGCCGCCGATCCGGCGGTGGCCCACGGCGCTCACATCGTCGATCGAGCCCGGCTTCACGTTCGTCTTCCGGCTGCCCGGCTCGATTGCCTTCTCTGGATTGACGGTGTCGGCCGGAGTATCGCCGCCGACGGGGGTGGTTCCGGGCGCCGGCTGGGCCGTTGGCGTGCTCGGCGGGGCGGTGCTCGGCGGAGTGGGCTGCGCCCATGAGCGCGCGGTCAAGGCAAGAGCCAGCGTGAGCACAGCCAGCACTGCTGCATGGGAAGCTCGCCGAACTGTCCGCATGGCCTCACCTCCGGCACCACTCCATTCTCGCAGCTTACAGCCCTGCCGTGAACCGTTCTGTTTCCATACAGCAAATCTATAGCGAATATGTTAAGCTGGCTTAAGCTAGACGGTTTGGAGGGGAAGTCATGCTGAAAGTCGGAGCCTTCGAGGCAAAAAATCGATTTGGTTCCCTGCTCGACCGCGTCGAGGCCGGCGAGGAGATTCTCATTACCCGCCACGGAAGGCCCGTCGCGCGGCTGACCCGGCCATTCACTGAATTTGACCGCGAGCAGGCGCGAGCGGCAGCCGTGCGAATCCGGCAACGGGCGATGGAAACGAAGACAGGTCCATTCAACTGGGAGGAATGGAAGAGCTACCGGGATGAAGGAAGGCGGTGAGCCTGGTCATCGACGCTTCCGCCACGCTCGCCTGGATTTACCCGGACGAGATCACGGCGCTCATTGAAGCCGTCTTCGACCGGGTCATCGAAGAAGATGCGTGGGTTCCTACCCTTTGGCGCATCGAGGTTGCCAATTGCCTTGCGGGAAGCGTTCGCCGCAATCGCCTCAGCCTCGCAAAGCGGGATGATGCACTGTCCAATCTGGCTCGTCTGCCCATCTTCGACGATGCCGAAACAGGGGTGCGCGTCTGGGACAAAACCCTGCTCCTGGCAGACCGTCACAAGTTGACTGTCTACGACGCCACCTATCTGGAACTGGCCCTGCGCCTTTCGCTGCCGCTGGCCACCCTCGACGACGACCTGCGCGAGGCCGCGCAACGGGAAGGCGTTGCGCTGCTGGGGAAGTAGCTGAGTTTGGCGAGCGGGAAGAGCACGCCACAGGCCTGTAAAGAGTCCTTGATTGCGGAGCAGACGTACTACCGCTGGCGCAAGGAGTATGGCGGACTACAGGTGGATCAGGCGCGGCGGCTGAAGGAACTTGAGCAGGAGAACGCAAAGCTGAAGCGGTTGGTGGCAGATCTGAGCCTGGACAAACTGGTGCTGAAAGACATCGCCTCGGGAAACTCCTGAGCCCTGAGCGACGGCGTAGTGCGGTGGACCATGCCAGTGAACACGGCATGAGTGAACGGCGAGCGTGTTGACTGGTCAATCAGCCACGCAGCACGCAGCGCTACCAACCGACACAGCGCGAAGACGAAGATCAACTAACCCAGGCCATCATTTCGCTGGCCAGCCAATATGGACGCTATGGATACCCCACCCCAGCGACGAAGACCTGTCGCCGGGGACCCCGGACCGGCGCATCACCGCGCTGTTGAAGCGGGCTGGCTGGCAAGTGGGCAAGGATCGGGTGGAGAGGATCTCCAGTCCAGGAAGCTCGGAGCGTTATTGCGCACGTTCCCGGTATTCTCCGGCCATTCTTGCGGGAGTGAGTCAGCCTATGTTCACTCAGCGCTTTAGCTTCGAGTACTGTTCCTCCGTCAGGCTCAGGAAAACTCCGCCCCTGCCAATCTCGATTGCCTGGTCCAGTGCCTGCCGGCTCTCCAGGTTTGACAACCCCCGCCCAGCTCAACCAACTCGACGACCTTGCCCGGTGAAGCGAAGCACAGCTTCTTGGGCAAGGGGGTCTTGAGATCGAGCTCCAGGAACTGGCAGTGCCAGCCATTGCGGCATTGGAACGACATGTACACTCGGTGCCGCGAATCCTGGCTGGTCATGGATTCAGTATAGGCGAATAAGAGGCGAAGAGTATCCGCAATCCGAGGTGCCGCGGCGTATCCAATTGGCCATGAAACCAGCCAAGCCCAGGGTCAAGGCTTACAAGACGACACGATTCGGTGTGGGAATGCAGCCCGGCACTGTCGAGTGGGAGTTGAACCCGCGTAGGCTCAGGGCGGAGCGACACGATGAGAACCGTCAGCAGGCCGCAGAAGAATGAGTTCAAGCGATATCCGTTCCTCTTTCCAAGCAGGACAAGGCGGTCTCCAGAAGGCCTCACGGCCTTTCTGTGTTCCAATGGGGTTGAATAAGGGGTGACGAAGGAACAAGCTGAAACCCGCATTTTCACTGGGTGAAACCCCTCTTTTGCCCCCGCTGTAAGAATTCCTGTGAGTCCACTTGGGTCTATTTCGGCACTTTATACTTCCAGTAAGTTATTGATAACACACGCGATATACACTTTCCCAAGCTGAATGTCGCCGGTTCGATCCCGGTCTCCCGCTCCAAAATCATCAACAGTCCCGACCTTTTGTCCTAAATCGTCTGTAATCCTGCTCTCCCGCTCCAAAAGCCTCAAAAGTTCATGTAAAACCGTCTTGAAGCGGCGTCCGGCTTGCCCTCTAACCCCACGCATCCACGGTGACAAACCGGTGGCTCGCCTGGTAGCGCGCAATCAGTTGGCCGGCCGCGGCGACAGATGGGGCGCGGTTGGCCAAGCTGTCCAGGTGGCTGCCGTCGTGGAGCACAATGTTGGCCGCCCGCCGCCGCCGCTCCAAGCGGTCGATCGAGTGCATCAGCCGCGCCGCAATCCGGTCGGCGGAAGGCTCGCGCCAGTCAGAGGTCATCGCATTCCACAGCACCGGCACCATCCCCAGCCGCCTTGCCGCCCGCAGCACCGCGGGCCGGCGCGCGCCAAAGGGCGGACGAAAGTAGCGCACCGGCGCGCCGGTAATCTGCTCCAAAGTCTGGCTGGTGCGGGCCAGTTCCTCCTCAATGCGGCTGGAGGCGGCCAACGCCAGGTTCAAATGGCTCCAGGAATGGCTCCCGATCAGGTGACCGGCATCGGCGATGCTCCGCACCAGCGCCGGCTTGGCCTGGGCGCGGCTACCCATCATAAAAAAGGTCGCCCGCAGGCCGTGGCTGGCCAATAGCTCCAACAGGCGCGGCGTCCAGGCCGGATTGGGCCCGTCGTCGAAGGTGAGCGCCAATTCGCCGGGCCGCGCGGGGGCAATCAGCGTGGGACCGAAGAGCTGCGAGCCGGGCCACATGGCCGCGTAGGCGCAGCCGCCAGCGGCCAGACCCACTCCGGCCGCCGCGCCTAGCCCGGCAGAGATTCCTGTTGCCAGAGGTGAAAGCATCCTGCCCTTTAGTGTGCCGCGCCGAGGGGGGCAAGGGCAAGCAAAAGCCAACACTCGCTGCCGCCGCCCAAGACCTCGCGATGAAAAGCAAGAACTCGCAATTGGCACTCCGGCCGGCCATTCCCTGCCCCAACAGCCCGCTTTCCGGCTAACCTAGGCCGTGCTTTTGCGTCCAACCAAAGCGCCAACTCCCTACGGAACCTTGCCCGGCCCCATCTGGCCCCGTAGAATAAAGCATTGCAGGAGTTTCCAAGGCAAATGACGCTCAACCTTCGCAGGATTCTTTTTGTCGCACTGGGCTGCGGCCTCGTTTTTACGCTCGTCCCCGTCCTCGAAGCCCAGCAGACGGACAATCCGCCTGCTCAGCCAGCGCCGGCCAACGGCCAGGATCAGACCGCGGGCCAGGCTGTAGACCCGCTCAAGCGCCAGCGCTCCGACAAAGAGAAGTGGGCGGCCCAGAGAGCTGTCCGGCAGGAACTGAAAGGGGCCTATAAGACCTGGCTGGAACAGGACGTGGCCTACATCATCACCGATGAGGAACGCAAGGCCTTCAAGACCCTCGGCAACGACGAGGAGCGCGACGCCTTCATCGAGAATTTCTGGCTGCGGCGCAATCCCAATCCGGATTCGCCGGAAAACGAGTTCCGCGAAGAGCACTACCGGCGCATCGCCTACGCCAACGAGCACTTTGCCGCCGGAAAGCCCGGCTGGAAGACCGACCGCGGCCACATCTACATCGCCTACGGCCCACCCGACACCATTGATGCCCACCCCTCCGGCGGCAGCTACCAGCGCCCCATGGAAGAAGGCGGCGGCGAGACCTCCACCTTCCCCTTCGAGGTCTGGAACTACCGATTTATCGAGGGCATTGGCGAAAACATCACCCTCGAATTTGTCGATAGCTGCCAGTGCGGTGACTACCACTTCACCACCGACAAAACCGAGAAGGACGCCCTGCTGCACACCCCCGGCGCCGGCCTGACGCAGTCCGAGCAAATGGGTCAGTCCACCAAGGCCGACCGCTTCCAGGGTGGCACCGGGCAGTCCAAGGAGTTTGACAACCTCGAACTGGCCTCCAAAATCTTTGCGCCGCCGCCCATCAAATTCAAGGACCTGGACTCTTTCATCTCCGAGCACAAACTGCTGACCGGCCCAATCTTCCCCTTTGATGTCCGCACCGACTTCATCCGCGTGACCGAAAACACCGACCTGGTTCCCGTCACCCTGCAGATCAAGAACCGCGACGTAACCTTCGTGACCAAGGACGGCGTCTCCAAGGGCGTGGTGAATATTCTGGGCAAGGTCACCACCATTACCGGCAAAACCGCGCAGACCTTTGAAGACACAGTCGAGATCGAGCAGCCAGCCGAACTGCTGGAGAAGTCGCTCGACCGCGAGTCGGTCTACTGGAAGGCTCTGCCGCTGCTGCCGGGGCTTTATCGCCTCGATATAGCCATCAAGGACGTGAACAATCCTGACCACATGGGGATTTACGGACGCGCCCTGAACGTGCCCTCCTTCCGCGATGAAAAGCTGGGCGTCTCGTCGCTGATCCTGGCCGACCGGATGAGTCCGGTCGATTCGCACTCCATCGGCAGCGGCAACTTTGTCATCGGCAACACCTACATCCGGCCACGCGTCAGCGCCAACCCGGCCACGGCGGTCAAATTCAAGCGCGACCAGCAGCTCAACATCTGGATGCAGGTTTACAACCTGGGCATTGACGAGGCCACCAAGAGCAACCACGCAATGGTGACCTACCAGATTGTCAAAACTGTCGCCGCCACGGCTAGCGTACCCGCCTCCGACACGGTGGTTTTTGAGAAACTATTGGATTCAAAGGAGTTGGGAGCCCACAGCGACCAGGTGACGGTGGAGAAAACCCTGCCTATCGCGGGGCTCGAACCGGGAAAGTACAAGGTGACGATCAAAATAAATGACGCAATCTCGAATCAGGAGATTGCGCAATCAGCGCCTTTTGTCGTGGAATAGTATGTATTCAGCGCAACAGGCCTACCAGACGCAAGATTCGGGGGCCCGCGCCGGTTCGATTTGGAAGCAGATTGCCAGGGACGCCGCCAACTCATCGACGACAGTGATGACGCGCAGGCTCCATCTCGTTGTTTTAGCTTTGCTGATTGCCTTTAGCAGCGCTCCGCTCCATGGGGCCGCGCCTGGGTCGATCTCCGGCGTGGTGCGCGACTCGACCGGCGTTCCGCAGATCGGCGCCCAGGTCCAGTTGCTGCGTTCCGATCTGACAGTCATCGCCAGCGTCTACACCGACGCACGCGGCCGCTATCTGATCTCCTCGATTCTGCCCGGCCGCTATGCGGTCAAGGCTACGGGAGCCTGGTTCCTGCCCGCGCTGCGCGAAAACCTCCGCATCCGCTCCGCCACCGTCGTCAACCTTACGCTGAACACACTCTACGAGGTGATGCAGTGGCTGCCAGCCGAGCCGCGCGCCAGCAGCGCCCCCAACGACGATTGGGCCTGGACGCTGCGTTCGGCCGCCAACCGCCCCCTGCTGCGCTGGCTCGAGGATGGCCCGCTGGCGGTAGCCTCCGACAGCTCCGGCAAGCACCGCCGGCTGAAGGCTCGCCTGATGGCCAGTGGTCAGCAGGGCGCCTTCGGCGAGAGCGGCGAGCGCATCTCCGCCGAGGTTGAGGACACGCCCTCCGAGAGCCGCGAACTGCTGGCCCACGTCGATTTTGCTCCCGGCACCGATGCCCGCCTGGAGTTCATGCTCGGCTTCCGCCAGGATCTGGGCATGGCCGGCTCCGTGCAGTCGGTGGCCGCCGTGGCCCTCCACCCGGAGCTGAATGTGGCCGGCGCGGAAGGGCTGGACCAGGTCGCCGTCCGCACCTGGGAGACCATCCATTTGGGAGACGAGGTCGAGGTCGAGGCAGGCTCCGAAGAGGCGCTGACCCGGCTCGATACGCCCTCCCCGGAGACCCAGACCACCATCCTGCCCTTTGCCTCGGTGGGCTGGCACGGTGGCAACTCCGCCATAGGTTACCGCTTCAGCACCTTCCAACCCAGCGCTTCAGGCTCGGAGAAGACCGCGGCCCAGAGCTGGCTGCCCGCGCTCTCTGCCCGCAATGGCGCTCTGCTCATCGAACACGGGAGCCATCAGGAACTCGGCTGGGAGCGGCGCACGGACCGCTCCAGCGTCGCCGTGCTGGTCTACGGCGACAAGCTCGACAACCCGGCCGTCGAGGCCATGAGCCACCTGCCGGCCGGCGATTCCGCGGCCGCCATTGTGCTTTTGGACAGCAACAGCGGCCTGCTTCACGCGGCCGGCCCTGATTTTTCCACCGTGGGTGCCGTGGCCTCCTTTGAGCACAGCCTGCCCGGCGGCAATCACCTCCGCCTCGGCTACGCCGATGGCGACACGGTTGTTCTATCCAGCCTTCCGGCTGGCTCGCCGCCGGCCGCCGCCACCCTGCGCCAGGTACTTGCCGGCCTGCATCCGCGCCGCACCCAGACCTACACCATCTCGCTCTCCGGTACGCTCGACGGCACCGGAACACGTTGGCAGGCCAGCTACCGTTGGCAGCCGGCCGACACCGTCACCCCGGTTGCTCCCTTCGCGCTGGACGCCGCCGCGCCCTACCTCAACCTGCATCTCCGCCAGCCGATTCATCTGCGCCCCGGCAGCCCCCTCAGCTTCGAGTTGCTGCTCGATCTGCGCAATCTGCTGGCCGAGGGCTACCGTCCGTACCTGTTGAGCGACGGCTCGCTCGTGATCTTCGCCCAGGATCAGCGCGGCTTCAGCGCCGGGCTGGCATTCAACTTTTAAAGCACCATCCTCTCTACTTTTCCGCGTTTTGAGGCAGGCCGTCTTCTGTGCTATATTTTTCAAGTGGCGGCAAGGGCGTTGTATGCTGTATCCCTATGCAAGCACCTCGGCCGCACGGTTTTTCTGAGGACATGGACGCGTAGCTCAACTGGCAGAGCATTCGGCTCTTAACCGACAGGTTGTAGGTTCGATTCCTACCGCGTCCACCAATATAATCAATTAGTTAGGGCGATTCACTCCAGAGACATTCTCCGATACCGGGGAAAATACCGGGGGACTCCGCTTCAATTCTGCTTCCATTGATGCTCTCCACCGCTCCGCTCAGATCGTCAAGAGAGAAGTGCCCGTACCGCTTGGCCATGAGTACCATCGTGGACGAACTCCAGCCCGCAATCTTGGCAACTTTGGCAATCGGGATTCCCGCATTCAGCATCCGTGAAACTGCCGTGTGTCGCAGGTCATGGAACCGGCAAGCAAGCGGCGCGATCTTCTCTTTTGAGTCCGTCTCTGCCGTCTCTCCTTTCAGAATCTTGGCTGCCCTCAGTCTTGCCGCCTCCCACGCTTCTTTGATACTCCCGATGGGCTTGGAAGGGTCAATGTCGTAAGCCTTCGCACAGAACTTGTCACCAGCCGCGCCGTACCGCTCTGCCGGGAAGACGTAATTCTCCGGCTTGCGCTCTGGGAAGTGTGTTGCCCAAAAGCTGAGAGCGGCGATTGCCCTCTGACTCAGGGGAATAATGCGGCCCGTTCCGGCAGCCGTCTTGTCTTTGCCCCATTTCAGGCAGCGATTCTCAAAGTCCACACAGCCCCATTGCAGCGTCCGAATCGTGCCGTACCGCGCTCCGGTCTCAATCGCCAGCGTGACGAACGGCACCAGAGAGCGGGAACGGGACTTCCCGCAAGCCTCTAGCAGCGCCGATTCCTCTTCCGGGGTGATTGCCCGTCCAATGTCATCCCGCGTTGCCAGCATCTTCACATCGGGCTGCAACCGCGCCCATTGGCCGAATCTTTTCAGAATTGCCCGTAAGGTTCCGATCTCCAAGTTGACCGTCTTTGGGGAAGCGTCTGCGTCAACCCGCTTTTGCTGGTATCGGGAAATGTCCCGCGCTTCCATGTCGCACACCAACTTGCGGCCCAACTCCGGGAGCAGATGGGCAAGGTTGGCTTTTTCAATAATCACGGAACGCGGCGCAAGCGTGGCCTTTTTCATCTCCAGCCATTCCTCTGCCGCAACAGAGAGTAAGCGGGGCTGTTGCTGTTTCCTTATGCCAGCCGCGCCCTCTTCCAATTCGCGCCGCCGCTTGTCTTCGATCTTCCCTACAAGCGTCTTGGAAGAGGTTCCCGTGCTCTCCCGAATTCGTTGCCCGTGGAAGATAAAATCCATTGTCCAAACCTGGCTCCCCTTGTAGCGAAACAGTGACATACCTATTTCCCCCCTTTCCGCTTTTTGCTTTCTGTTGGAGCCTTCGATTCCGGCTCGGCTTTCAATTTCTGTTTGTCCCTGAGGCGTTTCATTGCCGCTGCAACTCGGCATTTTGAGCTGCAATAGAACTGCTTTGCGCGCCTTCGCGGATAGTTTTCACCGCACCTTTGACAGATTGCCCATCCCCCCGCAGTGCCACTGCTCCACATTGCCAGTGCGTATAATGCCGTTAAGATGTCTGGGCAGTAGAGACCCGGAATAAATTTCTTCGCTGCTTGATGCCACCAAACGACAAACCGCGTTTTGTTCAAACCCACGGTGAATGCTTTGGAAAGAGCAAAGGCTGCTGGCCTGACTTCAAAGCCGATTTCCCCCTTGAATTCGAGTTTTCGCGCCACATTCTTTCCGCTAGGTTCTAAGCCCGGATGAAGGCGCGGGGCGCCCTTGCGGCCTGACGCTTCTGCAACCTCGGAAGTAGATAAGGGCTTCCCAGGGTCGATCTCGAATGAGAAGCTGGCCCGCACATCACCGGAAGCTGATCTGAACGTCCGTTTTCCATCACCGTCTTTTTCCGCTTCGATAAACCAGCCTTTAGGACTCAATGGGTCGAGCAGAGCGGGCAAATACTCCAGTGCCTTCGTGTCTAAGGTGACCTCTGGCGACCAGTCCCCAGCATTCAGCCGATCTTTCAGGGCGAGCATTTCCCGGAGCCGGTCCCATTCCGCCCGGTCAATGGCCCCGTGTTCCTTCTCAATTTCCTTGCGCTTTCTTGGGCTATCCAAGCCGTCTATGAAAGACGGCAACAAGCGCCGAACACTGGTTACAGGTTTGTCGCTCCAGACAATCGAGGGTACGAATCCCTCTGCTTTCTCAGGGCCGGAGTCGAGCAATACCGGAATCTGTCTCTCCGGCATCGCAAGGTGCGTTATCGCTTCGTGATTGTGATTGCTTCTCATTGATTGCATTCACTCTCAATTCCGTTTATAGCTTAGAAAGCAGCAGGAAGCAAGCAAAAAATCACCAAAGCACTCAGGAGGAAAAATGGCGGGTTCAAACACAGCAAGGCTCAGGAGTCTACCGGAGGCGGCAGAGCGCCTTGGATTGTCAGTCAAGTGCCTGCGCGGTTGGGTATGGCGGCGCACCATCCCCTACGTCAAGGTGGGCCGCGCCGTCAGAATCTCAGACGAAACCATTCAAAAGATCATCGACCGGGGCACGATGCCAGCCATTGAGGACCGCGCCTGATGGCGCGCCGGGATCGAGCAGTTGCAACCGCGGAGCGGTCCGCTCTTCATCTGGTTCCGGAGAATGAACCCGCCGTCAAATGGGCAGAATACCCGCGCATCGAGCCGGGAGATTACCCTGCATACTGCAAGCGGGCAAAGTGGTACTGGGAACCCGGCTTCAAACGGTGGACTTGCATCCTTCTATTCGATGTTTTGAAAGAGGACCAAAATACTTCGCTTAGAATCATTCCGATGTGGTTCAACGGCGGTGCCGGGAAAAGTCCCAAGGCGGGCAGGCGCACACTCTACCTACCGGCATGGGTAAAGGCCAATGGAGGCCCGCCTGCTCGCAAGGATCGTCTTTCCCCATCGGTCTTCGTCCGGCGCATGGCACGGGTGAGAGTCGGAGATACAAAGGGACCGCTTCCTTACTCGGTTGTGCGGCAGATTCTCGAATGGTCCACGGGTACACCAGTCAATCCGTCACACAGTCAAGGAAGGCATCAATGAATCGCCGCGCAATCAGCAGCTTGGGAAATTCGTTTGTCAATGGAGGCGTCTGCATGAAAACTGCGGGTAAAGGATAGGGCCGTAGATTCGGCCCTTTGCCGGGGTCGAGGTGTAGCACTCACACCCAATCGCACACCAAGGGCGGGCAGCGTAGGAGCGCCGCCCGCAAAGGCATGAAATACCAGATTGAGCAAGCGGCCCGCTGTGAACGGGCCGCGTAAGGAATGTCGAAATGTCTAACTCCATCTTATCAGAGAAAGAGCTTCCCGACGGCTCGCAGCTCAATGGTTCGCGTCGATGGGAAGCTGTCAAAGCTGCGCTGTTGGCGAATTTCTACAAGCCGGACATAGGGGCGGCGCAGGCTCTGTTTGCGTCTGTAGACGGCCCATCCATCCCGGACCAGAAAGCCGTCGAAGCCGGTCCCCAGAATGGCCGTTGCCTGCTCGTACCCGCGCCCCGGTTGAATGCTATACACCGTAAGCTGGTCACTGCTGAAGGCCCACATCCACCACAGCTTTCCTCCCACCTTCCAGCCCGTTTCGTCCGGTGTCACGCTGGGCGCGCCGCGAATCTGTTTGACTAACTGCTGGTAAGTAGGTTCCGCTTTCCCGGCCACGCGCGCCAAGGCTTGCGCCAGTCCGCCGCGGCTCACCGGCAACCCGAAGACGGTCTGGAGAAGCGCCGCCGTTTTGCCATACGACAGGCCCAAACCTTTGTTCATTTCCGTGGCCAGCGCCACCACTCGCGGCCCCAATTGCGACGCCGCGCTGCCCACCGCATCCGAACTCTGGCGCGGATGCGGGCCCTGGACCTGCCGTCCGCAATGCTTGCACCGGCCCATGTGGATATGAAACTCGATCCGTTCCACCTGGGGCGGGGGGATCTCGGTCTGATACTGCTTCTCGATCCTGGTTTCTTCCAGTTCGCCGCCGCAGTGCGGGCAACAGTCCGGCATTTCGGCTTCTAGCGTTTGATCGATCGGAGAAGGAATCGGACGGCGACTGCGGCAGCCGTACTTGGCCCCGGCTTTCCGCCCCGGCTTGGCAGGATGAGCTTTTGGCGGGCGCCGCGAGAACGGCGCCGCTTGACGCTTCGCGGCGCGTTGCGCCTCTTCCAGGGCACGTAACAACTCTTGAACCCGACGTTCCAACCGCTCGTTGGCGGCTTCCAACTCCCAACTCTTCGACTCAACCGAGCATTTTCCTCAGCCTGCGATTCCATGCGTTCAGATTAACGCCGGTCTGAATTGCAACAAGTGCCTTTCTTGAGGCGGAATCAAGACGCTAAACAAATACTGATCACTATTGAGTTGCTGTGTATTGCTATCAACATAAACGACGACAGTATTTGGATTCGTCAGCAGGGAGGTCTGGCCCGGCTGTGCGGCGAAATCCGGGAACAGATCATATGCCGCAAGCATGATGGTATAGGTCGTAAAGCTACTGCTGCTGGTGATGGTGCTGACCGTTCCGTTGATGGTCTGCGGCAACAGCCTTATCGTGGCCATCGGTGTGTATGTAGGACCTCCAAGGAAGTAGACTTGTGGGTAGTAAAGAAGACATTCTGGCCCGGGACCATGTTCGATGCATTGAAGCTGGCGGCGAATGGCAAGCTCTGCAGGTTTGTGAGCTGGCCGGAAATCTGAAAGACAGTATTACTAAAGTTGAATACGTTAGGCTCGCCCCCTGCGCCGCCTAACCCCACCCCGCCACCGAATATTGGGCCCTGATTTTCGACGTTGAGGGCGGTCAGCGCCGTTACCAAGGGAGTCACTTGCACCAGCGGCCCGCTCATTGTGCTCAGAGCGGTCGTGTCGGCATCATAGACCGCAAGCCATCTGACGCGGTGCCTGTTCGGAAGCATGCTGCGGCGGATAGAGGCTTTGCCGCTGCCAACCGGATAAGCGCGGCGGTCAGGCGAAGCCAATCTGGACGACGGAGAGGAGTTGACGGGGTGGTGTCCGAGAAATCGCTTCAAAATGGGGCAAATTATGGTTTTTCGGTCCTGGCAAAGGCCCTGCCGGGGACGACCAGGGCTTTGGCCCTGGAACAAATGCAAAAAAGATCGCGAGCGGAGGCAACTGATGGTATATTGGTCAGCAACCGAGAGGCAAAATGGAAATTCCGGCTCACTCAACCATGAACGATAGGAATGAAATCCGGCCCAACAAAGACGCCTGGGGTCGCGATTTGCGGTGGTCGTGTTCGCGAGTCTTGCTTGTACTGATGGTTATGGGGTTGGCATTTCGCATTGCAATAACGATTCTTGGAGGATTGGCCACGCCGCCCAGGCCCGGCTCGGATTCAAGTGAATACGACTCGTATGCCTGGAATCTCGCCCAAGGACGGGGGTACAGCGGAATCAGCCCCGACGTGAAAAAGCCCGATGGGCAATTGCTGGAGCATCCGACAGCTTATCGCTCTCCTGGAACATCGGTTTTATGGGCGGGTCTGTATTGGTCCTTTGGTCATCGATACGGCGTTGTGCGGCTTCTCCAGTGTGTTCTGGACACGCTGACGATCCTGCTTATCTACGGCATCGGGCGTAAGTGCTTTGGCGACACGGTCGCGCTATTGGCTGCTGCAATCTACGCTGTGTGGCCGGCAGCACTGCTGTACTCGAGTCAATTGGGATCTGAAACACAGTTCACTTTTCTATTCAGCTGCTTTATCTTGATCTCGCTGCAATTTGCGGAACGCGCGAGCTGGCCGCGTGCTATTGCAGCGGGCGTCCTTCTCGGTCTCGCCCTGCTGACGCGAGGAAACGTGGTGTTGATGGTCGCGCTGATGGTCCCGTGGTCGGTATGGCAATTTTGGAGGGCACCGCGACTGCTCGTCCGCGGCTTAGCCATTTCATTTGTGGCCTTGGTCATGCTCGTACCCTGGACGATTCGCAACTATGAGGTTTTTCACGCCTTCATTCCATTCCAAACCGGGGGAGGAGATATGTTACTCGGCAGTTACAACAGAGTAGTAGCATCCGACCCACTCAACTATGGCTACTATGTATGGCCGACTTCCGGACTTCCGGAGTACCGGGAACAGATCACCGCTCCAAACGACGAAGTGATTCGCGATCATGTCGAAACCCGGCTGGCCCTCCAATGGGCGAGCAATCATCCTGAGAAATGGTGGTACTTGGTCGAAACGCGGTTTCGCCGCTCGTTGACCCCATTTCTGGAACCACGAAGCCCCTTGCTTTACCGGGTTGGCATGCTGGTGTCGTGGGGACCAATTGTGGTTCTCCTCGCTCTAGGTTTCTTTCCCACCGCAATCTATTTCCTGAGGACGAACAATCCGGGATGGATCATCCATTTGGGAGTGTTCCACTTTGTTTTAACCTCGCTAATCTTCTTCGGATTCGCGCGATACCGTTACCCGGTCGAAGGCCTGTGCATTATCCTAGCGAGCGCCACTCTTGTTTGGCTTTGCGAGAACATCGGCAAACGGTTTTCCGCCACCGCGCCCGCGCAGGCCGCCCGGCACGAACTAACGATATCCAATGAACAAATTCCGGGCAAAAGGGACCGCAGGCTTTGAGGCGTTTGTCATGAAGGCCGAGCTTTGGGGAATTGCTACACTCCGTTGTTCGCTGCGCGTAGGAATCGGGGAGTGTTGCGATAAAGCTCCATGTAAGCGTCGACCATTGCTTGTAACGTGAACCGCGAGTGGAAAGCTTCTTGCGCGTTCGTCGAGAATCGCGCCCGTTCCGCATCGTCGGCGACGAGCCGCAGTATGCCAGCGGCCATCGCGGCAGGATCGGTGATTATCGTTATAACTATATGATTTAAGAGCCGAGGTGCTTTAGGGGAAATGAACTTTTTGTTTACTATCGATACCGAGGTCTATCCGATTCACTCGGACTGGCGATCCGACGCGCTGGCCCGCGATATTGACAGGGATTTTTATGGACGGGTCGCTCAAGGCGAGTTTGGTGTTGGTTATCAGCTTGAAGTCTTTGCCCGGCATGGCGTCAAGGCCGTCTTTTTTGTGGGAGGCTTGCACGCCAGTTGTCCCGAGGTTGGAATGGGTCCGCTGACGAAGCTGGTTGAGCTTATCCAGTCCGGCGGCCATGAAGTGCAACTTCATCTCCATCCCGAGTGGGTTCCACTGTCAAAGGGTCTTTCGGTTCCGGACCGGGGCTATTTGCTGACCTCTTACACCCAGGATGAGCAGCAGGAATTGATCCAGACTGCGGCCGCCAATCTGGTCAGGGCGGGCGCGCCGCAGCCGATTGCCTTCCGGGCCGGCGACTACGCAGCCAATAACGATACGTTGAATGCACTCGCCCGCCTCGGCTTCCGCTATGACACGAGTTATAACTATCCCTATCTTGGGTCGACCTGCGGAATAACATCCGATTCGATTCTCTGGCAGCCTGCGAGCCTGGAAGGCCTTGTGGAGGTCCCCGTCAGTTGTTATCAGGACAGGCCTGGCCACTATCGCCACTGCCAACTCGGGGCCTGCTCGCTGGGTGAGATTAGCGCCACGCTCAAGAGCGCGCGGCTGAATTCCTGGGAAACCTACGTGCTCGTCTCGCATTCCTTCGAGTTGATCAATAATCGCCGGACGAGACGGCCGGTTGGGCCCAGACGGCTTGTGGTCAGGCGCTTCGAGAAGCTATGTGAACACTTGGCTGCCCTGTCCTCGTCGGGGACCGTTTCGACTTGCGGATTTGCGGATCTGGGTACATTCTCGCTTGCGGAAGCGCAGCCTATCAAAGGCCATTTGGCCCACTATGCGTGGCGCAAAGTCGAGCAGGGGATTGAAATTATTCGGGCACGATCAAGGCCGTCAAGCCGGCCCGCCTCCTTATGACAGATTTTCATTTTCTTGCCTGGCTTCGGTTGTGGGGAGTCCGCGTCATCAGCGGCCGTTCAAAGCGATTTGGGCGCAAAGGACTATCAAAACGTCGACTACCGGTTGAGCGGCGCCGGCGGGTCAGCGGCCGTCGGTGACGCGACTTCTAGAAAGTCCACTGCCAGGTCGCCCGGCACGACGTCGCGCGCCAGAACCCCGTCGCTCTGCACATCGAAGCCGAGTCTGCGAAGAACTTCCTGCGCAGGGGCATTCCGATTGGTTTTCTTGAAGTTGATTTCCAGCCGTCGCACGGGAGCACTGCTGCGGATCAGGTGGTGGAAAAGAGCCTGTTCGATGAACTTGCCCTGAACGCGGCACGACAACATGAAATCGATTACGCGCACGGAATCCAGCGACCGCTTGGCAATGCAGAAGCCGATGGTTCCATAAGATCCGTATTTGTCTGCGCACGCAAGGACCCATTTCTCAAGGGTCTGGTCGGACAGGACGGCCGCCACTTCCTCGGCTTTGTACTTTGTGCCCGAGAAGTTCAACTGATTCGTGCGCTGCACCAGTTCGGAAATCCTCTCGAAGTCGGCGGCAAGAGGGGGACGGATCTCGATCCGGATCTTACAGGATCGCAGGAAGCCTTTGTAATCTTCGCCGAACTCCTGGGCCTCCGCCGCCCGGACCATCGCCTGGCGATACATCTGTCGGCGGAGTTTCGCCTCAGCACTTGTTGTCCCCAACAGCCGGTGGTGCTCAGCCAGCCGATCCAAACTTGTTTCAGGCAGTACCTCAACGAGCGGCAATGCAGCGGCGACCTCATCCCTCTCAAAGGGGTTATCGTCGACGAAGATGATGGTGTCGATGCCAATATCGATGTCTTTGACAATCGCCCTCAGGTTATCGCTCTTGCGTCCCCAGTTGACACGGGGAAAAAGGAAGTACTCCTCGATCCCAAACTCGACCAGTTTCTCCTTAGCGTGGTCGCCGGAGTTTTTGCTCGCAAGGGAGAGAAGGATTCCCCGGGAGTCAAGCGTGCGAAGAAGCTCCTGCACACCTGGCTTGAGGCTCACCTCGCCTTCGAGAAGGATTCCGGACCACAGAGTGTTATCGAGATCGAAGACGACACACTTGGCTGGTGGGCGGTCCACCTTACCCTCGGTCTGCGCGGCAACAGCTGGGTAGGCGGCGGGCGCAATGGTAGTCAGCTTCGAGATCGGCGTGACGTTGGCAGCTGCTTCTTGCCGGTTATCGTAGGTAACAAAGTCCAAAGCCAGGAATACGAGATGGGCTCCTTCTCCGGAATCGGGAATGATCGACAGATCGAACGCGAGATTGGTATCGACGACGCCGGCCATACTCTCGAATGGAATATCCCGCCGGAAATATCCGGGAGCGATTGCAAATCTGACGGTGAACGGCGGGGGCAACTGTTCCGGACGCACCGATTTCGGTACCTTGGTTCGATCGACAGCGACATACATCTGAACAATCACATCCTGTGAGCCGGGGTTGTAACATTCGAAGACAAATGCATCCGGGCGCACGCCGTTGTCCCGGCGTTTGAGCAGCCAACGATTGAGCCGCTCGGACAGGGCGAAGGTAGTATATGAGAACCGAATATCGCCGAAGGCCTTGTCGAGACAACGCCCCGCCACATTGATAACGGGACTAAGCATAGCGGCTGTCCGCTCCATTCCCCGCACCACGGGAACAGGAAGCATGGTGGCGTTGCCGCGGGCAGTCATCAAGCCCCAATGCTTGAAGACGACCTCGGCGGCGGAGCCGTACCCCGTAGGAAACGCCGGGTTGGGGAACATGCCGAACTCAAAACGGCGGCAGCGGCGGTCCGGCCGGGGATCATACAAGTGACAGGTGTCGTAGCAATCCGGCGCGGCGCACTCGGTGCAGTGCTCACCCCATAGGAGGAACGCGCGTTTGGACGCGTTGCGAAAGGGAGTGTACGGCTGCCGAGGCTTCGTATCCCTCCGGTAAAGATGCGATTGCAATTTATCGAATTCGAACAGGGGCATCTCCCACCTACCTCAGCCTGAGACGTTGACTTGGCACAAAAACGACATGCCAAGCGATCCATAGACAACATAGGGCTCCAGATGAATGCCTGGGTTGCCCTTCCGGAACTCGGCCAGCGCGCGTTGCTCTCCCATGTCCGTCCGGCCCCGGTAAGCGTAATAGTCGTCAAAGCAGAGCACCGTTCCGTCCTGGAGAAAAGGTGGCAGGAACCGCAGCACATCCCTAGTGGACTCATAGAGGTCGCAGTCGACGTAGACAATCGCTGCCTTGACGCCGTTCGCCTGAAGGCTCGCCGAAAACGCAGGTGTGAGCGTCTGGTCATAGAAGCCCTGAGTCAGTTCGTATTCGCCCTCCCGAAAGCCTTTCTTCTTCAAAATCTGCTCGAATTCATGCTTGTTGCAGGCAAATTCGTCCCGCGTCCAAATGTTGTATTGGACCTCAGTTGGCGCAGGCAAGCCCTGAAAGCTATCGAAACCGCGAAACGTAATCCCCTTGACGCGATATCGCATGGCCATGATTCTAGCCCACGCAAAGGTTTTTCCACGCCACAGGCCGAACTCGAAATAGTCGCCTGAGATTTCGTTCGTCTTTACAAATTGAAACGCCTGTGCGAGCATCCCGAACTCCGACATGCGATTCTCCGAGCGTCTGTCGAGGACCTCCAAGACTCGCAGCACAGGAGCGCTGTCCATAACGGATTTCAGAATAGAATTGAGCATAACGTGCAGGTGGCCCCTCTCTCATCCTTCCCACTATATCAATATTCCACAAATCGCCGGTCAATTCACGCGACCTTAGAACGTTGCCCGGTGATTCAGATGATTTCGGCAGTTTCTCGAGCGATTGTGTATCAAAATAAGGATCGCAAGGAAGACGGCGCGGAATGCTTTCTTGATTATTCCGCTGACCGTTTCTTCACAAACCTCTTTAGTCGCGCCTTTAAGCGGGTACGTTCAGCGATCCGTAAAGTCGCGCGAACCAATACGTTCAAGATGCGATGCGCCTGAATAAGCGCCTTGGCACGCAAGCTCGGAGCAAAAAGGAAGACATCGGCACATTCAATACTGTTGGTTGCGAACATCTGTTTGTGTTGGCCCTCTCCCTCCTCGAAATCGAACATAGCGAACTTCTGCTCGGCAAACAGGAATTCGAGCGCAAGATATTGCAAGACGGTTCCCGGCGAGGAATCGCGGAATTTTGGGTCGTAGCCAAGGTAGTCGTAGATGAGCACGCCATGTACCGCGGGGCTGTAAAGGTAGGCAATGGGGGCGCCGCCCTTGAGGAGCAGGAACGCCCGCGCAGTGTCCTGTTCACCGCGCGTACGCAGCTCAGCTTGGAACGTGGGCGTGTCAGGCAGCCCCTTATTTAGCAGGTTCTCTTGATACGTCTTGCGCGAAACCTGCCGCGCAAGCGGATAAAAACGCAGCAACTCGTCGGCGCTTCGAAATATTTGGAACTCCACGCCCTCCTGCTTGAGCTTGCGCACTTTGCGCTGCAAAGAAGACCGCGTCTTTGATGAGAACTTGTCGAGATATTCCGGAAACGCACCGCTCAAGTCGACGTAGAAGTGGCGATACGTCGACGGGACGTAACACAATGCTCCATGCTGCCTTGACAGCCGTTTCATAGGATGCTGAATGGGGTGCGAATAAAAGATGATCGCCTCGGCACCGGAATCGAGAGCATTGAGGGGAAGCGAATCAAAATCGGGGTCCGCAGGCAGCTGAAATGGGTGCACCTCCGGCTGGATGGCTCTAAACGCAGCCGACCCGATGTGAACTGCTCCGAACCTGAAGGCCAGCCGAAATGTGAAGGGTCTCCAGTTCACCCAATCCTCCCTAAGGCCTGCTCCACGTAGCGGAACAATGTTCGGTCGATCCTGCCCCTCAGCGCACAAGCGGGTTGTTCAGTTAGGACGTCGGACGGTTTGTGCCCCTGAAAGACGCAGGTCTGGAACCGTGCACTGTTTTCCGAGAGGAAACGGCATAGCTTGTCGAATCGCCTACGAATCATAGTCAAGACTCTCCCACACACGGACATGAGGCAAAAATCGATCTTCGCCTCTGTTAGCAGACTCTGCAGCTCCTTCAAGCCGAGACGGCCGTCGAAGCTGTGCGTGTTGTGAGCGTGCGCAATACCCTGGAGCATCGAGTCGAAATCTCCCATTTAACTCAAACACTAGGCCGATTTTACACTATCCCCACTCCCTCGCCTCGATAGGGAACAGAATCGTACCCTGCGGCATTTTCGATTTCGTGTAGCACTTGAGAATGACCTCATCGTCCGCGTCATGCGCTAGAGAGCCGATCATTCTCGATTTGTGCAAAATCGTCGATGCGATCACCGAGGGGCGATCGGTCCCGATAAGTCGGCTTGTGGCAAGGTTTTCTTGAGTGGTTGGCATTGTTCCGGGCGTATCACCGGCAACTCGGGCACTACCGTGACTGCGCAGGAATTGTGCACCTGAGCAGCCAGGTTGCAATTCTCTCCTTACTGCCGCACAATCGCCTGAAAGGGACTGGGAAAATGGACACTAGGCCATGGGCAAAATCCGAGACTGCCAGACGCTTCCGGGCCTTGCGCTGTAAAGCTCACCTGTCGCAATCGTTGCTGGGCGAAATCATTGGCATTTGCCGTCAGTCAATTTCCGAGATCGAAAATGCTCGCGCAATGCCGCACGCCGCGACATGGAGCCGATTTTGCGATCTTGAAACTAAGCACAACCAACCGCGAATAGTTTTGCCGGGGCATTGGCTGTGAGATTTCGCCCTCGGCACCGGCGGGACATGAAAAGGCGACATAAATTGCTTTTTTCGCCAATTCCTGCGCCTTGCCCCGCATCGTAAATCGAATCCAATTGCCGAAATTCTCAAGGATTATTCTGCGCTTTTGGTTGAGAACTGATTCTGTCTGAAGCGCGAGAATCGGTCCTAGCCTTTCCCGCAAGGCCGTGCGTCGGACAACTGAAAACTACTCCCACGGTGGCCGGGAGACTGCCAGCGAATCGGCCTTGGAACGGGTTTGCCGCCCCTTTGGAGGCTCTGGCGAGCCGGGATGCTCCTTTTCCGCCTCACCGCCGCCCTGCAAGGCTCTCCTACCCCAACGCTGGTTAAATTGCGCCTTGCTTTGGAGTGACGGCGAAAGTCGAATTGACGCCTTCCAAAGCCCTCAATGCCTCCGGGCAAATGCCAGAGAGAACTGTGTACAAATTGCCGCAAACGGCTGTGACAAGATGCACGGAAGCCCCACCTTGCCCCGATGCGCCCGTAGACGGGCAGGAACGGCTAGCAAACGCTAACGGGCCGCTTTCTCCGTATCCTAGCGCGATGCTTGCATCCATGCTTGCTAGCGATGCTTGCGTACCAAAGAGTAACAGCGGGAACCGGCAGACGGCGCACAGCGCCGATTCTCGGATGTGAATGGCCTTGCCGTCTCGACTGTTGGAGCGGGGAATCGGCTGGAAATCATACCGGGGAAAATACCGGGGACTCTGGCCAGCAAATGGCAGTCGTTGGATGTACTGGAAGAGTACTCAAAACCAGCCTAAATCGTTGATTCTGAGCACTCCAGAGGCAATCGCAGCAATCCGTAGTAATTGGCTCCCCTGCAACTCTTAACCGACAGGTTGTAGGTTCGATTCCTACCGCGTCCACCATAAAATCAACAACTTATAGAACGCAAGCAAATCGCACAACCCCACATTACTGATCCGGCCCATAAGATATGCAACTTTCCTGACTCCTAACCGTCTAACCAAGCATGGAGAAGATTGATTCGCGTGGATTGCCGGATGCGGTATTGAACGAACGGCGGCGGCGTGCGGTGA
>Ga0224555_1001054_pt1 | contig 40712 bp, 28 predicted proteins | sample 714S23034metaG_FD_180687 | JGI IMG/M metagenome (GOLD analysis project Ga0224555, IMG submission 180687) | Peat soil microbial communities from Stordalen Mire, Sweden - 717 S2 30-34 | ecosystem: Environmental > Terrestrial > Soil > Wetlands > Peat | place: Sweden: Norrbotten County, Stordalen... | reverse complement strand
TTTGCCGAAATTGTGGCTCAACACGTCCGCACGTCGGACGAGCGGCAGTGACGCCATAAACGGTGAAACTGACCCTCAACTTCTGGCCAGGATCGACCGACTACGCCGGCTCCACGGTGGATCCAGGTTAAGAGCAGCTTCTTGTAGAGATTTGGAGGAAAGTCGGCAGGTGATGCGCGCCGGATATTTCGTTGGTGTGCTGATGACCTTTTGTTCAGGTCTGTGAGCGCAATCGGATAGTTCCGGCAATCAAGAAGTCGGGTGGATCGGGCATTTCAGTCTGATTTAGACCTGTGGTCCTCGACGCTCGACACAACTTTGCTTGTGGACTCTCTAATGCTGCTAACTACCGAGCATGAATTCGGCCATGAGGTTCTGCACGGCTTCCACCATGTCGTCGCCTTCGGCCGTGTTGCAGCCAGCATTCCGCGCGGCTGTGACGAGCGGGGTCACTCCGTGTCCGGCAATTACATCGCCAACGAACATCGACGAGGTGAGCAATGACGCATCGAGCGGGAGCGGGTCTCCTCCCTCCATGCCCATTGGAGTCGCGTTGAACACCAAATCGAAGCCGGTCGGGTCTGGCGGCCCGGCGTTCACCCGGTCATCACCGAGGTCCGGTATCAGGTCGAGGAGGGTGGCGACCCGCGAAGCGACGGCATCGTTGACGATGAGCTCGCGGATGCCAGCTTCAAGGAGCGCGATGGCGATCGCCCGGCCCGCCCCGCCCGCGCCGACAAGTAGTGCCCGCGCCCCCTCGACCTGAGCGCCGTGATCCTTCTGAGCCTTTACGAATGCGACACCGTCAAGCATGTCGCCATGCCAGGTGCGGTCGGGATTGCGCCGAATCACGCTCACGACTCCGAGCACCCGGGCTCGCTCGGAGCTGGTGGTGCAGTGGGCAAACGCGGCGAACTTGTGCGGCATTGTGACAAGAATCCCGTCTACGTTGAAGGTAGCGGAGAGACCCGCCATGACGACGTCGAGACCTTCCTCTGTCACGTGCATCGGGATGCACATGCCGTTATGTTCACGCTCCCCGAAGGTGCGGGTCAAACGCACTGGAGACACGGCATATTTGACGGGATCTCCGATGATTGGAAACAGTCGCGTCGCCCCGCTCAGTTGGTTGAACATGTCGACTCTCGTTCCTAGCCGCCCGTTCGGAACGAGCCAACTATTTGTTTCGCGCTAGCGTAGCCGTGCGTCCGTTAGCGGCTTGGGAATGACAGGCGTTTTGAGTGGCGATCGGTCGACTGCACACTTCTCATCCAACTGAGGCCGAAATGAGGCCCGTCGGGATGAGCGGTGGTGTCGCGCGCAAACATCTGATCTTCGACACCTTGGGATAATGATTCGATTTCACAAGCAAAAATGCTTCCATAACTCCTGGTGGGCCTCCTGGTGTCTCGATCCCAGCGCTTGAGGATCAAAAGGAAGTTCAGAGACGCTTCGTCGTGATGTTCTCGTTGCGCATTTCGTTTGTTTGCAAGGAGACGCGTCGTTGCTCGTCGGACTGGTTTCGTAGTGATGCGAAAAGATGAGGCCTGAAATGAGGCCGCGAGGACTCCCATTTCTTAATCCGAGGAGAGGGCGACTCACCAAATTGTGCCGAATCAGAAATTGCCCTCGGTCGGCGGGTTCTTGTACGAGATTGACCAGAGCCGATCTCGGTCGCACAGCGATTCACGTCGCCCAGCCGGGTCGGACGAGTCCCGACTCGTAAGCGACTATGACTAATTGAGCTCGATCACGCCCACCAAGTTTGGACATCGCCCGATTGGTGTGCGTCTTGGCCGTGGAGACACTCACGAAGAGCTTCGTGGCAATCTCCTCATTGGAAAGCCCCGCGGCGATGAGGGCTAAAACTTCGCGTTTCCGCACGGTCAAAGTGTTTGCATCGGGGGCGTCGCGCACTGCTTGACTTCGCAATGGGAACTCGGCGATCAAGCGGCGGGTGATCGTTGGAGATAGCAGTGTCTCACCTGCGGCCACCACTCGGACTGCCCTCAAAAGGTCCACAGCGTCGGTGTCTTTCACGAGGAAGCCCGCTGCTCGAGCGCGCAAACCTTTGAAGCCGTGCCCGTCATGCTCGAACGTGGTCAGGATGATCACGTGTACTGAAGCCAGGCTTGAGTCTGAGGCGATCCGCTTCGTGGCTTCGATGCCGTCGAGCCCCGGCATTCGGATGTCCATTCAGACGACGTCGGGCTTCGTGCGCCGAACGGGTCGTACCGCTTCTTCTCCGTCGGCGGCGTCGCCATTTCTGCCTCCGTCCATCAGTTGGAGAGGCGACGGACAAGACACACTAAACCCAAACGTGCAGGACGGCACCGAATCCGGCGCCGCCCTGCACGTTTATTTCGAAGACGATTCGACGTGCGCCGAGCGACTTCGTTACTTGTGACCGACCGCCAGCATCTCCAGCAACACCGTCGCCGCTTCGGCCGACGACGCCGGGTTCTGCCCGGTGATGAGCGTGCCATCGACGACCACGTACGGCTGGAAGTCCACTGCGCCCTTTGAGTAGTGGGCGCCGCGTTCGATTAACACGTCTTCCAAGAGCTCGGGCACCACGTCGGCGAGGCCAACGGCGGACTCTTCGGAATTCGAGAACCCCGTCACGTTTCGATTGCTTAGGAAGTATCCTCCGGCGTCGGTCATGAGGTTCTTGAGCGCGATCGGCGCGTGACAGACCACGGCGATGGGCTTACCTTCGGCATCAAAGGCGGCGAGTAGCGCGAGTGAAACCGGGTCGTCGACCAGGTCCCACAAGGGACCGTGGCCACCAGGGTAAAACACCGCGCTGAATGAACTGGCGTTGACCTCGCTGAGTCGCTTGGTGGTCGACAACAACCTCTGTGTTGCGGGGTCATCGTGGTAACGCGCGGTGGCATTGGTCTGGGCCGCGGCCTCGTCACTGGTCGGATCGATGGGAGCCTGGCCGCCCTTCGGCGATGCGAGCACCACCGTTGCGCCGGCATCGATGAGCTCGTAATACGGGGCTGCGAACTCCTCCAGCCAGAGTCCTGTCTTCTTCCCGCTGGCGCCCAACTGGTCGTGCGATGTGAGAACCATCAAAACATTCATTGCATCCTCCTTGTGACTACGTGAACGAACCATTCGTTCGTGGTGCGACACCGCCTGAGCGCTAAGCCCCGCCGGCGCCGCGAATTCCTCATTTCGATTCGGTGAGAGCCGCCTCGCGCGGCTCGTAGCGGCACCCGCGTCCGCACTGGGGATCAGGGTGATCGGTCCGGTGGACACTCGAACTACAACCTTCGTGGCAGGACATCGCAAACTTTCCATCTTGAAGAGGCGTCGTGCCCGAACGGGCGACAATCGTCTAGATCGTCCGACCCGAACCTGGCGTCTCGTAACGAGGAATCGTTCCTCATTGCCAACGTACCAGTTCCTAGTCGAGAACCAAACAACGGATCTTTCGTTGAATGGTGGGGCCGCCCGGGTCTTGATCCCGGCACCTTGAGGAATGGAATTTGTCAGGCGAGTGTCTCACGCGGACATGAGAGTTAGGGGACAGCGTGTGGGTTCACGTCCGAGGACCGATTGCAACAGCCGCCGAGGTTGCCGTATTTGAAGACACGGAAAGGATGTTCTAAACAAACCGACTAGTCACTTTAGTACCTCAATTCACGTCCTCCCCAACTCGCGGGTCCGCGTGAGAGCTAGCGTTGAGTTGATCGCATCAACAAGTGAGATTGGCCTAGTGGAAATCCTATGCGCGTTGTTGGAGTCACGGAGTTCGGTGGACCGGAGGCACTGCGGGTGTTCGAGGTGCCCGAGAGCCATGCAGGTCCTGGTGAAGTTCGCATTTCCGTTCGCGCCGCAGCAGTGAACCCCACGGACACTCTCATCCGTAGCGGTGCGCGCGCCGAGATGCTCGCGAAGTTTCCACCGCCGTACGTACCCGGGATGGACGTGGCCGGAATCGTTGACGAGGTTGGCGACGGCGTCACCACCGTCAAGGTTGGCGACACCGTGATGGCAATCGTGCTGCCGGCCGGTTCCCATGGCGGCTACTCGGAAAGTATTGTCCTTCCCGCGGCCTCGGTGGTACGAGAACCACGCGGCGTCACCCACGTCGAGGCGTGCACCCTGCCAATGAACGGACTCACGGCTCGCCAAGCACTTGATCTCCTCGCACTCTCGCCGGGGCAGGCCCTCGCCGTCACCGGTGCGGCCGGCGGCTTCGGAGGGTACGTTATCCAGCTCGCCAAGGCCGACGGTCTACGAGTGATCGCCGATTCGTCTGAAGCCGACGAGGAGTTGGTGCGCAACTTGGGAGCCGACATCGTCGTACGGCGCGGACCCGACGTTGCCGAACGCATTCGTGCTGAAATACCCGCTGGAGTCGATGGTCTCACCGACGGATCTGTGCAAAGCGGGGCACTCGTACCGGCTGTCCGTGACGGCGGAGCCATTGCCACGGTGCGTGGATGGGCCGACGAATGCGAACGCGGAATCACCACCCGTCCCGTCTCAGTACGCAGTTACGCGACCGAGTGGGCCAAACTCGACACCTTGCGTCAGCAAGTGGAAGATGGCCTGGTGTCGCTACGCGTTGCACGAACCTTCACCCCTCAACAGGCAGGTGAGGCACACCGTCTACTCGAGGCAGGCGGAACTCGTGGCCGCCTTGTCATCGAATTCTGAGTTGCAACTCGATCTCGTCCAGATTTGCATGCAGTCTTCCATAGACCAGCGACAGACGTAAATTCCGTAACTTTCAGTCATCCGATAACGCGATACCCAGAATGGACACGAGCGCTTCGACCCGTCTGTGAATCTCGTTAGGGATCACTTGAACTGCGCTGAAGAGCAAGAAAAGGCCCAAAGGACTGAGGAGGACTAGAGCGAGGAACATATCCGTAGCGGCGTTTCCTGAGAAAAAGTGTGTGATCTACGTGGCGATGGCCAGCAAGCCCAGTGCGTAGATGTACGCAAACGCTAGGGACGATCCATTGGTACGCTCAGACATATCCCGAAGTGAGACCATTCTGCGAGACCTGAGCCCCTCGCCCATTTGGTAGCGGCGCAGCCTGAGGGATTGGAACTCGATCTCTTGCATGCCATGCGGTCGTTTTCAGTTCGCCGACGTTCGCTGGCGACCATAAGCGGTTGCAATATTGGGCATTCAGTTCGCCGGCGTTCAGGCGTGACCGCACGTAACCGTTGGCGTTGCTAAAGGGGTTGCTAAAGGAAATACGATTGCAAACCGTTTAAATGGTCAGGTTTCCGATGCATCACATCTGGTGCCGGACGCCGGTCATATGGATCGAAGATAGGAGCTCGCGGGCAGTTGCATTCTCCTTCGTAAGGTTCATGGGTACGCTGACGCTCGCTCGTGCCGATAGTCCCAATCGTCACACTGAAAGTGAGGGAGTCGGATCACAGAGGGAGAGTGCGTCATCGAGTTGTGGGCCTCTTGCATCCATTTCTCAGTGTTCTCATCACCAACGAGCTCGAGCAGCCAGCGAAGGAGGGCGAGCCCATCGTCGCGGCGCAGTCCGAATCGTCCTGCGTGGGGCGCGAGGCTCACTGCGAAGGCTCCGGGGTGATCGAAGACCGGGCGGATGGCGTCGACGACAATCTGAGCGACGGCCCCGGGGTCCTCGTGGTCGTACAGCAGATCAGAGGCGATTCGTGCCGGCCGGGACGTTGGCAGTCCGCGAAGTTGAATCCATTCTCCGTCCGCGAGGGGGCGCTGATGCAGACGAACATCTCGCCGTCGACTCTGCTTGCGCCGGGCAAGCGTGAACTCGCGGCGGTCCGCGGGGAGGTGGCCTATGCCATAGAGCGCCGCCGCCGACCGGTGCGACACCACGCCCTCTGCGGGAGTGCGCTTCCATGCGGGTACGTCTGGAGCCAGTTGGAGCCACGCGGCTCTCAGTTCCATGTGATCTGGCGTGGGTGAACCGACGAGCCGGTAGACACCGTAGGCGACTCGCTCCAGTCGCGAGTTTGGGGCCGTAAGGCGCTCGAGCGTCGTTGCTGGGATTTCAGCGAGTTCGAGTTGACGGCGGGTCACGAGCCCCCACTGCTCTTCGGCGAGTCCTGCGAAGCGGTCTCGGGCCATGTTGCGTTCCATAACTGCATTATATCCTGATAACGGGGGGTTATGAAGTATTAATTACCAATTAACCCTGCAGTATACCCCGTAAAGAGGGGAGTTTGTAGTAGTAGCCACGCATCTGGCCCGTCCGATCACGCAGCGTACAGTACGAAATTCACGCAGAAGGTAATACCAAACTTCACATAACTCATACCAGGGCCCGGCCCGCCGTCAAGTCGCATAGACGCTCACATTCAACCCACCTATTACTTTCCGCTGGGATGTGGACCGGATTGCACTCCGAAGAGGGTGTTCTAAAATGGGCGTTGATATAGTTATAAAGAGGGTGCTGATTAGGTTATAATCTGGATATCAGTAATATTCTAATCTGGGCGTTGAGGACATTTGCCAGGCGGATTGGCAAGGTAAGAGTACACCGGTGAAGGAGAGAATGGCTTACCAACCAAGGATTGTTGACAAAGAACTCACCCGGCAACTCAGGGCCATGGGGGCGGTTGTCCTTGAAGGACCCAAAGCCGTCGGTAAGACCGAAACGGCGCGCCAACAAGCGACCAGCGAAGTGCACCTCGACTCCGACCTGGCCGCTCGCGGAGCAGCTGAGATTGATCCGGCCCTGATCCTCGCCGGACCGACACCGCGCCTGATCGACGAGTGGCAGTTCGTGCCCGAAGTCTGGAACCAAGTGCGCCGAGAGGTTGATGACCGCCAGGTTCCTGGCCAGTTCATCCTCACCGGTTCCGCCGCCCCCAGCGACGACGTCACCAGACACACCGGTGCCGGACGCATGGCCCGGGTGAGGCTGCGACCAATGACGCTGTTCGAGATGGGCCGCAGCGCCGGGGAGGTCTCCTTGGGTGACTTGTTAGAGGGCCAAGTTCCCGCACCAGCGAATTCCAATGTCACCATCCCCGAACTCGCGGAGCTGATCTGCACCGGTGGCTGGCCGGCCATACACAACCTCCCTGTGGCCGTCGCGCAACAAGCACTTGGCAATTATCTCGAAGAGATAGCCCGAACGGATATCAATCGAGTCGATGGGGTCATCCGCGACCCCAACAAGGTGACTCGTGTCATCCGATCGTTGGCGCGCAATGTCGCCACTCAGGCCGCCGCAACCGTAATCGCTGCCGACACGGCCGGTGAAGACGAGCCGGTCGCCCGCAAGACCGTTCCAGAATACCTCTCCGCCCTCGAGCGACTCTGGATAATCGAGGACCAGCCAGCGTGGGCGCCGCGGCTCAGGTCTCGCTCCAGCATGCGCACCGCAGCAAAACGGCACTTCATAGATCCCTGCCTCGCCGCGGCTGCTTTGGGGGCTGGCCCGCAGAGACTTCTCAGCGATCTCAAATTCCTCGGACTGTTGTTCGAGAGCCTCGTCGTGAGGGACCTGCGCGTCTACGCGCAACTACATCACGGCAAGGTTTTTCACTACCGCGACAACACCGGACTCGAGGTCGACGCCATCGTGGAGCAGAATGATGGTCGCTGGGCCGGCATTGAAGTGAAACTAGGTAGCAATCAAATCGACCAAGGCGCGAAGAGCCTCCTCGCATTCTCGAACCGTATAGACCAGGCCTCCTCTGGTGCTCCGGCGTTCCTGGCCGTGGTCACGGCGAGGGGTTACGCCTACCAGAGGCCCGATGGAGTAATGGTCTTGCCTATCGGCACCCTGGGACCGTGACGGGAAGGTACACGGCGCCATCCGACCCTCGCGTAAAGAAAGTCGTTAGCCGACGCTGACGGCGCCGGGCGTCGTCGTCCTATGAATTGAAGATACCCAATTGCTGGCGGAGCCATGCGACGTCGAAGGTCACCGCTTGGGAAGGGACCGCGCCATAACGGTCGAATTCGTTGAGGAGGGCGGCGAGGTCTTCACGTCGAGTCGGATCCGCTGCCGCCTGGCGAGGCGTAAAGCCCCCAAGCGCCGGAATGGACTCGTCGAGCCACGCATCCTCCTTCTCACGCATCAGATTGCGAACCGCTTGAAGAACCTCGGGCGGGAGAGCTTCGTCGGTGGACGTCTCCAAACTCGCGTCGGCCCGAGTCGCCAGGTCACTAATAGAGGAGAAATCAGTGCGCACCTCTTCGATGATCCCCAGATCGCCGACTTCCTCTCGCAGGACCTTGAGGATTCGCTCAAAGCGCTCGACTGAATTCGTTTCGACTACGAGGGTCTCGAGTTCGCGGCGAAGAAAGCACCTCACCACGCTGGAGCCATTGATCTCAACGAACTCCGTCCACCTGCCGTCGTCAGGCTCTCCAAAGATTCGGTCCAATGTGTCGGTGAGATCCTCCCAAGAAGTTGTCACCGGAGACAAGACTGCGCGGCAGAGCACCACGTCGTCGCCTTCGTAGTTCGCCATCTGAATCGGTGCGAACACTCTGCCGACCCACGCAGCCAGGTCTTGGGTTTCTGCGCTGGCCCCTAGAAGTTCCAAGAGTGATGCACGATGAGCTAACGGCACGCGTACGATCTCACCGGTGAACAACCAGTTCGAACCCGTGGGTACGATATGGACGAACACGTAGTCGCCGACCTGCAGACCCTGTGACGCTGAGTGGTCTGTAACGGTAACGCTCTCGCCGGTTTGGGTGTCGAACAATTCGACTGACGACCCCGGATCGGCGGCGACGACGTGCCATAACGTCGGCTTCGTATCGAGCCACGCGCGAACGAGCCCGAGCTCATCGTCGGCCAACAACTCGCCCCTGGCCGCAATGAACTCACCCAGTGCATCGCGATCAAAGGCTGCGAGATCGGCCAGAACGGGGAAGAGCGCCGCGGGCGACTCCGCGCCAGCGGCGTCTGTCGCGACGTCGAGTAGTTCTTCGAGACGCCAGCGGTTTTGAGGTCGAAAGGAGAACAACATTATCTTGTGACAAAGCCAATCGGCGTTCTGTTCGATCGACTGGCGGCGCCCGTTGATGCAACACGACTTGAACTTGCGGCCCGAACCACAAGGGCAGGGATCATTGCGCCCCACACCTATGACTGGCACACCGAGACGCGATCTCAGGTACTCGACTTCCGGGTCACTCTCTAAGACACCGGCACGCCGAAGGAGGGCTAGAGCCTGGCGGGCGTCACCTCGATCCGCTGCGTACCAGGACAATTCGAGGAGTGCTGGTTCGTAACCGGAGTCGGCTGCGATTGCGGCCCGGAGCTCTCGTTCGGCGTCGGTCGTGCGACCGTTGCGTTCGGCGTTGAGCGCCCGCAAGTAGTGACCAGGGGCCGGGGACTTCCCGCCCAGCGCGACCAGATGAGTCGCGAACTCGTCTAGAAGTTCTGACCCAAAGTCATCGTCGCCCAGGACGTACTCGGCGAACGCTGGCGCCACCCCTCCGTGCGCCAGGGCGCGTGCCGTGCCACGAGCGTCACCGGGCACAGTTTGATGCAGGATAAAATTCATCCACTCGGCGAGCACCTCTTCGAACGCATCGGTGCAACAACGATCAAAGTCGTATTCCTCGCTTAACGCGCTGAGCATGCGCTCGCGGTAGATCACTCCCGGGGGCTTTGCTGACTCTCCTTGGCGTGCCACCCACGCTCCGCGACACTCGAGTCCGGCTCGCTCAAACAACTCGCTTACGGGAACGATCGGCGAGCGAAACAGTGACGGGTTGCGACAGAGTGCGTTCAGCAAAATTTCGGCGGGCTCGACCAAAATACCCCCCACGTATTCATGGTCAAAGGCTTGGCGCAAGGCCTCTTCTTCGGCGTCACCTCGACCTAGTTCTGCGCCGGCGTGAATTGACACGACTGTTCCAGATCGAGACACGACAACCGTCCCGGGTGCGCGAATCTTGCCCAGCCAGCCTGGTGGTCCAACAAAGAAGCCGTGTTCGTTGAATTCTGGGTCATCTTCGAAAGAGAAGCTGAGTTCACCCCCACTCTCCAGGGCAAGAGAACCAGCGATGTCAAAATCAAGAACGCTCAAGTCGGGGATCGCGTCAAGGACTCCGCGTTCCAACTCCGAACTCGTCACCCGATGGCTGAAGTTCACTCCGTTCAGCAAGGCCGCGGTCGAGGCGACAGTTCCATCATCAGTAGTCCATATGCCGTCACTGCCGAGGAGAATTTCGTCGAGTTCTAGCGTCAACTGCTCATCGTCGAGGCTTTCAAGATGGGCCAGTACGCCACTGCGACGAAGGCGAGCCACCAACTCGAGAATTTCTAATGGTCCAGTTGCCAGTTCGGCGATCGCTGCCGACTGGACCAGATCTTCAAAGGAATCGGGATTCATAGGTCAGATAATAATGATTTCGGCGTGGATCCAGTTGCATATCTGCGAGGTATCCGGTAGTGTTTTCTTACATGAAGACTATCACGAGACCCGTACCTTCGGTGGCGAGTGCCGCGAAAGAGCGCGTGCTGTCGGCACCCGAGGGGACGTTCCTGCGCCGCAAGGACTTCGCCGGCACCGACCGCGCCGTCGAGACCGCCCTGAGTCGACTGTTCGCCAAGGGCGAACTGGTTCGCGTTCGCCCCGGACTGTACTGGGTCGGTAAGCGAACTCGCTTTGGCATGACGGCTCCTTCCACGCTTGACGCAGCTCTGGCGATCGCGGGCCCCGGGGCCGGACCGAGCGGAGTGAGCGCCGCTCGCGCACTGGGCCTGACCACCCAAGTACCCAGCGTTGTCGAAGTCGCCGTTCCGGGTAAAGTTCCAGATCCCGTGAGTGGAGTGCGCTTTCGCTCGCGTTCATTCGCTCGTCGAGAACACCGCCTTACACCGATGGAGGTGGCGGTCATCGAACTGCTTCGCTACCCGGACTCCAGTGAAGAGAGCTGGCCGGACATCAGTCACCGGATAGCCGGTCTCATTTCTGGGAACGTCGTTCGCCGAGACGCCATTGACGAGGTGATACGTGATGAGCGTCACCGCGGTGCTCGCGAGCGATGGCGGATGGTCTCGTCGTGACCGACCGGCTCGTCGAAGACCCCGATGGCGTCGCCGCGCTCGCTGCCCAGGTAGCGGCGCAGATAGGAATTCCCGTTGAACACGTGGAGAAGGACTTCTGGGTGACCGAAGTCCTGCGGGGCGTCGTCGACGCGGCAAATGCTCTGCGGGTTCCGGTGATCTTCAAGGGAGGCACGAGTCTCTCCAAGGCCTACTCGATCATCCAGCGCTTCTCAGAAGACGTGGACGTGCTCGTGGTGCTGCCCGTTGACGACACGAAGGGTGGCCGTGACCGGATTCTGAAGTCGCTGGTGGAGGGAGCGCAGCGCTCGACGCTGCGTGACCCGGTGTCGGTGGCGAACTCCACCACCACGGGAGCAAAACGGGGGGCAAGGTTCTACTACCGCGAAGCCAGCCAGGTCGGCGACGGCCTCAGCGAAGGAGTGTTCCTAGAACTTGGATCACGCGGGGGAGTGCTGCCGACCGACCGGCGGCCCATTCTCTCACTCATTGGCCAACACGCCGGCGACCGGATCCTCGGAATGCCCGAAGCCACGCCAGTCGACGTCCTCGTCATGGACCCGTTGCGAACATTGGTGGAGAAACTGGTTCTCCTACATACCACGCACTCGGGCAGTGACGAACGCGAGGCGTCGCGAAACGCCCGCCACTACTACGACGTGCATCAACTCCTGGGTCGCGATGACATCGTGCGTCGCCTTGATCCTGAGAGCGTGGCACTCATCGCCTCCGATGTCGTCTCCTATTCGACACTTGCGGATCGACCAGCTCTCAGTCGGCCCAAGGGCGGCTTCGCTCAGAGCCCGGCCTTTGCGGGTGGAAGTCTTCTTGGTGTGGCCCGAGAGGCGTACGAGCGACAGGTACTCGGACAGCTCGTCTGGCCCTCGGCCAGTAAGCCATCGTTCGATTCGTGTCTCGAGATCGTGGCGGCATACGCTGACGTCCTCTAGCTGTTGACATAATTCAACTTCGTTCAAGTAGCAGTCGCAATCGCGAAAGTTCTTACTGAACTGTCAGTTACGTCGCGCGGACCCTTAACCTCAACAGGAAGTTGAAGGGCCGGCTGGCGTGTTCGTCGAACGAGCTCAGCGACTGCCAGAGCGATTGCATTGCTAAAGGCGCTGTTGAAGTTCACCGCGAGCCCAAAGTCAATGGTGACAAGTAATCCGCCAGTAGCCCCAGTCGCTTCTTTGATCCGGCATGTTCATATGTTTGGAGGAAGCCCGCTTTCTCAAGTTCTCGGTCGATCGTGGGCGCCGCCTCTCAGCACATTCGTGAAGCTCTTCGTTGGACCTCGCTGAAGATCTCGATTTCGACTTCCGTTCATGCGCGTTCGGAAGGTTTTGCTCAAATTTTGACGTTGCTAAAGGAATTATGTCAAGTTGCCAGTTAGGAAATACCTCTTTAACAGGTATTTTGTGGTGGAGGTAAGGGGATTCGAACCCCTGACCCCTTGCATGCCATGCGCCCGCGTTGGGTTCAGTGACGTTCACTCAAGTTCAAGAAGTCCCATTCTGAAAGGTTGTTCATTCATGCGCGTTCATCGCAGATCACGTCAGTTCAAAATATTTGCTGACGGAAACGCTGACATTTCCAATGTTGTCTTTCGCCAGCGAGACCTCTGGGAAACAATACGGCGTGCGAGTTCACACCCAGGGCCCGACGCAACGGTCACGATCCGTTGACGTTTGAATCAGTACTAGACATTATCATCCCCCAACTTTAGTTCTAGCTTTTTGCGTAATTCCTCGAGGGACCTTGGCTCGTCATGGCTACGAGGATTGTTGGCCTAGAAGATTATGTCGCGAGGCTCGCGCCGCGCGACATTGGCGAAATGAAGTAGGCGGTCGACAGTACCCTGACTTAGCGCAAGCACAGACGAAACCACTTGATTCGATTTGAGCGCTTTCAATTTTTCCCGCGCCTGGGTTTGGATTTTGGGCTTGAACAGTTGAGCGAGGATGGTTTTGTTTTCGGCTGAGAGGGTCACTTTCGACATTGGGGCAAAGCATTGGCAGGCCGAAAGCGAATCGATTGCATGGCAGTGGAATTTCCGTGTCATCACACGTGCAAACTGCACCTTCAAGACGACGCGGCGCCCATGCAAAGACCATGGCTCGTCTGTGTCACAGGCGCATGGTAACAAAGGAACGTGAAAGACGACCGGATCCAGCACTTGACCCTGATTCAAGGTGTCATCAGTCGAATGGCATCTAATTCGTTTCTGCTGAAGGGCTGGGTTGTGACAATTCTTGCGGCAATCCTCGCGCTCGGAACGGCGAACCATTCTGCATGGTTTGTCGCCATCGGCTTTCTCCCGACGACGATGTTTTGGTGTCTCGATAGTTACTATCTACGTCAGGAGAGACTCTATCGTGCGCTTTATGACTCGGTGCGAGTAGTCGTCGAGACTGAGCAAACCAAGTGCGACTTTTCTATGAACACGGAAGAGGAGATAGGTCTCGTTGCTCCTTGGAAGCGAATCCTCGTCAGCCGGACCGAATTTTGGTTCTATTTTCCAGTGGAATTGGTGGTCTTAGCCGCTGTCATCATTACAAAACTAGGAGAAGGACCTAAGCATGGTTAGAAAGGTTTTTTATAGTTTTCATTACATTCCTGATTCATGGCGAGTCCAGCAAATTAGGAATATCGGGACGATCGAAGACAACAAGCCCTGCTCCTCAAATGAGTGGGAGGATGTGAAGAAGGGCGGCGATGCTGCGATTGAGAAGTGGATTAATGACCAACTGAATGGGCGGTCATGCGTGATCGTGTTGATTGGCAAGGAGACGGCTGGTCGCAAGTGGATCACTTACGAAATCATCAAGGGATGGGATGAGAAGAAAGGGATACTTGGTATCTACATTCACAAGCTGTTAGATCGCGATCAGAAACTCACGACAAAGGGCGACAATCCTTTCGACCATGTCAAATTGATTGGTGACGGCAAACCACTGTCAAGGTTCATTAAGACGTATGACCCGCCTTACGTGACCAACACCAAAGTCTATGGCTACATTGCTGAAAACCTTGACAGCTGGATTGACGATGCCATCAAGGTTCGCTCAGAGTTTGTGGTTCCCAAATCTGGGTCGACGCCATAGATCCATTAGGAATACCACCATTCATTGGTTTGACCGGAATAACACTGACCGGTGTCTGGAGTGTCAACTGCGCTAGTGAGTCGTTTGACTAATTGGGGTCCGGCCAAGCGCAGCGGAAGTCCGAAAGTATTTCTGGGCCCTCAGAAAAGCGAGTTGATGGCATGCTCGCAAATAGGTGAACTGAGGACTAGCTATTCCGACTCTTGTCTGCGAAGCTCTTCTCATGTCCGAGTACCCACGGTGGCATTACTTTCCATCTAGCGCCGTGCCTCCACCTTGGGTCGGCGAGGTTGTTAAGACGTTTGCCCAAATTCAGGACAAGATTGATTCTTCGAGAGTTCAAGGCCAGAAGAGTGACGGCATTCTCGCTCACTTGGCTCCAGGACTCAAAAGTCTCAACTACGACGTTGAAATTGGAAAACGCGCCTCTGAAAGAATTAATCGGCCAGTTCTCTTCGGAGACCAGGGCCAAGAGGTGGTCCGCTACGAGGTTGACGCCTGGCTGGAGAATCCCGGAGTGATTATTGAGATCGAAGCCGGTAGGGCAGTGATGGGGAACGCGTTCTACAGGGATCTCGTTCGAACGTCGCTGATTGTCAATGCAAATTACCTAGCAATAGCAGTAATGTTGAACTACGAATACCGGTCCGGATCCCGTCAAGTGTCAAGTCACGACTACGACATTGCTCATGACCAACTTGACGCAATGTATTCGAGCGGGCGCCTTAAGCTCCCTTTCGAAGGTGTCTTGATTATCGGGTACTGAGCATCTTGAGGGTGGGCGGCATCTATTTTACGAAGGGATCATCTTCGGATCTCCACTGCGGATGTGGACCAAGCTCTTTAGTCTTCTCAAGGGAAGACTTTTTGAGGACACCGGGACTGTCTATCTTCGCAACCAGAAGGTTCGGCGGAGAAAATATCACTATTTGATGATAAGTGTTGGCGACGTGACCAGCGTCTAGTATCTCGATCAGCCAAAGATTACTTCTCCCCTACTTGGCGAGGCGTGATCAGAAAAAGAGGTGGCAAGTGTCGGTGCTGTCCGGCAGTTTTCGCGTTGTTCTGCTCACCTCAGACCGAGCGTCAGACGCCGCAGCTCTTACCGACGCAATTCTAAGGCAGGTATCTTCGTCCGGAGGCACTTTGGCCTCGTTTGATGTTACGCAAGATCCATCCGTGATTGCCGCCAGTCCGAAGCCTGGCGACCCATCGACAGCGTTAGTTCTTCTCAGCTGTAGTCCATCAGCGGCTAGCGATCCGAAAGTGATCCAGGCCATATCCGACGCGTTCCATCAATTCGTAGCCGTGCTGCCCGTTTATGACTCTGCTCGAGGCTCCTTCAATCAGCAATTCCCGCCGGCTCTGAATCGCTTGAACGGCGTAGATTGGCCAGTGGGCTCAAGTCCCGAGAAAATTGCAGGGACCATACTCCGTCTGGTTGGACTCGCGGAGAAAGACCGTCGAGTATTTCTTTCGTATCGACGGAAAGACGGTACGGAAATGGCTGAGCAATTACGAATCGCGATGCTCAATGCTGGATGGGACGTGTTCCTTGATCGCTTCGGTGTTGCGCCTGGGGCGGACTTTCAGAAGAGCTTGGAGCGGGAATTGGCCGACAAGGCTTTCGTATTACTTTTGGAGACACCCGACGTTGCCGCCAGTCGTTGGATTGAGCATGAAGTCGCTTTTGCACTTCAACGCAGGCTCGCCTTAATGGCGCTGACAACTCCAGACACGCTCGCCGCGACAATGCATAGATCAATCCCTTCTGCCTTTCGAAGGCAACTCCTGTGGAGCGAGGTTAACCATTCTTCGGTATGTCTCGAAATTGGTTTGCCAGCATTAAATGCTGTACTGCAGGAGATCGACGAACGCCATGCTTACTCCTACAACTTTCGCAGGGTGGGATTAATGGAGGAAACATCAGAAGAGTTAACAAACCTCGGATTTCGAGTTGAACCAATTGGTCAGTGGTCTCTATTAGCTGAACACCGCACTACAGGAAATCTGGAAATAGTGTTGACAACCGTACGCGCTCCTGATCCACAGGATATTCGAGCTGTCGACACTCTTCGACGCCGTTGCCGTAACAGCCGTTTTCGCTCGCGAGGGTGGATAGTACATCCGATTGAAGACATTGACGAAGACCGAGCGTCACTAGTGGCTTGGTTATGCGGTCGCCGACTCATTGAACCGACGCCGCTTATGCTCTTGGCCAAGCAGGTTCAAACATGACATCCGTATTTCTTTCCGCGAGTTTTCCTTTCGGTGAACGCGGTGAGGAAGTTGAGCCTTATTACCCTGCGGACATTGGTTCGGCTGCCGCAGCCGTGGCAGAGGCGGTGCTACGGCTTGGGGCGACCCTTGAGTTTGGGGGTCATCCGACGATTACTCCAATCGTGCTTCAATTAGCGGGATTGTTGCACGTAGGCAAACGCGTTGTCATTTGGCAGTCGGACTATTTTCGAGAAGATATTACCCCAGAGGTCTATCGTCTTGTTGAGGTCGAAGGTGCGATCTTGCGACAAGTGCCAAGGAGAGAGACCTTGGAAGAGAGCCTCGACTCTATGCGACGAACAATCTTCGCCAACGCATTCGATGCCGCATTCTTTGTTGGAGGAATGTCAGGCATCAACGATGAGTACAAAGTTCTTCGCGAGATGCAGCCTGAAGTGGCGATTTTCCTCCTGGAATCGCCGGGAGGAATGACTGCTCAAATCGCAGACCAATTGGCACATAAAGATAACTTGGGCGAACTTTTGGGAAGCCCCTTCGGACGCAACACCTTGCTCCGCGGTCGGGCCTATTCTTCACTGGTTTTGCGGGCGCTTCATTTAGCGGGTATAGGGACCAACAGAGAGTCTGAAGAAGTGCCGGACTTATCCTCCGTTGGCCTCCATCGGGAACTCGATCGAGACCGACGAGGGCAAGTCTTATTCAACGCATTGCGAGAGGAGATCCTTTTACTCGATCCTCAAGTGAGCGAGAACGTTCGCAAGTCCTACGTGGCCTATAGGGCAACAACGAACTTCGTTGAAGTAGTTCCGCTGGGGAACCGTCTTCGCCTCTCCCTGAACATACCTCTTCAAGAACTAGACGATCCTGAAGGAATGGTGCTGAACGTGCCATCAAATGGACGATGGGTGAACGGTGAGGTTCAGGTCAGCCTCTCATCGCTCAATGAACTTCCATATATCGTTGACTTGATTCGTCAGTCCTTTGCGCGTCAGATGCACTAAGGCTCTGATCAGAGGTGGAGAGAATAGTGGCAGTTAACCTTTCGTGACGAAATCATGGACTCGATTTGCCTTGCCCGGACTCAGCCAAATACCCAGGTGTTCCCCTCCAAGATTGAAGGTTATGTATTCCAGGGCGGGATACAGGCCGAGGTATTCCTGGCCATTAAAAGCGTCACCTTCTTTCTTCATGAGCGGGAGTATGGCTACGTGACCGGGGCGAAAGCCGTCAAAATACCCGAGCTCCCAAGGCATCCACTTTGATGTTGGAGAGGAATTTGTGGCGACGAAAATTAGAGTCGAGCAGTGCTGCATTCGATTGCGGAGCAATTCGGCAGTGTCGGGCGTCACGTTTGATCGACTTTGCTGCGCATCGTTTTGCCAGTCTACGTATACCGTCAAATGCTCTGACTCCAGTATCACCTTGACGCCGGCGATGAGTCGGGCATCGAGATACGAGTGCGAAAGAAAAACGTCGAAATTCGCTGATAGGTCGGTTGAGGACGATTTGCGAATCTCAGCTTCGGCAAAGGCATTAGTTGAACGTCCTTCATTGAATGCATATTGTGCTTCGGCTTCCGTCAACCATGACACGCATACCCTCCTTTGTCTCTGTGACCCGTAGAGGTGGTTCACATTCAATCGAACGACGTGAGTAAAGGTGTGCAAATTGCTTTGGATCCTCTATTTCTATTCGCTGAGCGTCTTCGCGGCAGACTCGACCCATGCACTCAAATTTGACTTCATGGTTGCTTAGACCTCAGTCTGTCAGAAGCCGAGAGCGATCGTGGCCTGAATAAACCCGAGATGTCGGAACTTTGGATCCCTATGTGTGTTTCCTTGTCTGTTGCTCGTCCCTTTCGACAATTCGTACTTGAACGGTCGATGAGTGTGGCCGCCGCTACTGCTTGGCATTCTCTTCTCGTCTTCGCAGCCGCCTGGAAGTCGGTTCATGCTCCACTATGACATGGGGTTAAACCTCAAGTGAAGATGAATCATAAGTATCCGGGTGAAAACTCAAGACCACTGTCAGAATCTGATAATGGATAAGGGCCGCCCAAAAGACGAACGCCAACGGCCGAATGTGAAATACGGACTGAATACTTCATCCGCATCCTTTTCCACACAACTTGATCTCTTCTGGACGAGCCCATCCACGAGGGCAGCCGGCATTCTCGAGGGCCGAACCTGGCCCAGCCAGGATCAGTTCCCCACAAATCGAAACCGGACCCATGTGCGCGATGTTGTTTGGGACGACCTCGTGTCATCGCCGTCCCCGCTACTCATCGCCGGCTACTCCTCGATCGGCAAGCTCATCGAGCTCATCGCCGCTTGGGACGACGAGAATCATGACCCGGGACAAGTTCGACTGGTACTCGGAGCGGAGCCTTTCACAACGAACCGACATGCTTTTCGCTCCGACCGCAAGGAGTTCACCGATGAGGCCCGCCACTACTGGCTGGAAGAACGCGGCGTGTCGCTCCGGCTTTCGGCCAAGGTGCTGCAGGCGATTGACGCACTCGAGAGGGGAGCGGTCCACGCGCGCTTCGTACACGGTGCAACTCGCCTCCACGCAAAGATCTACGTAGGCGTCAATGCCGCCACGGTCGGCTCAAGCAACTTCACCGACAACGGGCTTTCCCAACAGTTCGAGGCCAACGCGCGGTTCGAGACGCCGAAGGAGCGACGCCGATACAGGGAGTTGGCTTCGGTAGCCGAGAACTACTGGGTGGCGGGAGAGCCCTGGGAGGATGAGCTGCGCGCGTTACTCGAGGACCTCCTGCAGAAGGTGACCTGGCAAGAGGCCTTAGCTCGAGCCTGCTCCGAACTCCTCACCGGAGCGTGGGCTGCGCGATACATCAACGGGGCAACTGTCGCCGACCAATCGCTTTGGCCGTCCCAGTGCACGGGCATAGCTCAAGCACTGTGGATCATGGAGAGTGTGGGCAGCGTTCTGGTTGCGGACGCCACAGGCTCGGGCAAGACCCGAATGGGCGCGCACCTGGTGCGGGCCGCCCGAGACCGGTTATGGAGCACCGGGAGAGTCCGTCGTGATCTCACGGTGCTGGTCGGACCTCCGGCGGTAGTCGGCATCTGGGAGAAGGAGAGCCTCGGAATCGGGCTCATGATTAGCCCCGTCTCGCACGGCCTTCTTTCGCACGCTGGCCGGAAAGACCACGGGCGCGAGGAACTTGCGGTGAGGGGTGCTCAGATCCTCGCCGTGGACGAAGCGCACAATTTCTTGAATGCCAGTTCCAACCGAACCCAGCAAGTCCGAGAAAGCTTGGCTGACAACATCATGCTTTTCACTGCGACGCCCATCAGTCGAGGTGCCTCAGATCTCTTAAATCTCGTTGGACTGTTAGGTCCCGACAACTTTGAGGACGCGACGCTCAACATCCTGAACCGACTTGAGAGGCGCCATGGTTTCGGCGGCATCTTGTCGGAGGACGAACTTGGGATCCTCCGCAAAGAAATTCAGCGATTCACCGTTCGACGCACCAAGGTGCAGATCAACGAGATGGTCCTTCAAGATGAGTCTGCTTACTTCGATTCGGCCAGCGGCCGGGTCTGCCGCTATCCGGTCCACGAGGCCCATGTGTACCCGACTGGCGAATCGACCCAAGACGAAGAGATCGCCAATCGAATACGACCAGTCGTTGACAGCCTCGTCGGCCTCGCGCAGCTCGAGCGTCGTGTCGCGGTTCCGAAGGGACTGCGTCGTATCTACACCGACGACGAATGGCTTCGGTTCCGCCTTCGCTCGGCCAACGGCCTGGCACGTCATCACGTCCTCGAGGCACTTCGCTCGTCTCGAGCCGCACTGATCGAACATGTAGCGGGAACAGGTTTCGCTGCTGGCCAGTTCGCTATCGATGCACGTTTCAAGCCGACGGACACCGGCGACGTGCTCGCCAAGCTGGACCGGCTGGCCGAAGAAGGTCCTCCACAGATAGAACTGAAATGCGAGATTGATCCATGGCTGGTGGACCCTGACCTATGGGCCAGCTACTGCGTAACCGAGCGATCCAAGTACGAAGTGATCGGTCAAGAGGTGAATGCGCTGTCTCCTGCGCGCGAGCAGGCCAAAGTGGCGCTTTTAGCGGCACGCTTCGCCGAAAAGGGCCTCATATTGGCCTTCGACCATCACCCGATCACGCTCTCAGTCCTCGAATCGATGCTCGTCGCAGAGGGTGTCGACTCGACCGAGGTGATGGTGGCCACGAGCAGTAAGAGCCAACGAGACAAAGTGATTCGGCGCTTCGCACTTGGGGGTGAAGGCCGAGCTATCGCGCTGTGCTCGGACGCGATGAACGAAGGGCTCAATCTCCAGCGGGCTTCGTGCATCGTGCACCTCGACCTGCCGACGACCTTGCGCGTTGCAGAACAGCGCGTCGGCAGGATCGAACGAATGAACAGCCCCTTTGACTCGATCGAGTCGTGGTGGCCGGAAGATGGTCCCGCATTTGCTACAAGGGCTTACGAAAAACTTGTTCGGCGAGCCAGAGAGAGTGAGGACCTTCTCGGATCGAATCTTCAATTGCCTGATTTCCAGCATGCTGATGGCATCTCGGAAATAGTCACTACGGCATCGCAGATCGAGGAACTTGAGACCTCAGCCCCCGCCCCGTGGGATGGGATTCAGGACGCACTCGAGCCAGTGCGGCAGTTGGTCTTCGGATCAAATGCGCTGGTGGATCCAGATACGTACGCGTCCTACAGCAACTCCAGAGACCGGGTTATCTCAAGAGTGTCGCCAGTAGTTTCATCACATCCATGGGCATTCTTCGCAGTGGCGGCCATCGCCCACGGGGCCCCTCGTTGGATACTGGTCGAAGGAACACAGTGCCTGACGGACCTCAACGAGATCGCCGAGAGGCTTCGGGTACTCCTTGACGATGATCCGCCGAGTCGAGACTTGGATCAAGTTGCGCTTGATGCGCTCAATGGGTTCCTCGATGCCGCGACGGCGGCGGAACGCCGGCTTCTTCCTCGCCGGATGTTGCGTGCACTCGATCAGATGTCGCTGGTGATGAAAGCATGGGCAGCGAAAGCCCGCCGCGCCGGTGACGAGAAGCTCGCCTCCGAGTGGCTAGTCCTGGAAGCATTGGCCTCCACGACAGAACCGAAGGTTGACCCGTACAGAGTCGCCGAGTGCTGGCTCAACTTAGTCGCACCCGAGTTTGAGAAGTACCGGGAGGAGAAACGGCGAGCTCGCTACATATTGCTTCGGCACCTTCAGCCTCAACTAGTTGAGCACCCGATGGTCTACGAAGCAGTCGTCGAGACTTTCTCGGATCTGCCAATTGCCACACCCCTTGAAGAACGAGTCACCGCATGCATTATTGGAGTTCCGGAGGTGTCCAAAGGGGCTTAGTTCAGCGCCAAGCAGAGTTGATGTCAGAGTCTTCGGCGAATATAGCCCCAGCAATATCCAGAGATTTCATGCAAGAAGTTGAGCAGGGGACGGGAGCCTGAGTACTGGAAACGAATGAGGCCTGGGAAGCGTACTTCCGCTGGAATGGAGTGTTGTCGGACGATTTAATTCCTTCGGGAATAGCGGGAGTTCGCCACGGATCTTGCCAATGAATAAGTTCGGTCTTGAAGAGCTGATCCAAAGACTTCGCCAGAGTGCTGCCGCAACATTCTCCACATGAACCCGCTGGAGACAATTTGCTGGATAATGGGGCATGGATATTTGGACGTCCGAAAAGAGAAGCAAGGTGATGTCAGCGATTCGAGGCAACGGAACTAAGCCAGAACTGGCGCTCCAGATGATTGTCAGGAAAGCCCTGCCGCGATGGAAGGTTCAGTATCATCCAACTTCGTTGGTGGGTCGCCCTGACTTGTATCTACCATCTCTGAGGCTTGCAATCTTTGTAGAAGGGTGTTTTTGGCACGCCTGTCCCCAGCATGGGACAGTCCCAAAATCGAACATTGATTACTGGGGGCCTAAATTGAAGGCCAATGTAACCCGAGATCGGAGGGTCGAGCGCCAGCTTAGAAGGCAGGGCCTGAGCGTCTGGCACGTCTGGGAGCACGACCTCCGTCCAGACCGGTTGACTCACACAGAGGTGAGATTAGCCAGACGTCTCAAAATGAAGGTAACCGAAATAACGGCTCGGACTCCATTCACCCACCCCGTGGCGAGCCGATAAGCGAAGGTTGCGACTCCATTCACCCCTCGCCATTCGAGCTGCGGTTCACAGCGTGGCTCATATCAATTCGTACGACTTCAACATGGCTGTTGCTTCACGTTGGTCGATACGCTAGGCAAGTGGAGTGATGACATCGTTCGAACTCCACCTGGATTGTGCACCCGAAGACTTGCGGCCCGCTCTTCTTTGGTTTCACTCTATGACGGGACTAGAGATTCCTTGGCCATCGCCCTCGCCCGTCGAGGGTATTCCGCACCTCGTGACAAAGGCAAAAGGAATCTACAAGCCGTCTGAATATGATGTGGCGCTCAGCGTGCGTCAGACAATCACAAGTCCATATTCGGATCGAATACCGGTGACGCGGGGCGACGGCACTTGGTATTACATCTATCACCAGGAAGGTGTTGATCCGTCCACGAGGGATAGTGACTTTGCGAATGTAGCGTTGCTGAACAATATTTCGATCGGCTCTCCAGTTGCGGTACTAATTCAAACCGTTTCTAAGTCAAACATTCGGTACCTGGTTAGAGGTCTTGCAGTGGTTACGCACTGGCAAGACGGTTACTTTATTCTTGAGGGTTTCAATGAAAGCGGAAACCTTCATGCCGAGGGTACCGAATCAGCTGATCTAGTGGTTAGAGCAGAAGCGGAACGTGTAGTAGAAAACGAAACCTCGATTGACGTGGATCCGGCGTTTGATGGGCGACTTCGTGCCACAGCGTCGATCGTCCGCAGACAAGGACAAGGTTCATTTAGGCGAGGCATCCTTCGCCTTTATCAGTCGCGCTGTGTCATATCACACTCCAATGTTGTCGACATCCTAGACGCAGCTCATATTCGACCCTATAGAGGTGCCCATACAAATTCGCTGGACAACGGACTTCTTCTTCGAACGGATTTGCACACCCTTATGGACTTGGGCCTTATCGCATTTGATCCAAGAGAGAGGACGGTGATCATCGCAGTCTCCCTGAACGACACTGAATATGCGGTCTTAAACGGGACGAAACTTGAAGAACCAATTGATGAAAAATTTCGACCAACTTATGAGACATTGAAGTTGCACCTTGATTCCTGCGGCGATCGCCTGTTCGCCGCTAAAACACAAATGGCGTGGTCACCCCCGAGTAGGGAGCCCGACAGGAAGGCCCCGGTCCGTCGATGACGATTCGGAATCATGTTTGAAGGACATCATCGAGGTCTGGTCCGCGCTCCGGCACCGTGAATACGTCGAACCGAACTTATCGATCGCTCCGAGCTAGCGCTTGCCGAATTTTGTTGCCAAGGGCGCGAGCTACTGGGGGAGGAAAGGCATTTCCAACTTGACGGTAAGCGTGGGTCTTCGGACCAACAAAATGCCAGTCAGTATCAAATCCTTGAATGACAGCTGCCATCTCAACTGTCAGACAAGGCATTCCTCGAAAGTTTCGTGATGGGGGTTCATCGGCGATCAGTTTTCCATTGACACCTATCGCTTCCCACGCAGCTCGCGCACGGGTTGGTCCTAGATCTGGCCCTCCGTGAAGCTTGCTTCCTCCAACCAACGTGGGAGCAATGGTATTAGCTCGCTTCGCCCAGGCATCTGCCCTCGTCCAACCATTTGACGCCATCATTGTCTGCAACGCCACCCCGACAGTTGGCGCGCGATTTCTTCCGACCGGCCATTTAAAGGCATCGGCAAATTCTGGTCGTATCGCAATGAAGATTACTCGTGGTCGCAGCTGCGGTACACCGAAAGAACTCGCTTGCAACAACTTGAGACCGAAGGACTTGTAGCCAAGCTCCGAAAATGCGAAGTCAATTTCGGACCGGTAGGTATCGAACGAAGAATCCAAAAGGCCTCGCACGTTTTCGATCATCACGACCTTCGGCTCTGACTCTCGTGCCAGTCGAATTACCTCAGAAAAGAGGTTCCGTGGGTCATCCACTCCGAGCATTTTTCCGGCAACAGAGAATGGCGGGCATGGCACGCCTCCAGAAAGCAGATCGAGAGACTGTGTCCTACCGTTGGGAAGCTTGATGCGTCGGTACCCCGTTGCGTCAAAGCTCCTCAGATCCATTTGTACGGTATTCCAGAGTGGTCGATTTGTTCGAAGAGTTGCGCACGCGAAGTGGTCATTGTCGACAAGCGCAACGTGACTGAAGCCTGCTTTTTCAAGTCCTAGTGCTTGTCCTCCTCCGCCTGCGCAGAGTTCTAGGGACGTCAGTGTCATTTGGACCAAACGGGGTTCTGTCGAAGATCCATAACATATCGACTCTAACCCTCTCGAACAGGAAGAACTTGCATCAAGGGGATGATCTAAAGGCTCCTTTTGCAATGGCATGTCTGATTACCACCCGACACGGATCTTGACGGAGGGAAGCGATGGGGCGAATGACCGAGGAAGAATATTCTTCATACAGGGCGGCTTCGTACGGCTTCCCAGCACCTGTCACTGGGCGGAGCTACCATCACTCGAAGACCTAAACATCTCAACTAAGTCGGGATAGGCAACCTTGGAAGACATCGGGACCAGCACATATCCGTCATTGAATGATTGGAACGAAGCAATGGTCACGCGCTTCTTCCGCGAGGACCTAGCCGGCAGACAAGTCTTTCTATTCGTGACTGCCGAGGTGCTGGATCAAGTTGCCTCGAGGTTTTCCCTAGATCACACGGACTTCATCCGAGCTATCGCCGGAGAGCCAGGATCGATCGAGGCGAGCCAAGTTGCACAGCGTGCAGTCAGACTCTGTGCCACAGGTCGGTGGCGGAATTCGCCGACCGTCGTCTACCCACCATACGTCGCTCATTTGTGTCTATTTGTATACGCGGCAGCGACAGATGAAGCTGAAGATCTCGCGGGTCACTCCTACTATCCGAGGCTACGCAGAATCCTTGAGCTTCCAGAGAACGAGGGTTCTCTCGCAGGCTTTCAAGAACTCAGTGATCGCGTCTGGACAGACCTTGAAGAATGGTCCGTGCACGACATGGGAGGTGATCTCGGCGTCTTTCGGCGAAGGGTGTTCGGCAAGCAGCGGCACGTCGGTGTGCCGAGAAGTCAGACTCTAGTAACTGAATCGGAGATTGAGAACCTTCCCAACGCTTTCGCATCCGGAATGTTAGATCCTGCTTCACCACCGAGCGACCGCCTTCTCGCAGCAACGATCGAGCAGTTCTGCGACCTAAAGGCAAAGACACGAAAGATCCTAAGTCGTGCGACCTCAGACGACATGCGGCGAGCGCTCCTCGACGTTGTGAGGGATGAACTCCTCGCCTGGGACGGGGTAGTTCCAAGTCGCGGTGGCGAAGGTGGCGAAGACAGCGAAGCGTACGGATCTGTTCTGATTTGTATCGAAGCCGATGCGGGTAATGCTCGTGGGCATTCTTTTTTGCGGTGCTCGATCGGCGCTGACTATCCGATTGACGGCATTGAGCTGGTTGGACTCGCCGCAGGCATTTGCGCATGCAAGGAAATGTCATCACCCATCTCGACCCGAATCAAAGTCGAAGGGGACACTTTCAGTGCCGCTGCACTTGACTGGACTGATGGCCTGGATCTTCGGTGCGCGGATGTTGGTTGGCGACTTCGGTCGAGAAGCGCTTCAATTCGACTGTTTGAAAATGGGTATCCGCGAGGAATACCTGGGTGGATTGAGGTCAATCGTCTGCAGAAGGATCGTGCGCAACTGATCGCGTATCCGCCGCGTTTCGCGACCATCGTCGAGAGCTGGGCAATTGGATTTACGCGTCTGCATCAAGAAGTGCATCTAGTCGGCGCGCTACCCAAAGGCTGGGGCGCCGTGGTTGTTGAGGGCATTTCAGAAGTCGGCGGACTAGGTGCGCTCGTGCCGACGGCCGGATTCACAGATCACGTATCCGTCGAATTCGTGGACGGTCTGAGGGTTGGACGGCGCGAACGATTTCTAGCGTATGGCGTACCAGCAATCACCTTGGCAGGTGCGTCGGGCGAGGAGGAGATGTGGGCGAACGATGTACTCCTGGGCATTGGTTTGGATGGGCTTTATCGTGTAAGCGATTCGATGGTCCAAGCGGGAGGACTTATAAAGCTGAGGGTGGTCCAGAATAAGGAAGAGGTTGCGTTCAAGAATCTCTCTTTCGATGAGAGCGTCGAATGGGCCAAGCTATTGCCGACGGTCAAGGTGGATGCGATGGGCGCCGTTGCATCGGCGGGCCCCGGAATATCTGGAGCGATTGTGGATCGAGAATTGATAAGCGCTTCTCCGGAATTCCTGCCCGATCTAATGCTTCCCGTTAATTCAGCACAGCTCATAGGTCGATTTCGGGGTGAAGTGTCTGAGTGGCCCGAAGAAGGAATACCTCCTTGGAAGGTGATTTGGGCGATTGGATCTCCGCGCAGAGGAAGGGTGAACAAACCTGTAATTTTTTGTGGCACAGACCCGCTACTCGATGGTCCTGAACTCGCTAGCTACCGGACCGATCGAAAGAGCCTTCGTAAGTGGGATCGCGCTATATACGGACAACGTAAGCGACTTGCCCGACCTATGGTTCCATCTCTCGCTGCACTTTGGCAACGCTACGAAGATCGTGCCAAGTGACACTCCCTGCCGGCGAAAGAATCTTGTATGTGCTCACCGCGTCAGGAAGTCTGAGTTTCGCGCAATTGAGCAGAGTCCTGTCGAGAGTTCGAGAAGGCACCGACGAAGAGGATTCGCTGAACCTTGAGCGCTGGATAGCGGCCACAAACCTTTCAGCTCTTGGCCACTGTGAGTGGATATCAGATGGCGAAACTCAGAAAATCTTCCCGACGAGAGCAGTTCTCGCACGGCTTCCGGTTACAGGATTGCCGACCGCAGTTCTGGTCGGGGGTCGTCAACCCGAGACGATTGAAGAGTTAAGGAAAGCCAGCGCATCTGGCTTGAAGTACTCCGAGGTAATTGAGGACGTTCTGGAGGATCGGCAGTCAATTTCACCTAATCGGATAATGGTGCAAGCAGAGTCCTCAGAAGCGATCGAAGCGATGGCCTCATCTGTTGGCATTCCATATCTAAAGACCCCGCCGGCGTGGGACCTTGCGTCTGCATCGCCCAAGCTCAAATCGGTGGTCGAAACGATTGCATGGAGCCAACGTCCAATTCTGGATTGGAAGCGCACGAACTTTGATCCACTCACGCTTCGCTTCGTTTCCCATTTGTCCTCAAATGATCCCTTAATATTGATCAGGTATATTCATCCTCACTCGCAGCAGCCGCATTACGAGCTGAGGAGAGACACCGAAGCGGCGTTCATCGGGCCCGAATGGGGAAGGTATGCCGTTTTGGACGCAATGGGCCAGAAGGTCTTGCGTTATGACTCGCGGAGACATTTGCTCGGTGTTCCGGTGGGCGCTCGTCTGCCGCGGATCCTTGCGCGCGCGACGTGCTTGTGTAGTGGGCTTCCTCCGTTACAGATTGTGATTGAGAGTCAACGACATGAAGTTTTCACATCAGTCCCTCCCAAGATCGCCGACCTCGTCGGTGCTTGTCTTAGCCAAGAGATACGAGCACAAACCATTCGGTTGTGACACGCTGGGAGTACGAGGAAGGGAATCGTCAGATGAAAGATCCGATAGAAGCGTTCGAAACTATCAGGAACAACTTCATTTCCTACGTCGAAACCGCATTCGCCACAGAGTCGCCTTCCTTTGAAAATGAACGCCGGCAATTGCTTCAGTTGCCTCAGGCATTCGCTCAAAAACCTTGGATCGAACCCCGGCCCCGATATCGGTCATATGGCAAACAAGTTATTGATCTAGACGAACAAGATGTCTCATTGGATGGGCAGATCCTCGAAGATTTCAAATCCTTCATATCGATGGGATTGGTGGATGAAGGTGTCGAGTTGTACACCCACCAGGTGAAAATGCTTGCACGGGTACTTAATGGCCAAAACGCCGTTGTCACCGCAGGCACAGGTTCGGGTAAGACCGAGGCATTCTTGCTGCCACTTCTCGCGTATCTCGTGAAGGAGTCGTCGGCGTGGACAGGTTCGTCGGCACCCGATCCCCATCTCGATGACTGGTGGCGAGCGCCAGATTGGAAAGAAGTCTGCGATCCGGCGCCTCCGCCTGGTCAAAGGCGTCGATCAGCTATGCAGCGTCCATTGAGAGTCCCGCAGCGGGGAAATGAGACTCGAGCGCCAGGCATGCGCGGCTTGATCCTCTATCCTATGAACGCACTCGTCGAAGACCAGCTAAGCCGACTTAGACGCGCCCTTGACTCTGATCCAGTTCGTAACTGGATGAACGAAAACCGTCAGGGAAATCGCATCTACTTCGGCCGCTATAACAGTACGACTCCGGTCGCGGGACATGAGTTCAACAAACCTCAGGTCAGGAGTGGTCTTTCCGTCCCCGACAGATCTCGGAATGAGGAGCTCGCTCAAAGACTTTGTGAGTTCGAAGCTGCGCGTGTTGCTGCGGAGGAATACGCGATTGAAATGCATCAACCCGATGCTTGCGACTTCTTTCCTCGTTTGAACGGATCGGAAATGAGAAGTCGATGGGATATGCAGGATTCCCCTCCCGACATATTGATTACAAACTATTCGATGCTCAGTATCATGCTGATGCGCGAAACTGACTCAGGAATTCTCGAACGGACGAAGGAGTGGCTTCAAGAGGACGGTAGCGTCTTTCATTTGATTATCGACGAATTGCATCTCTATCGCGGAACTTCGGGGACCGAGGTTGCTTATCTCCTGCGTTTGCTGCTTGATCGTCTTGGATTGTCACCCGGACATCCGAAGCTGAGGATACTTGCGGCTAGCGCGTCACTTGAGTCGGATGATCCAAAATCTCTCAGATTCTTGTCGGAATTCTTTGGAGGTTCTTGGGCCTCCGACGACATAATTCCCGGCGATGTTTTAATCCCGAGCGTTCGATTGCCCGTATCACTCGACCCCAGAATTGCCGAAGACATTGCTACGGCTTCTGATGGCGCTCTTCGAGAGATCGCGCTTACAAAGCTTTCCCTGGCTCTCGGTGGACTCGCCAAGGATGATCTCGGTTCGGTCCTCGCTTCCTCGGGCATCGCCAGTGCCATGGAAGCGGCGTGCACCATAGATGGAGAATTGAAAGCAATAGCGTTCGACCAGTTCGCGAAGCGGCTCTTCGGGACCGAGATTTCGCAGCATGAAAGAGAGCTTGCGGCTCGTGGCCTGGTGATCAGTCGGGGCGAGGTAGATGATTCAGATCTTCCTACGTTTCGATTTCATTGGTTCTTTCGAAACCTTGAAGGTCTTTGGGCATGCACGAAGACCGGTTATGGTGTGACCGAAACTGACGCCATACGTACTTCCGGTCGCTTGTACGGTCAACCTAGAATACTCTCTGACGATTTGTCAATCCGGTATCGGGTTCTCGAATTGTTGTATTGCGATCAATGCGGAGTGACCTTCTTTGGTGGTCTTCGTCGAACTTCGTCGCCTGGTGTCGTAGAATTTTTGAACACAGAACATGAGCTTGAGGGGCTGCCGGATAAGCGAAGTGCGGGTCTGATCGAGCGGCGACTCTATTCGGAATACGCTGTCTTTTGGCCCAAAGGTCTCCGCGAACTAAACCCGGATGCCAAGGGTAGTTTCTCCCAGAAGGCAACAACAGGTTTTGTCGAGGCCCGATGGTTGAGGGCTTCCCTTAATCCACTTACCGGCGTAGTGACCCTCGGTGAATCCGATTCGCTCGAAGATTCTGACGGGTATCTGTTCACTTTGAATTCAGATGGGAATCTTGGCGCTGAGAATTCAGCTCCAGCGGGGGCGCTGCCATCCCTTTGTCCCAGTTGTGGCGTTGACTATTCCCGACGGCAACGATCCTCGCCTATCAGAACATTTCGAACTGGTTTTTCGAGAGTCGCCCAGATCTTGGGTAAGGAGCTCTTCTACTTTCTTCCTGAAGGCCAGACGTCGCGAAAACTTGTGGCGTTCTCCGACTCGAGAGAAGATGCTGCTTCACTCGCGAACGGAATCGAGCGAAATCACTATCGAGATCTGCTCCGTGAGCGAATGTTCGAAGGTCTACTGATCGAAACGCTGGGTGTGTCTTCAGTATTGAATCAGATAGAGACTGGGGAATCACCGGAGGATGAGAAGATTGCGGGACGGGTATCGCAACTCACAGTTGAACGACTACGAAATGATGTATCGATTGCCTCGATGCAAGTGCCCGAGGGGTTGCCCGAAATCGCTGCGCGAATATTGGCTGAGAGCGTCGATGAAGCAGTTGCAAGGCTTAATCGAATTCGAATGCGCGGCCATAATCCAACTATTCCGTTGAGTGAACTAACTGAAGCGAGGGATCCGGCGGATGCGTACGATCCTGGCGAACTAATGTCGCGACTCGCAGAACTAGGTGTCAACCCTGCCGGAAACTCAGTGTTGCTTCAGGAGTTCAAGGTTCACGGTGACTATGTCCCTTGGCATTCTCTTTTCGGGGGAGAGAAGTTCGGTACCAGATGGACGGAAGATTTCTCCGCGGATGTAGCGACCGCGGCAAAGAGAATGCGTGAATATGTAGACGGCGAAGTAATGAGCGTCCTATTCAGTCGTGACTATTTCGGATTTGAATCAGCCGGTCTTGGAGTGCCGACGGTAACACTTTCTGACGATCGGCTGAGCGCGCTTGCGGCGTCGGCCCTAATGCCCGGGGACCACTTTCGTTCTTGCGTCAATTCACTCGTTCGAATGTTGGGGGAGTATTTCCGGTACGACCGATTCGGGAATTCCTTCAATCCAACTGATTGGAACTCGTGGGAAGATGCGCGCTCGGCTGTCAGGGAATTCCTTAACAAGATCTGTATGGGCTACAATTCCGCTCTCGTTAAGGATGCGCTGTGGAACGCTATCTGCGTAGAAGGTGGCCACACCTTTGCGAAGCTTAAGCCGCACCGACTTGCAATCAAGGTTGCGAGGTCCACAGATCCTGTATGGCAATGCGAGATTTGTCGAAGAGCGCATCTTGATAGTGCCGGCATCTGCACTCTTTGTCGAAACTCACTTCCAACTAGTCCAAACTTGACATGCGGTGCTCTAAGAGACCGCAACTACTATGCGCGTGACGCTGCAGATCCCCGGCCGCCAATGCGACTGCATTGTGAGGAGTTGTCCGCTCAGACTGACGATCAGGCCGATAGACAGCGACTGTTCCGTAACATCGTCGTCAAGCTCGACGAAACTATTAAGCGGCCCGAAGTTGACATAATTGACCTACTTTCTGTGACCACAACGATGGAGGTGGGTGTAGATATTGGCTCTCTCTCCGCTGTTCTCTTGGCGAATATGCCGCCGCAGCGATTCAATTATCAGCAGAGAGCAGGTCGAGCGGGTCGGCGCGGTCAACCCTTTGCTGTCGTTGCCACACTTTGCCGAGGACGTACTCATGATGAGCACTATTTCAATCACCCCGGACAGATCACTGGTGATCCCCCTCCAATTCCATTTCTCTCGATGGATCGACCCGAGATCGCTCAACGACTTATGGCGAAGGAATCACTTCGTCGGGCATTCGCAGCGTCTGGAGTTCGCTGGTGGGACAGTCCAAGGCCACCGGACAGTCATGGTGAATTCGGAACAGTTGTAGATTGGGGAGCTCGCGAGGCTTCTGTTATCGAGTGGCTGAGGGACAGCGAAGAGATCGAGTCGATCGCTGACGTGCTTGCCGTCGGTTCAGCAGTCGATGCCAATGCGTTGGCGCTGTATTGCCGACAACTTCTTCCCGAGGAAGTGCGGAGCGCCCTGACGGACCCTGATCTGACGTCCGATGGCATCGCTGAACGACTTGCCGAGGGTGCAGTTCTGCCGATGTTTGGGATGCCTAGTCGTGTTCGGGAGTTGTATCACGGACTTAGGTTTGGTGAACGCATGCAGGTCCGTTCGATCGACCGTGACTTGGATTTAGCTATCACCGAATTCGCTCCTGGTTCGCACCGCACTAAGGATAAGCAGGTCTTTGAGCCCATTGGGTTTACTGCTCCTATTCTTGTTCGAGGTCGGCGTTTTGAAGTGGCTAACGCTAATGCTTTGGGTGCAAAGAGATGGATGGCACGATGCAAGTCTTGCCAATGGACAGATACTTCAAATGTCGAACCAGATCACTGGTCCAATGCTGAGCCCGGTGTGCGGCGTTGTCCGAGATGCGACGCCTCCAGCGACGAGAAGAGCTCCGGATTCAGCGTATTTCCCATTGCAGTCCCCGCGGGATTTCGGACATCGTTGAGATACAAAGGTGACGATGCAGCTGAGGACGCTGTCTTCGCTCAGTCGAATGCGGCCTCGGTTGCCCAACGTAATCAAGTGAATCCAGTGGAAGTTCCGGGTACCAATACTAAGACGGCGCTTACTTCGGGTGGTCGCGTATTCAAAGTCAATGACCGCCATGGACTGCTGTACGAGGGTTGTTTGGGAACGACGGTTCAAGATTTTGTGAATGTCTCCCTGGAGCATCAATGGATTGAGAAGAGTTATCAGACTGGCAACGGGTTTGTCTTTTCACCCACTGGCATTCCTGAATTAATCGCACTAGTAGCGCCAAAGACTACCGACGTTTTGCGGATCCAACCGGCGAGGGTGCCAAATGGTCTCCGGATGAATCCAAACCCAGCTTCGAATGACACGTGCGCCAGAGCGAGTTTCTATTCGGCAGCGTTCCTTTTGAGAGCATCGGTTGCGGTCCATTTGGACATTGAGGCTGATGAGATCGATGTTTCCTACGTAGGACAGGTTGAGTCAGATTCGGGGAAAAGCGTGGGAGAGATAATTCTGTCTGACCACTTAGCTAATGGTGCAGGATTTGTGAACTGGATAGCTCAGAATTGGACGGAAGCTCTTGACACAGTATTGCTTCCCCCAAAGGATGGGTTTTCCGCACAATTGCTGGATCCGACGCATCGAGCAAATTGCGCAACGGCGAGCTACGACTGTCTATTCAGCTTCAGGAATATGCCATTTCACGGGCTTCTTGATTGGAGGCTCGCCCTTGGACTGATGAGGAGTCTCAAAGACAGTAACTATCGATCCGGTCTGGATGGGGACTTCGCTCAGCCTGAACTCGCTGGATGGCCGAAATATGCGGAGATGTTGAGGGATTCGTTCTGTCACCAGTTTGATCTCGAGTCGGAGAATTTTGAAGGGCTTCCTGGATTTCATATTGCAGGTCGTAACATAATCGTTGTACATCCTCTTTGGGGTCAGTTTGGTGACGAAGGACCGGATGGGATATTCGCAGATTCCCTGGCAAGTGCGTCCGAATTTGAGGTGCGATTCATCGATACGTTCAACCTTGCTCGTCGCCCAACCTGGTGTTATCAGCGAATTATGGAGTCGACGTAGTGTCGGGTTGGCCATCGATCGAACTTGCACCACTTAGATCCATTTCACCAAGTCGGTACTCAGCGATGCGACTCTGTCAACTTCGAGAAGTATTCATCGCCGCCGGTGGGCCATCGCCACTACCCCAATCGCCGCGCGCGCTTATGGGTTCGATTGTTCACAAGTTAATCGATGACGCGTCAAGAGGCCGCGTTGCCGGAGGCGACGTGCGCAGCCATTTGGTCACTATCATTTCGGAATTCGAGAATTCGATTCAGCCAGAAAATCCGGACCGAAGATGGATTCCCTTGGAACATCAGCCTGAATTCAATTGGGTGATGAAACAGGGACTTCTCAAGGCCACGTCACTACTTTCCGAGGCGACCTCTGGCTTCGCTGCTCGAAAGTACGATCACCAACGCACAGGATCTGAAATCCGCGTCGAAGCTCGTGATGGTTGCGTCATCGGGAAGATCGACAGAGCTACCCAAACATCTGATGGCATCGTCATCGAAGATTTCAAGTCCGGACCACTCACCGAGCGTCCTGGCCCACAAGCTCCTCCAAAGATTGCTTTCGCGGATCAGTTGCGCTTATATGCGGCGATGTATGCGGAGGATCCGAAGAGAGGAGACGGGGAGTGGCCCGTAGCCCTTACGCTGAAATCGTTAAACGGGCGCAGTCTTGATGTACCATTTCAACATTCCGAATGCGTCGACTTATTAGACTCCGCAGTGGACATGCTCAATTCTGTGAACTCGATCCTTGAATCTCACTTGTCAGACGAAGCATTAGATCTTCTCGGTCGCCCCAGCCCGGATACGTGTCATTTTTGTTCTTATCGACCCGCCTGTCCCGCGTATCGACAAAGCAGGGCTTCCGAGCCTTTGGAAAGCCCGTGGCCCCGTGACTATTGGGGAACCGTTGTCGACAAGACTCACCTTGGTAATCGAACAATAAGCCTTTCTCTACAGACGTACGTTGGGATAGTTAGGGCTAGAGGGTTTAATCCAACTATTCACACAAACCTCGAATCAGTTGAGATGGGTGAAAAGGTGGCGATCTTTTCGACCAAATCCGAGCGAGGTGCTAACACTGTGGGAGACGGACCTTATGCAACGATCATGAACATCAGCGATTGATTAGGCACGAGGACGGCGTTCGCAAAAGGGTGCAGAGTCGACCGCTCGGGCTTGCTGAATGACCATTGACTCTCGCGAACCGAATTCCTAAATTTGCCCTGAAAGGACAGTTTGTATTGTGGCACTGGAAGATGGATTTGGGCCTCTCTTAGACTTCCGCAGTGGTTTGAGACGCCTACGTGCTCAGGCTACAGGTCAAGTCCGAAATCCTTGTTGGGTGGCTCCATGAGGCCTTCGCCGGAAGACACGTATGCAGCCTTTGCCGGTGCAGTCTCAACAACAGTGAGAGCGTAGGCCCTCTGGGCGGCACTACGGACACGAATGCGCTGAGTCTCTTGTTCGCGGCTAACAGTTACATCGTCGAGGACGGTGTCAGGGTTGTCAATACCCCAGCGGTCCAAGTAGGCCGCACCGGTGGCAACTTCAAGTACCCACTGTTGGTGGAGCTCACCTGTCTCGAGAGACTCGCCGAAGTCCTGCACCCAGGCGTCACCCCGTTCAATAGCGATCGTTGCGAGTTCGCGGGCTCGCCCCTAACTCTCAGGTCCGCGTGAGACACTTGCCTGACAAATTCCATTTCTCTGGGCGAGACAAGTGACACGAAAGACCAATGACAACAACCAACGCCACCGAGGTGGCTTCGCATGACCAAAATGATGACGTGGATAACAACACCGACCCCGCGGCTCGACCGACGAGACGCGTTCTCAGCGTCGCAGAGAAGCTGGACATCCTCGCTCGCTACGAGGCCTGCGAACCGGGCCAGAAGGGAGCCTTCGCCCGTCGTGAGGGTGTGTATTCGAGTCAGCTGACCGAGTGGCGACGCGCCCGCGACGCCGGCACGCTCGGAGCCCGAAAGTCGGGACGCAGCGCCACAGAGAACCGCGAGATCGAGAAGCTCACGAAGAAGAACCAACGGCTCGAAGACGAGCTCGAGCGGACACGATTGGCGCTCGACATAGTGGGAAAAGCACACGCTCTCTTGGAAAGTCTCTCCAAGAGAGCGGACAACGAGTAGTCGTCGACGAGATCCTGGACTCGGTGCACGACGCGCTCGTTAGTCTCGTGGGCATCAAGAAGTCGTGTGCGTTACTGGGTCGGGTTCGCTCGACCTTCTACCGACGAAGAAGCCCGAAGATCGCGAAGGAACCAGCCCCTCGGCCCAGTCCGCCCAACGCACTCAGCGCACCCGAACGTGTCGCAGTGCTGGCGCTACTGAGCGAACCCGCGCACTGCGACCTGGCGGTCGACCAGGTCTACGCGCGCGCTCTCGACGAGGGCATCTACCTCTGCTCGCCCGCGACCATGCATCGGTTGCTGGCGAGCAGCGGTTCTTCGAGTGATCGACGGGCCCAGCGCACGCACCCGGCGAAGAAGCGACCCGAGCTGCTGGCGACGCGTCCCAATGAGATCTGGAGCTGGGACATCACGAAACTCCGCGGTCCCACTCGGGGCCTCTTCTACGACCTCTACGTGATCCTGGACATCTTCAGTCGCTACGTCCTCAACTGGTTGGTGGCCGCGCACGAAGACGCCGAGCTCGCCAAGGAATTCATCGAGGACGCGATTCTCACTCAAGGGGTCACCCGCGACACGCTCACCATTCACGCCGATAGAGGAGGTGCCATGCGCTCCAAACCGGTCAGCCAACTGATGGTGGACCTCGGCGTGACGAGAAGCCATTCACGTCCTCACGTGAGTAATGACAACCCGTTTTCCGAGGCTGCGTTCAAGACCTTGAAGTACTGTCCGACGTTTCCCCAACGCTTCGGGTGTCTCGAAGACGCTCGGATCTTCTCCGAGGAATTCTTCACGTATTACAACCACGAACACCGTCACTCGGGCATTGGGTTACACACTCCCGCGTCGGTCCATTACGGCACGCACCTCGAGATTCGAGAGCAGCGTCAAGCCACATTGAGCACCGCCTACGAGGCCAACCCGATCCGCTTTCGTCGACTCGCGCCCAGCGCTCCATCGATCCCTGAACTGGTGTGGATCAACCCACCGGAATTGGAGGTGGCCGCTAACAACTAAATTCGACTGCGTGTCTCATTCGACCTGAGAGGTTCCGCGCTGCTCAATAGCGTCGGCACGATCGTTAAGTGCGAGAGCGACATCGGGGTTGGTTATCCCGGTTGGGCGGGTGAAGAGGCCGGCTACAAGCTCGCTGGCCGGTGGGCTGGTGTAGCCCACGCCGGTCAAGTATCGATCGATTCGGTAGTGCAGGACACTGGCAACGTCGTCGGCGTCACCGAACGAACGACCCGTGACCAGCATCGGCAGTTCGGTGTCAACTTCGAAGCCCCGACTCTCCGCGTCGCGCAGCTGCGCGAGCAGCGCTGCGTACGCGGGGGAGGCCTTGGCCTGGGTGAACTCGGTGTCGCTGAGTCCCGACCGGCTAAGCACCTCATTCCAGCGCGGACCGTCGGCCAGGGCGACGATGGTGTCGTACTCCGCGACGAGTGCGGCGATGGACTGGGTCTGTGACAGACGGATCATGTCGGTAGCGGACACGTCGGATCCCTCGTGACGCAGCACGCCGGCGAGCACTTCCAGCGCGCTCGGGACTTCGCTCAGCCCTTCGTGGCCGGTTGACGGATCGGGGTCGTAGTGGGTGTCCACGTAGAGATGATTGGAGTTCGCGCCTCGCGTCAGGGCAACGTACAGCACCTCGCGGGTAGTGGTGGGACTTGCGAACGCGTGCGCGGTATCGACGGTGCGTCCCTGGGCACGATGCGCCGTCGAGGCGTAGGCCAACTCGACGTTCTCGGCGACGTAACTGGCCGGTAGGACGACAGAGCCCTGTCCAAGCACCCGAGTGACGGTCATCGAGCCGTCGGCATGCGTCGCCGACACGGTCCACACGTCGCCGTTCTTGACCCAACTGGTGCCCGTCGTGAGACGGCGGTTGTTCTCGCGCGTTACGACGAGGTCGTTGGCGCCGGCCGTCATGGCCCCCGCGACGTCGACCCCTTCTTCGATGACGACGCCACTGGCGACACGGTCCGCGCGGGCACGAGCGTTGAGCTCGTTCACGGTCGCGGTGTCGCCGGCGAGCATCAGAGAGTGCAGTCCGAGGTCGCTGTCGGTCTTCCACGCCGCGTAGAGCGCGTCGAGCATCTCGTCACGGGTGCCGTCTTTGATCCGCCCGTGCGTGGCGTAGGTGGCGAGAGCGGTGTTGGTGCCGCGGCGGATTCCGAGACCGGCCTCCTTCTCCCACGCTGCCTTGAAGCGACGAACGTCGGCCAGCGTGGGGGCGTCCTCACCGCGGTCGCGCACGAGGGTGCGGAACATTCCTCCGGCGTCCACGCTGGAGAGTTGGGCTCCGTCGCCGACGAGGACCACCTTGGCCCGCGCGTCAAGGGCGGCTGACATGAGTTCATCGAGTGCGAAGGTCGAGGCCAGACTGGCCTCGTCCACCACCACCAGTTGATCGGTGCGAAGGGTCCAGCGCGCCAGTGCCTCCTCGCGCCGGCGAATACCTTCGTGCAACCGGGCATTCGGTACTCGTCCGGCGAGCGCGATCAGGCGTGCCTTCTCGCGGAACTCTGCGAGTTCGCGAACTCGCTGGCCGTGCTGGCGGTGCTCGTAGAGCCACTTGGCGAGATTGTCGGTGTCGATGCCCATGTCGTCGGCCAGGACTTCCGCGGCGGCAGCGGAAGGCGCAAGGCCGGTCACCGAGCCGGCACCGTGCTCGACCTCCCACGCCGCTCTTAGTCCCGCCATGGTCGTGGACTTGCCCGTGCCCGCCGGACCGACAAGCAGGTCGAGGACCCGTCCTGAAGTCGTGATCTGCTTGACGGCACGGGCCTGGTCGGTCGAGAGCGTGAAGGTTCTGTTGGGCAGTCGTCGTTCGGCAACGGCCACCACCGTGGCACTGGATACCACGGCCGCGTCGAGGCGCTGACCCGCGTCGAGCAGACGGGCTTCGGCGTCGAGCAGTGTCGTCGAGGTGTAAAGGAAGTGGCCGGTTCCCTGGAACCTGGAGGTGCCATTGCTGCGAAGCAGGAAGCGTGGCGTGTGGTGCAGGTTGGGAGTGGTGATGAGAAGCGCCTGGTTAACGGCAAGGTCGGTCGCCCGAGTTGCCGTGAGAATCCGCTCGGCGGGAGCGCTGAATCGCACACCCTGCATCTGGCGGAGGACCTCCGCCTGCACGTTGGCCCGAGAGAACGTGGGGCGTTTGGTGCTCACGATGTCGAGGGCCGCGTTGGCGATGTCGAGCAGGATCTCGTCCTCGAACTCAGCACTCGTGAAGGCGGGGACGTCCCGGCCACCGAGCTCGTGCACCCACGCCATGGGCTCATCGTCGAGGTACGGCGTGGCCCGAGCGGTCCACTCCTCGGTGAGGTCCCCGAGTCCCACCCCTTTCTTCGCTCGTCGGGTGGAGAGAGTGGCCGTCTGGCGCAGTTTGAGCACTTCGACGTCGGTAGGGGCGCGCCCGTGATCGTCCTCGAACTGGGCAATGAGACGATCCTTTGCGCTGACGATGGCGGTGGTGCGCTGCGAGAACTCGTCCATCAGGCGCTTCGAGACACCGGCCACCTCCCACTTCGGGGCGGTGCTCGAACGCCGGGTATGGGCGGTCCAGTCCCAGCCGAGTTCGGCGGTGAGCAGATCAGAAAGGATGCCTTGGTGCATCTCGGAGAGCATGACCGTCGAGGCGAAGAGTCCCCGGCTGTCGAGAGTACGCCAGACGCCATCGCTCGTGGCCTGGACCCGGTTAAGTACGACCACGTGGTCGTGGAGCTGGGGATCGCCGTCGCGGGAGTCGAAGTGGGTGAAGCTCGCCGCTACCACCCCGACGATGTCCTCCTCGAGGCAGCCCTGCTTGCCCGTTCGAGTGCGAAACACCTCGCGCTCGGCGTAGGCGAGGACCTCGGCGATGGCCTCCTGGTGGCACCGGTAGATCACTTCGCGGGTGTCCTTGTCAGCCAGGGCCCAGGCCACGGACACGCTCTTGGAGGGGCTGAATGTAAGGTCGAAACCGCCGACGCCCTTGGCGCTCGGGGCTTTTCCGAGCACCTCGCCGGTGATCGGGTCGGCGCAGTCCTGGAGCATCCGCTGGAGGTTCTCCGCGGTCACGGACTGTCCGACGGCAACCCCACGACCGTTGTCGAGACCGACCAGGCCGGCGCCGAGGAAGACTCCCGGAGGGGTACCGGTTTCTGAGTAGTAGCGAACCAGGTCCGACTTGTCGGTGCCTTCGGGACCGTCGCCCACGGCGATGGACTTGAGCAGGTACTTGTAGCCCGCTCCGATGCTGAGACGTCGAATCGTCATCATGTCAGAGGCACCTGCTCTTCTTCAGCGTCTCGTGCCTCGGCCTCGATCTCGAGGTACTGCTCCAGCCACTCCGGGCCGAGTTGCGCAGCTGCACTAAGCAGCCACCGGTCGTACTCGGCCTCCTCGAACCAGTCGTCTTCTACTTCGAGCTTCCCGTCGCCGGGTGACGCCAGGTGCGCCTCGCCGGTGATCCCTAGCTTCTTGCGTAGCCGAAAGGCCCGGTGTTTGGCGGCGTCATTCTCGTGGATACGAGGTCTGCCGCCCTTGGGTTTTGGCGGTTCAGGCTGCGCGCCAACGGTGGCCCTTCGGCGTTCCCTCTTCGCTCGCGATGCTCGTCCCATGTGGGGCAGCATAGCGCGACGAAACCTTTAGTGCCAGACGTGTGAGAACAACCCCCCGGCCCACCCCCTCGCGACTCACCCCCGGCCCACCCCCTCGCGACTCACCCCCGGCCCACCCCCTCGC
>Ga0224555_1001053_pt1 | contig 40715 bp, 29 predicted proteins | sample 714S23034metaG_FD_180687 | JGI IMG/M metagenome (GOLD analysis project Ga0224555, IMG submission 180687) | Peat soil microbial communities from Stordalen Mire, Sweden - 717 S2 30-34 | ecosystem: Environmental > Terrestrial > Soil > Wetlands > Peat | place: Sweden: Norrbotten County, Stordalen... | reverse complement strand
TCTTACAGGTAATTAGCGTTTCGATCTTCGAGGCTGTACCGCTTCCCGAGCTTTTCACCACACAATCTCCAGAATGCCAATCTCCCCACCAGTTGCTCCTGCTTCCTTAACTGGACAGCACTGTGCTGCGCACACAGTCGCGGTCCGTAAGGCTGTGGAGCGCGGCTGTGTCCGCCGAGGACCAGCCGCAGCACGGTAGGAAAGGGCGAAGGCCAGGGGATAGTCCCACGGCGTAGGGACATTGCTTGGGCGCAGCGACTGGTGCTGCGCACACAGTCGCGGTCCGTAAGGCTGTGGAGCACACCGGGTGAACCCCCCCCGGACGTTGACATCCGCTTCCGGGAGGTTAGCATGAAATCCGACTTCGGACGGCGCGTTCGTCTATCGGTTAGGACACGGCCCTCTCAAGGCTGAAAGACGGGTTCGATTCCCGTACGCGCTACCAATCAATCCCGTACGACCGGTCCGTCCTCCGCTGATTCGAAAGATCCCTTAACTGGACAGCACTGCGCTGCCGCGCGTCCAAGTCCCGCCGTGGCGGGATCGGCCCTGCCAGGTTTGGAAAGCCGCTCGCTTCAATCCAATCGCGGGCGGGGCTTCGTCCGCGCGCCCGGGAGCCTTGCCCGGGCGGACCACCCCGCCGCCGCGGCATATCACGGCTTGCGCAATGCGCGCCGATTCCTATGCTGTCAACCATGACAGTCAAATCATTTGACGCCACGGACCATGCCCGCATCGCGGAGTTGGGCCAGGGTGTGCTTCGCGGCGAGCCGATCAGCCGGGAAGAGGGCCGGTGGCTTTTCGACCTGGGCGACACGGCCGATGTTTTCGACCTGCTCTCCTGGGCCAACCGGATCCGCGAACACTTCAAGGGAAACAAAATCCACCTGTGTTCGATCGTCAATGTGAAGGCGGGCGGCTGCTCCGAGAATTGCCGCTTCTGCGCGCAGTCCGTTCTCTACCAAACCGACTCTCCCCGGTACGGCCTGATCGAACCCGACGCGGTTCTTGCCGCGGCCGACGAGGCGAAGGCGAACGGCGTCACCGGCCTGGGCCTGGTGGCCGCCTGGCGCGGATTGGAAGAGGGCCCGGTGCTCGACGAGATCTGCCAGCGCTTCGAAGAACTGAAACGGAGCGGCAAGGCGCGTCCGGATGCGTCGCTGGGGATTATCAAGGATCAGAAAGTGGCCGACCGGTTGAGACAGGCCGGCGTCGAGTGCTACAACCACAACCTGGAAAGCTCCCGGCGCTTTTACCCGCAGGTCTGCTCCAGCCACACCTACGAGGACCGGGTGCAAACCATCGGACACTTGAAACACGCCGGAATCAAAATCTGTTCCGGCGGCATCATCGGCATGGGGGAGACGCGCGAGGACCGGTGCGATCTGGCGTTCTCGCTCAGGGAGCTCGGGGCGAATGTCGTGCCGATCAATATCCTGAATCCGGTTCCCGGCACCCCTTTCGCGAACGTGGAGCCGCTGGCGCCGCTGGAAATCCTCCAGACCATCGCGTGCTTCCGGTTCATCCTGCCGAGGCAGGAAATCATGATCGCCGGGGGCCGCACGGTGAACCTGCGCGATATGCAAAGCATGATTTTCCTGGCGGGCGCAAGCGCGCTCATGGTCGGCAACTACCTCACCACCCTCAACCAGCCCGTCGAAAAAGACCTGCAAATGCTCAAAGATCTCGGCCTCGATCCGAACTGGGACAAGCACGGGTTTTCGGACCAGGAACCGTGCGGGTGCAACCCGGGACATGAAATGGCGTGCGCGAGTTCGTAAGGGCCGGATGAATTTACGATATACGATTTACAATTGACGCGGTTTCGACGATCCACTCGTCAATCGTATATCGTATATCGTAAATCCAAATGCAGCGGCTCGGCAAAAACATCGGCGGCTATTTCGGGGAGACCATCGACATCCAGGCCGTGCTGCGCGATATCGAGAGCGCGGCCCGGCAGTTCGGCTGGAAGCCGGAAACGTTCCTCAACGCCGCCGGTCTTGAACTTTTCGCCCTGACCCGCCCGGACTCGCGCAGTTCGCAGGGTGCGTTGCGCGTTTACATCAGCACCGGCATTCACGGGAACGAGCCGGCGGGGCCTCTGGCCGCTCGCCGGCTTCTTCAGGAGAACCGATGGCCGGTTCCTCTCGATCTGACGCTTTGCCCCTGCCTGAATCCCTCGGGCTTCGTCCTGAACCGGCGGGAAAACCGGCGGGGAATAGATCTCAACCGCCAGTACCGCCTGCCGCAGGCGGAGGAAGTCGTCGCTCATGTTGCCTGGCTCGAACGGCAAGCCCCGTTCGACCTGTGCCTTTGCCTTCACGAAGACTGGGAGTCCCTCGGCTTTTATGTGTACGAACTCAAGACCGCCGGCCTTCCTCCCGTCGCCGACGCCATCGTCCGGAGTGTTGCGGAAGTCTGTCCGATTGATCGTTCGGAAATGATCGAAGGTCGCCCTGCCCACAATGGGATCCTCCGGCCGGACGTCGATCCGCGGACGCGGCCGGACTGGCCGGAAGCCTTCTTTTTACTGACGCACAAGACACGGATCTCCTGCACGCTGGAGGCACCGTCGGATTTTGCGCTGTCGGTTCGGGTGGCTGCGCTTGTGGCGGGCGTCAACGCGGCTTTGGAGCTGGTGGCGGCCAACTCGCGGGAGTTCAGCAACGCACGCCAGACGCAGTGAGCCGTGGCGGTCTGGTAAAGACTGAAAAAACATCCAACATCCAACATCGAACAACCAACATCCAAAGCCGGAGCCAAGCTGTCAGTCTCATTGGATGTTCAATCCTTCCTCCAAACGGCAACAAGTTCCATGAGGGTTCTAGGTCGCGACGTTTCTCCTCTGGTCCATCCAGACCCGCCCGAGCTCGTTCAGGGTCTTGCTCTTCAACACCCGCTCGGCCATTGGGAACACGATCCGCTCTTCCTTGTCGAAATGCTGGCGGCAGTCCGCAATCACCGCCAACAGGAGTACGCGCGCCTTTTCCGTCTGCCGCGCCTTCCCCACCTGGCCCAACTTGCGGTCGATTTCGTCGTGCTCCTCATGGAACGTCTCGCGCTGCCCGATCTGCTCGAAGCAATGCTCCAGAGGCCCGATAAACATTTTGTCCTCCGTGCGCGAGTGCGCCCGCAACACGGATTCCAGCAGCGCGGCGGTTGTCTTGATTTCCGCCAGCGTTTTCAGTCCGGGCCCCGCGTGTTCGACATGATCGAACAAGTTGTGAAAGACCAGATGTTCCGCGAGCAACGCCTCGGTGATTTTCATAAAAACAGACTTTCAGGCTGAGGATGGAATACGCCAAAACCAATCCTTCGGCCAACCATTTATTGGCTTCCGCTATACATGTTGTGCGGGGGAGCAGGGCGTTTGAGGGCACGGACACCTTTCTTTCCGTTGCGCCGGGCGAACTCAAGAGTGTCATCCGCGAGGGCAACACACTCGACAACGCGCGGACGCCGGCGGTGGAGGCGGCGGGTTCCGAGCCGTCCCAAGAGCCGGCAACCGAGGATTGACGTTCAGGCCGGGTAGGCTTCCATCCCAACGCACGTGCAGACCGGGTTGCGGTCGCCGAAGACGTTGTCGATGCGCCCCACGTGCGGCCAGAATTTGTAGTCCTGCAGGCTCTTCGCCGGAAATGCCGCCTGTTCGCGGGAGTAGGGATGATTCCAATTGTCGCTGGCGATCTGATCCGCCGTGTGCGGGGCGTTTTTGAGCAGGTTGTTTTTCGCGTCCGCCGCGCCGGTTTCCACGGCGGCCATTTCCGCGTGGATCGAAATCATCGCATCGCAGAAACGGTCCAGTTCGTATTTCGATTCGCTTTCGGTCGGTTCGACCATGAGCGTGCCGGCGACGGGCCAGGAGAGCGTCGGCGCGTGGAAGCCATAATCCATCAGCCGTTTCGCCACGTCCTCGGCGGTGACGCTCCTGAACGCGCGCAGGTCGAGGATGCATTCGTGCGCGACGAGGCCGTTGCTGCGGTATAGCGTGGGGAAATACTGCTCCAGCCGCTTGGAAATGTAATTCGCGTTCAGGATGGCAAACCGGGTCGCTTCGGTCAGACCGTCCGGGCCCATCATCGCGATATACATCCACGAAATCGGCAGAATGCCCGCGCTGCCCCACGGGGCGGCGGCAATCGGGCCGATTTGAGATTTCAAATTTGAAATGTGAGAGGGGTTGCGTTGCGCAACCCCGGGATGGCTGGGGAGAAACCCGACGAGATGTTCCGCCACGCCGATCGGCCCGACACCCGGTCCGCCGCCGCCGTGCGGAATGCAAAACGTCTTGTGCAAATTCAGATGGCAAGCGTCCGCACCGATGAAGCCGGGGCTGGTCAGGCCGACTTGCGCGTTCATGTTCGCGCCGTCCATGTAAACCTGTCCGCCGTTCGCGTGGATGATGTCGCAAATCGCCTTGATGCTGTCCTCGAACACGCCGTGCGTGGACGGATACGTGATCATCAGGCACGAGAGGTCGGCCTTGTGTGCCTCGACTTTCGCGCGCAGGTCGGCCGTGTCAATGTTGCCATTCGTGTCGCACGCGACGGCGACGACATTCATTCCAGCCATGACCGCGCTGGCGGGGTTCGTGCCGTGCGCGGAGGTCGGGATGAGGCAGACGTTGCGATGCGTGTCGCCGCGAGATTCGTGATACGCGCGAATGACGAGCAATCCGGCGTATTCGCCCTGCGACCCGGCATTGGGTTGCAAAGAAATTCCTGCGAAGCCGGTGATTTCCGCAAGCCAGGTTTCAAGCTGCTCGAAAAGCATCTGATAACCACGCGTCTGGTTGATCGGCGCGAACGGATGCATCCTGGCGAACTCCGGCCACGAGACCGGGAACATTTCCGCCGCCGCGTTGAGCTTCATCGTGCAGGAACCGAGCGGAATCATCGAGGCGGTGAGCGACAGATCGCGCGATTCAAGCCGCTTGATGTAGCGAAGCATCTCGGTTTCGGAGTGATAGCGATTGAAGACCGGATGCTGAAGGAATTTGCTTGTCCGCAACAACGGCGCCGGAAGCCCCTGTGTTTCAGCCGCCAAATTCTCGACTCGGAAAGAGGTGTGGCGGTCTGGAGCAAAGGCTTGGAGCAGCCTTTCCAGGTCTGAACCCGTCGCCGGTTCGTCGAGCGAAATGCCCAAAGTTCTTTCGTCGATGACGCGCAGGTTGAATCCGAGCGTTTCAGCGTTTTGACTGATTACCTTGCTTCTAAAATCACCCAGGTTGATCCGCAACGTGTCGAAATAAGAGTCATTTTCAATTTTGCAGCCGAGTTTCTCCAAGCCAACCGCGAGGATTCCCGTTAACGCATGAACCCGCTCCGCAATCTTCTTCAATCCCTCCGGCCCGTGATAGCAGGCGTACAGCGAGGCCATGTTGGCGAGCAGGGCCTGCGCCGTGCAGATGTTGCTGGTGGCTTTCTCGCGGCGGATGTGCTGCTCGCGCGTGCCGAGCGCGAGTCGCAACGCGGGTTTGCCGCGCGAATCCTTCGACACGCCGACGAGCCGTCCGGGCAGGTGACGTTTGAAATGATCCCGCGTCGCCATGAACGCCGCGTGCGGGCCGCCATAACCGAGCGGCACGCCGAATCGTTGTGCGCTCCCGACGGCGATGTCCGCTCCGAATTCGCCGGGCGGCTTGATGAGTGTAAGCGCGAGCAAATCCGTCGCGACGGTGACCAGGGCCCCTGCTGTGTGAGCGTGACCGGTGAACGGCGCAAAATCGTGAATCGCTCCGTAGGTGTCGGGATATTGCAGCAGCGCGCCGAAAACGTTGTCGCCAGGCTGAAACGATGCATGGCTCCCGACGATGATTTGAATTCCGAGCGCTTTGGCGCGCGTCCGAACGACTTCGATGTTTTGCGGATGACAGGTTTCCGAGACAAAAAAGGCATTCCGCGTTTCGTTCCCCTTGAGCCGGTGGCTCATCACCATGGCTTCCGCGCAAGCCGTGGCTTCGTCGAGCATCGAGGCGTTGGCGATGTCAAGCGCAGTCAAGTCCGTGACCATCGTCTGAAAATTCAACAACGCCTCGAGCCGGCCCTGGGAAATCTCGGCCTGATACGGCGTGTATTGCGTGTACCAGCCGGGATTCTCGAGCACGTTGCGCTGAATCACCGGCGGCGTGATGCAGTCGTAGTATCCCATCCCGATATACGAGCGGCACACCTGGTTCTGCGAGGCAATGGCCCTGAGCGCGGCGAGCGCTTCGCTTTCGCTCCGGGCGGCGGGAAGCTTGAGCGGCCGATCCAGCCGGATTGCCGACGGAACCGCTTTGTCGATCAACTCGTCGAGCCTCGGAAAACCGACCAGATCGAGCATCGCCCGGGTCTCCTCCGGGCTCGGACCGATGTGGCGGCGGGCAAATTGATCCGGATGCGACGGCAAAGCTTTTCCCGAGAAGGAATCGCCTGCGACAACCGGCGTCGGCCCTTCCGATGATTTCTTAGGGTGTGCTTCCGAGACAGACATGCCGGGAAATTAAGTTCGTGCGGCAGCAAAGCAAGTGCGATTTCGCCGGAGACACTATTTCACCGCTCGAACTTCACCGGGACGGAGAGATCGAAACCGGCCCGCTCCAACTGGCGCGCATCCCGGATTACTGTTCCGTTCGCCTTGACGTTCTTGAACAGGATCGGCGCGACGTTCTGCCCCATCATCAGGCTCGGTTTGGTGGGCTTGTAGAAAGTGCAGTTCTCGAAGGCGAAGTTCGTCAAAGGCTGCCCGCCGCCGTCGATATAGACGTGGCCGCCGTCGTTCTCGAAGGTGCAGTTGACAAACCGGAAGTCGTCCAGAACGGCGTTTCGGCTGAACCGGGCCCCCGAGGAATATCCCCGTCCCGTAAAATACGCCGGCGTCAATTGAATCCAGATGGCGAACTTGTTATGGTTGGCGATGAAGTTCACGTCCTCGAAGCGCAGGTGTTTGACCGGCGGCGCGCCGCCATACCCGACGGCCAGGGAGCAGGTGTAGGAGTAATTCACAAACCCTTTCACGACGAAATCCTCGATTCCCCTGGCCGCGCCCGGCCGGCTGTCCCTGCCGCCGTAAAGGGCAAAGGTATCGTCCATCGACATGGCGAACCCGTCCTGAATCAGGATGTGTCTGCTGGTGCCGAAGTCATAGGCGTCGTCGTGGTACTGCTGCTTGCGGTTGACGATTTTGATGTTGCGGGTGGTGAAATTCTCGCTTCCGAAAACGTTCACGGTCCAATAGGCCGACCGGAGGAGCAGCAGATCCTGGAAGGTAATGTTGCGGCTGTTGTTGACCACATAGCCCCGGACTCCGCTGCCGTGGGGATCCAGCACCTTTCCGTCCGCATCCCTTGCGTGACCGTCCGACGTGTCGGGTTGGAAGTCGTGCCACAGCCTCGGGTAACCGTCCATGTCGATGGTGCCGCGACCCCGGAGGCCGGCATTCTCGACATTGTCGAAGACGATGAAGGCTCGAAGCTGCCTGCCTCCGGGGGGCGTGGGTGCCGAGGAATAGTCCACGTTCCTGGTCGAGCCCCGGATCAAGGCGCCCGCATCGACGTAAAGCACGACGTTGCTCTTCACGAACACCGTGCCCGTCAGGTAAACGCCGGGGGGAAAAAAGAGCACGCCGCCCCCGGGCCGGGCCGAGACGTCACTGATGGCCTGGTTGATGTTCGTGGTTTCGAGGGTCTTACCCGTGCTGTCAACCTTGTAGTCCTGGATATTCACCACGTTCGGATCGCCGAGCCGTGGAGGATTCGTTTCAGGCGGTTCGGCAAAGAGCATCAACCCGGTGTTGTTGAACAGGGGTTCATCGTTGAAAAACAAAACCAGGTACCGCGGCCGGTCGAGGTCGAAACTGACCGTATTGCCGCTGATCTGCGGCTCGATGCCGTAGGCGAGCGGCCTGACGTGGCAAGTGAGCACCTTCCGCTCGCTCACGAGCAGGGTGACTGTGACGTGGACCTTTCCGGTCATGGAGAAACTGGCATAGTCCATCCAATTAAACTGGTCGTAAGTGAGGAAATGATGCGTGAACACAGGCTGGCCGTTCACCGTCACGCGGTAAGCCTCGCTCGGCGCGGCGCCCGGATAGGGCGGATACGGCGTGACCTCGGCGAAGGCCGCCGCCGGCGAGAGCGCCAAGAGCCACGCAATCGAACGGGCCAGGAATTTGTGGGTGAGGGAGGATGATCGGCTGACCGGAATGGTGCGCACGCTTACTCGGATACCCGTTTTCCCCTTCTGCCGCAAGACAGTAGACAGTATTCGGCGGCCGGAATGGCGCCTGGTTTTGTCCGCGAAACAGGCCGCACCACCGCTTACGATGGCCTTTCACTGCCGATTGGGTGTCTTGATCGAAAGCGGGGCTGCAAACTCATTGGATATGGACTGTTGGTGATCGACGATCGGCAAGGATTGCCATAATTCCAAAACCAAGCGCGGCAAACTGAGTCAGGCGGACGGGTGTTCTGAGGGGTGCAAAAGTTTGATGCGGTCCTTCAGCCGGTCGAAGTCCGAGTCCATGACAAGCAGCTTGTCGTCCCGAGCCAAAACAGTGGCGGCGATCGCCGCGTCGAAAAACTTCATCTGCTGCCCCTTGGTACGGAGTTCGGAGATCAGCGCGGACAACTGAGCGGCGTCACTTTCCGTAAACGTGGACACCAGTGACCGGAACCGGTTCTGGTAAAGCTGTGAAGCTCGCCGGCGCAAATCTGCGCGGACCGGAGAATGTGTCCCCACCAGGAATTCCGAGGCCGCTAAAGCCGGAATGTAATAGGGGCCTTCCTCGCCTTCGGGCAAGAGATCGTCGAAGTCGCGTTGCTTTTCCGCTGATATCAGGACGCTGGTGTCAATTGCCACCGGCATAGCCAATCACCTCGGAAGCTTCCTGCATGGCTTGGCCTAATTGGCGGCTGTCCGCCTCTGAGAATCCCCTTCCGCGCAATAGGCGGACAAGCTCCGATCTCGTGGCGCCTATGGTTCAAGCTTTCCCTTTGGTTTCGGAGCAAAGACACTCCGGCAACGCGGTCAACTCGCTCTCCGTGCCGTCGGGTTTCCAAACCACGCGCCCGTCTTTCAGGATGCGGACAATGAGGCCATGCATCGAACCGCGCAGGGTTTTCACCCGGTCGCCGGGCTTCCAGGCTACGATGTCGGACAAGGACTCAACGATTTCGACCATCGCCTCGCGGTCGAGCACTCCGGCGATATAGTGCGCGACGGCGGAGCCGACCTCGCGCGTGCGGCCTGGCGCCAGATCGCTGAACAAGACGAAGGAGAATTCGCGTCCGATGGTGGCAAAGGTGTTGCCGTTGAAGAAGAGAAAAGGCGCCCGGCGATGATAAACGCGAAGACGGTCGAACGTTTCTGTAAGGGTCAGCGTTTGGATTCGGAGCGTTTGCCAGTCCGCCGCGCACGCCGTTCCAGTTTCCGAGTTAAGGCCATGCTGTGCTCTACCTCTTTGACACGCTCCTTGGTTGATGCTGACGACAGCGTGCCAGTCCCAGTTTTTGAGAAATTGGGCTCGGGTTTAAAGCGGTGAACCGACTCCTCCGCCGCCTGGCGGATGTCTTTTGCCGTCAGGTGCTCCAGCAGGTCCAATCGCAGTTTCATCGTTCATACTGTAACCCTCCAGGCTCGGGCATTCAAGCAATGCCGTCGGGAGTTGGTGGTACAGCTTGCGTCTCGGGTGGGGCGAGCGTCCTCGCGAGACGGCTCGTCCGGAGCCTCGCCCCACCAAACTGTGCCCCACCCGCCAAGAGTTCCCGCACTCGCGGTCGAAGCTCGCGCTGACTTGGAATACAGGGAGGATGTATCGTCTTATGTCCCTTCACAACGGCCCTTGACGGGACGATCCTATGTGGACCGAATGTGTCGGCAACCCAGGATTTTGCCGTTCAGTCAGGGGGAACAGAGGATGCGAAATCGTGCAGATGAGGGTTTCGGCGAAACACAACAGGTTTGGCTGGTTTGATTATTTCCCCACAACTAATGGTGTTTTTGGCCGGAAAAAACCTGTAACAAAATGTTGTGCTCCAGGCCGTTTTTTTCTAAAATTTTGAAGTACTCTGAGAGGATGCCCGAGCGCCTCCAGCGGTGAGATTTTTATGGCTGAAAATGACGTTGTAGAAGCGGAACAGAAGATGAAAACCGGTGCCGAAGCACCGGAGAAATATGATGCGTCGAAGATCGACAAGCTCGAAGGTCTGGAGGCTGTCCGCAAGCGACCCGGAATGTATATCGGGGACCCGGACGAACGCGGACTGCACCATTGCGTCTTCGAAGTGCTGGACAATTCCATCGACGAACATCTTGCGGGATATTGCGACAAGATTGAGGTCGCGGTTCACATGGATGGTTCGGTGTCGATTCGCGACAATGGGCGGGGCATCCCGGTGGACATGCATCCCAAGTGGAAGATCCCGGCGGTCGAACTGGTGCTGACGAACCTGCACGCCGGCGGCAAATTCGGCCAGGGCGCTTACAAGTATTCCGGCGGTTTGCACGGCGTCGGCGCCAAGTGCGTGAACGCGCTCTCCGATTGGTTCAAGGTCGAGGTTTCGCGCGATGGAAAAGTGTATTCGATGGAATTTGCGCGCGGGGTGACGACCAAGAAGCTCGGCGTGATCGGCCAGTCCAAACACACGGGCACGCTCATCACCTTCAAACCGGATCCGACCATTTTCACGATCACCACCGAATTCAAGTTCGATGTTCTGGCCAATCGCCTGCGCGAGCTGGCGTTCCTGAATCCCGGCGTGGAGATTACCTTGAAGGACGAGCGCGACGAGAAGAAGGAAGTGTTCTTTTACCCGGCCGGCATCGAGCAATTCGTCCGGCAACTGGGTCGCAACAAGCAGGTGCTCCATCCCAAGCCGATCATCATCAACCGGCAAAAGGACGAAGTGTTCGTGGATTGCGTGATGCAATACACCGACAGCTACAACGACCAGATCCTTTGCTTCGCCAATTCCATCGCGAACACGGACGGTGGCACGCATCTGACCGGTTTCCGCTCCGCCCTGACCCGCGCCATCAACCAGTATGCGAAGCAAAACAATTTGCTGAAGGAAAAAGACCCGGCGATTTCCGGGGATGACGTCCGGGAAGGCCTGGTCTGCGTATTGAGCGTCAAGCTGCCCAACCCGCGCTTCGAGTCGCAGACGAAGGTGAAGCTCGTCAACACGGAGATCGACGGCATCGTCGCATCGGTCATTTACGACGGTTTGATGACCCATTTCGACGCCAATCCGTCCGTCGCGAAAAAGGTGATCGAGAAAGGCCTGCTCGCGGCGCGGGCGCGTGAGGCGGCGCGCAAGGCGCGGGAAACGGTGCGCAAAGGCGCGCTTACGGGCGGTGGCCTGCCCGGCAAGCTGGCCGATTGTTCCGACCGCGATCCGGCGAACACGGAATTGTTCATTGTCGAGGGCGACTCCGCAGGCGGCTCGGCGAAACAAGGGCGCGACCGGAAGTTCCAGGCCATCCTGCCCATTCGCGGGAAGCTGATTAACGTTGAAAAGGCGCGCCTCGACAAGGTCCTTCAGAACAACGAAATCCGGACCATGATCACCGCCGTCGGCACCGGGATCGGCGATGGCGAGGGTGAAGGCGCGTTCACCATCGAGAAGCTCCGCTACCACAAGATCATCATCATGACCGATGCCGACGTGGACGGATCGCATATCCGCACGCTGTTGCTGACGTTTTTCTACCGGCAGATGCCCGCGCTTGTGAAGAACGGTTTTGTCTATATCGCCCAACCGCCCCTGTACCAGATTGCGCGCAAGAAGCGGGTCGAGTATGTGGATGACGACGCGCGGCTGAACAAAATCCTGATTGAACTCGGCACGGAAGAGGTTCGCGTGCGCAATCTTTCCGGCGGAAAGGAACTTTCCGAGAAGCAATTGGCGGAAATCCTGGAATTGCTCGAATCGCTCGACAAATACGCCAACGCCCTCCGACATCATGGCGGCGATTTTGCCGCCTACGTCGAGCATCGCGACCCGAAGACTCTGGAGCTGCCCCGGCACCTGGTGAAGGTCCGCGATGGGAACGAGGAAACCGTCCATTATTTCATGGATGAAGACAGCCTGGCGGAGTTCGGTTCCAAAAACCAGGATTTGCGTTTGTTTGGCGAGGAGGAATCCGACACCAGCATGCTGGAGAAGTCAAAAAACGGCCATACGCGCCGGGGGCGGCACGTGGAACTCCACGAGAGCAAGGCGATTTCCGAAGTGCTGGACAAACTGGCGCGGAAGGGGTTCAGCGTGGGCCATTATTCCGCGCAGGACAAACCGCTGTTCGAGCTGGTCGAAGGGGAAGGCGATCGGGAAACCGTCAAGCCGCTCTTCTCGATTCCGGAGATTCTTTCCAGCGTGAAAGAGGTCGGCCGTCGCGGCCTGCAGATCAAACGGTTTAAAGGCCTTGGCGAAATGAACCCGAAGGAACTGTTCGAAACCACCATGGATCCCGCGCGGCGGAAACTGCTGCGCATCGACCTGACCGACGCGGTGGAAGCCGAACAGATGTTCACCAAACTGATGGGTGAGGAAGTCGAGCCGCGCCGCCAGTTTATCGAGGACAACGCGCTCAACGTGCGGAATCTGGATGTGTAACACCAGCCGTTGACTGATGTGGTCACGTGTGACTGACCTTTTATGCCTGAAAATACTGATGGAAACGATCCGCCGGTCAGCAACACACCGTTGTTCGCCGCGAACGAAAAGATCGCCAAGATCAATGTCGCCGAGGAAATCAAGAATTCGTTCCTGGATTATTCGATGTCGGTCATCATCTCGCGTGCGCTGCCAGACGTGCGGGACGGCCTGAAGCCCTCGCAGCGCCGCATCCTCTATGCGATGCACCGGCTGAACCTGTATCCGGGGCGCAAACACTACAAGTGCGCGAAAATCTGCGGCGATACCAGCGGTGATTTCCACCCGCACGGCGAAGCGGTGATTTACCCGACGCTGGTTCACATGGCGCAGCCGTGGGCCATGCGCGAACGGCTCGTGGACGGGCAGGGGAACTTCGGCTCGGTCGAGGGCGACCCGCCGGCGGCGATGCGTTATACCGAGGCGCGCATGACGCACCTGGGGGGCGTCCTCATGGAAGACATGGACAAGGATACCGTGGACTTCGTTCCGAACTACGACGAGCGCCTCACCGAACCGACCGTTTTTCCGGCCGCGTTCCCAAACCTCCTCGTCAACGGCGGCACCGGCATCGCCGTCGGCATGGCCACCAACATTCCGCCGCACAACCTCGGCGAAATCATCGACGGCATTTGCGCGCAGATTGATGACCCGGCCATCCCTCTCGCCGGGTTGATGAAACACGTCAAGGGGCCCGATTTCCCGACGGGTTGCATGCTGTGCGGCCTGGGGGGCATCCAGGATTATTTTAAGACGGGCAAAGGCAGCCTCAAGGTGCGCGGCCGGGTCGGCGTGGAGGAGCTGAAGGGCGGCAAACAGCAGATCGTCATCACGGAAATTCCCTACAACGTCAACCGCGCCGTGCTCGTCGAGCGCATCGCCGAGCTCGTCAACGAAAAGATCATCGGCGATATCACGGCGATTCGCGACGAGTCGGACGAAAATACGCGGGTGGTGATCGAATTGAAGCGCGATGCGATCGCGAAGGTGGTCATCAACAATCTCTACAAGCACACGGCGCTGGAATCCAGCTTCGCCGTCAACGCCCTGGCCATCGATCACGGCCGGCCCAAGACGCTCGGCCTGAAGGAACTCATCAACTGCTACATCGAACACCGCCGCGAAGTGGTGATCCGCCGGTCCAAGTTCGAGTTACGCAAGACCGAGGAGCGGGCCGAGATCCTCGAAGGCTATTTGATCGCGCTCTCCAACCTCGACGAATTCATCCGCATCATCCGCCATTCCGCCAATCGCGAGGAGGCCCGGATCAAGCTGCTGGCGTTTGAATTCACCCGGGCGCAGGTCGAGAAGATGGGCATCCTGATTCGCAGCGAAGCGCGGCTGGCCAGCGGCCGCTACTCGTTCAGCGAAGCGCAGGCCAACGCAATCCTGGAATTGCGCCTCTACCAGTTGACGGGGTTGGAAATCGACAAGGTCAGAGCCGAATACCGCGAGTTGATGGCGAAGATTACGGACCTGATGGACATCCTCGCCAAGGAAGAGCGCGTGTTGAGCATCATCAAAAGCGAGCTGAAAGCGATCAAGGAAAAGTACGCCACGCCGCGCCTGACCGAACTCATGCCGGACGAGGGCGAAATCGCCATCGAAGACCTGATCGCCAATGAAGGCGTCATCATCACCCTCACGCACAACGGGTTGCTCAAGCGCACGAACGTCAGTTCGTACCGCGCCCAGCGCCGCGGCGGCAAGGGCGTCATCGGCATGGCCACGCGCGAAGGCGGGGCCGAGGAGGACCAGGATTTCATCGAGCACCTGTTCACGGCCAGCACCCACGACTACCTGATGTTCTTCACCAACACGGGCCGGGTTTACGTCGAGCGCGTCCATGAAATCCCGGACATGGGCCGCGCGGCCAAGGGACGCAGCATCGCCAACCTGCTGGAGTTGAAGGCGGGCGAAAAGATCGCGGCGCTCATTCGCATCCTTTCCAAAATGGGGCCGAACAAGGAGGACACCACCTGGCGGCAGCCCGGCGAGCTCTTCTTCTCCACGCAACAAGGCACCGTCAAGAAAACGTCGTTGGATGAGTTCGCCAATGTCCGCAAAGGCGGCATCATCGCCATCTCGATCGAGCCGGAAGATACGCTCATCGACGTCAAACTCACCCGCGGCAGCGTGGTTGAAAACGATGAGGTCAAGGATCCCGGCGACGGCGTCGTGCTGATCACCAAGGACGGCATGAGCATTCGTTTCAACGAGTCCGACGTTCGCTCCATGGGCCGATCGGCGGGAGGCGTGCGCGGGATCAGTCTGGAACAGGGGGATTCGGTTGTGGCCGCCGCCATCGTCGTTCCGGACTGCACGCTGCTGGTTGCGGGCGACAATGGGATCGGGAAGCGGACCGACTTTGGCGAATACCGCCGTCAGTCCCGCGGCGGCAAGGGCATCATCACCATGAAAACCAACGAAAAGACGGGCAGGGTGGTGGGAGCGCTTACGGTGAGGGATTCCGATGAAATCATGCTCATCACCACCGGCGGCCAGATGGTGCGCACGTTCGTGAGGGACATCCGCGAAGCCGGGCGCAACACCCAGGGTGTGAAATTGATTGACCTCGCCGAAGGGGACAAACTCCAGGCCATCGCCCCCGTCATCAGCGAGCAGCAGGAGGACGCGGCGGCCGAAGAAGAGTCCGTCGCGGAGCCCGTTAAGTGACCGCCCTTCCCACTAGGGTTGCCAGAGGGCGCGCCAGAACTGTTGCGTCGGTGCAGGCGAAAAGATGGGGTTGGTCAGGATTAGAACTCCGCCGGGCAGCACATTGGTCGATTGGGGAGTCCACACGACAAGGTCAGGCGACGACTGGATGACGAACGGGACATTCGTCTGGCCGAGGATCTGGAAGACGAACTGGCCGTTGGAATCCGACAGGGCCTGCAACTGCGGGGGGGCGGGCGCGGGCGAAGCCACTGTGAAGGAAATCGGCAGCGTCGTGACCGGCAACGCCGGATCGCTGGTATTGACGAAGAGCGTGAAAGTATAAGTGCCCGCGGCAAGGCCGGTGGGATTGAAAGCCAAATACATGGTCACCACCCCGGATTTCGACACATACCCGTTTGTGGAGGAAAAGCTCAACCACGACGGAATTGCGCCGGTGAATGACAGCGAATAGGCAAGAGGCAGCCCGCCGCTGTTGGTGATCGCAAGGGGCAGGTTGAAGGGTGCCGAGTTGGGAGCGACGGTCTGCGTCAGATGGGGAGAAACGACTCCCGCTTGAGCCGCCAGACCGGCGTAAAGCGCGGTGGAACGCAAAATCGCGGGCGTGGCAAGCGTGACAGGCACACCGGGGTTGGTCACAGTGAAGGTAAAATTGCTGATGACGCTCGCTCCGAAAGTGTCCCACCAGGTGGCCGCGTAGGTTCCCGCGCTCAATCCACCCACGTCCACGGTGCCGGTGACCGAGGGCCCCGGGTTGGCCCTGAAAATGTTGGTGCGGTGCCACAACCACATGGCCGTGAAATTGGTGTTGCCAACCGCATACGTGCCGAGTTGGGCGGCGTAAGGGTTGAGAGTGATGTTCCCGAGTTGAATCCAGTCCGCGCCGGGATTGGCCAGTTTGATGGTGTGCGCGCCGGCGGTCACACCGATGGTAAACGTCTTGTTCGTGGAGGTGGCGGTGTAAGTCGTGCCGCAGGTCGAATTCCCCGGGAATGCCACGTTGGTCATCGTCGTTCCGTCGAGGATGATCTGCAGCGTGCCCGCGCACGCGGAGATCGACGTCACACGAACGGCGAACGTTCCATTCGAGGGATAGTTGACGAAGAACGTATAGCCGTTCGTCAACAAACTCCGGTTGCCGTTGCCTTGCAGGTAGGATGTTGACAGGGTGATCCCGGTGGGCGCGGCGCTCCCGACCGTAAAGGTGTCGGGACCCAGGTTCGTGCCGAAATTTCCGCCGGGCGCGAACTGCAGTTGGCTAAACGGGCCGCCCGTCGTTCGAGGAGCGGACTTGTTCAGAATATCCTGGTCGCCCATGCCGGAGACGGTCACAAAATCCGCCGCGGCCTGAATCAGGAAATAATCATTGTCCGGATCAATGGTATCCCAGTACCACGGCATTGCAGCCGCGGATTGTCCGCCCATGAGGCCGGCCCAAATGGGGGGGCTGATTCCCACGTGAATGACGTTGGAAATGCCGCACTCGCCGATGTAATCCGGCGCGACCGGTTGCGAGGCGGTGATGTCCTGTGCGTCGCGGATTCCCCCGATGAGGTCGGTGGGATACTCGTGATGCTGGTAATAATCGGTCTCGTCCCAGAGGGGTTCGTTGAGGACGGAACTGGAGGTGATCAGGTGCTGATAGGTGTCCTGGGAACGGAGAAATGAGGCCATCTCATTGTGCCACGCTTCAATGGCGCCCCACTGTCCGTTCGCGAGGTTTCCGTCACCCGCCGCGTCGGTAAACTGAACTTCATTGAACAGCTCCCAGGCCATGATCGCCGGTGAATAGCCCCAGCGCGCCACCGCGTAGCGCAGCTTCACCTTGGTCAATGCCATTGCCGTCGGGTCCGTGAAGAAATTCGTGGCGTTGGCAAGAAAACCGCCGTTGGTCGTGTTGTAGGGATTCTGGGCCCAGTTGGGATCCACCTGTGTGGAGTACTGTCCGTGATGCTGCAAGGTCATCTGGAAGTGGATGCCGGCCTGGTCCGCGGCGGCTACAATCGCGTCCCAGTTTTGCGCCACGGTCAGGCTAAGCTGTCCAAACTCATTGTTGACCTTTGGCCAGTCGAGATTCAGGCCAAGCCCCGAGCCGTCGTAAAAATGGGTCATCCACACCCGCGACCAGTTCTCGTGCGCCGCACCCATTTTGGGAAAGATGTTGAGGGCGTTCGCGGTCGGCGAACTCCAGGCGACGTTTTCTCCCACGGGAAAATAGCGCCGGCCGTTGCTGGTGATGAAGCGGCGGTCATTCTTCGGGTCCACGCGTACGAAGCCTGCGTCAGGGGGGAAGCCGGTCACTATCCAGTTGGTCGGCTGCAGGTTGCCAACGGAAATGGGAGCGCCGTTCAACTGGATGCCGGTGATCTGGTAGTTGCCGGCCATCGTCGGGGTGTGACGCACGCGCCACGTCGTCCCACCGTCATAAAATGCGGGCAGCGTTACCGTCGAGGAATCTGGCTGCAAAATGCCCACCTCCACGTCGGTCTGGGTGTAATCAAACAGCACGGCGGGATCGGTCGAGATGCCCGTAATGTTGAAGGAAGCTTCAATTTTGGAGTAGGTGGCGCCCTGGCCCGGCGCAAGATGCGCCAAACAACAAAGGTAAAAAGGTGCCAGCCAGACGAGCGACCGGGAGGACAATTTCATTACATCAACATGTTGCCGTCCGATCTCCAAGAAAGGACCATTTAACTGAACCGTCCGCGCAAAGACCGGCCTGTCAAGCCTTGCCCGCGGCGGTACAATTGAGGTTAGGGACAACGAACTGGCTCTTGCAAGGGGATAAGTACCGCGGCGTGTGCTCAATTTTGGGTACTTGACATTTTGGGTACTTGACTCTTGTGCGCAACCGCCATCTAAACTAGAGTGGTGTCGTTCCCGGAACTTGCGCAGGACATTTATTTATTCGGGAATCAACATTCAACTGAAAAAAAAACTATGGCATACGAACTTCCTCCGCTTCCTTATCCAAAAAACGCTCTCGAGCCGCACATCGATGCGCAAACAATGGAGATACATCACGACAAACATCACGCCGCCTATGTGACGAACGTGAACAAAGCCATCGCCGGCAAGGCCGACCTCGAATCAAAATCGGTCGAGCAATTGATCGGCAAGCTCGATGCGGTCCCCGCGGACATCCGCGGTGCGGTCCGCAACAACGGCGGCGGTCACGCGAACCATTCCTTTTTCTGGAAACTGCTCGGGCCGAAAGCCGGCGGCGCGCCCTCGGGCAAGCTCGCGGACGAAATCAAGGCCGCGTTCGGTGGCTTCGACGCCTTCAAGGAAAAATTTGAAGCGGCCGCCGTCAGCCGTTTTGGCAGCGGCTGGGCGTGGCTGGTCGTGAATCATGGGAAACTGGAAATCGTCTCGACGGCAAACCAGGACAGTCCCCTGATGGGCAAAGCCGTCTCCGGCGCGGAAGGCGCCCCGATTCTCGGCGTGGACGTGTGGGAACATGCCTATTATCTGAAATACCAGAACCGCCGCGCCGAGTATCTCAAGGCGATCTGGAACGTGGTGAATTGGGCGGGAGTCGCCCGGAACCGCGACGCGGCCAAGTAGCGATTTGCCTGGTGGCTGCGAACTCGACGCGATCCGGCCGCGCTGTTGCCTGCGCGGCCGCGTTCGGAATTCGCGACTTTCGGCTTTGAACTTGGCCGGCGGCTGACTATAACCAGCGCGTGTCCGGGCCGTTTACACACCCAATCAATGCCGCCACGCGCTATTGCGCAGTGTTTGGTTGCCCCATCAAACACTCGGCGTCGCCCGCCATGCAAAACGCCGGCATGGCCGCGCTCGGCCTGAACTGGCGTTACCTCGCCTTTGAAGTGCGCCCCGAGGATTTGCGCGCCGCCCTGGCCGGCGCCAGGGCCATGCAGTGCATCGGCCTGAACCTGACCGTGCCGCACAAGCTGCTCGCCATCGACATGGTGGATGTGCTCGATGAATCCGCCAAAACCTGGGGTGCCGTGAATACCATCCGTTTTGAGGGACGCGATGCCGCCGGTGCGTGGAAATCGCTGCATCATTTCGAAACGGCCTCCCCCGAAAAAATCCGCCTGCAGGGTTTCAACACGGACGCAGACGCCATACTGCGGTCGGTGCGCGAAGATTTGGAGCTGGAGTTGCGCGGCGCCCGGGTGCTGCTGCTGGGGGCCGGTGGAGCCGGGCGTGTCACCGCACTGAAGCTGGCGTCGGAAAACGTCGCCGAATTGTTCCTCGTCAATCGCACGCTGGCCAGGGCGGGGTCTCTCGCCGCCGAAATCAGGCGGCGTCATCCCAGCGTCAAAATTCAACTGGACTATCCCCGTGGCGAGGTCGATCTGGCGATCAATGCGACGTCGCTCGGCCTGGCCGCAAACGACCCGTTGCCGGTGGACGGAAAGCGGTTTTCCCTGCGCCAGGCCCGCGCGGTGTACGACATGATCTATCGCCCGGCGGAGACGCCGCTGCTGGCGGCGGCAAAAGCCGCCGGCTGCCGCACCGCCAATGGCCTCGGCATGTTGCTGTACCAGGGCGCCAAAGCCCTGGAAATCTGGAGCGGCAAACCCGCCCCGGTCGAAATCATGCGCCAGGCTTTAGAAAAGAATGTCTATGGTTGAAACGTGTCCAAAGCCCCAAGCCCCCTGTCCAAAGTCGGCGTGCGGCCGGTTCCTGCGCCTTCGAACTTCGGCCCGCGCCGCCCATGGTTAACTCCATTTTTGATTCTCACAACTGGCTCGCCGTGTCGCACCATTTCTGGTCGTCGGTCTTTTTCGTTCTCGGCTGCATCGTGGGCAGTTTCCTCAATGTCTGCATCCATCGCCTGCCTTTGGGACAGAGCGTCATCTCGCCGCCCTCCCATTGTCCGCATTGCAAATACTCGATCCCGTGGTATCTCAATATTCCGCTGGTGACCTGGTTGTCGTTGCGGGGCCGCTGCCGGAACTGCGGCGCGCCGATCGCCGTCCGTTATTTTCTCGTGGAGCTGTTGACCGGTCTGATGTTCCTGGCCTGCTGGCTCGCGTTCGGCCGCCAATCCGTGGCATTGACGCTCGTGTATTGCCTGCTTCTGTCGGGGCTCATGACCGCGAGTTTCATCGATTTCGAGCACTTCATCATTCCCGACGAAATCACGATCGGCGGGATGGTTGCCGGCTTTCTCTGTTCCCTGGCCCTGCCGGGTCTGCAGGGACAGGAAACCCGGATCGCCGGCGCCGGGCAAAGCCTGTTGGGCCTCGCCGCCGGCTCTGGCCTCGTGTATGCCATCCTCCGCGCCGGCAAGTTCCTCTTCGGCCGCCAGCGGATTCCTCTGACGGCGAACAGCAAGATCATTTTCACCGAAACCACCTTGTGCCTGCCGGACCGCGAAATCCCCTATGAAGAATTGTTCTATCGACGATCGGATGTCATCGCGCTCCACGCCGAGACGGTCGAGCTGGCGGACCGATGTTACCGCGACGTGCTCATCCGCCTTGCGCCCGAACGGCTGCGGATCGGCGACGAGGAATTCGACCCCGAGAGCATTCCCCACATGGAAGCGGTCAGCACGGAAATTGTTCTGCCACGGGAAGCCATGGGCCTGGGTGATGTCAAATTCATGGCGGCCATTGGCGCATTCCTCGGCTGGCAGGCCGTGTTGTTTTCACTCACCGTCAGCTCCATCATCGGGTCGATCGTCGGCATCACGCTCATTTGTTTCCATCGACGTGAATGGTCTTCGCGATTGCCTTACGGCCCTTACATTGCACTGGCCGTGACCCTCTGGATCTTCTGGGGTTCGCGGCTGATGGCGCTGCTTTTTCCCCGGTAACGTGCGGGTTATCTGAGCTGCAAATAGGTCCTCGCGCCCTGGGTTTTTGCCCCACCGGGCTGGCTTTCCGTGAGGAACAACCGCTCGGGTTCAACTTTGCCGGTCCTCAAAATATACGCTCGAACCGCCTTGGCTCGGTCGGATGCCAATGCCTCAAATTCGCTGTCCGTGATCGGGATGCTGTTCAGTACGGCCAACTCGATGTCATCCGCGCCTCCAGTTCCCGGGGAATTGACCGCGGCGGCTGCGGGGCTGGATGCCACCGTGTTTTCCATGAGCATCGTGGCGCCTCTTTCGGCTTCACCCGCCTTCGCCGCTGCCGCGTCCGGAGTCTTGTCTCCCGCTGTTGACGGCCGGACCGAGGTCGTAGTGTTGGCCCCGGCTGGAACGATTTGGCCTTTCGACAGGGCTTCGTGGTGAAACGTCTTGATCCACGCCACCCGCTCCTCCGGTTCCAGCGAGACCTGGTCCGGCGTGGTGGCCTCGCGCGCCGACTTGCGCAGGGACAGCCATTTCGCTGTGAGGAGCCGCTTTTCCAGCACCGCCCGGCGCAGGCCGTCGCGGTCTGCTTCCGGATCGACACTGCCTTCGATTTCCAGTTGCAATCCAGGCCGCGCGTAGAGCCCTTTGACCAGCGCATCGAGTTTTTCCTTGCCGGCCGCCTCCAGCTCGGAGCTGCCGGGCGCGAAATCCTGGTATTTGATCTCCTCGCCCTTGCCGCCGAACGCCGAGCCGAGCAGGGAGAATGGAGACGTCGCAACCTTGGTGAGCAGGTTGACTACGGCGCGAACAACCACTTTGTGCAGCCTGAACTGCGGGTCGTCCAGACTGCCCTCGATCGGCACGTCGAGTTCGATCTTGCCGCTTCGATCCTTCAGAATGGCAATGGCCAGACGCACGGGAAGTTTCGTGGCGTCCGGGCTGTCCACCTTGTCGCCAAACGTGAACTGGTCGAGCGTGATCAGGTTTTCGGATTTGAGATTGCGCCCATACAGTTGATACACGAGGCTCAGATTCAGCTTTCCCTTGGCGATGCGGTATCCGGCGAATTTTCCCGAATACGGACTGGTTGGAGTCAGGTCAACGTCGTTGGCCGCGATTTTCAATTCGTTCGTCATGTGCTCGCTGAACGGATTGATGGTGCCGGTGATTTCGACGGGGCCGACGTTGTCCACTTTCGCATGCAGATTCACGTCCGCATGGTGAAGTTCCTCGGATGAAAGTCCGGCGATGACGCCGCCGGCCTGCTGGATCGCCAGATTTACGTTGGGCGTCACCGAACGGTCGGTGAACCGCACCTCCGCATTGGAAACGACGATGGTGGCGATGGAAATGTTCGGCAATGCGGCGGCGGCGCCTCCGGCCGCCGGCCGCGGGGTGCCCCCACCGGGCGCCTCGCGGGGAGGTGTGTTGGTGTTGCCGGCCTGCGACATCGCCGCGAGCAGATTGATCGTGTGGTTGGTCTCGATCAGAAGACACGCGTAGGCGTCGTCCACGGACACTTGCCGTATTGCAACCGACGGCGGATTCAAATTGGCATCGATGTCCGACACCCGGACGGATCGCCACTTCAAAAGGTCCTCGCCCAGGACGCCGTCCACGGTGGAGAAATCGTCGAGACGCACGTCGCCATGGAATGTGACCGTGGGCAACTCCGCCGGGGTGGTCCGCAGGCGAATGTCTCCGTCCATCCCGAACTTGCTCCCCAGGATGAACACATTGAGCCTGGACTCCAGGTAGGGATCGAGCGGACGCAGTTCGAGACCGTCCAGTGCCAGGTGGACGTCCACCGTCGGCGGCAGGAACGAGGCCGAAACATCGGCTTTGACCGAGCCGTTGGTGTTCCAGCGCAGCGAGAGCGACGCGGTTAGATTGGTGCCCGGGACGTTGGAAATGTTCTTTGCCGTCATCGTGATGTTGTCGAGATTGAGCCGCACCGGCCGTGCGTTGGCGTCATCGGCGAGGTTCATCGCGCAATCCCGCATCTCTACGCCATGCAGCGTCGCGGTCCAGGCGTTGGTGCTGTTGAGCAGCAGGGCGACGGCGTTGGTGACGGAGCGCAGCAGCAGCAAAATGCCGCCAGGAGCGTTTGGGGCGGTAGCGGCCGGCTTGGAAAGTTCCACGACGTTGATCGCGTCGCTCTTGTCGCGCTGCAGTGCCAGTTTCGCACCGGTGACGGAAACCAAACCGATCTCGGCCCGACGCGCGGTCACATCGAGGCTCGCTCCCGTGACCGAGAATTCGGGCAGCTCGACGATGTCCGCATTGCTTTCCGGCTCGGCCAGTTTGAAGGAGTGGAGTGAGAATGACCCGTTGGTGACGGCCGCGACCCGGTTGGAGGCGCTCCACTCGAATCGGTAGGTCGAGCGGAGGTCCACGATTCCATCCTTGATCTCAAACCGGACGAGGTCCTGGTAAAGCGGCGCGTACTTGTTCAAGGAAAGGTTCGCGAGCCAGAGATCCCCTTGCGAACGAAGCGGGTCGAGGTAGAAGTAGCCGTTCCACGCGAACCTCTCGCCCGCGTCGGTCGTGCCGAAAAAGGAGTAGGAATTTCTGTTCTCGGGATCGGTCCGGAAATGATCAAGCGTCAGGTCCAGAGGGCCCAACACCCGCTTCAAGGGCGTCCGCGGCGTCAGATCGGTGAGCGACACGGTCGCGCCCGCGATGTGCAGGCGGTCGATGCGCAGCGCAAGCGGTTTGGACGGTTCTTTCGGCGGAGCGTTGGTGGAGAACTTCGTGATCAGGTCGGAAAAATTCAGCGTGTAATCCTTGTTCATCTGCACCCGGACGAACGGACGCGTCGCGCTGACCTCTTTGAACACCCAGGGATGCCCGAGGAACGAGGCGAGCTGGAAGTTGACGTAAACCTCGTCCCACGAAACAAACGGCTGGCCGTCCTTGTCCTTGATCAGCAGGTTCCGAAGGGTGGCGGAGAGCACGAACGGATTGAGTTTCACCTTCCCGATCGAGACCTCGCGGTCCAGTTGCTTCGAAAGTTGCTTCACAGCCACAGCGCGAATGATCGGCGGGAGAATGAAAAAGCCGACGATCGCGTAAACCAGCAGGAAAACTGCGATTCGGCGCGCGATTTTGCGTCGTTTCTCAGAAAACCCGTGCAGGTTTGGTGGCATCATATTATTTCCGTGACGGAATCCGCGGCCCACCGCGAAAACGTCATCCGCACTGGGCTTTGTGTCGCAGGGCGTGATCCACCAGGACGAGCGCCGTCATGGCCTCCACCATCGGCACCGCGCGCGGCAGCACGCACGGATCGTGGCGGCCCCGCCCCTTCAACGTCGTATTCTTCAGGGTCACGTCCACGGTGTCCTGTTCGTGCATCACCGTGGCAACAGGCTTGAACGCCACTCGGAAGTAAATCGTCTGCCCGTTGGAGATGCCGCCTTGGATTCCACCCGAACGATTCGTCGTCGTGAACACTTTCCCGGCTCTGGCTCGGAACAGGTCGTTATGCTCCCTGCCGGTCAGCAGGATTCCGGCAAAACCGGATCCAATGTCAAATCCCTTGGACGCCGGCAGACTTAACATCGCCTTGGCCAGGTCCGCTTCCAGCCGGTCGAACACCGGCTCGCCCCAGCCCGCCGGAACTCCGCGAGCCACCCCTTCGATGATGCCGCCGACGGTGTCGCCGGCGCGCCGCATTTTCTCAATGAGCCGGATCATTCTTTCGGCCGCGACCCGGTCCGGGCATCGGACGATGTTGGATTCGATGTCGGCGAACCGCACCTTCCCGGGATCGATGTCGGCGCTGATTTTCCGGACTTGTTTGACGTAGGCCAGGATTTCGACGCCGTAACGTTCGCGCAGAAGCTTCTTGGCGATGGCGCCGGCGGCGACGCGGCCGATGGTTTCCCGGGCGCTGCTGCGCCCGCCACCCTGCCAGTTGCGGATGCCGAATTTCGCCAGGTAAGTGTAATCGGCGTGCGAAGGTCGGAACTTCGTGGCCATTTCGGAGTAGGCATCGGGCCGGGCATCTTCATTCCTGACCCACAGGCTGATGGGTGTTCCGAGGGTCTTTCCACCAAACGTCCCCGAAAGAATCTGCACACAGTCCGCCTCCTTGCGCGGGGAGACGATCCTGGATTGGCCGGGCCGGCGCCGGTCCAGGTCCGGCTGGATGTCCGACTCGGTCAGTTTCAGCCGTGGCGGACAGCCATCCACGACCACGCCCACGCCGCCGCCGTGGGATTCGCCCCAGGTGGTCACGCGGAACAGATGCCCAAAGGTGTTTGCCATGGGACGAGTATGGGAAAAAGCTCCTGCGGGTCAAACCTCTAAGAATTGGCAAGCGTAAGTCGTGCCAAGAATTGCTTGTGGTTTCTCAAACCTCGTCTATGATATGCCGCAGTCATGGCACAGGGTTTACAATTGTCGCAACGGTTGACGCAGTCGCTGGTGCTGGCTCCTCAGCTCCAGCAGTCACTGGCTTTGCTCCAGGCGCCCACTCTGGAACTCAAGGCCCTGGTGGAGCAGGAATTACAACAGAATCCCGTGCTGGAGGAAGACGCGGAAGCCGAACCCGAACTGCAGGACGCTGACAGCCGTGACGACGAGGCCCCCTCCAATGATGCCGCCGATCCCGCCGAGCCACCGGCCGATCTGGCGTTTGATCCAGCCACCGAAAAGCAAGCGGACGCGCCCGCGGATGATTTTCAAGCCGAATTCGATCGCCTGGCCCAGCTCGACCAGGAGTGGCGCGATCATTTTGCCCAAACGAACCCTCCCGTCCGCCGCTCGGCCGAGGATGAGGAAAAGCGGCAGTTCATGTTCGATTCGCTCGTGGCCGCAACTTCGCTCCAGGAAACCCTTCTGGAGCAGGTCCGCGAATCCCACCTTCCCGAGGAGCAATGGCCGACCGCCGAAATGATCATCGGCAACATCGATGATTACGGCTATCTGAAGGCCACCGCCGAAGAGCTTTCATCCAGCACCGGTCTGCCTCCGGAGCGGATTCTCGAGGTGCTGAAAACCATCCAAACCTTCGATCCCCCGGGAGTGGGTGCGCGCAACCTGCAGGAATGCCTGCTCCTCCAACTGGAACGCACCGGCCAGCAGGACACGCTCGAATACCGCATCGTCAAGGATTTCATGGAGGCGCTGGGCAAACGTCGCATCCCGGAAATCGCCCGCGGCACGGGTTGCGAAATCGATCAGGTCCAGGAGGCACTGCAGCGCATCGCCCGATTGGAACCGCGGCCGGGCCGGGCCTTTCTTCCAGATAACGACCAGTATGTGTTGCCCGAAGTTTTTGTTCAGAAAATGGGGAATGAGTTCACCGTCACGACCAACAACGAGCATATCCCGCACTTGCGCATCAGCAATACCTACAAGGATTTGATGTCGCAGGGCGGCAACTCGACCGAAGTTCGGAACTATATTCGCGAGAAAATACGGGCTGGAAAATTCCTCATCAAAAGCCTGCACCAGCGCCAGCAGACGATCCTGAACATCGCCAGGGAAATCGTCAAACGCCAGCATGGCTTCATGGAAAAAGGCGTGTCGCTCCTTAAACCGCTCACCATGGTCCAGGTGGCCGAGGTGGTCGGCGTCCACGAGACGACCGTCAGCCGCGCGGTGTCCGGCAAGTACATGGATACCCCGCAGGGTATCTTTGAGATGAAGTATTTCTTCACCGCCGGCATCCAGACCGCCAGCGGGAATGGGATGTCCAATACCAGCGTCAAGGAAATGATCGCCGAGATTTTCAAAAAGGAAGACCCCACCAAGCCGTTGTCCGACCAGGAAGTCGTCAAGATGCTCAAGGAAAAGGGCATCGTCATCGCCCGCCGCACCGTTGCAAAATACCGCACGGAACTCAATATCCTGCCTTCAAATCTGAGGAAGGTTTACTGAGACCGATCGCCTGAATTTCTCTTGTAAAGGGACTAAAGCAGTCGGAGATCGCTCCGATAAAGCTGGGTGCGGCGGCATTTCGCTTTCGTGCGGGGATAAGGGCAACCTGAGAGTTCCTTCCCCGCCAAGTTTGCCCGCCCAACACGCCCTCAACCTGCGCACCCCCTTCCACTCAGGGCCGCACGGGCTTTTGACAAATCCGCCGCAACAGGCATTATCTCCGGCGGGCGCCCGCTGGATGAACCCAGCGTGCGCCGGCATCCTATGGCCGTTCAATATAAAGATTATTACGAAACCCTGGGCGTGACGCGAAGCGCGGGCGACGCGGAGATCAAGAAATCATTCCGCAAACTCGCCCGCGAATTCCATCCCGACGTCGCCAAAGACAAAAAGAAAGCCGAGGAAAAGTTCAAGGAAATCAACGAAGCCTACGAAGTCCTGAGCGATCCGGCCAAGCGCAAGAAATACGACGAGTTGGGCGCAAACTGGAAATCGGGCGCGGACTTCCGTCCACCGTCGGGATGGGAATCGTCTTCGGGTGCGCGCGGCTTTCGGAGCACCGGCCCCGGCGCGCGGGAGTTCGAGTTCCATTTTGGCGGCACCGGGTTCAGTGACTTCTTCGAACAAGTGTTCGGATCGAGGGCCGGCGGAGGCAAGGACGGCGGCCCGGGTTTCGGCCGGCACGCCGGTTTTGACGAGGAGGATACGGCCGAACGCGGACGCGACATCGAGGGCGACATCATGGTCACGCTCGAAGAGGCCATGCACGGGTCGGTCCGGCCCGTCACCATCCGCCACCATTCCCGCGCGGAGACCTATCAGGTCAAGATTCCCGCCGGAGTCACGGAAGGGAAGCGATTGCGCGTGGCCGGGCGCGGCGAAGCCGGCAGCGGCGGCGCCGTATCCGGTGATCTATATTTGCGCGTGCGCCTGGCCAGACATCCGGATTTCGGGGTCGAAGACCATCACCTGATCCACGAAGCGGAACTGGCTCCCTGGGAGGCCGTCCTGGGCATCAACCTTTCCGTGCCGACGCTTGACGGCCGGGTGAATATCAAAATCCCGCCGGGCACGCAGAACGGTCAGAAGTTCCGACTGCGTGGCCGCGGTCTGCCGCTGCGCGGCGGTGAGCACGGTGATTTGATCGTGGTGACCCGCGTCGAAGTTCCAAGCCAGGTCACGGAAGCGGAACGCAAACTGTGGGAGCAACTGGCACGCGAATCCCGCTTCAAACCCAGGGATTGACAGGAGCAGGTCAACCGCCGTTGGCGGCCAATTTGCGGCCGGCAGTCATATAATCGAGATACTCGGCCAAGCTCTGCTTCATTTCCTTGCGCGACACGATCGCGTCGATCAGTCCGTGGTCCAACAGAAATTCCGCCGTCTGGAATCCGGGTGGCAACTCCGCCTGGGCCGTGTCCTTGATCACGCGCGGCCCGGCAAAGCCGATCTTGGCCCCCGGCTCCGCGATGATCAGATCGCCCACGCTGGCATAGCTCGCCATGACCCCGGCCATCGTCGGGTCCGTGAGGACGCTGATGTAGGGCAGCTTTGCCACGGCGTGGTAGGCCAGCGCTCCACAGGTTTTCGCCATTTGCATCAGGCTGAACATGCCTTCATACATCCGCGCGCCCCCGCTGGTGGAGATGATGATGAGAGGCAACTCCTTTTCCGTCGCACGCTCGATCAACCGCGTCAGCTTCTCCCCAACGACCGAGCCCATCGAGCCGCCTAGAAACTTGAAGTCCATCACGCCAAGCGCGGCACGATGCGGGCCGATCTTGCAGATCCCGGTGATGATCGCGTCCTTCAACCCCGTGGATTTCTCGTATTTCTCGAGTTTGGAAGTGTACGAGGCGGCGCCGGTAAACTTGAGGATGTCCACGCTGGTCATCTGGGCGTCCAGCTCCTCGAACGTGCACGTTTCAACCAGGGAATGGATGCGTTCGCGCGCGCCAATGGGAAAATGATACTGACAGCGGGTGCAAACCTTCAGGTTTTCGTCCAACTCCTTGTCGAACACCATCGTGCTGCACTTCGGGCACTTGGTCCACAACCCTTCGGGAATCTCGCGCTTCTTCGATTGGGAGGCCAGTTTGGGCTTTTTGACGAACGTGGTGTTCGCAGTCGTCGGCGGCGGCGGGGTGACCGCGGGCTCATTCGCCTCCAGGCCAAGCGATTTTTTCGTAAATGAAGTCGTGGCCATCTAGGGGTGTCGGCGGTTTACGGCGACGGGTCGAAGGATCCCCGCAATCAGGGAGGTCGATGCATTCACGGTGTTCTTCATTTCAAATGTATCGCACATATTATTCAGAGTCCGCGGGCGACTGTCCAGACACAAACTTCACCCGCACCCGCCTTTCGCAGCACTTTCGCGCAAGCATTGGTGGTCGCGCCGGTGGTGAACACGTCGTCCAGCAGCACGATCCGCCGGCCGCGGAGCCGCCGGCCGGTGCGCAATTCAAACGCATTGCGGACGTTGGCGGTGCGTTCCTCCCGGGTCAGCAGGGTTTGCGTCCGCGTCGGCAGGGTCCGCTTCAACAGATGCGTATGGACGGGAATCCCGGCGGCCTCTCCGAGCCGGAGTGCCAGTCGTTCGGCTTGATTGAACTCGCGCTCGCGGAGCTTCACCGGATGCAGCGGGACGGGCACAATCCAATCCCATTTTTCCCGACGCAGCTCCGGTTCAGCCCGCCGGATCAGGAGGTCGGCCAGAAACGGTTCGAACCAGAGAGCCCGTTGATACTTGTAACGGTGAATGGCTTCCAAAACCGGGCCGCGCGCCGCCGCGGCGGAACGCGCCGAACAGAAGTGCAGGTCCTGCCCGCGGCAGTTGGCGCATTCGAATGCCGTGGTCATCTCGCCTTCGAACGGGAGTCCGCACCGCGTGCAGAACGGCGGCTGGATAAACTTCACCTGGCTCCGGCAACGCGGGCCGACAAATCCAGCGGCGGGTGTCGCCCTCTCCTCGCCACAGACCTGGCACGCTTCTGGATAGACCAGACCGAGCGTGACGTTCAGCCCGTTGGCAAACGCGGCACAGGCATTCATGCCGGGCGCCCCTTCCTCGGGCCGATCGGCATCAGAAGGAAGAGCCGCAGCGTCACCGCCAGCACGGGCAGCGCGAACCAGCCGTCGATCAGCCTGGAGGTTCCCCACCACCACGTCGTCGCGCCGGGCACCTCCGCGGTCAGCGCGCCGTACGACTTGAGCCAGAAGATCCAACCGGCGTGGAGACCGATCGAAAAGTACAGGTCGCCGGTGCGTTGATACGCCCAGCCGAGCAGGATGCCTGCGAAAGTGAGATTCAAAAAGCCGGGGAAAATGGCGTGAAGGTTGGTGAACCCGCCCAGCATCCGCGGCAGCAGTTCCAGGCCCGAAAGCCACGTCACAGTCCCGATCAGCTTCGCCGGCTCCATGAAATGAACGATCGCGTAGATCATGCTGCTCAAAACGAGCGCGAAAGCCCAGTGGAACACCTTCCGCAGTGCGCCGAACACCGCGCCTCGGAAGAGAATCTCCTCCAGCACCGCCACCACCCCGGCCGTCAGCGCAATCCCCACGACCTTTTCACCCAGAACGGCCGGCGATATCATCGGGTTGACCCGCCGCGTGCCCGCGGCAAGCGCAAATCCGGCGACGATTGCGAGCGAGACCAATCCGAAGAGGAAACCACCGGCGAGCCTTTTCCAATTTCCGGCAGGTCCGACAAGGCCCCCCTCGCGCGGGGAATCGACTCCCAGACTTTTCAGCAACGGCCAGATCCCGATCAATGCGAGACCCAGAAGCGAACGGTTGACGAAACGATGAAACGGGCTGTTGGCGATCCTGGGAAATGTGTGTGCGAACGTCTGCGCCAGCCAACAGAGCCAGGGCGCGAGCAAGGCGCCACCGATGAAAACCACTGCGATGTAAAGGGCCAGCGCCCGGAGCGGTCGCATGGGCGCGACGATAGATAACACGATCACGCAAGCCAAGCGCGAAAGTGGACCGTGGCTGAGTTCTGGTTTCCAGGATCGCTCGGGAAACCGGGGTAAAGGAGAAGGTTCTCCCGGCAAGTATTTGTCATCATCGAACGAAATCAGCTTCGCTCCAAGGTCTGTGACCATTCCCTTTGCCTGAGTCGTTTTGCCCGGCGCTGGCGTCTCCGACACGAACCCTGCTGGAGCAACGTTTGCCATCTCACAGTGCTTTGGTCTAATCTTTGCGCATGAAGATTCCATTGCGATGGACCCGGGATTTTGCTTTTCCATTCGCCCTCGCATTCGCGTTTCTGTCCGGCCTCTGGCTGCGGGTATATCTGCTCGCGGACCAGGTTTTCATTGATGACGAATGGCACGGCTTATATTACGTCATTGGCAAGTCTCCCGCGTGGCTCCTGACTCATTTTTCCATTCCCGGCGCGACTTGCATTCCGCTCAATTTTTACACTTGGGTGCTGGGCGCGACCATGGGCTGGTCTGAATTGATGCTGCGTCTGCCTTCCCTGGTCTGCGGGGTCCTGTGTGTGATTGTGGGTCCGTTGCTGGCCCGGAAATTCATCGGCACGCGCCGCGCTGTCTTGCTGGCGTTTCTGCTGGCCATTTGTCCCGTGTTGATTTTTTACAGCCGCATTTGTCGTCCTTACAGTGCTGTGGCGCTGCTGGCCTTCGCCGCGCTTCTTCTGGCCGCACGCTGGATGCGGTCCGGCGGTCTTCGTCCGGCGCTGCTCTTCATCGGCGCGGGTGTGCTGGCGATTTATTTTCATCTATTTGCCGTTGTGACTGTGGCCGCACCCTTGCTGGCTGCGTTTGTTTTCCATGCCTGGAGACGCCGGCCTGGGATTCCGCGTGGCCCAGTGGCCGGGCCATCCTTGCAGCAGTGGATAGGGGTGACGGTGGTCATGGCGGGAATTACCGCCCTTTTAACATTGCCAGCGCTGATTCATTCCCTCCAAAGCACGTTTTTTAACATAGCACTGAAGGGAACATTCCGCCTGGATTCCTTGCCGCGGATGGCACAGTTGATCAGCGGCACAGGACAGCCTGTTCTCACGGCGCTATTTTGGGCCGCGCTCATCGCGGGTGCCATCGAGCAGTGCCGGCGCAACCCGTGGTTGGGTTGGATGCTCGTAAGTCTCTATCCCCTGCACGCGCTGGCGCTGATTTTATCGCGGCCCGATGCTGCCCAAAGCGCCATTCTTCTGACCCGTTATTGCATTCCCCTGGTGCCGGTCAGCCTTTTGTTTGTGGCGTGCGGAATTCAAGCGACGCTGGAAGCCATCACCGCTCGCCCAACCCTGCAACCTGCATTACAGACGTTGACGGCTTTTGCCTACGTAATTGCGCTGGCCATTACTGGGCCATTGCCTCAATGTTATGTTGCGCCCAATAATTTCACCAGCCACGGCAACTATCAGCACCGTTACGGAAGCATTGACTGGCAACACTCATTCTACAGCGACTTTACCCCGACCGGCTTTACATTGATCACGACCATCCGTGCGGATGAAGTTTCTCCTTTCTACCAACTGCTCGCGGACCACCCGGACGGTCGCCCGATCGTCGAGTATCCAATGATGATTGGCGATCACTTCAATCCGCTTTATTACTACCAGCATTTCCACCGGCGGCAGGTGCTTGTCGGTTACACAACCGATATGTCACTGTCCCGCGGTCTGGCACCGGGCAACATTTATGGCAGTACTTATATTGACCAGGTCTTGAGCCTTGTTCATGACCCGTCCCGGCTGCGGTTCCGCAACCTGGTTTCTATGGAGGACTTGTCGGCGATGCGCGGGCGCGGGGTGGAGTATGTGATTTTGCACAAACGCTTCGAAGCCCAACTGCCGGAGGTTGCGCCGACGCCTCCCGAATTGGAGCGCCTGTGGCATGAATATCGGATGACGCTCGGTGCGCCGTTTTACGAGGATGCGCATATCGCCGTGTTCCGTCTCTGACGGCGAGGTGATTTATCTTCAAGGACTCGGCTTTTTATCAGCCTTGTCCACCGGTTGGTTCGTCACTGAACATCCGGCTTCAAGATCCGCCAGTTCCTTTTGCGCTTCCTGTGGCACAGGCCGGCTGCGGTAAGCAAGTGCGATGTATGCTGCGAACCGGTCCCGCGCGGCGTGGGCATAAGTCTCGCGCTGCTTTCGGTCCGTGGCCGTTCCGGCCAGTTTGTGATACAAGCGCGCCAGGTTCAGATTGGTCGAATCACTTCTGGGACGGAGGCGGTCGGACGTCAGCAGACTCGCCAAAGCTGCTTCCGGCTCTCCTTTGATTTCCTGCACAATTGATTGCAGGAAGAAAAGGAAATACGTGTCCGGCGGCGGGGATTGCTGGTGGTCGGGCCAGAATTGCGCCAACCCCGCGTCCACCACAACTGTCATTTTATGCATCGACACTGCCATGTTGGGTGTGCCCTGTTGCGCCGTAGCTTCGGCGTAATAATAGGTGGCCAGATTCGCGTAGGCCGTCGGGCTGGGTTGGGGCAAGGCAAGATGATACTGCCACAACGTGTCGCCGCTGCGCCATGCTGGCTGATACGAGAACGTCTGAAACAGGTTGATTGCTGCACTGATCGAGCCAACCGTAAGCACGCCGACGCGCAGCACTGGCTGCGCGCGACGCAAGATGGCAACGGCCAAGGATAGGACCAGAGCCAGAAGACAGAATACCGGGAAGTAGAGGTATCGTTCGGCCACCCAAATGCCCACATACATCAGATTCAAGTAGGGAACCATGAGGATGAAGAACGCGCCGAAGTAAAAGAACATGTCCTTGCGCTGGCGAAACAGCCAGACGCCAGCCCCACCGGCCACTGCCACTGTCGCAAGTGAAACGATAATCTGCCAGAGCGGATAAACGAGACGCAGCGCAGGCCAGGTATAGAGCACTTTGAGATGCCACGGAAACATTGTCTGCTGCACATAGACCCAGAGTGCGAGCGGGTCAATCATGAGCAGATTCCAGAGATGATCCAGGCCGTGCGCCGTATAACCGCGATCAAAGATGCCCATCTGCGTCAGCGTCTGGCGATACCAGTTATAGACCAGGACGCTAACTGCGAGACCTGGCACGAGCAGCACAATTTCTCTCGTCACATTGCGCCCCCAGCGAAATGTCCCGTCGGGCGGGCGGGCGCCATTCAGATAGGGCAGGAAAATGGCGTGAAGGAAAAGCACGAACGGAAATGTCAGCACACTGATCTTTGAAAGCAACCCGCACACGAAGCAGGCCAGCGTGGCCACATACCATCCGCTCCGGGCAGGGCCGCGTTCCGTCGTCAGTCGCCGCGTCTGCGCGCACAGTGCGAGCAGCATGAACAAAGTAGAGAGAATATCCTTGCGCCCCATGATCCACACTACCGGTTCCGTGTGTATCGCAAGAACCAGATAGGCAGTTGAAACGGCAAGTGCAAAGCCGTAACGCCGGGTTGTTCCAAGCAGAAAAGCAAACATTAGCGCGACGACGATACCATGGAGCAGCACATTGCCGAGGTGATAGCCCACCGCGTTGCCGAATCCGAAGACGAGGCTGTCGAGCGCCCACGTTACGTCCCGCAACAACAGCGGTTCTTCCCGTGGAAAACACGTCCCGAAAATTGCCTTTAAATCTGAGGACAAATGCGCCTGCCCGTATAGCTCAGGATGGTCCAGCAGGATCCGGACATCGTCGTAATAAACGAAACCATACCACACCGATGGAAGATACAATCCCCAAACCGCCAGCATGAGCAGCAAGCCGGCGAGAAGATTGCGATGCCGGCGCAGCCGGCTGGTCCAACTGGATCCATCGCGCGCGCCGGACGGGGATGGAGGCGCGGCGGTCATCGAATCGCGCTGAGGAGCATTTGCTTGGCCAGCGGTTTGAACGGACTCATCAGGTAAAGCCGGATCAGCCACGGATGCACCGGCAGCCGCGACTTGATGGTCAGTGGAAGGAAGCGCGGCACGCAACGGACAACCCGAAAGCCGTTGGCTGCCAGCAGATCGCCAAGCCCTTGCGCGGTATAGATGGAAACATGAGTGTAGTCATCAAAATACTCGCGGGCGCAGTATTTGAAATTGGGTTGCACGATGGTGAGCATCGCTCCCGGTTTCATTTTTCGCCGCAGTTGGGCGAGGCAATCAACCAGTTTCTGTTGTGAAACGTGCTCGAAACAATTGCTGCTGAAAACATAGTCGAGCGACCCGTCAGCCACATCCTCAAGCCGCGCGATGTCGGTGACGAGACCTTCCACGCCGGAGTCGAGATGTTGAAGCATTCCGGCCCAAACATCCACTGCCAGCCGGCGGCGGGACTTGACCTGGTTGATGAAATGGCCGTAGCCGGCACCCAGTTCAAGCACCACGCCGTCCGGCGGGATTTGTTTTTGAAATTCGCACGCGAGCAATGTTTGCCAGAGCACCCGGCGGCGCGGATCCGGCGGGAAGCGAATGGTATGGTAGGCGTCATCAGTCACGGGCAAAACCTTTCCAGTCCACGAAAATGCCAAACAGCATGCGCAAACCCAGCCATGTGGCGACACGATTGTTCACGTTGCCTCCCTTGCTTGCGCCCACGCGCGGGTGAAAAGAAACCGGGCACTCGATGATGCGCACATCCGCCTTCATTGCCATATCCAGAAAGTAGGCATTGAACTCCAGATTGATGCGCGGGTCCAGTCGAGGCATGAGTTTCCGCAGCGCCGTGTTGCGGCATAGTTTGTAAGTCGTGCCTACATCGGTAAGCGACACCGTGCCGAGATGTTTCATCTCCAGCATCTTTCCGGCGAACAGATTGCCATAGTGCATATACAACGACAATTGTGTGCCGCGATTCTGAAGTTGTTCGACAATCCGGCTGCCGTTTACCACATCCGCGTGCGGGATATAGGTGAGGAATTTATCGAGGTCCTTGGCGCGAAAGGTGAGATCCCCTTCGCAAAGCACGGTCAACTCTGTGTCCTCAAACAGGAGTGCCTCCCGCAAGGCGCGATGCGCGCAAGCACCGTACCCCTGCCGCAACTCGTTGAACACGATGGCTCCGGCCTGTTCGGCCATTTCCATCGTGCGATCCTTGCTGTTGTTGCTGATTACGATCACCCGCCGGACGAGCGGATGAGTGCGGAAATCATGGACTGCACCGCCGATGCTGTGCTCGTCATTGTAGGCGGTTAGCGCGACGGTCAGTGAGCAATTGCCGGGCGGGTCATCGCGAACACATTTTGCCTGACGAATTCGGGTGACGTTTCGGAACAAATCCCAACCGATGAGCATGGTTCCGACCACCAGCGGGATGCCGCTATACCAGACAAGGTCTTCATTGAACCGGCGAAAAAGCGGTGGATCCAGAAACAGCCACCGCAGCGGGGCCAGAGCCACTCCCACCACATACGCAAACAGCGCAATCGAAACAAACAGGAAACCATAAAGGGCGTACCAGGTTGTCACGGAGTTCCGGCGACCGATGAAATTTGGCGTTTGAGGCTTTGCAGAGGATGTGAAACGATTTTTGTAAGGGTTCACCCGTTTGACGTTATGCCAGGGCTGGTTGCGGTCAAGCGCCGAATTCGGCGGGAATTGGGAACAGCACGGCCAATTCACGAACGGGTCTGGAAGCTTGGCTGGCGGGCATTGAGGCAGCGAATGGCATAACGATGATGTTCGGCGTTCGTGGCGCTGAAAAAGTCGGTGGTGGTCTTGTGCCGGGGGTTTTTCTGCTGGCTGCGCCAATGCATGAACAAACTGTTGCTGAAGCGCCGGTGGTAGTCGTTTTCCCGTCGTGGATCGCCAGGCTGATTCGCAGCCGGCGTCACCGTTCGCGCGCGCTCAGCAAGGCCTCGACCAATCCCTCGACCGTGTGCTTCCTGGCTTCGAGGGTGGGTTGGGTGCCCAGCGCGCGAAGGGCCTCGCTGGTTTCCGGCCCGATGGAAACCGTTTTCATCGATGGAAATTTCCTGAGCAGGCCGGGAAGATCAAATCGCGCGTGGAAATGTTCCACCGTCGAGGCGCTGGTGAACGTCATCCAATCCGCCCCGGTCTCCAGCAGCTTCAAAGCCGCTCCCGCCGGGTCTTCCGACTCGGGGACGGTTTTGTAAACGGCAATGTCGTCCACAATCGCGCCGAGTTCTTCCAGCGCCCCGGGCAGTTCCACGTTGGCCACTTCCGCGCGCAGGAGGCAGATTTTGAGATTCTCAATGCTCTCGAATTTTTGGAAGGCCCGCGCGATTTTCGATGCCAGGGCTTCGTCGGGCATCAGATCCACCTGCAGGTGCAACTCCTTCAATTTCACCGCCGTGGCCGGGCCGACGGCCGCGAGTCGGGCGCCGCCCAGATCGCGCAAATCCTGAAATCGCTTGAAAAACAAATCGAAAAACGCGGTGACGCCGTTCGGGCTGGTGAAGACCAGCCAGTCGTATGCATTGAGCTCCAGCAATGTATCCACGATGTCCTGCTTGCGGTCCGACGGCACGATCTTGATCGTCGGAATTTCAAGGACCTCCGCGCCGAGGTCGCCGAGCAGTCTGGCAAGCGGCCCGGCCTGCTCGCGCGCGCGCGTGACGACGACGCGCCGGCCGAACAGGGGCCGCGTCTCAAACCAGTTCAGCTTTGGCCGCAATTTGACAACGGTGCCAATGATGGTGATGGCGGGCGCCGAGATTTTTTTCGCCTCCGCGATGCCGGCGATGGTTGCCAGAGTGCCTTCGACGGATTGTTGCTGTCCCGTCGTGCCGGACTGGACGATGGCGACGGGCGTTTCCGGAGGCATGCCGTTCGCAATGAGGGTCTCCGCGAGTTCGGCCAGGCGCTTCAACCCCATCAGAATGACCTTCGTACCCGGGATGCGCGCAATTTGCGCGAAATCCAGATCGGTATCGTCCTTGGTCGGATCTTCGTGCCCGGTCAGGACGGTGAACGTCGAGCAATGCCCCCGATGCGTGAGCGGGATGCCGGCGTAATTGGGCGCGGCCACGACGGACGAAACGCCGGGCACGACCTCGAAGGGAATCTTTGCCTCCGCAAGTTCCTCCGCCTCCTCGCCGCCGCGGCCGAAAACATAGGGATCGCCTCCCTTCAGGCGCACGACGCATTTGCCCGCGCGCGCCCTGGAAATCATCAGGGCGTTCAATTCTTCCTGCGAGAGAGCCGCCGCGGTGCCGCGACTGCCCCGCGAGATCAATTCCGCGGCCGGAGGAGCCAGGCGAAGCAGTCCCGGGTTGACGAGCACGTCGTGGATCACAACGTCGGCGCGCCGAAGCAATTCCTCGCCGCGCAGTGTGAGCAGTCCGGGGTCGCCCGGTCCTGCGCCGACGAGATAAACTGTGCCCGCGCGGGTCATCGCCAGTTCAGTTCCCCCGCCAGTTGCCGCCCGAGTTCGGCCGCTTCCTTGATGGACCGCTTTCCTTCGGCCCGGCGAACGGTGGCTCCCACGAATGAAATCACGCGCATCCACACCTGTTCGCCCACCACTTCGGCGTGCGCTCCGACCGGACTCTGGCAGCCGCCGCCCATCGCTTCGAGGAACGCCCGCTCGGCTGTCACGCTCTGGAGTGTGTTGTGATGATTGAGCCGCTCGCAGATCGCGGAGATGCGCTCATCGTTCTCGCGCACCTCGATGCCGATCGCGCCCTGCCCGACGCACGGCAGCATTTCGTCCGTCTCGAGGATCGTGGCCAGGAGACCTTCCGGGACGGCATCGCCTTCCAGGTTGCCGGCCGGTGTAACGCGGAAGTTCAGGCGCGTCAGGCCCGCCAGGGCGAGCACGATCGCGTCGAAGTCCGACCTGGCCATGAGTTTTTGGATGCGCGTCACCACGTTTCCGCGGATGTCCACAACCCGGAGCCCGGGATTGAGCGCGAGCAATTGCGCCTTGCGCCGCGGACTGCCGGTGGCGACGATCGATCCCGCCGGCAGACTTTTCAAACCCAGCTTCGGCTTGAAACCCCGGCGTTCGGACTGTCCGGGCGACCACTCGGTGAGTTCCGCGTTCCGGGCTCTGAGCTTCCAGCCTTCCAGGAAATCGGCGTCGCGATAAATCAACACGTCGCGCACGTCGGCGCGCTTGCCGACCGCTCCGAGTTTCAGACCGGCGGGCAATGCCGTCGGCAGATCCTTGAGACTGTGCACCGCCAGGTCTGCGCGGTGTTTGAACAGGGCCACCTCGAGCTCTTTGGTGAAGAGCCCTTTGGGAAGGCTTTCGGTCTGCCGCGCCGATGACGCTGTCTGCAGCTTGTCGCCGGTGGTCTTGATGATCTTGAGATCGAACGTGAGTTTGGGGAACGCGGTGCGGCACTGGGCCAGGACCATGTTGGCCTGCGCCAGGGCGAGGGCGCTGCCGCGCGTCGCAATGAAAATAGTGTCGTGGGCTTTCAAACCGTGGAGGAGGTTAAAAGGGAATGCCCCGCCGGGCCACGAAAATGTTCATCTACGCCCCAAATGCCGGGCGCACGCCCGCGCCTGAATCCCGTCCGCCGGAAGCCACGAGCAACCCCCCGACCTTTTCCTGGATGATCGCTTCACAGCGGGCGACCTCCTCTTTCCGCTGCTGGAGATGGTCATCCGCGACGGCCTGGAGGTCGTCGATGTTAAAGAGATAAACATTGGACATCAGGTTGACTTCCGGGTCGATGTCCCGCGGAACGGCGATGTCGATCAGCAGCAGCGGGCGGCTCTTCCGCAGCTTCATGAGGGGTTCGAGTTTGGCGCGGTCGAGAATAGGCTGGGTCGCCGAGGTGCCGCTGATCGCGATGTCAATTTGCTCGAACTCCTTCAACCAGTCTTCAAACGGAGCCGCGCGCCCGCCAAGTTCGCCGGCCAGCGCCACGGCGCGGTCGTGCGACCGGTTCACCACAACTATGCTGCCGGCGCCGCGCGACACCAGGGCTCGCGCGGTTTTTTCTCCGGTCTCGCCCGCGCCGATGACCATCACGCGGCGGTCCTTGAGCGAGGCGAAGATTTTTTCCGCCAGCTCGACGGCCACCGACGCGACGGAGATGCTGCCGCGCTGGATGCTTGTTTCCGTGCGGATGTGTTTGGCCACATTGAATGCGCGCTGAAACGTCTTGTTCAACCGTCTGCCGGTGTGCCCGTGCTGGAACGCCATCTCGTACGCCCTCTTGAGCTGGCCGAGGATTTCCGTTTCCCCCAACACCATTGAATCCAGCCCGCACGCGACACGGAACAAATGCGCCACGCTTTGCGGTTCGCCCAAGGTGTACAGTTCATGGGTGAGCGAATCGCGGCAATCATGGCGGGTCGCCAGAAACCTCTTCAACTCGGCAAAAGCGGCCGCAGGCTCAAGCGAGGTGGCGGCGTAGATTTCCACCCGGTTGCAGGTGGAAAGGATGACGGCTTCGTCGGCAATGCCTTGCTCCCGCAGCGATCGGATGGCGGCGGGAATCCGCGCCTCCTCAAAAGCAAACCGTTCGCGCACGGCGACGGGAGACGAATGATGGCTCAAGCCGATGAGGACAATGGGCATGGTTAGTGATGTCCGAAGTCCGAAGTCCGAAGTTCTCGGCGGCCTGGGACGGGTGACTCATGGCGCCTGAGTCGGGGCGCGCATCCGGCGAGTGCTTTCGCGCGACAGAACCCCGGATTCTTACCCCTCGATTCTCGACCTATCCGGTTCATGGGTTATGAAGGGGTGAAAGCAGGGTGGTTCCCCAAAAGGTTAGGACGAGAAAGGCGAATGCGCCGATGACACCCACCGCAAAGCGCCGTCCGGATTGGGCAAACCGCCAGCGGGACACGAGCAAGCCCAGGTAAAG
>Ga0224555_1001052_pt1 | contig 40735 bp, 37 predicted proteins | sample 714S23034metaG_FD_180687 | JGI IMG/M metagenome (GOLD analysis project Ga0224555, IMG submission 180687) | Peat soil microbial communities from Stordalen Mire, Sweden - 717 S2 30-34 | ecosystem: Environmental > Terrestrial > Soil > Wetlands > Peat | place: Sweden: Norrbotten County, Stordalen... | reverse complement strand
CAAGTAGGGCTTGTAGCGCCATTGCGCGACGGCGTCGAGCGCGGCCTGCTGCAGGAGCGGCGATCCGCTGGCGACGCGCAGATTTTCAATGGTCCCGTTCCTGGAGATGGTGGCCTGGAGCACGACCGTTCCCTCGGTGCGCGAGGCCCTTGCGATGGGCGGATAGACGGGCGTGACACTGTTGACCCTCAGCCCGGCCATGACTCCGGAAGAAACGTGAGGGCGAGGCTTTGGGGGCGGCTGCACGATGGGGACGGCTCTCTGGCCGCGAAAGGGATTATCCGGGCTGGCCGGGCCGCCCCAGCCGTTGTCAAGGGAGATGGGACCGCCGGACGCAATCACCTCCTGCGTCTTGACGTACGTGATGTACTTAGGAATCACCGACGGCGCGTGGATGCCTGCGTCCTGCGTCTGCGGATGGACGACGGTGGCGTTGGCAGGGCGGGGCTGCGGTTTGGGCTCCTGCACGGGCAGCGCGGGCGCTTCCATCAAAATGATGGAAGTTATGCGCGGCAGGGCCTGGGGATAGATGAGCGGAATGAGGATGAGCGCCAGCAGAATGGATCCGTTGAGCGCGAGCGTTGCCAACATCCAACCGCGGCTGCGGGTGCGGATTGTGCCCATGGATTCGAACGTGGAGTCTTCAAACATGGCTGCCTCCCCGGATCGCAATTCAGCCGCTCCGGGTGGGCGCCGCAGAGCCTCAATGGACGCGAGGGTCCAGACCGCTCCACGCCCGGTCTGGCGCGGGGAGCGGGCTACAAGGGAACCAGGGCGATGCATCTCGGAAGCGAGCATCCGAGCGGCTTTTTTCTCAAGGAAAAGCCGCGGCAGAAAGCTGCCGGCGAGAGCATGTTCGCGCTGGTTCCGTTCTGAGGCGCTTCGTTCATCCCAATCGGAACCACTGTGCTTTGATAGACACCGCGCATGGGTAAAGTGTTCCCGCAATGCGACGAAATTCTGTTGAGCGCCAGGCCGTCGAGTTATGCGTTCATCGCTTCGCTTTATCCGCTGTGGGCGGGAGATGCGAACGCGGCGGTCAGCGCGGGGTGCAAGGAAAATGCGATCAAGTTTGGATGGACGGATGCGGTGTATCTCAAGATCAAGGTAATTGCGGCGAGCCCTCTTGCCGGGCCTGCGGCGCTTGCAAAATGACGATGGGCGCCCGCACCGCGTGCAGACGCCCATGTTTTTGCGCGTACCTTTTACTCCGGCAGGGTGAGTGAGCCTTTCACGTGGAAGGTTCCGGTGACGGTTTGCGCACCGGTGTTGGGTTGGCCTCCGCCTACTGAAACGGTATAAGCGCCTTCGGCCACAATGGGCTCGCCGGCTTCAGTGACCATGCTGAGGTCGCGCGGCTTGAGTTCGAAGCGCACTTTTTGCGAAGCGCCGGCCTGGAGATGAACGCGCTCAAAGGCACGCAGAGCGCGAAGCGGCGCGCCCGGCACTGCCGGGAAATTGAGATACAACTGAGCCACTTCATCGCCGGCGAGCCGGCCGGTGTTGGTTACCGTGACTTCGGCAACGACCGAATCGCCGGCGGTGACGTCGTTGGCCGGCAAAGTGAGTCCGCTATAGGAAAATTTTGAATAGCTCAATCCATATCCGAAGGGATAGAGCGGGGTTCCCTCGAAGTAGCGATAGGTGCGGCCTTTCATCGCGTAATCGGCGAACGGCGGCAACTGGTCGACACTCTTGTAGAAGGTGACGGGCAGGCGACCGGCGGGATTGTTGCGGCCGGAGAGGGTCTGAGCGACGGCTGTGCCGCCTTCTTCACCGGGATACCAGGCATCGAGAATGGCGTTGGCGTGGGCATTTGCCCAGTTGACGGCGAGGGCGCTGCCGTTGGTGAGGACGATGACGAGGGGCTTGCCGGCGGCGGCCACAGCCTCAAGCAAATCCTGCTCAGGTTTGGGAAGGTCGAGGCTGGTGCGGTCGCCGCCTTTGAAGCCGGGCTCGTTCACCTGCATCTCCTCGCCTTCAAGCTCGCTGGTAATGCCGACCACGGCTACAACGACATCGGCATTGCGCGCGGCGGCTACGGCGGCGGGATCGGGCGTGCGGTCAATCTTCGCCCATACGATGCGGGCGCGTGCGGCGGGCCGGTTCACCTGGCTGTACTCGACAAGGATCTGGCAGGGTTTGCCGGCTTCAAGATGGACACGGCCAACTCTGGCTTCGAGGCCGTGGGTATCGTCGGCGTTGGCGATGATTTTGCCGTCGAGCGAGACGCGGAAGAAGCCATCGCCCTGGAGGCCGAGGCCGTAATCGCCGGTGGACTGCGGCGTGAGTGTGGTTTCCCAGCGAATGGCGAGGGGCGCGGCGCCGACGGCCGCGGCGGGCAGCGGCTGGGCCGAGGCATCGATACTGGGCTCGGTGCGCGTGGCGAGGATGGTGATGTCGGGCTTGGCGGCGAGGAAGGTTGCAATGTCGCCCTTGAGGTAAGCGGCCCTCACGCCGGGCTTGCCATCGGTCGAGAATAATGCGGCAGGCACGGGTTGAACATCCTTGTTGAGGAACTGGGTGCCGGGAACATATTGGATGGACACGCCAGCGAACTCTTTTTTCAATCCTTCGAGGATGGAGACGGTGTGGGTGGGTATGCCGTTGTAGTTGCCGAGCAGGACGCGGGGCTGGTCGGCGAGGGGGCCGATGACAGCAATCTTTGTGCCGGCGGCCTTGAGCGGCAGCACGCCATCATTTTTGAGCAGGACCATGGACTCATTGGCGAGCTTGAGGGCGAGGGCGCGGTGGGCGGCGCTGTTCAACTGGGTTTCATCGATTTTGGAGTAGGGCACCATATCCGGGGGATCGAACATGCCGAGCTTGATGCGGGCGGTGAAGAGGCGGACAAGGGCCACATCGATGTCGCTCTCCTTGAGATAGCCCTGGGCGACGGCGTCAAGATAAGGCTTGTAATCGTGATCGTCATTCACCTTGGTGGTGAAGTCGACGCACTCGTTGTCCATGCCTCGCTTGAGGCTGATGGCGGAGGCCTGGGCCTGGGTGGGCAGGTAGTGATGGCCGTCAAAGATGTTGCGAACCGCGCCGCAGTCAGAGACGACATAGCCCTGGAAGTTCCACTTGCCACGCAACTGATCGTCGAGCAGGAACTCGTTGGCGCAGGCGGGCTGGCCGTTGATGCTGTTGTAGGCACACATGACGGAGCCGGCCTTGGCCTCGGTGACCGTGGCGCGGAACGCGGGCAGATAGGTGTCGAGCTCGTCGTGCTTGCTGACGGTGACATCGGCCTGGTGGCGTGTGGGCTCGGGCCCGGAGTGCACGGCAAAGTGTTTGGGCGTGGAGATGACGCGGTAGTAGCGAGGGTCGTCGCCCTGCATACCGGTGACGAAGGCCACGCCCATGCGGGCGGTGAGGAATGGGTCTTCGCCGTAAGTCTCCTGGCCGCGCCCCCAGCGCGGATCGCGGAAGATGTTGATGTTGGGCGCCCAGAAGTCAAGACCTTCAAAGATGTTGCTGTGACCGGCGCGCACATCCTGCGCATGCTTGATGCGGCCTTCAATGCCGATGGCGATGGCCATCTGGTGAATGGCCGGGGTATCGAAGGTGGCCGCGAGGCCGATGGGCTCAGGAAACTCGGTGGTGCCATTCACGGCAACGCCGTGCAGCGACTCGCTCCACCAGTCGTAAGCGGGGACGTTGAGGCGGGGAATGGCGCGGGCCTGGTTGACGAGCTGAGTGGCTTTTTCAGAGAGCGTCATTCTGCCGACCAGGTCTGTGGCGCGCTGGGCGGCGGGCAGGCTGGAATTCATGTAGGGCGGCTGGGCCGCATTCTGTGCTGCTGCAACGCAAACGACGCTTAAAGCCAATGCTCCGGCCACGACTAACCGCATTCCTGATGTGTTCATCGTTCCTCTCGGCGACGGACTCGAGACTCGAACGGCGATGCAGGCCGCAGGAACTTTCAGTCCGCCCTTCGCGGCCAACTTTAAGGCCCCGGAAAGCTCCTGTCAAGCTGCGGAAATTTTGAAGAAAATCGGTTTAGACGGAGATTTTACGACTTTTCCCGGGTGCACTCCGGACGCATATCACTTCTTTCATCACCGCCCCGGTGCGGGCACGAGCGGATGCGTGTAACCTTTCTTCTGCCTCGGCCGTAAGGATGAGCAGGAAGGGAAGATGAGATGCCGGAGCGTTCGACGGAAGTACTGGACCGATTCCGGCAAGGCGAAGCGGACGCCTTCGAGACGATTTACCGAGAGCATCAGCGGGAAGTGTACGGCTGGATACTGCGCATCGTGCGCAACGCGGGCACGGCCGAGGAACTGACGGTGGAAACGTTTTGGCGGATCTACCGGGCGCACGCGGCATTCGATCCCGGACGTGGATTTGAGCCGTGGGCGCGACGCATTGCGACGAACGCGGCGCTGGACTGGCTGCGGACGCGTCGGCCGGAACGGGAGCTCACCGGCGAAATGGTTGCGGAGGCTGCCGCGACGGCGGTTGGCGACCCCGGAGTCTCGGCGGAGATTCGAGTGAAGACTGCGCAGGCATTTGGGCGACTGGCTCCTCGGCTGCGGGTTGCGGCGGTTTTGGCGGTGGTGGAAGAGCGGCCGTACAAGGAAGTGGCCGAGGCGCTGGGCATCTCAGTGGCGGCGGTGAAATTGCGCGTGTTTCGCGCGCTCAGATTGTTGAGAAAGGACCTGGAACAGCAGGGAATGAAACCATGAACAGCCACGATCAGGAGCGGATGAAAGAGCTGTTGCGTCAGGCGCTGCCGCGGGTTGCGGCGGACGCCGAACCGGAACGCGACTTGTGGCCGGCGGTGCTGCGGCGGCTGGACGCACAGGACGGCGCGCCGCCGTGGTTCGACTGGGCGCTGCTGGGAGGATTGATTGCGCTGGCGGCCGCTTTTCCAACCGCGATTCCGGTGTTTCTTTACTACCTGTAAGAATGGCGGGCGCATGAGCCCGCAAAGAAGGAGAAGCTTATGAACACTCATCCTTATCTTCGTGCTTACCTGGGCGGGATTTTTGTGCCGACGCTGGTGCTGCCATTGATTCTGACCGTGTTTATCGTGGTGCGAATCGTGCTGAAAGTACCGGTTCCCATCGAGCAGGCGATCATTTTTCCGATGGCGGTGGTGCCTTCGCTCTTTGGACTTTGGAACGTGGTCTACCTGGGATCGCACACGCGGACGCATCTGCCGATCGGGTTGCATGGGGCGATTCTGCCCTGCCTGATGGCGCCGGCGGGAGCGTTGACGGCGACGTGCCTGCACGTACTTGAATTCAGCGCGCATGGCGTGACTTGGTTTGGAGCGTGCACGTGGTCGTATGGGCTGATTGTGCCTTTCTTCCTGGTGGCGCTGGCGGCTTACTACCTGGTGTGGAAGTACGTGGTGGGTTATTTGAACCGGGTGCTGGGGATTGCGTGAGGGATGACAGGTTTCAGGTTTCAGGTTTCAGGTTTCAGGTTTCAGGTTTCAGGTTTCAGGTTTCAGGTTTCAGGTTTCAGGGGTCAGGTTTCAGGTTTCAGGTTTCAGGTTTCAGGGGTCAGGGATCAGCGACGCTCTATGCGCTGGGGTTGAAGAAGTCCTGGAGACCGGCGCGGGTTGCGTGGGCGGCCATGGCGGACTGAATTTCGAGGGCGAGGGCTAACGCGTCGCGGCCCTGGCGGGCGGTGACTCGGGGCTCGCGGCGGGTGCGGACAGATTCAAGGAAAGAGAGAATTTCAAGGCGGAGCGGCTCGCCGGGAGTGACTTCGGGCTTGATGAAACTCAGGCCTGCCTTGGTTTCGGCGGGATGGATGAATTGCGCGATCACGGCGGGATCGATTTTGGCCGTGGCCGCAAAACGGGCAATCATGGCCGGATCGATCTTCGCGAGGTCGATCATGCCTGACGCGATGGCCGCGGCGATTCCCGGCGGCAGCAGGGCGGCGATCTGGGGCGGGAGCGACGCGACGCGATCGGCCAGCGAGGGTTGAGCGGCGCCCGAGTCGACGCGAATGACGAGCAGGTCCTGACGGGCGTAGTCGATGGAGACGTACTGGCGGGGCTCAAAGAAGCGGAGCTTGCGAACGCGCTCAGTGGAGACGCGCGAGGCGGTGAAGTTGGCGACGCAGCCGGAGTCGAATTCGACGCGGACGTTGGCGATGTCGACCTTGGGCGAGAGGATGGGCAGGCCGACGGCGCGCACTTCACGCACCGGAGAGCGAGCGAAGGTGAGCACGATGTCAAGGTCGTGAATCATGAGATCGAGGACGACGTCGACGTCGAGAGCGCGAGGCGTGAAGACCGAAAGCCTGTGGGCCTCGAAGAACATGGGGCGGCGCAGTCTGGGCTCGATGGCGAGGACGGCGGGGTTGAAGCGCTCCAGATGGCCGGGCTGGAGGATGCGGTTGGCGCGCTCGGCGCGAACGATGAGGCCGTCGGCTTCAGCGAGGGTTGCGGCCAGGGGCTTTTCGACCAGCAGGTCGAGGCCGGCATCGAGCAGCGCGGCGGCTACGTCGTGGTGATGGACGGTGGGAACGGCAACGCTGGCCGCGTCGACTTTGACGTTGGCGGAGAGCAGCTTGTCTACGGTTGAAAAGACGGGAATTCCGTAGAGCGAGGCGGTTTCTTCAGCGCGTTTGGCGTCCGGTTCGACGGCCGCGACGAGAGCCACGCCGAGGCCCGCGGTCTCAAGTTCGCGGAGCACGCGCAGATGGTTGCGCCCAAAGGAGCCGGCCCCGGCTACGGCAACGCGCAGGATGGCTTGGGCAGCTATTTTTCGGCCTCTTTCTCAGGGGCGTTTCCCGAGACGGCCTTGAGGCAACGGCCGTAGAGTTCAAGTAGCTGGGTGACGTGCTCCTCGGGCTTGGCGCCGGGCGCGCCGCTGAATCCGGTGGAGGGGACGGCGGCGCGGCCGACGCCCGTGGTTGCGGCTACAAATTTGAGCAAATCGAGGGCGATATCTTCATTTCGCCGGGCTCCGAGCCCAGCGCCGTTGAGAGTGTCCATAGCGATAAATCTCCGAAGAGAGATGCTAGCAGAAGTGGCCAGGGGTCAGGGGTCCGTGGTCAGTGGGTACGGACCGGGCAAGTCACCTGGCGCGGCTTAGCCCGATTTGACGGTACTCGATTTACATATTGGTCGCACATATTTGGTTCTCCGGGTTGGCTCTCAGCTGGGCACCCTGACCTTTGAGGCGAGTCGAAGGGTGGGACGCCCGGCTCTGAGGTTCGTGCTTTCCCACCCAGGCGGCAAAGACAGAGACGCCGTGCCCAGAGGGCGCCCAGATGGGACACCTGACAATTGTGGCGGGTCATTTGTGGTGGGTTAGGGGATGGGGCGGCCGGTGGCGGGAGCGATAGAATTCTCTGGAATTGGCGCCTAAGAGGGAGTTTCCCGGGTAAACTGCACACATCATGGTCAGAATCCCTGTTCTGTTTGTTTTGGGGGCCCTGCTCGCATTCGCGACCGCGTTTGCAGACGCCGCGGCCGCGCCTCCACCCGTGGTGAGCAACAGCACGATCACCATCTCTGGCCCGGGTATTGGCGGGGCGACCAAGACATTCTCCCTGCCTTTCATGAACAACTTCGCCAACAAAGGCGACTGGTATGTGCTGCCGAACGACGCACACGCCGCTTTTTTTGTCGCCGACAAGGCGACTTACTCCCAGTGCAGGGTGGATATTCTGCTCAACGGAGCACAGAAGACCATTGCCATTACCAGTTCCAACGACCTTGCGACCGGACATAATACCGACCTGGCGTTTGACGTGATGGTTGGGGACGGGCGCAACAACAAGTCGTTCTCAACCACCGACCGGCGCGACGCGGTCACCGTGACGGTGACCCGGATGGACATGCTCAACTTTGAGGCCACATTTTCAGGAACGATGACCGAGATGGGCGTGATGAGGAGCAGTGGACGAGAGCCCAGTAAGGTTTCGGTGAGCGGCACGATCAGCCTGCACCGGGCGAGCGCGCCGGCACCGATCAATGCAGGCAACTGGGTGGACTGCGACCCGATCGTCCACGACTGGCTCAACGAGGCGCAGAACCGCGCCTCATCGGATTGCGAGGTGAAGTTTGACCACCACCTGGAGACCGCGCTGAGTTTTGCCTTCGCGCCGATGGAGTCGGCCCTGGAGGCTTCGCAGTGGCAGATCGTGAATATGTCTGACCCGAGCGGCCTGTTTGATTCAGCGCCGCGCGGGTCGGAGGGTGAGCCGTTTCGCGGCCAGGGATTCAAGCTGACGATGGCAGTGAATCCAAACACGGCGCAGGGCCAGCAGGTGATGGCGGCCAACACGCCCGATCCGCTGATGGATAAGATGATCCAGTTGTTGAAGGCGGGCAATTATGCCGAGGCCCAGGTGGTGCAGAAACAGCTGGACGCGAAGTTAAAGAGCGCTCCGGCTCCGCCGAGCACGAGGTTGACCGTCCAGGTCAGCTTCAACTTTTCGAGTAGGGAGTTTATCAACTTCCACGGAGCCTTCAGCACTTCAGCGCTGCCCGGCGGGGGCACGGTGCTTTATTTGCCGGCCATGCAGGGGCTCGGCGGCGGATCCGGCGGCGACCCAGGCACCTGGGTTTTGCTGGGGCCGTGGAGCCAGCCCACATCGACGCATCTCGACGGAGAAACGACAAAAGTCGCAACCAAGGCGCAGATGAATCCCTCGACGCCGCGACTGTCAATACAAAACATCTCGGTGTATCTCAACTGCGACCGGGATCTGGCTACAAAGGCGATCGCGGCGATCAACTGGAGCCAGCTTCGGGGGTTGGTTGCGCAGTAGGGAGATGCTGTGTCGCCGGAAGCGGGAAATGGGGCGCACTGTTTTTGTTATTGGGACATGGGGCAGTCGACATCCGCTGTGAGGTTTGTGCTTTCCCACCCATCCGCAAAGGGCGCGGAAGGATGGGGCACCCGCCCAACCTTTTCCGAAGACCCGCTCATCGCGATAAGGCCGCGATGAACGGGGCACAGTCCCTGATAGCAAGATGAGTGGGCCACCTGCCACCCTGACCTTTGTGGTGAGCCACGGGGCGGGATGCCCGGCACGGATGGGGAATCTCCCAGGATAAGAGCACGAACCGCAGGTCCTTCGACTACGCCTCTCGCGATGAGATTGCGAGAGCCTTCGCTCAGGATGACAGCATATTTTTATGGCGTCCTTTAGAGACGTAACGCTCGGTGCGCCGCGGTAGTCTGAAGCAGATGGGCTTGGCTTACATTGGGATGGGCGGGAACGTGGCTGGCGTGGCGGGAACGCCGGAGGCTACGCTGGCTGCGGCGGCGGCGCGGCTGGGACGCGTGGTGGCTCGGTCTTCGCTTTACTCGACGGCTCCGGTTGGATTTGCAGAGCAGCCGCGTTTTGTGAATGCGGTGGTGGCGCTGGAGACGGAGCGCAGTCCGCGCGAATTGCTCGAAGGGCTGCTGGGAGTGGAGCGGGAGTTCGGGCGAGAACGGGCCGCGGGAAACAAGAATGGGCCGCGGACGCTCGATTTGGACATTCTTCTGTTTGGCGATTTGGTGGTGAGCGAGTGGGATCTTGAGATTCCGCATCCGCGACTGGCGGAGCGGGCATTTGTTCTGGTTCCGCTGAACGAGATTGCGGCAGCGGCGCGCGATCCACGCAGCGGAGCCACCGTGGCACAATTGTTGGAGAACCTTTTCCCCGATCGCGAAGGCGCAATGGATGCGGTGGTCAAAGTGGAGAGCGATGTATGGCGCGCTGGCGCTGGTGATCTTGCTGCCGGCTGCGACGATGCACGCGCAGGGTGCGGCGGCGATCGCGATCACGGTTGAAGACAGCGGCGGGCGAGCGGTTGGCGGCGCGGCGGTCACGGATGGTTCGGGTAGGCCGCTGGGCAGCACGGATGGATTTGGCAGGTTGACCGTGAGCTGCGCGAGGCCGTGCAGGATTCACATCGCGGCGCGAGGGTTTGCGGCGCAGACGATTGCGCTGAGCGGGGCGGCCACGGTGCGGCTTGAACCTGCCGCAAATGCGGAACAGATTACGGTTACGGCGTATCGCGCGCCGCTGGGCGAGCTGGAAAGCCCGGCGACGACGCGCGCGCTGTCCGAACAAGCGCTGCGCACGACGGCGGGAATTACGCTGGACGACGAGCTGCGGCAACTTCCAGGGGTTGAGCTTTTCAGGCGCTCGAGCTCGCTGGTGGCGAATCCCACATCGCAGGGAATCAGCTTGCGCGGGCTGGGATCGACATCGGCGAGCCGCACGCTGGTGACGGAAGACGACGTTCCGCTGAACGACGCGCTGGGGGGATGGATTCACTGGCAGGAGCAGCCGGAGCTTTCGATTCGCGGCATCGAAGTGGTGCGGGGCGGGGCCAGCGATCTTTATGGATCGAGCGCGATTGGCGGGGTGATCAGCGTTACGGCGGCGCGGCCGGACGAGGACAAGGCAGAGCTCAGTTCGAGCTACGGCGGTGAAGGCACCTACGACGACAGCTTGCTGGCGCAGGCCAAGCGCGAATCGTATGGGGTGCTGGCATCAGGCGGGATGGTGGGCACGGATGGGTACATCCAGGAAGCCGAGGCGCAGCGCGGGCCGGTGGATGTGGCGAGTTATGTTCACAGCCAGAACGCGGTGGTGATGGCGGAGCGCGACGAAGGCCCGGTGAGGATTTTTGCGCGCGGGAGCGGGTTCAACGATTCGCGCGGCAATGGGACTCCTTACCAATTCAATGCGACGCGGCTGGTGCGCTACATGACCGGCGCCGATTGGAAGAATGCGAAGAGCGCTGCGCTGAATCTGCGGATTTACGGATCGGATGAGCGATATCGGCAGACTTTTTCGAGCATTTCGAATTTGCCGAATTTCGGGGACGCGACGTGCAGGTATCGCTGCGGCGAGATTCCGACGAAGTTCTCATTTGTGCCGGACAACGAGCTGGGAGCGGCGATGCATTGGAGCGCGCCGGTAGGAGCGGGATTGCTGCTGGTGGCGGGCGCCGATGCGCATGACGTGAGGGTGTGGGACCGGGAACAGAGTTTCGGCGGGACGGCGGCGCTGACGAATCTGCACGACCATCAGCGCGATTCCGGGGCTTACGCCGAGGCGATGTGGGTGCGGGCGGCGTGGACAGTAACAGCTTCAGGGCGGATGGACTGGTTTCAGAATTACGATGGGCAGAAGCTGGTATGGAACGGGTCGGCGTGGGTGTTAAGCGCCGCGCAGCCGCCGCAGCGGGATGAGCGGATTTTCGATCCGCGGCTGGGGGTGTCGCGCAAGCTCTCGGACCATTGGGCGGTTTCGGCATCGGGATTTCGGGCATTCCGCGCGCCGACACCGAACGAACTTTACCGATCGACGCAGGTGGGCGACGAACTGACGAATCCCAACGGGAATTTGCTGAGCGAGCGGGCCACGGGGTGGGAAGCGGGCTTGGTTGCGGAGCGGGCGTGGGGGACGATCCGGTCGAGCTACTTTGTTACCGAGGTGAATCGGCCGATTACGGCGCTGACGGTGAACGGGAGTTCGTCGCCGATTCTGCTGGTGCGGGAGAACCTGGGGCAGATTGAGAGCCGCGGATTGTCATTGGACTATGAGCTTCGGCCGCGGCGGTGGCTGGCGGTGGATGGAGGGTACCAGTACGCGCACGCGGTGGTTTCGCGCGGGAGCCAGGACTACGGAAAGTGGATTCCCGAAGTGGCGCGCAACCTGGCGACGCTGAATGCGCGCGCGTACAAGCCGGCGCTCGGAACGCTGAATCTGGAGGGGCGGGTAAGCGGGAAGCAATATGACGACGATGCGAATGTTTTTCTGCTGAGCGGGTATTTCCGGCTGGATGCTTATGGGGAGCATGATTTTGGGAGCCGGTTTGAGTTGTTTGCGGCGGGAGAGAATTTGCTGGGGCGATCGATTGAGGTTTCAAAGACGCCTACGACTACGCTGGGGCAGCCTCGGGTGGGACGGGCTGGGTTTCTGGTGCGGCTGGGCGGGGCGGGCAGGTGAGGCCCGGTAGAATCCTCTGGTGAGCTTGCGACTGAAGATTCTGGCGGAGAGCGGAAGCGGCGGGCGGCGGGGTGAGTTGGAGCTGCCGCACCGGACGGTGCAGACTCCGGTGTTTATGCCGGTGGGGACGGCGGGGACGGTGAAGGCCGTGCCGCAGGAGACGCTGGAAGCGCTGGGCGCGGAGATTATTCTCGGGAATACCTATCATCTTTACCTGCGTCCGGGACACGAGGCGATCCGGCGGATGGGCGGGCTGCACCGGTTCATGAGCTGGCCGCGGGCGCTGCTGACGGATTCGGGCGGATTTCAGGTTTTCTCACTGAGCGCGCTGCGCAAGGTGACGGACGAGGGGGTGCGGTTCCGGTCGCATTTGGATGGCAGTTCGCACTGTTTTACTCCCGAACATTCAGTCGATGTTCAACTCGCACTGGGAGCGGATATTGCGATGGCGTTCGACGAGTGCACGGAGTATCCGGCGGACCGGGCGCGAGCGGAGGAGAGCCTGCGGCTGACGATGGCGTGGGCGCGAAGGTCGCTCGACTATTTTCGCGCGCATGGCGATGAGGTGGTTTGGCGGGAGGAGTTTGAGGGGCGCACGCAGAGCCTGTTTGGAATTGTGCAGGGCGGGATGTACGGGGATCTGCGGCGGCAGTGCGCGGAACAGCTGGTGGAGATGGATTTCGACGGGTACGCGATTGGCGGGCTGAGCGTGGGCGAGCCGCGGGAGTTGACGCTGGAGATGATTGCGGAGGTGCTGCCGCTGTTGCCCAAGGACAAGCCGCGGTACGTGATGGGGGTGGGGTATCCGGACGAGATTGAGCAGTACGCGCGGCTGGGGGTGGACATGATGGACTGCGTGCTGCCGACGCGGGCGGCGCGGCATGGGCTGCTGTTTACCAGCGAAGGGCGAGTGAACATCAAGAGCAAGCGATATGCCGAGGACCAGGGGCCGGTGGATCCGGCGTGCGAGTGCATGGTGTGCCGGCGGTATTCGCGGGCGTATTTGCGGCATTTGATGCAGGCTGGCGAGGCGCTCTCGGGGACGCTGAACACGATTCATAACCTGGCTTATTATTTGGGGATTATGGAGCGGGTGCGGAGGGAGCTTGGTGAGGGGTCGAAGCTGACAGCGGACAGCACGTAGCTATCCGCTGTGAACCTTCAGTCGCCGATGGCTTCGCCGAGTAACTGTTTCAGGGCCCGGACGTATTCAGTGAGGGCCTGGCGTCCGGCGTCGGTCATGCGGTAGATGGTGAGTGGCTTGCGCTGGACGAACTTCTTTTCTACGGAGACGTAGCCAGCTTCTTCGAGCTTCATGAGCTGTGCGCCGAGATTGCCGTCGGTTGAGCCGGTTTTGGAGCGGAGCCAGGTAAACTCCGCTTCTTCGACTCCTATGAGAAGGGAGAGGAGGGCGAGGCGCAGTTTTCCGTGGATGACAGGATTGAGTTCGGGAAGATCAGGCATGGGCGGCGACCTGGCGACGTTGGCGGGACTCGAGGACCATCATGTAGGTTCCGAAGACGATCTGGCAGAGGAAGATGGCGACGAGGAAGGCGGCGGCGCATTGAGTTTCGGTGCCGAAGCTGGCGACGATGCAGGCTATCCACCAGACGAGAGCGCAGGCGAACTGGGTCTTCCATTTGAGTGCGAGGCTGGAGGCGGCATTTGTCATGCCGAGCAAGGCACAGGCGGCGGCGACGGAGGTGTGAGTGTCCAACCGGCCGGCGAAACCGAGGGCATCGAAGAGGATGAACATGGAAATACCCATGGCGGTCCAGATGGAGCCGATGGCGCGGCCCATCGTCGTGTTCGGAATGTTTTTGCCGCGGTGAATGAATACCGGGATGGAGACGATGGCTGCGGCGACCATGGTGATCGGCCAGGCGTAGGCAAAGTGGGACCAACTGGCCCAGACAATGGCGACATAGTAAGCAACTCCCCAGAGCAGAAAGGTCCAGCCCCAGCTTTCGTGCTTGCGGCGGCCTTCGGCGATCATGGATTCGATGAGGTTGAGCCTTTCGCGCAGTTCCTGCTGCTCGATGTTTCCGTTCATTGCGATCCTCCTGGAGGGCTGCTGATTGCAGAGCCGTCCTTAATAAGGAGTACTCTAGTTTATAGAGTAATGATTGTCAAGGGAATTTTTGAAGATTTCTTCAAACCCGGATGATCGCGGTTAAGACACTGCTAAATCAATGGTTTGCTGGTTTTACGGGCGATTAAGTTGGGTCCTTTGAGCGAAATCGCAGTTGGTGTGCTTTGTTGTGTCTGTGCAGGCTAGCCGGTCTCTGGAGGCCGTGTCGATTTGAACCTCGCGGTTTCGAGGTGCGATTGGCAGAAAGTGCCCGTCCGTGGCTAAAGCCAGCGCTGATTCTGTTGGCTTTATGCGGGGGTTGAAACCCCCGCCTCCCTCCGGACAGGAGTTTTTCCGCGGCCTGTGAAGCCCCAACTTCTTTTTGAGATCCAAGGTGGCACGGCTAAAGCCGTGCCCTTTCAAAACTAAGTGGCCGTTGCGGCTAAAGTCGTGCCCTTTCAATGCCGAATTCATGCATGTTCCGAGGCACGCCTAGGGCCGGTGGTTTTTCCGGTTGCGTGATGACGGAAACCCTTCCAATTGCAGGATGACGACTGGTTTGTCAGCGATTATTTACAGGATGCCTGTAGGTAGGTTCGGCCAGGATAGTGAGCTCGCGGGCTACGCGGTGGATGACTGCGGGCCAGTCTCCGGGGGTGGATTGGCGGAAGAGGCGGGCGGTTGGGTACCAGGGGGTGGTCTCGATCTGCTGCATCCAGCGCCAGTCAGAGAGGTGGGGGAGGAGAATCCAGACGGGGAGGGCCATGGCTCCGGCGAGGTGGGCAATGCAGGTATCGGTGGTGATGACGAGATCGAGGGTGGCGATGAGGGCGGCGGTTTCAGCCAGATCGCGATCGCGGCTGGAGCCGTCACCCACGAAGACATCGCCGGGCAGTTGCGCCAACTGCCGCTCCGCGGATTCACCCTTTTGGAGCGAGATCCAGGTTGCGCTGACAGAGCGCAGGAGGGGCTGGAGGGTGTCGAGACGGATGGAGCGCTGGCGGTCAGCTTTGTAGGCCGGATTGCCGGCCCAGGCGAGGCCGACGCGCAGACCTGGGCGCACGTTGGGAAATTCCATTCGCTTCAGGCGCGCGAGGCTGGCGTCAGCGCCCAGATAAGCGCCCGGCCAGGGCACCGAGCCGACGGTGGTTCTGAAGACTGAGGGCAGGCTCATCAACGGACATTCGAAGTCGAATGGGAGATCCGTTCCGAGGGCCAGGGCTTCGGCTTGCCCGGCGCGGATCAGGGCGAGGGATTGCATGAGACGGCAGGCCGGCTGCTGCACCTCGAGTAGGGGGACGCCGCCGCGGGCAGCCACGAGATTTGCGTAGCGGGAGAACTGAATGGTGTCGCCCAGCCCCTGCTCGGCGTGGAGCAGGACGCGCTGGCCGGAAAGCTGCTGGCCGCGCCACCTGGGCCGGCTAAAATTGCGCGGCGAGCGGTGCACATCGCGGAAGCGCCATCGCGACTCGTATCCTGGCCAGCCCTGTTCCCAAAGGCCAAGGCGGAGGCGGGTGAGGGCGAGGTTGTAAGCCGCGCCGGGATGGTTTGGGTCGCGGTCGACGGCTGCCTGGTGGGCGAGCAAGGCGTCTCCCATACGGCCCAAGTCGAGCAGCGCATTGCCGCGGTTGGATGCGGCGGCGCGATGTCCGAGGGCCTCGGCGCGCTCGAAGACCTCGACAGCTTCGGCGAAGCGGGCCTCGTTATGGAGCAGAATGCCCTGCATGTTTACGGCTTCGGAGTTGGCGGGATCGCAGAGGAGCGCCCAGCGGAGCCACGCCCACGCCCCGGCGGGGTCGCGCTCGGCGGCGCGAAACTGGCACCAGGCGACGAGCGTCTCTACCTGGGTGGGGTTGAGGGCGAAGGCCTTGCGGAGGTAGGCCTCGGCCTGCTCAGGACGGCGGCGTTCGCGTTCGAGGATGGCCAGGTTGAGCCAGGCGGCGATGAGGTCGGGGCACAACTCGACGGCGCGCCGGAGGGCCGCCTCGGCCCAGATTTCGCGGCCCTGCTCGCGCAGGAGGCTGCCGAGATTGGTCCACGCGGCGGCAAAATCGGGACGAATGGCGAGGGCGCGGCGATAACGCGCTTCAGCCTCTTTGACTCTTCCCAGGCGGGAGAGCGCGAAGCCGGCGGCAAACTCGGCCTCAGGCAGGCGGGGGCGGAGCGCCAATACCTGCTCGTAGCGCGCCAGGGCTTCCTGATTCCTTCCCATGAAGGCGAGAGCATTGCCGAGGCCGAGAGCGGCACCGGCGAGCGCGGGACGGCGCTGGAGGGCGAGCTCAAACTCGAGCGCCGCTTCTTCGGGGCGTTCGGTTGCGAGCTTGAGTTCACCCAGGGCCATGCGGGCGAGGGGATCCATTCCATCGAGGCGGATGGCGCGGGAGCAAGCGGTTTCAGCTTCGGCATTTTGGCCGGCGGCCTTGAGGGCCAAGGCGAGAGCGACCCACGCCGGCCCCATTTCGGGAGCTTGAGCCGCGGCGGCGGAGGCCATTTTGACGGCGGATTCGGATTGGCGGCTGGCGAGGGCGACGAGGCTCATTCCGACCAGGGCGTGGGGCTGGCGCGGATTGCGCTCGAGGACGCGTTGATAGCCTAGCGCCACTTCGGTCAGGCGGCCGGTGAGATTTCCGGTGGAGCTTGGGGACAGATTTCCGGACAACCTTGCGGTCTGAGGCGCTCCGCGGATTTTTGTTGGTGTGGATTCCGGTGGATGGACAATCACGGGCACGCAGCACCCCCGGGACAGTCATGAGCCGCAGTTCTCACATGGGGGAGGGTAGGGCCTGGAGCGGTACCGTTCAACCGGAATATTGGGGGATTGAATATTGGGAAGCGGGGGTGGTTCCGTTTTTTTTGTGTTCCTGAATTGGGAGTTCTGCATTTTGATCTGGATCGGTTGTGGGGAAGATCTGAATTTTGCGAAGGTTTGCTAAGAACTTTTCTCGGGGGCTGAAGAAGGTGCGTAAGAAGAACTGATATTGAGCCAGGCCTGAAGAGCATCCCGCGGGGCCATTGAGAACTGCGTAAGTAATGTTCAATGGGGATGAGGCACCGACCTCCAAGTCAGGTGTCGCGGCGGCTAATGGGGTGCGGGCCTGGAGGCCCGCACGACAGCCGGTCTGGAGACCGGCGCTCCATTCGATGCGCAACAGCCGGAACTTAACGGGTCGCGCGCGGATTATGATTGGATGGTGCACGAGAAAGCCCATCTGGGCGACATCCTGGCCAATGCGATCACGCACGGCATTGGAGCGGCATTGGCGCTGGTGGGCGCGGTGTGGCTGATCGCGGTGTCAACGCGAGGCAGCGCAGGGCTGATTGCAAGCTGCTCGGTATTCGCGGGCACACTGGTGCTGGTGTACGTTTGCTCGACGCTCTACCACTCGCTGGTGCGAACGCGCGCGCAACGCGTATTCAGAATCCTCGACCACTCGGCAATTTATTTGCTGATCGCGGGCACGTACACGCCGTTCACTCTGATCTCGCTGCGCGGGCGGGTGGGATGGACGATGTTTGCGATGGAGTGGTCGCTGGCCGCGGCGGGAATTGTGTTCAAGAGCCTGGCGGTGGAGCGGTTCGCAGTGGCCTCGGTTGTGGTGTACCTGTTTCAGGGCTGGCTGGTGGTATTTGCGTTTCGTCCGCTACTTCATTCGGTGGGCTGGCATGGAGTGTTGTGGCTTGGCGCGGGGGGGATGTTCTACACGCTGGGTATCGTGTTTTTCGCGCTGGACCGGGTGCGGTACTTTCATGCCACATGGCATCTTTTTGTGCTGGCCGGGAGCGTGGCGCACTTCTTTGGGGTGCTGTTTTACGTGGTGCAGGCGGGGTGAGAGGACAGGGGTCAGGGGTCAGGGGTCAGTGATCAGTGATCAGTGGTCAGTGGTCAGGAAAGGCGCGGCCTCACGCTGATGTCAACTGTTTTGGCGGTTGGATTGGGGAGTGGTGGTGATGCGGCCGCGAAGTTGGTTGACGGCTATGACCCAGGGGACGGCGCTCGAGAATGCGAAGCGGGCCAGAACTGCTTTGATGCCGAAAGGGCGGAGAAAGCGCCAGTCGCGGTGAAAGGCGAACCAGGATTTGAGCAGGAGTACGACGAGGAGCGGGATGACGGACCAAGACAGGGCGGGCTGGGGCAGGGCGAGCAGGAGGAGGGCGAAGAGGGCCAGGACGTCGAGGGCGCACCGGGCGGCGTTGCGGAGGAGGCGGGACCAGCGCACGCCGGCGATGCCGTCGCTGACGGCGTAGCGCGCCAGTTGATGGCAGGCTGAGCGGAAGGTGTTCTGGGGCCGGTAGATGGCCTTGGCGTTGGAGACAAAGGCGGGTGGGGATTGGCGGCGGGCCTCAAAATCGAAGAGGGTGTCTTCGCCGACGAGCACGTGTTCGGGAAATCCGCCGAGGCGCTGCCAGAGGGATGTGGTGAAGGCCATGGAGCGGGCGGTACAGGATTTTGTGGGCTCGAGCGGGGAGAGCGCGACGCTGAAGAAGGGGGCCGAGGCGAGGTCCCACAGGGTGTGTTGGGCGGGATCGAGGCAGGATCCTCCGAGGGCGTATTCGGCTGAGCCGGCGACCAGGGGCCCGGTCAGATTATGGAGCCAGTCGGGAGCGTAGGTGCAGCCGGCGTCGGCGCAGGCGATGAATGCGGATTTGGCGGCGGCGATGGCCACGTTGCGGCCGCGCGAGACCGGGCCGGGGGAGTGTTTGAGGCTGCAGGTTTCGTCGCGGATTGCGCCCAGGCGCGGGGCCTGTGCCTGGGCGTTGACGAGGGCCTGGGCGTTGAGCAGCCACTCCCAGGTTCCGTCGGACGAGCCGCCGTCGACGACGATGACCTCGGAGGGCGGAGGAATCTGGGCGAGGAGGCTGGGCACGACCCGTCCGATGTCCTGGGCCTCGTTGAGGACCGTGACGACGACGCTTACAGGCTGCATGGGGGAAGTATAGCGAGGGAGGGTGAATGCAGGCGGGCGGAGATGGGGTGCGGGGGCATTTTCATGCTGCGATTCAGCTGCATCGCATTTTTTGTTGACGCGGGCTGCGCGGAAAAGGATAATTTGCCCATGTTTCGACGCAGATCTCTGTTTTCGGCGGTGATGGTACCGCTGATTGTCGGCGTGGCCGGGCTGGCGCATCTGATGAGTCAGCCTCGTTTTGCCGCTTATCGCGCGGTCGACGTGGTGCAGATGACCGGGTCCGGGTTGTGCTTCGGAATCGCGTTTTTCGCGCTGGTTTTATTGCTACGCACGCGTGGTGAGTGAACCGGCCCATTTCGCTCGGCAGCGATGGGTTGAGACCGCCAGCAAGGCGGATTGACCGGGAGCGCGATTTAACGATAGAATCGTAGAGTTTGGCGATGCACTCCTTTAAGGGTGTGCGGGATTGTGCCGGGTTCACCGCCTTGAGGCGTGTGTGCGGCCCGGGTCCCGATGCAGTTACTGTCTGTATCCGCCCCATTGCACACGGAATTTGAATGCAGGCGGCCGGTGAGGTAGCCGGAGCGCTGGAGGATTTTGTTATGTACGCAGTGATTCGGACCGGCGGCAAGCAGTACCGGGTTTCGCCCGGGGATGTGGTGAAGATCGAGAGCGTGTCTTCAGAGAACCAGACGGTGGAGTTCAGCGACGTGCTGGCGGTTTCAGGCGACGCGGGAACAGTGGCCAGGCCGGAGAGCGCGAAAGTGACCGGTGAAGTGGTAAGCGAAGGCCGGGGAGACAAGATCCTGGTGTTCCACCTGAAGCGGAAGAAGCAGTACAAGAAGCTGCAGGGACACCGGCAGAATTATACCGAGGTACGCATCAAGGCGATCGAGGCCGATGGCGTGACGTACACGGCGGCGAGCAAGGCGTAAGGCGCGGAGCCAACATTTAGAAGGGGAATCGGCAATGGCACATAAAAAGGGTGGAGGCAGCTCCACAAACGGACGGGATTCCAATGCGCAGCGGCTGGGCGTAAAGGCGTTTGGCGGTCAACTGGTAACCGGCGGATCGATCATCATGCGTCAACGGGGCACGCGGATCAAGCCGGGACTGAACGTGGGGATCGGCTCGGACGACACGCTGTTCGCAAAGGTGACGGGGCGGGTGAAGTTTACCGACCACGGGAACCGGGGGCGGTTTGCATCCATCGAACCGGCACCGGGCGAATAATCGGGCACAAGCACAACAAGAAAGGCCACGGCTTGCGCCGTGGCCTTTCTTATTGTGTTGCGAAGTGTGTAACTAGGATTCCGATTCGCGACCCTTGAGGCTGCGAGTGAGGACCTTGTCGACGACCTTCTCGACGTCGGTGAGGAAGAAGCTATGGGCAGGCTGCTGAATGGCGACCTGGGTACCGGTATGGCCAAGCGCGGAAGCGATCTCGTTCCAGCGATAGATGGTGGAATTAGCGGGCATGACGACTGGGGCGCTGGCGCGCTCCGGGAGGGCGCAGTAGGCAGCCCAGACAGCCAGGGAGACCAGGATCATGGATTGATAGACGAACTGAATTGGGGCGTTCTGAGCGGTCTTGCTGGAGATCAGAGAGGTAACGATAAAGTCGTTGGCGGAGACGATTCCAAAGCCCAGAGAGATGCCGAAGGAGAAGTCGCGCACGGAGAGGCGCAGGGTATTCAAGCAGAGGCAGAGGAAGCCGAGCAGGCACAACTCCAAGACGCTGACGGAGCGCATCAGCCCGAAGGCGATGTCAGGGATGATCATGAGTCCCTTGTGGGCGAAGGAGACGGTGGAGAAGGTGATGATGAGCGAGACGAGGGCGGCCCAGCGGAAGATCACGAGCCCGATTTTCATGATCCCTGGGAACCCGGAAAGGGCGGAGCGGAAGACCTCAGTGCAGATGAAGAACAACAGGATGGCACTGGCGATGTAAATCGCGTAGAAAGCGAAGAAGTATGCTTCATCCCAGATCAGCAAGTTGGTGCGATTGTAGGCGGTGAGGAGGAGAAACAGCACCGGTGCGGAAACGACACGCAGGGCCAGATAGGACGCCATGGCGGGGAAGCGGAGGTGCAGCTTCTTCTGCCAAAAGAGGAAGGCGACCGCGGCTGAGAATAAGACCTCCGCCAGGTTCATGAGCGACATTGCTGAGGTTGAAGACATAGACACCCGTGCGCTGATCCTGAGAACTCACTCAGAATAGCGCGTAATTCTTGATGTATCAACAAGAATTCCAGGATGTCACTTGGCACTTTTGTGCCATTACTTTAGTTTTACTGGTTCGGGCAGGTCGGAAAACCCGGAACGCAGGTGGGAAGCGGAAAGCTGGCAGTGGCCGATTGGTGGCTGGGAATCCTCTGTGCAGTCTTGGGTGTAACGGCTGCGGCGGCTCCGCCGGCAACAATGAGGGACAGGGCGAAAATGCGGATTGCAAGTTTCATAAAAGGTAACCTCTTCGTAAGTGATTTTTGCGGGAAAAGAATCTCCCTACGCACAAAGAAGCATAGCCGATTTGCGAAGGCAAGTCCATCTATTTCATCGATATCAACAATTTTCTTTAGCATTTGTTACTTACGTCACATTCCTCGAAGGTAACGCACATAGGTAACCAAATTTAGGTACCTCGTTTGCCCCATCGTTTCGTTGAACCAACATGGTAAAATCATCCTAGGGAAATTGGTGCAAAACCCCTCGTGTTTCAAGCGGATAGTGTCAAATTGCCCCGGTTTGGAAGCCTGACCGGGTAGCCACAGCTATGGAGCTGGCGCGACGGCTCCGCGAATGGAAATTTATGGTGACTGAAGCGATGCCCGACGACGACAACAACGGCAACGGCAACTACACCGGCGAGAACATCAAGGTACTGGAGGGGCTGGAGGCGGTGCGTCTTCGGCCGGCGATGTACATTGGCTCGACCGGGGAGATGGGGTTGCACCACCTGGTTTACGAGGTGGTGGACAATTCCGTGGACGAGGCTTTGGCCGGTTACTGCAAGAAGATCGACGTTGTGATCCACGTTGACAATTCGATCACCGTGACGGACGACGGGCGCGGGATTCCGGTGGACATGATGGATCTGCCGAACGGGGTGCGGATGCCGGCGGTGCAGGTGGTGCTGACCAAGCTTCATGCGGGCGGCAAGTTTGACGCGTCCACGTACAAGGTTTCCGGCGGGCTTCACGGGGTGGGAGTGAGCTGCGTGAACGCGCTTTCGCAGGAATTCAACGTGGAGATCTGGCGGGACGGGCACACGTGGGAGATGGACTTCAGCTGCGGCCTGCCGACGAGCGAGCTGCGCCAGGCAGGGACCAGCAAGCGGCGTGGGACCAAAGTTCATTTTCTTCCCGACAAGTCGATCTTCACCGTGACCGAGTTCAATTACGACACGCTGGCGCAGAGATTGCGGGAGATGGCGTTTCTGAACAAGGGTCTGGAGATTACGCTGACGGACGAGCGGACGGCGGACTCGAAAACGGGGGACGCGCGGCGCACCGAGTTCAAGTACGCCGGCGGGATCGCCGAGTTCGTGAAGCATCTGAACCGCGGCAAGACGGTGCTGCACGAGAAGCCGATCGTGATGGAGGCATCGCGGGACGGGGTAGAGATCGATATCGCGCTGCAGTACAACGACAGCTACTCGGAGACGGTGTTCAGTTTTGCGAACAACATCAACACGGTGGACGGGGGATCTCATTTGTCGGGATTCCGGACGTCGCTGACGCGGACGATCAACGCGATCGGGCAGCAGTTGGGGCTGTTCAAGGATCTGAAGGAGAACCTGAGCGGGGACGACGTGCGCGAGGGATTGGTGGCGGTGGTGAGCGTGAAGCTGTCGCAGCCGCAGTTTGAGGGGCAGACCAAGGGCAAGCTGAATTCGGACATCGCCGGCACGGTGCAGGCGTTTGTGAACGAGCGGCTGGGCGGATTTCTGGAGCAGAACCCGCCCATTGCCAAGCGGATCATCAACAAGGCGATCGAGGCGGCGCGGGCGCGGGAGGCAGCGCGGAAGGCGCGCGACCTGACGCGGCGCAAAGGAGCACTGGACGGGGGCGGTTTGCCGGGCAAGCTGGCGGATTGCAGCGAGCGCAACCCGGATCGCTGCGAATTGTACCTTGTGGAGGGCGAGAGCGCGGGCGGGACGGCGAAGCAGGGCCGGGACCGGCGATTCCAGGCGATTTTGCCGTTGAAGGGCAAGATATTGAACGTGGAGAAGGCGCGCTACGACAAGATGCTTGGCCACGAGGAAATCCGGGCGATGATTACGGCGCTGGGGTGCGGGATCGGCAAGGACGATTTTGACGCGACCAAGATCCGCTACGGGAAGATCATCCTGATGACGGATGCGGACGTGGACGGATCGCACATACGGACGCTGCTGCTGACTTTCTTTTTCCGGCACATGACGGAGCTGATCAAGCGGGACAACATCTACATAGCGCAGCCGCCGCTTTACAAGATCAAGAAGGGGCGGTTTGAGCAGTACATCAAGGACGACCGCGAATTTGTGAAGGTGATGGTGAACCGCGCGTCGGAGGGGATGGTGGTGCTTCACGGCGAGTTTGCGAGCCGGATCGAGGGCGCCAACCTGACGCGATTCATGGGGACGCTGAACGAGTACCTGGGATTTGTGGAGAAAGTGGACAAGCGGATCCGCAACGAGAAACTGACGGAGCTGCTGGCGCGGGCGGAGCTGACGCACCGCGCGGATTTTGCCTCGAAGTCGGAGAGCGAGGTTCCGGAAAAGCTGGCCGCGCTGCACGCCGAACTGGCGGAGCTGGCCGATGAGTTCCAGATCAGGGTGAGCGCACCGGTGCAGGACGAGGAGCATCACACGTGGTCGGTGTGCTTTACCGACTCGCAGGGCGCGACGCGGTGCATCGACTGGACGCTGGCATCGAGTCCGGAGTTCCGGCAGATGATGTCGAAGCACGCGCAGATCAAGGAATTTCTGGAGCCGCCGTTTCTGGTGGAGTACGCGAAGACCGCGGTGGCAGAAGCGAGCGCGGAGGAAGAAGAGGCGGATGCGGAGGGCGCGCCTTCGCCGGGGAGCGTGGAGGTTCGCGCGGAGACGAAGGCGGCCAAGCGGGGCGCGCGGATCCCGAGGGAGCCGGTGGAGAAACAGACGGCGCGGGAGCTGTTTGCCTACATCGTGGAGCAGGGCAAGAAGGACTATCAAGTGCAGCGCTACAAGGGGCTGGGCGAGATGAGCGACACGCAGCTTTGGGAGACGACGATGGACCCGGAACACCGCACGCTGCTGCAGGTGAAGCTCGAAGACATTGTGGAAGCCAACGAAATCTTCACCACGCTGATGGGCGAAGATGTTGAAAAACGCAGAAAGTTTATTGAAGACAATGCGCTGGATGTGAAGAACCTGGATATCTAACGAAGGTAAGCGGAGCTTTAAGAGGGGCGCGGCTTTTTGCCGCGCCCGCAGTTTTTGTGCAATCTGTTAACGGGCTTTCCTTTCGCGGCAGAAAAAGGATGTGGATATGAAAAGCATTGCGACTGCATTTGCCGTTCTCGCCTTCGCATTTGCCACGGCCGGCGCACAGACAACTGAAACGGGTTCGCCGGCGGCCGCACAGACGGCGACGCCTAATCCTGTGGCGGGGCAGGGCGGGAGCGCGAATCCGCTGGCTACGGCGCGGGTGTTCGCTTATGACGAGATGACGGCGAAGACCGCGGCCAATGGGGCTGAGGGGCGCAACGGGTTTACGGGCGTGCTGGCTACGGGCGAGGCGGTCGGGCTGCACGAGACGATGCAGCCGGCGGGAACGAAGCCTAACCCGGCGCATCGGATCGAACATTCCGAGGTGATCGTGGTGGAGCAGGGGACGCTGGAGTTTGAGCACGCCGGGAAGGCGGAGCGCGCCGGCGCGGGGAGCATTATTTATGTGGCGTTCGGGACCATGCATTCGGTGAGGAATGTGGGGGACGGACCGGCGAAGTACGTGGTGATCCAGATTGGCGGGGATACGAAGAGATAGTGATCAGTGGTCAGTGGTCAGTGGTCAGTGGTCAGGGGTCAGGGGTCAGGGGTCAGGGGTCAGTTTTCAGTTGTCAGTTGTCAGTTCTCGGTTCCCTGCTTCCTTTACAGTCTCTGCTATTTTGACAGGACTACTTCGGTTGCGGCTTGGATTGTTTGCGCCTTCTGGCCTTTGTAGTCGGAGAAATGGACTACGTTGTCGTAGGCGTCCTTGATGAGGTCCTGGAGGGGAATGACGCTGCCGTTAGCGCGTTGTTCGTCGAGCAAATCGAGATCGACGTCGGCGAAGACGATCTGCTCCTGATTGATGGTGCCCTCGGCGGCGATGCCATCGCGCGCGAAGAAATAATCAGAAGGGGTGAGGATGGCGGCCTGTCCGTAGTTGGTGGCCATGTAGGGCACGAGGGGGAGATTGCCGACGGTGCCGGTCATGGCAACGTAGATCTGGTTCTCAATGGCGCGGGCCTGGGAGCAGTAGCGGACCCGGCAGAAGCCCTCGCGGCCGTCGGTGCAGGAGGGGACGAAGAGGATTTCAGCGCCGGCCTCGGCCATGACCCTGGCGACCTCGGGAAACTCCACGTCGTAGCAGACGAGAATGGCGATGTTGCCGAAGTCGGTGTGGTAGACGTAGAGGCCGTGACCGCGGCTGAGCTGGTAAGGACCGCTCTCGGTGGAGGTGAGGTGGACTTTTTTTTGCCGGAAGACGCGGCCGTTGGGGGTGAAGAGGTGCGCGGCGTTGAAGATTTTGCCGCGCTGGAAGACAGGGTGGGTTCCTCCGATGATGTAGATGCCGGTTTCCTTGGCCAGGCGGATGAAGAGCGCCTCGTATTCGGGGGCCATGCCGGCGAGGCGGCGGACGGCCATGGCGGGGGCGGGTTCATTGATGTAGCTGAGCAGCTGCATGGTGAAGTATTCGGGGAAGAGGACGAAGTGGGCGCGATACTCCTTTGCGCTGCGGACGAAGAACTCGACCTGGCTCACGAAGTCGTCAAAGGAGGCAATGGGACGAAGCAGGTACTGGACGGCGGCGATGCGGACGCGGCGGGGGCGAGGCGTACCGCGCATGGCCTCGGCAGCGGCCTGTTCGAGCGCGGCGTGCTGGAGACTGGCCTGGAGGCTGATGGAAGAGGTGTATTCGGGGTTGAGCCATTCGAGCACGGTGGCGAAGCCGCGCGATTCTGTGTCGTGCATGTATTCGGGGACAACATCGAGGACGACGAGGCCGTTCTCGAGCTGGAAGGTGAGGGCGGGATCCCATCGTTTTCCGGCCACGACCTCGGCCACGTATTCCTTGGGCGTCAATTGATCGGCAACTTCATCGTAGCCGGCGATGCGGCCGCCGGTGAGGAGGCGCTTGAGGCCGCGCTCGCGGATGAGATCCTTGCGGGCCTCGTACAGCATGGTTCCAATGCCCTGATGACGCGCCGAGGCGTCGACGCCGATTTCGGCTCCATAGAGAGTCAGGCCAATGGGGTTGTGGGTATCGAAAGTCCCTCTCCCGGTGATGGCCGACCAGTTGGCGGACTCGGCGTAGTCGTCCCAGTCGATGATCAGGGAGCTGGCCGAACCCAGGATGCGGCCAGAGGGGCCGGAGACGACGAGCTGGCCCTCGGGAAAGATTCTGAAGTGACGTTCCAACTGCCCGGGCAGCCAGGGCGGTTTGCCGGGAAATGCGTTCAATTGGAGTTGGATAACTGCCGGGAAGTCGTCAACGGTCATCTGCCGTACGCGGAATTGGTTTTGCGGGGAGGGCGTCGTAACCATGAGGGGTCTCCTGCACCTTCTTGTGCGTCACGACTGCAAGATTACGCACTTCGTGTTACAGGGGGATGTAACGAAATGCTCTAATTCTGGGGTCTTTGTGGCGATTGGGGGGAGATGAAGAGGGTGCGGAAAAAAGCAGGGATTGGGGTGAAATTGGCGAAAAACGCCGCTCCGGGGCTAAAGAGGCTGCGGAAAAAGTCCGAAACTGGAGTGAAATGCCTAAAGAGCATCCCTCAGGGGCTAAAGAGGCTGCGGAAAAAGGCGGGATTTGGGGTGAAATTGGCGGAAATGCCCTTCCGTGGCTAAAGCCAGCGCTGACTTTGTTGGCTTTATGCGGGGGTTGAAAACCCCCGCCTCCCTCCGGACCGAGTTTTCCCGCAGCCCGTAAAGCCTGTCCTTTATTTTGAGGCATTTGCGGCCCGACTGAAGTCGTGCCCTGTTACAAAACTTCTAAATACCCCGCCCATATTGAGTTTTTCCGCAGCCTGTAAGGCCCCATTGATTTTGCTGGATTTATGCGGGGGTTGAAACCCCCGCCCTCCGTCCGGACCGAGTTTTTGCGCAGCTGGTGAACATCGTTTTGTGTGCGGCTTGTGGGTGAGTTTACGCGCCTTTTACCTGGCCTCGGCCATTGCTTTTTACATCGTACATGCGGGTGTCGGCTACGCCGATTACGGAGTGGATGGTGGCTCCGTCGCCGGGTGCTGTGGCGAGGCCGATGCTGGCGCTGATGGTCAGGCTGAGCCCATTTTTCATGTGGAAATGGGTATCCATGAGGGTTTTGTGGAGGGCGGACGCAAGCGCCAGGGCATCCTTTGCACCGGTGCCGGGCATGAGCAGGACGAACTCGTCGCCCCCGTATCGGAAGCATATGTCCTGTTTACGGCTGAGCTCCTGGAGGCGCTGACCTACGAGGGCGAGCAGCTCGCTTCCGACCAGGTGGCCGTGCGCATCGTTGACGAGCTTGAAGCGGTCGAGGTCAAGAAAGGCCAGGCTGAGGGGGGTTTTTTCGTGTTTGCCGCGGTCGAGCTCGCGGCCCAGCACGTCGTAAAGATGGCGCACGTTAAAGAGGCCGGTGGTGTCGTCGGTGATGGTGAGTTGCTGAATGCGGGTGACGTCGCGGGCGTTCTCGATGGCGATGGCGGCATGGTCGGCGAGGATATGCAGGAAGGCGATGGTGTAGTCGGTCATCTGCTCGGCGCGGGGATTGAAGATTTCGATGGCGCCGTGGGTGCCTTTGCGTCCGCGGAGGGGCAGGGCAATGACGGAGCGGATTTTGCTGGGCTTGGCGGCGCCGGGCTTTCTCAGCCGCGGGTCGTTCTCGGACTCGGGAAGGATGAGGGTTTCGCCGTGCTGGACGACCCATCCGGCGACGCCTTCACCGACCTTGACTCTGAGGTCGCTGAGGGCGGCCTGCTCACCGCCGGCGGCGATGGCGTAATAGAGCTCCTGGGTGTCGTCATCGAGCATGAGGAGGGTCCACAGCTCGGCTTCGATGGTGCGCTCCATGTGCTCGAGAATGGTGCGCAGAACGGTATCCAGGTCGAAGCTCGAGGTGAGCGAGCGAGCCAGTTGATGAAACACATGGAGATCTGAGAGCGGGATACGTCCTTCCGTCTCGTTTGCCATCGTGGGGCCCCTGGGGGGAGTCACTGAATCATTCTGTCATATGCCTGTGATGTTGTGGTCTGGCCCAAGGCTGGGATTATTTCGAGGAGTGTGTTGGGGTGGGTTTCGGAAGGACGAAAAGCAACCGCAGATCCCTCGACTGCGCTCGGGATGACAGGTTTGTTGTTGAATTTGCGCTCGGGATGACAGCTTTGTTTCTGGTAGCGGCATTCGCGATCAGCCGCCGATGTGGACCATGGATCTTGACGGCTTGAGGAAGCCGGGTTCGCCGATGTGATGGCGGGCTTCTTTCTGCTGCACGGTGGCGACGATGTACGCGCGCAGTTCCTGGTCGGTTGCGCCAGTTCTCAGCCGCCCGTACAGGTCGTGTTCAACCTGGGAGAAGAGGCAGGTGCGGATTTTGCCGTCGGAAGTGAGGCGAACGCGGCTGCAGGCGCCGCAGAAGGCTTGGCTGACGGGCGCGATGATGCCGATTTCGCCGACGCCATCGGAGAACGTGTAGCGGCGGGCGGTCTCGCTGGCCTCGTGCGGCGGCAACTCGACCAGCGGGAGGACACGGTTCATGCGCTCGACGATTTCATGGAGAGGGACGACGATCTGGGGCGTCCACAGGCGGTCTTCTTCGAGGGGCATGAACTCAATGAAGCGGACGACGACATTTTCATCGCGGGCGAAGCGGGCGAAGCCCTCGATCTGATCGTCATTGAATCCGCGGAGGAGGACGCAGTTGATTTTGAGCGGAGTGAGGCCGGCGGCGCGGGCGGCGCGAACGCCGGCCAGAACCGCCTGGAAGCTGCCTTGGACGCGGGTGATGCGCTCGAAGGTGGGGGCGTCGACGGCGTCCATGCTGACGGTTACGCGGTTCAACCCGGCGGCTTTGAGGGGTGCGGCGAGGGATTCAAGGAGGTGGCCGTTGGTGGTGAGGGCGAGGTCGAGCGGCTGGCCGTGGCAGGTGCGCAAGGCGGCCAGCCTGGCGACCAGGTCGACGAGGCCGCGACGCAACAGGGGTTCGCCGCCGGTGAGCCGGACCTTGGTGATGCCGAGGCCGACGAAGAGGGAGATGAGGCGCAGGTACTCCTCAATGGCGAGTTCGGGATACTGGGCCCCGACCTCGCCGGTGCGGCAGTAGACGCACTTGTAATTGCAGCGATCGGTGATGGAGACGCGGAGGTCGTGAATGACGCGGCCATGGGTGTCGGTCAGGCGGGGATCGAGAGTCACCGTGGGGGAATCGGAAAGAGCGGCGGTGGCCATCGGGGGCTCCAAAAGATAGGGGTCAGGGGTCAGGGATCAGGGATCAGCTTAGTCGATGCGCGGGGTGCCTTTGCGGAGGACCAGGCCAGCGAGGCCGAAGACCGCGATGATGATCAGGGCAATGATGAAGTAATAGGCCATGGGGTGCGCCCAGCCGGGTGAGTAGCTGAGATCGGAGCCGACCCAGAGCAGCAGGATGGCGGCAATTACGACAAACTGTCCGGCTATGACCAGGAAGGTGTGGCCCAGATCGCGCCGTTTATCGAGAGCTTCAACCTGATCCGGGGTGAGATTGCGCTCTTCGAGGGGAAGCAGGGAATTTGGCATGTGAATCTCCTTGCATGTTTGGTTTTGCGGCTTTTTTGCGCCGAGCGACTTGATTCGAGCGGAACCGTGCGATGCGTTCGATCAGCTTGACGGGGACAGGCTCGGATAGCGGAAAACGGATAGTCCCTTTGTTAACTTTGTACGATGCAAGCTCGTCTTTGAAGGCCGCGACGAGTTCAGGGCCGGCTGGGTAGAGCGAGTAGTGCTGCTTCCAACCGGCGAAATAGAGGATCGGGCCGCCGTGCAGAGTGTAGGCGGGGATGTGGTAGGAGATTTCTTCCTGAGCTTTGGGAACGGCTTTGCGAATGGTTGTGCGGACGCGCCTGAGGACGCGGCGCACGGGCTCCGGCTGGGAGGCAATGTACTCGTCGACGGATTGGAAGGCGGTTTTGGGCATGGGGATTAGAATCAGCCGCTGCTTTCGATTCAATCACAGGTCGAGGGGCGCGCGCCAGTCCAGTGGGCGGCGTTAGTCGTGGGGCAGGTAGAGGTCGAGCCATTCGATCCATCGGCGGTAGACGTCGCGGATGCGGACGGGGTCGGCTGGGGAGTGACCTCCGACGGGGTAGGCGTAGAACTGGGTGGGGATGCCGCGGTCTTTGAGGGCGTGGTAGAGCTCGTAGCCATTGGTGATGGTGACGCGGTAGTCGCCAGTGTCCTGGAGGATGAGGGTGGGAGTGACCATATTGGAGGCGTAGGTGATGGGCGACTGCTCGATCCAGTGTTTCATCCAGTCGCCGGTGTAGGGTGAGCCGCCAATGGCCGCGGCGCGCATGACGTCAGTGTCGGTGAGGTTGTACTGATCGAGCAGGTTGGTGACGGGAGCGCCGGCGATGGCGGCTTTCCAGAAATTGGCGTGTCCGATGAGCCAGGTGGTCATATAGCCGCCGTAGCTCCAGCCGGTGACGGCGATGTTGGAATCATCGACGATGCCACGCTGTTTGAGGGCCTGAATGCCGGCCAGGACATCGCGGCCGGGGCCGTCGCCGGAGTCGTCGATGATGGCGCGGGAGAAGTCGTTGCCTTCGTTGTCGCTGCCGCGGTAGTTGGGCTCGAAGACAAGCCAGCCCTGGGCGGCGATGATCTGGGGAAAAATGGAGAAGGCATTGACGGAGTTTCCGGAGGGCCCGCCGTGAATATAGAGGACGAGGGGAAGCTTCTTGCCCGGAGTGTAGTGGGGCGGGTAGGTGAGCAGGCCATCGACGGTGAGGTTTTTCGATCCTGGCGCGGTGGTGTCAGGGGATTGCCAGGTGAGGACTTCAGTGGTGCCGAGGGCGAGGGAGTCAAAGGCGTCGTTGAAGTGGGTGAGGCGGCGTGGCGGAGCATTGACCTGGCTGGGCGAGTCGATGAGATAGAGCTCGACGGGGTGATGGGGTTGTGCTCCGGTGAAGGCCACCTGGCCCTGGGGGCCGATGTTGAAGCCGGCGGGCGTGACGTTGCCCACGTTGAGGCGGGTGGTATTGCCGGAGAGGGATTGGAGCCAGAGTCCGATGGTGACGCCATCGTCGGCGGCGGTGAGGATGGCCTTGCTGTCGGGAGTCCAGAGAGCGGGCTGAAAGTCGTGATCGATGGAGCTGGTGAGGTTGACGCCGTCGTCGGGTTTGGAGGCGGACGGAACCGAGCTGGTGACATAAATGTCGGTGTAATTGCGATCGATGCCGTCGCGCGGGAGGGAATAGGCGATGCGCGCGCCGTCTGGAGAGACGAGCGAGTAGGCGGCGTTTTTGGTGTGGGATGTGACGGGCCAGGATTGGCCGCCGGCTAGGTCGAGGATCCAGGGCGAGCGATGGTTGCGGTCGCCGGAGTAGGTGTTCTCAATGCGGACGTAGAGGAGCTTAGATCCGTCGGGCGTGAATGAGATGGGCGATGGCGGCCCTTCGGGAGGGAAGGGTACGGGAATCGACCAGGAGCCGGAGGTAAGGCGTTTGGCGGGCTGGGTTTCGTTGTTTGGGCCGGGGATGGAGATGAGCCAGAGGTGGGTGGGCAGGGCTTTGGATTTGACGAGGAAATCGTTGTCGCCCACTTCGAATGCGTCGTCGAAGCTGTCTGCGCCGGTTTTCTTAGGCGCGTCGTCAGGGGCGGCATAAGCGATGGCGGAGCCGTCGGGCTTCCAGGCAAATTGCTGGATGGAGGTTGGGCTCTGGGTGAGCTGGAGAGCGTCGCCGCCGGCCATATCGAGCAGGAAGACCTGGTTGTGCTTTTCAGCGTCAGCGGCGAGGAAGGCGAGCGTTGCGCCGGAGGGCGACCAGCGCGGGGAGGCGGCCGATTTGCGGTTGTGGGTGAGCGGACGGGTTGCGCCGGTGGAGGTGTCGACCAAGTAGATCTCGGCGAGGTTCAGATCGTGTTCGTAGTCGGGCCGGGTGGCTACGAGGGCAACGGATTTGCCGGAGGGCGAGATTTGCGGGTCGGTGAGACGGACGATTTTACCGATCCAGGCGAGGTCGAAGGTCGCGCCTGGAGTTGCGGGGATGGGCTGGCGGGCGGGAGGCTGGCTGCTTGCGGCGGCGGGCGAGCCGGTCTGGGCGGCGGCGGTCAGGGCAACGAAAGAGAGCAGCAGGGCTGCGGCCAGGTGCTTCATGGGATGGGAACCTCAATGGGGATGGGAATGCCGGGAACGGATTGGCAGTAGTTTACGCGGAGACGGGTGCAGTGGGGAATGGGGTGGGGATTTCGGTAGCTGGATTGAGGTAGCGAATTAAGGAGGGCGGAATTGAAACGGACGGTAGTGGGCCAGGTTGAGGGAGCATTCTCTCCGGGGCTGAAGCCCACGATGGTTCTTTCGGATTTGTGCGGGGGTTGAAACCCCCGCCTCCCTCCGGACAGCCGAGTTTATTCGTTCAAAAACGCGAGGGACTGGAGCTGGGTGATTTCGAATGGCTTGCGGCAGCGGACGTTGGCGCAGGAGAGCTTGTCGTCGCGGCGAACCATGTAGGACTGGGCCTTGGCGAAGCGTGCTCGGTCGCGTTCGTCAGCGCCGCGCGGCAGTTGCGCGCGCTTGCGCCGCACCACCCAGGTGACTTTGTATTCGCCCGGCTGCCCGCATTTGGGGCAAGTGAGGGAATGGGTGCGAAGTTCTGTGGTTTCATTGAAGAATTCCCGCTCTTCCATGGCGATTGGGCCCTCCGACTAACGGCTCGAACCGGTTCCCTCGACGAAAAAGACTTAGCGACGAGGCGCCGGGGCACTTTCGCTCCGGCAAGTTCTATTCCATACTTATCCTTGCCGTGACGAAACGCAAGCCAGCCCGGTTTTCAGCCACCAAGGCGGTAAAGGCGAACGCCCGCGAACGGGTGGGACAACCGAAACCCGCGCGGGTGATTGAGACGGAGCCGCGGACGGGGCGCGCGGCCAAGCATAAGCCGAAGCTCGAAGAGATCATCCGACAGGAGGAATGACGTTGGCGAAAGCGGTGGGTGTAGGCGGGGTATTTCTGAAGGCGCGGGATCCGGAGGCTCTGGCGGCGTGGTATGCGGCGCATTTGGGGATTCCGGCGCAGGATGGGGGTTCATTGGCGTTCGATGGGCCGGAATCGACAGGAATGACGGTGTTTGCCCACTTTCCGCAGGAGACGGGCTACTTTGGCGGCGGAGAGCAGCAATTCATGGTGAATTTTCGGGTGGATGACCTGGACGAGCTGCTGGCCGAGCTGGCCGCCAAGGGGGTCAAGGTGGATCCCAAGCGCGAGGATTATGTTTACGGCCGGTTCGCATGGATCTGGGACCCGGAGGGGAACCGGGTGGAGCTTTGGCAGCCGCTGTAAGGCTCCGGAATCAAGGGTGCTGGACGCTGTAGGGGCCGGGGAGAGTGGGCTCGGGCGGCTTGTTGGGTTCCTCGGGCTTGGCTGCTACTGCGGTGCGCTTGGAGAAGATGCGGAATTGGATATTGAGGTCGAGCATGACGGGAACGGGCTTGCCGTCTTTGATGGCGGGCTGGAATGTGGCCTTGCGGATGGCGTCGACGGCGTTCTCGTCGAGACCGAAGCCGATAGGGCGGGCCACGGCAATTTCACCCGGCTTGCCGTCGACGCCGATTACGGCGTGATAGAGCGCCATGCCGGCCACTCCATTGGCCTGGGCGAATTCATTTGAGTCCGGCTCGGAGACGGAGAGTATTTTAGCCTTGGTGTCGACCGTATTCTGACGCAGCACCGAAGGGTCTTTGGGGCGGTAATCGGTTTTGTCAGCCGCCGCCTGGTAGTAAAGCTGCCAGAAGCCGGGCATAGAAGCCATCATGCGGTCGTCGAGGCCGTGAGCAAAGATTTTGTCGAGGGCATCATTGAGCAGGCCGGTGGCGTGTGCGGGCGAGGTGGTGGTGGTGATGCTGGCGGGGTCGACGGGACGCTCTTCGGGAGGCGCGGCAGCGATCTCGGCCTTGGCCTGATCGGCGTCGCTCACCTCAGGTTCTTCAGTGGCTGATGCGGGTTGCGCGGCTGGGGCGGGCGTGGCCGCGGCCGTGGAAGCCGGCGTTGCTACCGCGGGCGTGGCGGGCGCAGGAGCCGGCTTGGCGGGAGCCGGCTTGCCCTTCTTTTCCTTCTTCTGCTGTTTCGGCTTCACTATTGACTCGCGGTCAATGGTGATCCGGAGCATTTTCTTTTTGGGAGTGATTTTTACGCGGTCGGCGGCGGTGGAGGGGTCTTCAAAAGGGAGTGCGCCGAGAAAGTGCAATCCGTACCGCGCACCTTCCAGCTCCAACTTGTGCTTGGTGAGACGGACCTTGTCGATTTCGACGCCGCAGAGGGTGTAGGAGCCTTTTGGGGAGTGGCTGACGAGGACGCCGTGCTCGTTGAAGCTGAGGTTGTCGTCGAGGTAACCGCCGCGCAGGTAGAGGGTTTTGCCTACCAGCAATTGCTTGATCTCTTCATCGGTGACGCCGCCTTGCTCGGGGACCGAGGGCGCGTTGGGCTGCGCCGCGGCGGGCGGGGCAGGAGCTGGTGGCGGAGTTTGTGGGGCGGGGACTGGGGCCGGCTGGGGAGCTGGAGCCGGCTGGGCTGAGGCGGGAGCCGGGGCCGGCGTTTGCGGGGCGGGAGGAGCAGCGGGCTGAGCCTGCGATGGAGTTGCAGGCGGCGGCGCGGGCTGCTGTGCCGATGCGGTGAAATTGAGGGCCAGAACCAACGCGGCCAGCAGGGCCAGGGCGCGGAGCGGTCCCGCCGAGGTAACTGAAGGCCTTTCGCGATCGCGCTTCATGAACAAGGACATGGGGGAGCCTTATGAGCGCCACTGTATCAGGATTTTGATGCGGGCGTCGAAAAGAATGTGGGGGCGGGCGGATAATCTGGCGGATTTGGGGCTTGAGGGCCGACTTTGGCAAAGGATGGTTATTCGGACCAGCGTTCCAGGCGGTGCAGAACCCGGCGGAAGAACCCGAGGACGCGGCGGGCATCGCGCCGGGTGAGCGCGAGGCGGCGCAGGAACAGGCGCAGGTCGTGCCGGTTTGCATCTTGCATGGAAGGCGGGGAGTAGGCGGCGGCGAGCATCACTTTTTCAATGACTCCGGAGAGCAGTTCGAGATCGGCTGAAGGCGCATCGGGAGCGGCTGGATGGCTGGATGAGGGATGCGGTTGGATGTTTATGCGGGCCGGAGCGGTGAGTCTTGCCGCCAGTTCATAGAGGCAGACGGCGACGGCCTGGCCGAGGTTCATGGAGGGTTGATGAGGGTGAGTGGGAATCTCGACGAGCAGGTGGCAGCAGGAAAGATCTTCGCGAGTGAGGCCGTGTTTTTCGGGGCCGAAGACCAGGGCCACGCGGCCGCCGCGCTCGATCTCGGGGATCAGGCGCGAAGGCAGATCGGGGAGGGTGACGACGGGCTGCTCGGGCTTGCGATGGGTGAGGGTACCGGTGCCGACTACCAGGGTGCAATCGGCTACCGCGCCGGCAAGTGTCGTGGACACTTTTGCGTTTTGGAGGAGGTCTGAGGCGCCGATGGCGGAGCGGGCTTCCTGCCAGTGGGGGGCGTAGGGGGCAACGACGGTGAGATGGGTGAAGCCGAAGTTGGCCATGGCACGGGCGGCCGCGCCGATGTTGAGGGGGTTGCGCGGGGAGACGAGGACGATTTGGAGGGGGGCGGGATGGGAATCTTCGGGCAAGGGATTATTGTAGAGCGGGGCGGGAAGATCAAGTGGGCGCTTATTCCACTGCCCTCTCTAGTCGTCACACAGGTACAGCTCGATCCTGTCGCTGGAACAGGTGCCGAGGGCGGGTTGATATTCGGCTTCGTGCAGTGCTCTAGTCGCCGCCGGTGTCGTTGTGGACTGGGGGGGAGATGCGGAGGCGCTCGATGCGGCGGCCGTTGGAGGCTACTACTTCAAGGCGGAGGCCGATGGGTTCGAGGACGGTGACCTCGCCTGCGAGCGGGATGCGGCCTTCGATCTCACTGACCAGACCGCCGAGGGTTGCGGCTTCATAGCCATCGCCGACCTGCGCGGTTTCACCGAAGAGATCGGGTAGCTGGTCGACGGGAAAGCCGCCGGGAACGAGCCAGGAGCCGCCGGGTTCGCGCTGCGGCTCTTCGATGAGCGCGTCTTCTTCTTCATGCTCGTCCTGGATGTTGCCTACGATCTGCTCGAGCAGATCTTCGATGGTGACCAAGCCCGAGACGCCGCCATACTCGTCAATGACGATGCGCATGTGCTGTTTTTCGCGCTGCATTTCGCGGAGCAGCTCGTATCCGCGCTTGGTTTCAGGAACGAATGCGACGGGTCGCTGGATGGTGGCGACGGTGCGGGTGCGGGCTTCAACGTCGGTGATCTGGAGCAGGTCGTGGACGAAGGCGATGCCGGTGACGTTGTCAAGAGAGTTGGCGTAGACGGGGACGCGGGAAAAATTGTGCTCGCGGAGCAGTTCGAGGAAGCGCTCGAGGGTGATGGAGGCGGGGACGGCGAAGACTTCAGGGCGCGGGGTCATGACTTCGCGAACCAGCTTGTCGCCGAACTCGACGGCGGAGCGGACGAGATCGCTGTCGCTCTGCTCGAGGATGCCTTCTTCTTCGCCGGCTTCAATGAGGGCCTCGACATCGACGGCAATTTCTTCTTCAGGGCTGACCGGTTTCTCGGCGAGGGCGGCGACAGAGAAGAAGAAGCGGATGAAGACGGAGATGGGGGTCATGAGCCAGAGCAGGAGGCGGATGGGCCAGACGATGCGCACCGCCCAATGGCCTCGGGTGCGGTTGAAGAGCAGCGAAGGAATGACCTGGTTGGAGAAGACGACGACGAGGACAACACCGAGAACGGCCTGGGCGATTTCAGCGAGGGTGGGGCGGGCGAAGTGGGGCGCGCGATCGAAGAGCACGGCGCCGAACTCGAGGGCGATGATGCCGAGGGCGAGTTGCTGGAGGACGACGGCGCAGAGGTATGCGTGATCGCGGCTGAGGCCGAGGAAGGGCTCGATCCGCTCCTCCCAGACATCGAGGTTCTCCTGGACTTCGCGGCTGAGGATTTTGCCGAATTCGGAGTAGACGCGGCTGATGTAGGAGGCCAGAGTTTCAATCGCGGCCAGCAGGAGAACCATGAGGATTGCCGTCGTACTCATGGGCGGGCGGCCTTTGGTTTGGCGGGAGCGGCGGGCGAGGTTTGCCGTTTCCCAGGTCTCAGTTTTGAGACCTGGGGCACCCGGCTCCTGGGTTGATTTCCAGGATCCAAAAGCGGCACCTGGGACACCCGGTGGATCGTTCGCTCAATCAAGCCCTGGGGTAACTTCAGTTTTGCGCGTAACAGGCGCTCGCGGCGGGCCATGCGGCCGGCGTCGGATTCATGGTCGTAGCCAGCCAGGTGGAGCAGGCCGTGAAGAATAAGCACCTTGATTTCCGTCAAGAGCGAGTGGCCCTGCTCGGCAGCCTGTCCCAATGCTGTGGTTACGCTAATGGCCAGGTCGCCGGCAATCTGCTCGGCGTGCGATCCGCGGATCGGGGCTTCCGAGGGGAACGACAGCACGTCGGTAGCCTTGTTCTTGCCCCGAAAGCGGCGATTCAGTTTGCGGATGACCGCATCGGTGGTGAGCAGCACGGTGACCTGGCCTCGTAAGCGCACGGCTGCCTGCGCGGCGGTGAGAAAGCGGGATAACGTGCGCGCAGAAGGTATTCGAATTTCCCGAGGAGGGGCGGGCACGACCGTCCGCTTCACCGAAGTTGCCTGCGGCGAGGGGTCAGGGTCCAGGTCTGGGTCGAGAAGGATCATCGTGCAGCGGGGCGGCTGCGTGTGCGGCTCCGGGTCTATATCGATGATACGCGAAATTGGTCCGGGCCCTTTTTAAGGGCTCCTACCACGGCACCGACGGCTGCAAAGATGGCGCCGTAAAGGAGCGCATTGCTGACAATGACAACGGCAATAAGACCGATCCAACTAATCGAGCTAAACCCGAGGATGTAGAGGGGGCAAAGCCTAAAGGTCAGGTGATCAATGAAACCGTCGAGCGGGTACAGATTGATCCGTTCGAGCGTCATCAGAACGGCCGCGAGAGCGACACCGGAGGTCGCTCCCACCAAACCGAATCTGCCTATCAGTCGAACAACTCTTTTCGTGTTCATGTAACTTGCTTACTGCGGTTTGGCGGGATGGAGGGGCTGCGCCTGGGGGCGGTCGTCGCGGGCGGGAACGTCTACATCGATGGCGCCGGTGAGAGGCAGTTCCTGCTGCGCGGGCTTGGCTGACTCGTAAGCGCGGACGATGCGCTGGACGAGGGCGTGGCGGACGACGTCGGAATCTTCAAAGTGGCAGAAGTGGATGCCTTCGACTCCGTCGAGAATGTTGATGGCGTCGATCAGGCCTGATTTGCGGGGGTTGGGCAGGTCGATCTGGGTGATGTCGCCGGTGATGACGGCCCTGGAGTTGTTGCCCATGCGGGTGAGAAACATCTTCATCTGCTCGATGGTGGTGTTCTGGGCCTCATCCATGATGATGAAGGCGTCATTGAGGGTGCGGCCGCGCATGAAGGCGAGGGGCGCGACCTCGATGACGTTCTTCTCGAGCATCTTTTCAACGCGCTCGGGTTCGAGCAGGTCGTACAGGGCGTCGTAAAGGGGGCGCAGGTAGGGATCGACTTTTTCCTGGAGAGAGCCGGGGAGGAAGCCGAGTTTTTCGCCGGCCTCGACTGCGGGGCGGACGAGGACGATGCGGCTGACTTTTTTGGCATTGATGGCGGCGACGGCCATGGCGACGGCGAGATAAGTCTTGCCGGTTCCGGCGGGACCGACGCCGAAGACCATATCGTGCTGCTCGATGGCCTCGACGTAGCGGCGCTGGTTGAGGGAGCGGGGCTGGACGGTGCGCTTGATGCCGGCGGAGCGCTGCTTGCCGGAGTCGGCGAGCGAACGGAGAGTAATGGCAGGATCGGCCACGACCAGGCGCAGCATTCCATTCAGTTCGCCGTTATGGGGGTTGATGCCCTGGCGTCGGAGGGCTTCGAAGTCCTGAAAGATGCGCTGGACCCGAGCTACGCCATCCTCCGATCCCTCTACACGGACGGCGTCGGAGCGCAGATCGATGCGGACGCCGAGCGAGTCTTCCATGAGCCTGAGGTTTTCATCGCGAGTCCCAAACAAGGGCTCGAGGTTGGGAGTGATCTCCAGAGCGATCTTCAAAGGATTCGTCGGCCTCCAGGACGGCGTTTGGGGGTTAAAAATGACCGGCCGCAGCCTTTAGGGGCGGCGACCGGCGTAAGGATCAGCAATCTATCGGCAAAAAGAGCAGATGCGCTGCGGGAGCAGGCGACTGGCTGGACATGAAACCGGAGGACAAGAGGCAGGACGGAGCGAAGGCTCTGGGCTGTCTGAAAGAACCGCGGGATGGCGTAGGCGACCAAATCCGGTTATCTGGCCTTGAGAGTAGCGCGAGTGGCGCGGCGCGTCAATCTGGGCCTGTGTGAAATTTGATGAAGCATGTGCCTTTGCGGATACCTGGGTGTGGAAATAAGCAGAAAGAATCTGCGGATACGGCCTGGAGGGCGGCGGGGGCGGATTGACCCTGGGCCTGGTTTGCCGTAAACTAGGAAATTGCGAGGGATGCGGACTGGGTTGCATTCTTCAGCACATCATTTTCCCTGGGAACAGGACCTGAAACGGGCCTGGCGAGACGGGGCTAAGAGACAAAGGAAGTACGATGGCAAATCATGTATCGGCGCTGAAGCGCGCCCGTCAGACCGAGACCCGCAGCGCGGTAAACCGCGCCAACCGCAGCCAGATACGCACCAGCCTGAGGACTTTGCGCGAGGCTCTCATCAAGGGGGACGTGAAGGCCGCCCAGGCGCAGTACCGGGAGACGGTGTCGGCGCTGGACAAGAGCGTGCAGAAGGGGATTTTGCACGACAACACGGCGTCACGGTACAAGAGCCGGCTGAACGCGCGGTTGAAGGCGCTGGCAACGGCGAAGGCGTAGGGAGCGCAGGCCAAACGGCTGCGAAGGAATTCAGGACGACGAACAGCCGGGAGCGATCTCGGCTGTTTTTGTTTTTTGAACCAACCTGAGAGCCTGTCTAAAAAACCTGGTTGCGCCGCTTTGGGGGCTATCCTGCATTTCTCACAGACGGCTCGAAAACCCAGAAGGTAGCTATCTGCTTCATTCAGGCAAGCACAATATGTGGGGTTTGACGAGGGGCCGGGCACGCAAGATGTTGGGGGCCACCTGAGTCAAGCAGATAGCTACCACCCAGAATTCAGGGTCTGGCGGAGTCTCTGGGGGCCAGGAGGCCCCCAGAACAGCCGGTCAGGAGACCGGCGCTGCAGTTTTTCGCCGCCTGTGAGAAGTGCGGGCTAGAGATAATACTGTTCACTTAAGTATTCTAATGGCTTTACGAATATTGATCTTGGGCAGCGGCTTGAGATGTCGGGGACGGAGCGGGAAATTGCTCATCTTGC
>Ga0224555_1001050_pt1 | contig 40763 bp, 29 predicted proteins | sample 714S23034metaG_FD_180687 | JGI IMG/M metagenome (GOLD analysis project Ga0224555, IMG submission 180687) | Peat soil microbial communities from Stordalen Mire, Sweden - 717 S2 30-34 | ecosystem: Environmental > Terrestrial > Soil > Wetlands > Peat | place: Sweden: Norrbotten County, Stordalen... | reverse complement strand
CGGTCTGCGCCACGAAGTTCAAGAGCCTCCATTTGGCCGTGAGCCAATTTGGCGGCGGCAGCATCGGCGCACGTCTTGGCTTTTCGCTCGGTGTTGCACCGTTCACGAATCCGTTCGCCACGGAAGGAGTATTCGACGATCCAAGATTCGTACCAGTAACGACCGATCTTCTGCGGGGTGAAGCGCACATGCACCCGCACGGAATCGCGCTTTACATCGAATGAAGGGCGCCTTGCCGGTTTGCGACGGGTTCCCTTCGGCTGTTGTTTGGGTGCTGCCATAATTGAAAGTTTGGCACTAAACTGGCACTAAAAGCAATGGAATATGCATAAGTCCTTGTGGCTGTTGGAGCGGGTGAAGGGAATCGAACCCTCGTCTCGGACTTGGAAAATCCCAATGCGCCGGTTAGCCGCGCTCCGCCATGATTGGCACGGCGGGCGATGGCTGATCTTCCACGGCGGGCTTGAGATAGCGCGAGAGGACGATGCCGCCCAAGGTGCTGAGGATCGCCAATAGTCCAATGACCGGGAAATGCGTCAGTTCGCCTTGCGGCGTCTGGCCCATGATCTGGCCGCTGACGTAAACCGCCAGGCCCATGGAGAATTGTTGCACGGAGGAATTGGCGCTCATGAAGCCGCCGCGATACCGCGCCTTGACGCTGGCCGTGACCATGGCCATGGCCGGCACGAACCGCCCCGACATGCAGACCATCAGGAGCGTGGTCACGGCAATGCCCGCCACGCACGGCACGCGATGCAGGTTGGTGAACAGCACGATGGGCGCCGCCGCGCAACAGGACATGATCCAAAAAATACGCGGTTTGCCCGCGCGATCCGCCCAGCGGCCGATTAAATTCATGCTGACAAAGGTGCAGGTTCCACCCGCCAAATAGATGAAGGGCACCTGGTTTTGGGTCATCCCGGTGTTGGCTACCATGTAGGTGGCGATGTAGGGAAAAATCAGCGCCCCGGCGCAGCTCAGGACCGCCATGAAAAGAAACGCCATTTGGTGGTCGCGCTCCATCCACACCGCCCAGACGCGCGCCGCCGGGTGCGCCTCCCGCGCGTGCGCCAGATGGCCGCGCATCGGGGGCAACAGCCAGGCGGCCATGGCCAGGATGACCAGGCTCAATCCCGCCAGGGCGAAAAAGGGCGCGTGCCAGCTCCAAAGCTGGGCCAGATACAATCCGCACGGCACGCCCCCAATCGAAGCCACGGAAAAGGCGGACATGACCAGGCCCATGGCCGCTCCCCGCCTAGCCTCCGGCACGGCGTCGCCCACGATGGCCAGGACCAGGGCGCCGGTGACGCCGCCGAACGCGCCGGCCAGCGCCCGCGACAGCACCAGCAAATGGTATCCTTGCGCCAGCGCGCAAAAAAGCGTGCCCAGCGTGAAACCGGCGAACAGCGCCAACAAAGCCCGTTTGCGGTCGAAATAATCGAGGAAAAAGCCGGCGGCGATGCCGGCCATGCCCGCGCTGACGGCGTAGGAGGAAACGATCAGCCCGAATTGGCCGGGGCCGATGCGCATGACCTTCATGTACTGCGGCCCCAGCGGCAGGACGATCAGGAAATCCAGCACCGTCGCAAACTGGATGCACGCCAGCAAAGCCAGCAGCGCCCGTTCTTTGCGCGCATTTAGTTTCAAACGCGGAACCTAACGCACAACCGCCTGTTGCGCAACCGGGGCAGGGGAGGGAAAGCTGCCACGGGAGCGTTTCACTTTTTTGGGTAACTCCTGCCGGTCAGGGAATACTCTAAGATTTTGAAAAACCCGATTCCGCTTGCAGTCGCGGTGTCAAAGCTCTGACAAGGGGAAGGATCACAGCTCGTCGTCCTGCTGGTAGAGGCGGATGCGTCCTTTCTCGACGATCCACAATTTGCCGGGGAGTTGGTTTTGCTCCAGTCCTTTGACCAAGGTGTGGATGGCTTGGAGCAAATCTTCCGCCGTGGCTTTCTTGGGCAGGCGCAAGACGGCAATGCCCGTGTATTCGCTGGGGCGATAATCCAGAGGGTTCGCAAAATCCAAATCCAACGTCACCAGTGCGCGCCCTTCGCGGCGGCAGGTTTCAATCACCGCCGTATCCGGCGCCGACTCCATCCGTTGCGAGGCCACGGTGGACACGTCGTGCCCGGCGGCGACCAGCAGTCCCCGCCCGCGCCGGCCGAGGTTTTCATCCAGTTTAAGTTTCACGCATGGGCTTCCAATGGAATATCCACATATCGTTCCCGCGACATTTCGGAGCCATAAGCAATGCAGGCCAGAATATCCTCTTCCACCAGTCCGGGATAATCCTCAAGAATCTCCGTGGCCGGAGCGCCTGAGGCCAGCAGGTCCAGAATGAGGGAGACCCAGATGCGATGCCCCCGGATGCAAGGCTTGCCGCCACACCTCTCCGGGTCAATCCAGATGCGCTTTAATAATTCTTCACGCGTTCGGTTCTTCATAATGTTTTTAACTTACCACCCTCATGCCGTTTTCTCCATTTCAATTAATTGAGTTGGAAGTTTGGCCGTTTTTGGCTCAATACCCGGACATGCGTTTCGCTATTTGCAACGAGATTTTCCAGGGCTGGACGCCCGAGGCGACCTTGGATTACTGCGCCAAACTTGGATACGAGGGCCTGGAAATCGCCCCTTTCACGCTGGCTAAAACAGTGGGCGAGATTTCCGCGCCGCAACGCCGCCAGCTCCGCCAGGCCGCCGCGCGCGCCGGCGTGGCCCTGTGCGGATTGCATTGGCTGCTGGCCAAAACGGAGGGCCTCTGCCTCAATCATCCCGACGCGCCGGTGCGGGAGCGGACGGCCCGGTATTTGTGCGATCTGGTGGATTGTTGCGCCGATCTCGGCGGCAAGGTTCTGGTGCTCGGCTCCCCGCAGCAGCGCAACGTCCAGCCCGGCCTGACGCCCGAACAGGCCTGGAATCTGGCCGCGCAAACATTGGCTCAAGCCGTCCGGCGGGCGGAGACACACGGAGTGGTTATCTGCCTCGAACCATTGTCGCCCGCGGAAACGAACTTCATCAACACGGCGGCGGAAGCCATTCGGTTCGCGCGACAGTTCGACAGCGCGGCCATGAAGATCATTCTGGATGTCAAGGCGATGTGTTCGGAGCCGGAGCCGATCCCGCGCATCATCCGCCAATCCTGGCCGCACTTCGCCCATTTTCACGCCAACGACAAAAACCTCAAAGGCCCCGGCTTCGGCGACGTTGATTTTGGGCCGATTGCGGCGGCCTTGTCCGAAGTGGGTTACGACGGCTGGGTTTCGGTCGAGGTCTTCAAATTCGAGGAAGGGCCGGAGGCCATTGCCACCCGGAGCTTGCAATGCCTGCGGCGGGCGTTCGGAGGGGGCGCAATATGACCCTCCTGGCTATCGAAACATCCTGCGATGAAACCAGCGCGGCGGTCGTGCGCGACGGGCGCATCTTGTCCAACGTCGTCGCGTCGCAGACGGCCATTCACGCGGAATACGGCGGGGTGGTGCCGGAATTGGCCACGCGCGAACATCTGCGCAATCTCATGCCGGTCACAAGACAGGCCCTGCGCGAGGCGGGGGTGACGACGTCCGAGTTGGACGCGGTGGCGGTGACACGCGGGCCGGGGCTGCCCAACGCGCTCCTGGCCGGCCTCAAGGCGGCGGAGGCGCTGGCCTTCAGTTTGCGCAAACCTATCCTCGGCATTCACCATCACGAAGCGCATTTGTATTCGGCGTGGATTCTGACGGACCCGTCCCGGAGCGATTTCTCGCAATTTGAATCGTCCGTTTCGCTCATCGTCAGCGGCGGCCACACCTTGCTGGTGCTGGTGGAGGACGTGCTGCGCCATCGCGTGCTCGGCTCCACGCTGGACGACGCGGCCGGGGAATGTTTCGACAAAACCGGCAAACTCATGGGGCTGGCTTATCCGGCGGGGCCGGAAATGGACCGCCTGGCGGCGGCGGGAAATCCAAGGGCCTACAAATTTCCCCGGCCCATGATGAACGAGCCGAATGACGATTTCAGTTTCTCGGGTCTGAAAACTTCGGTGCGGTATTTTTTGGAGAAACATCCCGCGCTGCCGGACGACCCGCAGGCGTTGCGCGATCTGTGCGCCAGCGTGCAGGCGGCCATCGTCGAGGTGCTGGTGGCCAAGACGGTGCGGGCGGCGCGGCGGCTGGGGCGGCGGTGCGTGACGGCGTCGGGCGGGGTGGCCTGCAACAGCGCGTTGCGCGGGCAATTGGCGACGGCTTGCCGGCAGGCGGGGTTGAGCCTGCGGCTATCGGATCGGAAGTTTTCGACTGACAACGCGGCCATGATTGGTATTCTGGCCGAGCGCAAGTGGAGGGCCGGCCTGGGGGAAATTTCCGTGGATGCCGAGATCGAACCGGGTTGGCCCTTATAACTTGCCCAGGAAGATGACATGAACGCCGTTTTGCAATATATCGAAGACAACAAGAACCGCTTCGCCGATGACCTCTGCCAATATGTGCGCTTTCCCAGCGTCTCGGCCCAGGCGGAGCACCGCGCCGACATGACGGCGTGCGCGGAGTGGCTTGTCCAGCATTGCCGGGAGATCGGTCTGGAGGCGGAGGCGCGTCCGACGGCGGGCCATCCGGTGGTGGTGGCCAAAACCAAACGAACGGGCCGTCCGCCGTACCTGGTCTATGGGCATTACGACGTGCAGCCGCCGGAGCCGTTTGACCTCTGGAAAAGTCCGCCCTTTGAGCCGCGCCTGGAAGGGCGCTCGCTTTTCGCGCGCGGGGCTTCCGACAACAAAGGGCAAAATCTGGCGCACTTGAACGCCATCGAAGCCTACCTGAAAACCGGCACCGAGATGCCTTGCGACGTGACCTTCGTCATCGAGGGCGAGGAGGAAGTCGGCAGTAAACATTTGGAGGAATTCTTGAAGGCGAACCGGAAGGAATTGGCCTGCCGCGCCGTGATCATTTCCGACACGGGCATGCCGAGCCTGAAACATCCGGCGCTGACGTACGCGTTGCGGGGCCTTCTGGGCTGCGAGATCACATTGCATGGGCCTGCGCGCGATTTGCATTCGGGTATTTTTGGCGGCACGGTGGACAATCCGGCGATGGCCCTGTGCCAGATGCTGGCTCAATTGCGGGACAAAAACGGGCGGGTCAACATTCCCGGCTTTTACGACGACGTGGCGAAGCTGTCCGCTTTTGAACGCCGGCAGGCGGCGCGCATTCCCATGAGCGCGGCGCAATACCGCAAATTCATGGGCGTGCCCAAGTTGTTCGGCGAGCGCGGTTACACGTTTGTGGAGCAGCGTAGCGCGCGTCCGACCATCGAGATCAACGGGCTGACCAGCGGCTATCAGGGCGAAGGCAGCAAGACTATCGTGCCGTCGTGGGCGCGGGCCAAGCTGACTTTCCGCCTGGTGCCGGAGCAGGACCCGGCGCGCCTCCGCAAAATCATCCTGGCCAGATTGAAGGCGCTTTGTCCGCCGACGGTGAGGATGGAAGTCAAAGCCGGCCACGGGGCGGAGCCTTACATGGTTTCGCCGACCAGTCCGCTGGCGCAGGCGGCGTTGCGGACGTTGCAGGAGGCCTTTGGGCGCGAGCCGATTCTGATACGCGAAGGCGGCTCGATCCCGATCGTGACACAATTCAAAAGAATCCTGGGCGCCGATTCCTTGTTGCTGGGCCTGGCGCTGCCGGACGACAACGCCCATTCGCCGAATGAGAAGTTCAATTTGGATTGCTTTGAGAAAGGGTCCCGGATGGGGGCCTTGTTGTGGCCGGAGTTGGCCAAGCTGGGGTGATTTTCCTATTTGGATGCCGTTGCGGTCCTGGACCCGCGCGAGACCCAATACAGCAGACACGCCAGCGCCGCGAAAGGAATCAAAGCCAGCCAGTCCGCGCACGGCCCGGCATAAAACCGATTGTGCGCCTCGGCCCATTTGGTGATTTTGTCGTCCGTTCCGCTTAAGACGCCCGCCATGAACGCGATGACAATCCCCGCAATGGCGCCGCCGGCGATATAGCCGCTGGCCAGCAAGACGCCCGGACTGCGGTCGCTTTCGGCGGCGTGTTGTTCCGCGGAGAGATGGCTTTGACCCAAACGCCGGCGCCGGTCCGCCAGCCAGCGCACCAAGCCGCCCACCATCAGCGGGGACGACGAGGAGAGCGGCAGATACACCCCCACCGCAAAGGCCAGCGAGGAAATTCCGCAGAGTTCGAGCACGATGGAAATCATGACGCCGAAGAGCACCAGCGCCCACGGCAATTGCGAACTGAGGATGCCTTTGATGATGTAGGACACAAGGACCGCCTTTGGAGCGGAAAACTTTTTAACATTCGATCCGTCGGGACGCTTGGAGAAGGTGCCATTGATGCCGGGATCCACGTAATACACCGCCGCGCCGCTGTCATCCACGAGATACTTGCCGGGCCGGCCGCCCTCGTCGCCGGTCTTTTGCCAGCTTCGGTAGTACCCCGCGTCTCCCCTGACTTGCGGGCCGGTGAGAGTTTCGGGAGCGCTCAAGGCAGCGCCGGCCGGAGCGCGCAAACCGGGAGCGACTTGCGCCACGGGAACATAAACGGTGGACGCCGTGTTGAGCGCCAGCAGGACCGGCCCCAGGGCCAGCGCCGAAAACGCCGCGCCAATCATAATGGCGATTTGCTGGTATTTCGGCGTCGCTCCCAGCAGGAAGCCCGTTTTCAAATCCTGCGACGTTGCCCCCGCGTTGGAAGCCGCCACGCAAACAAGGCCCCCCACCGACAGCGCCGTGACGTAATAGCCAACACCGGTCCAACCCGCCAATAGAAACGTAAGGCACGTCAGCAACAGCGTCGCCACGGTCATGCCGGAAATCGGATTTGACGAGGACCCAATCTCCCCGGTCAGCCGCGACGAAACCGTGACAAACAAAAATCCGCACACGACAATCAAGACCGCTCCCAGAGCGTTCATTTTCAGAGACGGCGCGGCCCAAATCGCCGCCACCAGCGCCAGACAGCCGAACACGACAAATTTCATGGACAAGTCGCGTTCCGTGCGAACCGCCACGGCCTGCCTGGACGCGGCCGGGCCGCCAAAATCCGCCAGTCCGGCGCGGATGCCATGCCAGATCAACGGCATGGAACGCAACAGGCTGATGAGGCCGCCCGCCGCCACCGCGCCGGCCCCGATGTAAAGAATATAAGCGCCGCGAACCGCGTCGGGGTCCATGTCCTTGATCGGAATATGTCCCGGCGCCACGGCCCCGGCGGCGCCAGCGCCGAAAAACTTGATCAACGGAATCAGCACCAGATAGGAGAGAACGCCGCCCGCCGCCATGATGCAGGAAATGCGCGGTCCGATGATGTAGCCCACGCCCAGCAGTTCGGGCGAAATCTCCGCCGAAACGGAGCCGCCAGCCAGCGGCGCGCCAAAAACCTTTTCGGGCGTGTCCTTCCAGGCTTTCAACGCCCGCATGGCGGTGCTGTAGAGGAAGCCCACTCCAAACCCTCCAAAAATCGCCGCCCCGCTCGGTTGGCCCGTCTGCCCGCGCGTGTCGTGTTGCGAGGCGGCGCGCGATTCTTCGTTGGCGCCGGCCTTGAGGACTTCGGCGCAAGCCGTTCCTTCGGGATATTTGAGCACACCGTCTTGCTGCACGATCAGCGCCCGCCGCAGGGGGATCATCATCAGGATTCCCAGCAACGCCCCCAGCGCGCCCACGATCATCACCCGCGTCAGTTCCAGGTCAAAGCCCAGGATCATGATGGCCGGCATGGTCACGCCGACGCCAAACGCGATGGATTCTCCGGCCGAGCCGGCCGTTTGCACGATGTTGTTTTCCAGAATGTTGGCGTCTTGGCCGCCGAGCCTGGCCCACAGGCGAAACAGACTTAACGAAATGACTGCCACCGGAATGGAGGCACTGACCGTCATGCCGACTTTGAGAACGAGATAGAGCGAGGACGCGCCAAACACCATGCCCAGCACAGCGCCGAGGATGACCGCCCGGGGCGTGAATTCGCGCAGTTTTGCCTCCGGCCCAATAAAAGGCCGGGAGGCGGGTGGCGAAGCGTTCGTTGCAGCGGGCAAAAGCGCCATGAGCGGATATTACCGGCGGCAAGAGCCGGCGCAAGCCGGCGGTTTAGGCCACCAGCAACCGGTCCAGGTTCTCAAGGCAAAGGCGGGACCACGATTCGTATCCCGCCGGGTCTTTGGCCGCGTCGGCTATCGGGATGAATTCAGGATTCACGATGCCGATGCGCCCGCCCGCGACGCTCTCCGCGGACACGCGCACAATGTGGACCACCCCAAAATGCACTTGGCCGACCTCGGTGCTGTCATCGTTGATCGCGGCCACCGCCGGGTGGTTCCCCGCGTCCACGGCCACCTCCTCCATTAATTCGCGCCTCATGCCTTCCTGGTAGCCGCGGTCCGTTGAGAAAAGCCCGTGGTCTTCCTCCGAGATGTGCCCGCCGACGCCGACGGAATACAATCCGTGCAAGCGCGTTTCCTGGCCGCCCTTGCCCCGCCGATAGCGTAGTATTTTGTCGCGGCAAATCAGCAGGACGTAAGGGATCAGTTGTTTGAAACGCTTGTTCTGTTCGGCGTCGCTGCGGTTGAGATACACCAGGTGGGCCGAGGAGGTGAGAACGGGCAGGTATTTCCGCGCGTCCAGGCTGAGGCCCTGAAACACGCCCAAATCTTCGAGAAGTTTCCGTTCAAAACAAAGCACTCTTTCTTCTGTCGCCATGGGTCAATTTGCCTTTCTCTATGTTGTCCATCGTGAAGACCACCGCAAGCCGCCACGAGCAAAACATATTGTTTGTTATGCACAAGTTGTTCACAATTCGCGAAATTCAAACGTGATCGCCGGCGTTTTTGTCCAGCGCTTCCAAATAACTAAGAAATCTCTTGTTTTCACCGGCGGTTGGGGTACCACAAAAGGATATATGGCTTATCAGAAAGCGTCCTTTAAAGTTGTTCGCACCGAGCGTTCCACCCTGCAAATCAACCGGCGGCATTTCATTTACACGTCGGCCCTGGCCACCGGCACCCTGGCCGCCGGGCTGCCGGCGCTCATGGCGCGCCCGAATTACAAGTCTCCCAATGAAAAACTCAACATCGCCGGCGTCGGCACCGCCGGGCGCGCCGCAGCCGATTTGGAGGGAGTTTCCGGCGAAAACATCGTTGCCTTGTGCGACGTGGACAGCAACAGCGTGGCCAATGCGCTCAAGAAATATCCCGGCGCGCGCGCTTACTCCGACTACCGCGTCATGCTGGAGAAGGAAAAGACGATTGACGCGGTGACGGTGGCCACGCCCGATCATCACCACGCTCCGGCGGCCATCCGGGCCATGCGGGCGGGCAAGCACGTTTATGTCGAAAAGCCTCTGACCCGCACCGTCTGGGAAGCGCGCCAATTAACCCTGGCCGCCCGCCAATACGGCCTCGCCACCCAAATGGGCAATCAAGGGCACTCCGGCATTGGCATCCGTCAACTGAGCGAAATGATTTGGGCCGGCGCCATCGGGCCGGTGCGCGAAGTCCATTGCTGGACCGACCGCGCCAAGGGCTGGTGGGCTCAGGGCGTCCTTCGCCCGCCCGGTTCCGACCCGATTCCGGCCCACTTGGACTGGGACAAGTGGCTTGGCCCCGCGCCGGCGCGGCCTTACCTGCACGAGTGGCCCAAGGAACTTCAGACCAGGCTGGGCAGGAACGTCTATCATCCCTTCGACTGGCGCGGCTGGTGGGATTTTGGCTGCGGCGCCTTGGGCGACATGGCCTGCCACATCATGGATTGCCCGCAAATGGCGTTGAAACTCGGGCCGCCGGACACGGTGGAAATGCTCTCCTCCTCCACCCCGCAGGTGCCGGAAATGCCGCCGGTGGAATCCATCCTGCGCTACGAATTTCCCGCCCGCGGCGAACTGCCGCCCTGCATGTTGATGTGGTACGATTCCGGGCAAAAGCCGCCCAAGCCCGCCGAAATGGAAGCCGAAAAAATGGATGCCAACGGCATTCTTTTTATCGGTGACAAGGGCAAAATCCTCACCGGCGTTTACGGCGAGAAACCCCAACTGTTGCCGGAATCCAGCATGGCCGAGTATAAGCGGCCGGCGGAAAGCATTCCGCGCGTGCCGGAAAACAGCCCGCACAAGGATTGGATCCGCGCCTGCAAAGGCGGCCCGCCGGCTTGCTCCAACTTCGATATTTCCGGCCCGTTCACCGAATGGGTTTTGCTGGGCAACCTGGCCATGCGCCTGGGCAAAAAGCTTCACTGGGACTCCAAAAACTTGCGCGTGACCAACGCCCCGGAAGCCGAGAACTTGATCAAAGGCCCTTACCGCAAAGGCTGGGAAGTTTAAAAACAGGGTTGGAAACAGCGGCTTGTGTTGCGCGTTGACCACGGATATACTTCGTGTTCATGCCAATGCAAACGGCGGAAAATAGGGCTGCGGGCCGGGCGTGGCTTGCCTCGGCCCTGGACGCGGCGCTGAATTTTTTTTATCCGCCCGTCTGCCAATTGTGCGGACAGGAGCGCGCGGGGGCAGGGGAGGGCTACGTCGGGGGCCAATGTTGGCGGGGAGTGCGATTTGTCACCGCGCCGTTTTGTGATCGGTGCGGCTTGCCTTATGAAGGGGAGGTGACTCAACCTTTCCGTTGCGGCAATTGCGCGGAGGTCGAGTTCGGCTTTCGGTTCGCGCGTTCGGCCGTCCAGGCCAATGCGATGATGCTCGATGTCATTCATCATTACAAATATCACCATGCGCTGTGGTTCGAGCCGTTTCTGGCGGATTTGCTGGCGCGCGCGGCCGGGCCGGCGCTGTCGGGCCAAACATGGGATTTGATTGTGCCGGTGCCATTGCACCCGTTGAAGATGCGGCAGCGGCAGTTTAATCAGGCCGAACGCCTGGCGCGGTGTTTGGGGCGCGCGCTGGGACTGCCGGTGAACGGGCGGGCGGTGCGGCGTGTCCAATTTACCGAGACTCAGACCAAGCTGGACCGCGCCCACCGGGCCGCCAACGTCAGCGGCGCCTTTGCGCCGCGGGCGGGCCGGGAATTGCATGGCCGGCGGGTTGTTTTGGTGGATGACGTGATGACGACCGGCGCGACCACCAGCGCGTGCGCGCGGGCCTTGCGCCAAGCCGGAGCCGCCGACGTGTGCGTCTGGACCGTCGCGCGCGGGACTTGACTACGGAGTGGCCAACGGTTTAAATACATTTGCAGTGAAATGACGAGGCTCTAAAATGGCAACAACTTCATTTACGAAAAAGACCCTTGGCTTGGAAACCATGGAACCGTCCGTCACGCCGCCGTCGGCCGAGACGCAGACGACTTTCCTCAAAAAACCCAAGCTAGGCTCCGCGCCGTCGCGCAAACGCGACATTCCAGAGGGGCTTTGGACCAAGTGCAAAAAATGCGCCGCCATGATCTACGACAAGGAATTGGACGCCAACCTCAAGGTCTGCCCCAAGTGCCAGTTTCATTTCCCCATCGGCGCCCGCGAGCGCATCCACGCGCTGGTGGAAACCTGCTCGTTTGAGGAGAGCGACGCCACCATGGAGAGCGTGGATATTCTCAAATTCAAGGGCGCTTCCTCGTACGCCTCCAAATTGGAGCATTACAAGAAGGGCAGTCTCAAGGAAGCCATTTGCACCGGCATCGGGCGCATCGGCAAGCATCGCGTCGCCTTGGGCGTCATGGAATTCGGGTTTTTGGGCGGTTCCATGGGATCGGTCGTGGGGGAGCGGATAGCGCGGTTGGTCGAAGCGGCCACGGACAAGGGGCTGCCGCTCATTATCGTTTCCACCAGCGGCGGCGCGCGCATGTATGAAGGCGTGTTTAGCCTCATGCAGTTGGCCAAGACCTGCGGCGCGCTGGCCTACCACGCCAAAGCCAGGCTGCCTTACATCAGCGTCCTGACCAATCCCACCATGGCGGGGGTCATGGCCAGTTACGCGGCCGTGGGCGATTTGATCCTGGCCGAGCCGGGCGCGATGATCGGTTTCGCCGGGCCGCGCGTCATTGAAAGCACGACTCAATCGGAATTGCCGCCGGGTTTTCAAACGGCGGAATTTCTGACGGTCCACGGGTTGATTGACGCCATTGTGCCCCGCGGCGAAATGAAGGCGCGCCTGTGTTACTACCTCGATTATCTCATGGTGGGACGCGAACAACTGGCGGCCATGGGCGGCTCCTGACGAGCCTGCGACAATTTCTTTATTATTTATGATTTATCCGAACTGGGGAGGCACAACATGGAAGAGCTAATCCTGCGTTGCCTGGCCCGCCACGACTACGTTCCTTCCAATATCCCGCAATTGCTGCAAGCGCTGGGGTTGCGTCCCAACCAGCAACAGCCGCTGCAACAGGCCTTGCGCCACCTGGAACAAAACGGGCAAATCCTCCGCACCAAGGGCAATCGCTACATCCAGTCGCGCGTGGCGGACCTTGTGCCGGGCCGCCTCCGCGTCAACCGCCAGGGCAAGGGCTTTCTGGAACCGGATGATTTGGCGCAGGGAGAAATCATCGTGCCCGAAAACGCCACCGGCACCTCCTTCAATGGAGACCGGGTGCTGGTGCGGCGCGAGATCGCCCGCGGCGGCAAGGCGGCCGAAGCCACCGGCACGGTGGTGCGCATCCTGCAACGCGCGCGCGCCACCATCGTCGGCACCTTGCAGCGTGGCAAACAATTCCTCTTTGTCATTCCCGACGATCCGCGCATCCCGCATGACATCTACGTGCCGCCGCCGCGCGACACGGGCCGTCCGGCCGGCATCGGGGACAAGGTGGTGGTGGAATTGCATGTCTGGGAATCGCGCAACTCCAATCCCGAAGGCGAAATCATCGAGGTTCTTGGCCCGCCCGATCAGGAGGGAGTTGATATGCTTTCCGTTCTGCGCCAATACAACCTCCCGCTTCATTTCCCCAAGAAAGTGTTGCAGGAGGCCGCCGCCCTGGCCAAACCGCGTCCTCAAGGCGAGCCTCTGCCCGCGGAACTGGCGGGGCGCGTGGATTGCCGCGCGCATGGCGTCGTGACCATTGACCCGGACGACGCGAAGGATTTTGACGACGCGATTTTCCTGCGGCGCGATGGCCTCAAACAGTGGCGGCTTTGGGTCCACATTGCGGATGTGTCGCACTACGTCCGGGTGGGCGGGGCGCTGGACGAGGAAGCCAGCCGGCGCGGCAATTCCACCTACCTGGTGGACCGGGTCATCCCGATGCTGCCGGAGGCCTTGAGCAACGAGATTTGTTCCCTCAAGCCGGGCGTGGACCGGCTGACCAAATGCGTGGAGTTCCTTCTGTCCAACGAAGGGCGCGTGTTGGAGACGAAGTTTTATTCGGCCGTCATCCGTTCCCAGCAGCGGTTCACTTACAAGGAAGTGCTGGCCGTCTTGCAGCGACCCGCCAACGGCGACCCGATCGAGCGCATGTTGCATCAGGCGCACGAGTTGGCGCAGAACATCCGCCGTGCCCGCTTCCGCGCCGGCTCGCTGGCGCTGGATTTTCCCGAAACCAAAATCAGGCTCGATGCCCACGGGCGCGTCCTGCGCATCGAGAAGATCGAAAACGACGTCTCGCACCAGTTGGTCGAGGAGTTCATGCTGCTGGCCAACGAAGCCGTGGCCGGGCGTCTGATGGCTTTGCGCCGCCCCGCTCTCTACCGCGTCCACGAGCCGCCCGCCGAAGCGCGCCTGGAGGAATACCGCCAGGACGTGTTGAGCCACCATATCCCGTGCGGCCAATTAAGCCACCGCCCCGAAGTGCAAAAACTGCTTCATCACCTGGACGGACTGCCCATCGGCCCCGCCCTCAAAATCGGATTCCTCAAGTCGCTCATGCGCGCCCGCTACGCTGTCGAACCGCTGGGCCACTACGGATTGTGCAAGGCCAAATACACTCATTTTACCTCGCCCATCCGGCGCTACTCGGACCTGGTGGTGCATCGCGTTTTGTTTGACAACCAGAAGCCCGCGCCGGGCGCGCTCAAGCCGGTGGCGCAGCATCTTTCCGAAACCGAACGCAATTCCTCCGACGCCGAGCGCGACAGCAAGGATGTCAAAATGTTCGCCTTCCTCCGCCAGCAGCTCAAGAGCGGCCGGCCGGAGTCTTATCAGGCGCTGGTGATTGACCTCCGCAATTTCGGGTTTTTCGTGGATGTCACCGACCTCGGACTCAGGGGCCTGGTGCACCTTTCGTCGGTCGTGGACGATTTTTATGTGTTTGACCCCGCCCGCAACCAGCTTGTCGGACGCCGTTCCCGGCGCGTGATCCGCGTGGGCAACCGCCTCGCGGTGCAGGTGGCCAGGGTGGACACGTTCAAGAAACAGGTGGATTTCAAACTCGTCCCGCCCGCCCCCAAGGGCGGCGTCAAAGCGCCCGCTCCGCCGCGTTTTGCCGCGCGTCAGGGCCGCAACGGCGCGAAAAAAATCGGCGTAGGCAGGCAAGACCCGCCGGGGGGCGAGTAGAAATTTCATTTTTGTTGAATATTGGGAGCGATACCATCCCCCCCCATGGTAGGGCAACTCCGTCGAGCCTCGACTTTTTCCCATGAAATCGAGTTACGGCTCGACCGAGTCTTGCCCTACCGATTTTGATTTTATCAGGCAACGACAGACCGCCAGCCGTCGGTGACCTGAATAGTTATGCAGAATTTTTGGCAGCGCCTGAACTGGCAGAATGAGAGGCAAATGCAGAATAACACCGCTTGCGCGTTTTTTGTTATTATGCGATGGTGAAGGCGGCGTAAATTTATTAGAGGACACTATGAACGTATCACTTGGAGAAAAGTGGGAGCAATTTGTCGAAGGCAAGGTCAACAGCGGCGATTACCAGACCGCCAGCGAAGTGTTGCGGGACGGATTACGATTGCTTGAGAAGGAAGAATTGCTCAAACGGATTTCGGCGGGGTCGCTGCCGGAACTGGAAGCGAAATTGCTGGCGGCGGCAGCGTCGCTGGACGCCGGCAAGGGCGTCAATGGAGAACAGGTGTTCGCCCGGTTGCGCCAGCGGATCAAAACACGCCGCCACAATGCCTAATTTCATCCTTTCGAAGTTCGTCGAGCCTGAACTGAATGCGATTTGGGAATACATCGCCATCGACAACATTGAGGCCGCTGACGGTTTCGTGGAAGCGGCCTATGGCACTTTTCAGGAACTGGCGCGACTGCCGGGCATGGGCCGTCTCCGGCATCTCCCGCATGAGCGGTTGGCCCACAGATGACGAGGAGGAACTTCCCGGGAAGGGGAGCGCGCCAAGCCGCATGGCGGGACGCCATGCGGAGCAACCGGGACGGTCGCGCTCCCAATCCTGCCGGGATGCGGGCGCGACACACCGACGCTCTCCATAAATGAGATGCGTACTTCCTCCACTGGCGCGGGACAAAAGTCTTCGGCGCGGGGATTTCTTCTTCGTTGGCTTCGTTTGCTTCTGTAAGCCTTTGAGAGCCAAACAGAAGGCAACGAAGGAAACAAAGGGGGGCAGAGTGGTCAGAGGTTAGTGGAGAGTGGTCAGCGGGAAGCGTGGCTCGGCACAAAAAATGAGTTTTGTTGAATATAGCTACTTGTAGTCCCATCTAATAGTGGTATTGTTGTGCCGTTGAGGCGCGTCCGCCTTCGCGGCGTTACGGCGCGACAAGTATGCGCCCTGTTCTTTGACATTTTGCAGTGCGGGAAAAGGGAAAGAACCGTCCCAGGCCAATGTGGGGCAGGGGGGAAAAAGGTTTCCGCCGTCGCCAGGCTATGGCGGACAGGATGGCGGACATGGAATGATAAAGGGTGAAACTGGCGAAATTTGACCAGGGCGTCAGGGACGAAACGGCGCGAAAAAAATCGGCGTGGGCAGGGAAGAACCGCCGGGGGGAGAGTAGATCATTTCCAGCACGTTGGTCGCGCCGCGCGGCGGCGGCGGCAAAACCTGCGCCACGGCGGCGGCCCCGCGCCGCCGGATCGCCCCGCCGCCGGACAATGACACCCAACCTTCGGGCCAGACGCCGCCGCTGATTTTGATCGCGGCCATCGGGCGCGCTTCACTGCCTCTTCTGCCGCCGTGCGCGCCGATGAGGATGGCCAGGGACCGGCCATCGCTTGAGGCGTAAGCCAGCTTGATGTGATAGATGACGCCGTAGCTGCCCTTGTTGGTCACGGTCATGTTGCCCGACAGCGCGTCCGTGCCGAGAACCCAAGGATCGCTCGCGCCGTCGGAGAGCACCAGACGCTGGACTCCGTTGGCCGTGTCCACCACGCAGCCGGGCGCATTGGTGACGGCGAAGTCCGCTTCCGGGAAAACTCCTCGTCCGGCGCCGCCTGGTTGTTGGCGCGACAATGGCGGCAGCGCCTCAACCACCTCTGTGCTGGATTGATTGGTGTTTCGTTGCAGGACACAGACGCGGGCCGGCCCGTCAATGTCGAACTCGTAGAAAGCGTGGACCAACTGCGGGTCCGCGGCCACGGTGGCATCCAGCTTTGGGTCCAGAACGCTTTTGCCTCCTGGCGCAATGATGACAGGGGCCGGCACCCACCGGCCTGTGAAGAACTGAATCAAACCCTCCACGCCCATGGCCGCATAATCCTTTCCAGGCCGTGGAAACGCGTAACGGGCGAACCGCACGGTCAAGGGTTTTGGCGAGAGGTTCTCGATGACGGCCGAAACGGTCCGGCTGGAATTGGTTGTGCCCGGGACGTGATAGAGGTAGAGCCGGTAGGCCCCTGCCGTCACGTTTTCGGCCATGCTCAGGCCATTGTGATCGTGGAAATACTCCGGCATGTCCGAGAACAGCAGGCGCGGTCCCGCCAGGACAGAGCGGCGGATGGGAATCGCAGGCGGCCTTGGTTCTTCAGAAGTGCTGGCCGTCACGCGCACGAGGGAACCCTGTTGGGCCGCGCGAATGGCGTCTTGCTCCGAGGACGACAACTCGAAGGGATCGGCGCCACGCGACGAGAGCGCGCCGGCCGCCAACAGAACACTCAATACAAACTTGCGATTCATCACGAACTCCGGGCCCCGATGAGTTTAGGGCAGGGCGCGCGCTCCGCCACAAAAAACTTCCGCCAGCCCGATTCGTCCTCTAAGTTCACTTGATGAGCGAAACCGCCTCGTGTCCAAAACCGAATGAAGCGCGCGCGTACCCCCTGGACGCATTGCGCGGGCTGGCCATCCTGGCCATGCTGCTGGCCAGCCAAATGCCCTCCGGCGTCAACTCGCTCCCGTCCTGGATGTATCACGCGCAGGTGCCGCCGCCGGCGCAACAATTCATGCCGGACCTTCCAGGAATCACCTGGGTGGACCTGGTCTTTCCGTTTTTCCTCTTTTCAATGGGAGCGGCTTTTCCCCTGGCGCTGGGCCGCCGGTTGCGCGCGGGCGTTTCGGAATGGAGCCTCGCCGGCGGGATTTTTAAACGGGGATTTCTGCTGGGTTTCTTTGCGCTCTTTGTGGACGCCATCCGGCCCGATGTTTTAAGCAAACATCCCTCGGCGGGCACGTGGCTTTTGGGTCTGGCCGGTTTCCTGATTTTGTTCCCGATCCTGGCGCGCCTGCCCGAGGCCTGGAAACCATCGCTGCGATGGACGATCCGTCTGGCGGGATGGGCGGGCGCCGCGCTTTTCCTGGCCCTGGCGCGCTATCCCGGCGGCGGCGGCTTCAGCCTGCGGCGCAGCGACATCATCATCATTGTCCTGGCCAACATGGCGGTGTTCGGCGGGTTGATCTGGCTGGTCACGCGCGACCATCTGCTGGCGCGGTTGGGGATTATCGGCCTCCTGCTGGCCATGCGTTTGTGCAACATGCCCCTTCCGCTGGGCGGGTGGGTGTCGGATTACTGGGACTTCTCGCCCGCCCCGTGGATTTACAAATTGTAATACCTGCAATACCTGTGCATCGTTCTGCCGGGAACGGTGGCCGGGGAGATGTTGGACCAATGGTTGCGGCGGCCGGCGGGGGAAGCGGCGCCTTCGTGGAGCGCGGGCCGGACCATGGCGGTGGCGGCGCTCATGTTGGCCTTTATTCCCGTCCTGCTGGCCGGGCTGAAATCCCGCTGGCTGCCGGGCACGCCGCTGGTGGTGTTTGGGATGTGTCTGGCGGGCTGGCTGCTGGTCAAGTCCGCCGCGACGCCAACGGAGCGGCTTTACAAGAGCCTTTTTCTATGGGCGGTCTATTGGATGGCGCTGGGCCTTTTCCTGGAACCTTACGAAGGCGGCATCAAGAAGGACAGAGCCACCGTCAGCTATTATTTTGTCAGCGTCGGCCTGGCTCATTGCGCGGTGATTGTCCTGTCCATCGTGATTGATATTTTCAACCGGCGGCGCTGGCTGCAATTGTTCATCCAGACCGGCCAAAACCCCATGATCGCCTACGCTGGAGTCAATAATTTTATCGCGCCGTTGCTGGCGCTGACGGGATTGGCCGGCGTGCTGAAGCAATGGGCCGCAAGCCCCTGGCGCGGCTTCTGGCGCGGCGCGCTGGTGACCTTGCTCATGGGCCTGGCCGCCAGTTACCTCACCCGCAAGAGGGTCTTTTGGCGGACGTGAGCGCGGGACGCTGCCGAAAGAGAAAGCATGGTCGGAGGAATGATTGTCAGAGGAATAAAAAAACGCCTCTTCCCATTTTAAGAAACACGCCGCCGCGCCGTTCGGGTTCAACGGGAAAAATTCCTTCCAAGCCGTCGTTAAAACGAACCTGCAAACGATACCCGGCCAGTGGCCGCGCTGTCAGGATTCGAACCATGGATTCATTTGAGTTGTCTCGCGCAGGGTCAGGGCTTGTGCGGCGGTTCTTCCTTCAAGACCAGAGCGGAAGCTTCGTGTTCATACGATAACCGTTCACGGACGCGATGAATCTCCGCGATGATCGGATCATGCATCCGGTAGGTTTGGCGGCATTCTGCCGGAACTGCCGCGAGCCGCGCCGGTTCTTCCCGCGCCACCAAGGCAGCGAGATCCTCCGCGGAAAAAACTTGGTGTGCGGGTGGGGCGTGGAGCGACATTGACTTCTCAATCTGCTCACAAAGCCGCTGGATCGAATAGCCGGCCTTTGCGGCCAGCATTTCCTTGATCCGATAAGTTTCCGCGAGAATCGGTTCAGCTTTCATATTCTAAATCTCCCATCAATTGCATCGGTGTGCAAGCCGTTGCCAACTTCCAGCCGCCCGCTTGTGCGACCGGCTCAAGCCGGCGCCAGAGAACGGCGTTGGTCAACGGCTTTTCCATCCGCGCAAGCTCCGGGTGCATGGCCTGCCAGACTTACATCAAATTGACGGGGTCAATGTCTATTGTCATTTTGACACCCTCGGGCAGGCGCAGGGCGGCGGACAAGGCGGCCAGCAGGGGGCTGAGTTTGGTGATGCGACGGGTGCGCAATAGAATCTGATAACGATACATCGTCTCGGCCCGGGCCAGAGGCGCGGGGGCGGGGCCGGCGATGATCAAATCGCCCACGGCGCCAGTCATTTTTTCGATTTCCTGTTTGACGTGGGCGGCGGACAATTTGACCTTCTCCTCGTTGCGGCCCTTGAGCAGCAACAACGCAATCCGGCTCACGGGCGGATACTTGAGTTGCTGGCGGAATTCGATTTCCTGCTCGTAGAAGCCGTTCAAATCATGTCGCCGGGCGTATTGGATGGCGGGATGAAACGGGGTGAAGGCCTGCACGAAGACTTCGCCCTCCACGTCGCCCCGGCCGGCCCGGCCGGACACTTGCGTTATCAATTGAAACGTGCGCTCGCCCGCGCGGAAATCGGGGACGTGCAAGCCCAGGTCCGCGTAGATGATGCCCACCAGGGTGACGTTGGGGAAATGCAGCCCCTTGGCGATCATTTGCGTGCCGACCAGGATGTCGGTTTTGCCCGTCCGAAAATCGCCCAGGATGCGCCGGTAATCCTCCTTGCGCTTGAGCGCGTCGGAGTCCATGCGTTGCACGCGGGCGTGGGGAAACAATTTGGCCAGAGTGGCCTCGACCTTCTCGGTGCCCATGCCGGCGAAACGGATGGCCGGGTTGCGGCATTTGGGGTCCGGGCAGACGGCCGGGGCGGGAACGTCGTGGCCGCAAATATGGCAGCGCAAGCGGCCGGCCTGGCGGTGATAGGTCAGGGCCATGCTGCAATTGGGGCATTGCGCCACGTAACCGCACAACGGACATTGCAGCGACGTGGCGAAACCGCGCCGGTTCAAAAACAACAGCGTCTGCTCCTTGCGCTCCAGCCGCTGGTGGATGGCCTCCTTGAGTTGCGGCGAAAATATCGGCGTGCCTTTCTCCTGGCGGGCGGTCTGCCGCATGTCAATCACACGAACCACCGGCATTTTTTTGTCGTCGGCGCGGGCGGGCATTTCCAGCAGGCGGTATTTGCCTTTGCGCGCGTTAAAGCAACTCTCCATGGACGGCGTGGCCGAGCCGAGCACGACCACCGCGCCCTCCATCCGCCCGCGCACGACGGCGACGTCGCGCGCATGATAGCGCGGGGCCTCCTCTTGTTTGTAGGAATTCTCATGTTCCTCGTCCACGATGATCAATCCCAGCGGGTCCACGGGCGCGAACACGGCGGAACGGGCGCCGATGACGATGCGGGCGCGGCCCTGTCGAATCTTGTGCCATTCATCGTGGCGTTCGCCCGCGGACAAATGGCTGTGCAGGACCGCCACCAGCGTCCGCTCCGGGCCGGTGGTGAAGCGGGCCTTGAAGCGCTCGACGGTTTGGGGTGTCAACGAAATTTCCGGCACCAGCACAATCGCGCCCCGGCCCTGGCGCAAGGCGTGGGCGATGGCTTGCAGATAGACTTCCGTCTTGCCGCTGCCGGTCACGCCGTGCAGGAGGAAGACCGGAGCGGGTTTGCCCCCGCCGCCGCCCGTGCCAGCCGCGCCGATGATTTCGTTGACGGCGTGTTGTTGATCGGCATTCAGGGCCAGCGCCTGCGTGGGCAGGATGGTTTCGCGGGCGTAGGGGTCGCGCTCGGAAATTTGGGGGGCGATGTGGATCAAGCCCTTGTCTTCCAGGCGGTGCAAGGTCACGGCGGTGGTGCTGGCCTGGCGCAGCAAATCCTGCATGGGCAGTTCTTTGGCCGCGCGGGCCATGTCGAGGATTTCCAACTGGCGCTTGCTCAATTTGGGCATGGTTTCCGGCGCGGGCAGGGCGCGGACGAAGAGTTGTTCGCGCCAGCCTTCCTTTTCCTTGCGCACCGCCTCCGGCAGGACGCTTTTGAGGGCGATTTCCGGCGGGCAGCAATAGTACTCGGCCAGCCAGCGCGCCAATTCCAGGATTTTGGGGGTGACGTGCGATTGGCGTCCGATGGTTTTGATGATGGGGCGCAGGTTGGGATGCGGCGAATCTGCCAGCAAGGCGGTCACGCAGCCCAGCACCTGGCGCTGGGCGAAGGGCACTTTGACACGGGCGCCGACTTCGACGACGTCCGCCAATTCATTGGGGATGAGGTAATCGAACTCTTTGCCCAGGGCCAAATCAAGCGTCACGCGCGCAATCACGCCGACAGCAAACCGGAAACCGGCCCAATAAAAAAGGCAAAACGCCCTTGAATTTGCAGCGCTTTGAGGGTAAAAGGATGTTGTGACGATTGAATTGCCTGACGAGCCATTGGCGGGTGGCCTGACGCCGCAACATCGGCTGGAATTGGCCTGCGCGGCCTATGCGCATGGGCTTTTCGGCAAGGTCGCCGCCTCACGGTTGGCAGGGGTGGATTTTTTCGCATTCCAGCGCGCTTTAGGTGAACGCAGCATCCCCCTCTATACCGAGAAGATGCTGATTGAAGATTTGGCCACCCTGCAGCACCTTTTTCCGAAGTGGTCGTAGTCGCCGACACTTCTGTGCTCATCAATCTCTGCCGCGTAGGTGAAGGCGGTTTATTCAAGAGATTATTCTTCGAAGTCGTCATTCCGCCTGAAGTCGCTGCTGAGTTCGTCAGGAGCTTCGATTAGACTGGCTTCGATTGACGAAGGTTTTGGCTGGCAGGACTGTTGGGTTTGCGTGAAATTCACGCACCCGCAGGATTTCATCCTTTAGCCTTTAGCCTTTCCCCTCAGACAAGCGCGGGCGCAGGGGTTTTGAGCCGTCACACCGTCACAAGTATTGGCAATCAACAACTTACAGAAGTCCAACCCGTCACATGTGACGGCACATACCCGTCACAGCCGTCACAAATGCCATCATCTGATGCCCGCTTTGCCGCCCTTTCCGTAAAAAGCGGAAGGCGTGTTAAGGCGTGTTTAGCTTCGATTAGGCGTGTGGAGGCGTGTTGGCCGGCAACTCCAACACGCCTTGGATTCCCCTTTGCGGGGTTTTTCGATTCGGCATCCCTGCCAGGGAGTTGATTGCGTGAGATTCACGCGCCGGCAGAGTTTTAGCCTTCAGCCTTTCCCTCTTGCCGCACCAGGTCCCGGCGGAGGGCAAGCCCGGCCGGGCCGGGACCAGCAAGCCCGGTGTCCATGATCCATTCTGCAAAATGTCAAAGAACAGGGCGCCCAGGTAGTGTCCTAATTTGATTTTTTCTTTTGGATAGCCTTCAATCGGCGGATTAAAAGTCCACGGTCGTCAATCCACCCTAAGATAAGCGCTTGGCGCACGCCTCACCGACACGCACGCCAACCGGCAAATCCGCGGCGGCGAAGAACGTCGCAAGGCCAAGAACGAGACAACGTGCTTTTTGTTTCATATCAATTCTTCCTGTCATAAAATTGCGGGTGCCGCCGGCAGTTTCTTGGTGTCACGAGTGTCCGGCGAGTTTCATTTGGCCGGCGCGCATGCATTGCCGCGATCAGTTTCCAGCGCAAACACGGCATAGCTGTGGGGCGGCAGATGCGTGCTGAACGAGACGCGGTCCTCGATGTTTTCATTCCGCCAGTTCCAGCCGTGAGGCGGCGGCAATTTGCCTTCAATCATTTCGCCGGTGACGATGTTTTTCAGCTTGGTTGAATTTCCCAGCGTTGAAATTTTCACATCGGCTGCGGCTGCCGAAAAGTTTTCCGCGATGAAGGTCTTGTTGTCGTATGCAAACAGCGCGACCTGCGCCGGGCCGTCCAGCCGCACGGGAAATCCGCGCATAACGTAATTCTTAATGGCCGCAGTCACTTCTGCTGGCAGCGCATAGAGGTCGGTGAAATTGTCCGGCATCGCCCAGACGTAGAGAATGCCTTTTGAAAAGCGGTTCAGCAACAGCAGCGGGAAACCGTTGCCGTTGGCCTCGGCGCGCAAAAGCGACCACGAATCGTTCGTGAGGAAATCAATTTCGGGGAACAGCGCGCCGGCATTTGTTTCGACGTCAAGCGTTGAAAAATCTCCTGCGCCGAAACCGCCGGCGTATTTGTGCGCGAGGAATTTCCGGTCCGTGCAGCGGATTTCGGCGATGTCCTCGATGCCTTTGCCCTGCAAGGCGCGCAGCAGGCCGGACGTGATGACGACCGATTTACCCGCGCGCAACTGGCCTTTGATTTTCGCCACGATGTCGGGATCATCTTTCGCACACTCGGTCAGCAAAACGAGATTGGCGTTCGTCGGGAATTCCGGGTGCAGGTCAATGGGAATGCCGATGTTGCCGAGATAATTGTGCAGAAAATCCTCGCCGGTGGAGTGAAACGGCTTGTAGCTGGCGATGCCGATGGGATTGTCAAGCTGGCCGAGAAATTTGTCGGCCTGTTCCAATGAATAGCCGGCGACGCGCGCCCACGTCGGCGCAAAGATGCCGTTGGTCATTTCGGAAAAATTGAAGCTGGCCGGCAGATTTTCCCACGCGGCGCGGTCGCCGACTTCAAATGGCCGCGTCATTGCCGACCACTCGAAGACCGTGAACTCGCGCGCCTTGGCGAACAGCGTGTCCCAAATCTGCTCGGCGTAGCGGTCGAGGCTGCGAAGGCTGTAAGTGTCCACCCAACCGCCGCCGTTGCGACCCGGGGCGACGTTCTCGAAGTAGCGGATGATTTCGTAGCTCTCGTATTGCTGCAAATGCTGGTCGGTGATGACCGGATCACGCGTTTCGGTGCCGGTGTAAATGCCGTCAAAAACTTTCGGCTCGCGTTCGAGGTCATAGCCGGAACCTTGAAAATGCTCATACCAGTTTGGGAACTTGATGACCATCTTCACCTTTGGATTCACGGCTTTTGCGGGCTTCACGATCAAGTTTTCCGCCGCGTCGTCCATCAATTCCAGACGGAACTGCGTCCAAGTTTTGTCTCCCTTGGCGGCGATGTCGGAATCCTTTTTTGTGGAAACGAAAAAGAAATCGTCCTGGATGACCTCGTCGAAATGCCGTGCGGCAAACTCCGCCGCTCTTTTGATAAACGCACGGTCCTGCGGGTCGGTGTAACAAAAGGATTGGAACTGTCCGCCGATGTTGCCGTCCGACAACGCCATGCCGCCGGCGACCTGCACGCCGCGGTCGAGGAAAAATGTTTTGACGCGCCCAACCTGCTCGCCGGTGAGCAGCCGCCGGTCACGTTGCGCTTCGATATAGACTTTGTCCACTTTCAACTGGCGGTGGATGCAATCCCAGTCCGCTTGCAGTTTTTGCGGCTGGTCGAAGCTCTGGACAATGTTGATCGGGATGTAAACCGCGACGGAAAAGTTTGTGTAATTTCCCGCGTGGCAAAACAGCGGTGCGCAGAGCAGCGCGGCGGCGAGCAGCCATCTGTTTTTAAACTTGATACGCAGCAACGGCGGCGCGGCGGTGATGGCGGTCGCGGCGGCAAGGCGAAACAGGTTGGCGGTGGCCATTTTGTTCAACACGATCATGTCAGTATAAATGTGCTTTTGGCAGTGTGGCTGAAGCGGGTAGTTCCGTCTTGTCGGTAAAAGGCATGAGGCGCGCAGCAGTCGGGTCATGCCTTTTTGGGAGCGCAGAAACATGTCTGCGCTTTGAAATCCGCGCCCCTTCGCGTCTTTGGAAAGCAGCGACGCATCGCCACATCCCAAATCAGGAATTGGCTTGCGGCTTTGGCCGCGCGGCGAGCAGTATAAAACAATGCTCCATCGCGCCACCAAAAAAAATATGCTTTGCCGGTTCGCGCAGATCTTCGCGGTGGCCTCCGCCGGGTTTTTTTCCGCGACGGCTGCGCCGATTTATTTCACGCGCACCTGGCAGGTGGAGCAAGGGTTGCCGCAAAACAAGGTCACCGCGGTGGTGCAGACGCGCGACGGCTACTTGTGGATCGGCACCTACAATGGACTGGCGCGATTCGACGGCGTGCGCTTCACAGTTTTCGACGATAACAACACGCCGGAACTGCGCAGCAGCCGCATCACGAGTCTGTATGAAGCCGGCGACAGCACGCTTTGGATTGGCACGGAAAGCGGCGACGTTTCACAATACAAGGACGGCCATTTCGCCGCCGTGCCGCTGCGTGCGAATTGGAGCGCGGGAAAAATTTACGAAATCACGTCGGACGAAGCGGGGGATGTCTGGTTGATTAATGAAAGTGGCGAACTCGCGCGGGTGAGGGACGGTCAGGTATTGACCCCATCAGCCGGAGTCATCAGCAAGGTGGTCGCCCTGACGCGGTCGGCCAGCGGTCAGATTTGGGTTGATAGGGAGGGGCGGGTGTCGCTTCTTAAGCAAGGCCAATTGCTACCCGTTGGATTTGCGGCGACTACCCCCGAAACCTATCCGTATATCCAGGGAATTGCCGCGAGTCGCGATGGCGGGCTTTGGGTGGCGTGCGATGGCAGTATCAAGAAGTGGCGGGACGGTCAATGGGTCGCCGACTTGGGGGCGGCCCCGTGGGGGTGGCGCACCCTGACCCAGCTGATGGAAGCCAAAAATGGAACCCTGGTTGGAGGTAATTCCGGTTATGGCATCTGCTTGGTTTCTCCCGGGCAGACCAACACTGCGTTTCTGCACTTTGACCAAGCGAACGGCCTGCCGTCGGACTGGGTGATTTCGTTGTGGGAAGACCGAGAAGAGAATTTGTGGTGCGGCACCGGCGCGGGCTTGGTGGTCATCCGCCCGAACAACCTCGAAACCATTTCGCCGCCGGACAAATGGAAAAGCTGTCCCGTGCTCTGCGTGCTGCCGGCGCCGGACGGCGCGCTGTGGATAGGCACGGAGGGCGCGGGACTGTATCGCTTGCAAAACGGCGCCTGGACGAGTTTCTACTCGGATCAAGGCATCCGCAATCCCTACGTTTGGTCGCTCGCTGCGGACAGCGCCGGGAGAATTTGGGCCGGCACGTGGGGCGGAGGATTATATGCGCGGAAGGGCGACTCGTTTGATATTGCGCCGGGGCTGGAGAATTTTCGGCCACCGATCCCCGCCCTTTTGTTTTTGGACGACGGACTTTGGATCGGCACGACGGCCGGCGCGCTGCGTTATCAAAACGGAAAACTCGAACAGTTCAACGAAATTGCCGGCAAGCCGTTCGGCGACGTGCGCGCCATTACGCCGGACAAATCGGGCGCGATGTGGTTTGGCACGGCGGGCGGCGGCTTGGTGCGTTTGCAAAATGGAAATTTTCGGCGGTTTAAAAAAAGCAACGGCTTGTCGTCCGATTTTATTGAGTGCCTGCATTTCGCGGACGATGGCACCTTGTGGATCGGCACGTTTGGCGGCGGGCTGAGTCGGTTTAAGGATGGAAAATTTTCCGTCATCCAACGCGAACAAGGTTTGCCCAACGGCGTCATCGGCCACATCGAAGCGGACGGACGCGGCTTTTTCTGGATGAGTTCTTACGGCGGCATCCTGCGCGCGAACGAAAGGGATTTGAACCGCTGCGCCGACGGCGAGTTGGCCGAGGTGTCGTTTCTGAATTACGGCATCAACGACGGGTTGCCGACGCTTGAATGTTCCGAAGGCTTGCAATTGGCGGGCGGCAAAACGGCGGACGGGCGATTGTGGTTTCCGACGGCGAAGGGGCTCGTTGCCGTGGATCCGGCGGGTGTCAAAATGAATCCGCTGCCGCCGCCGGTGTGCATCGAGGAAATGCGCGTGGACGACAAAAAATTCGCGGACGGCAACGCTGCCGGGCCGGTGAAAATTCCGCCGGGCCGCCATCGGATTGAGTTTGAATACACCGGCTTGAGCTTTGTCGCGCCAGAGAAGGTGCGGTTCAAATGCCGGCTTAAGGGCTTCGAGCCGGATTGGGCGAACGTCGGCGGGAAGAGGGTGGCGACTTACAATTATATCCCGCCCGGGAATTATTCGTTCCAAGTGGCTGCGTGCAACAACGACGGCGTGTGGAACGAAGCTGGCGCGGCCCTGAAATTTGAAGTGCTGCCGTATTTCTGGCAGACAACGTGGTTCCGTGTTCTCGGCGGGCTGGCGACCATGTTGGCGGCCGGTGGTGCGGTCTGGTTCGAGACGCGGCGGCAGATGCGGCACCGGCTCGAACGCGCCGAGCGCCAGCGCGACATTGAGCGCGAACGCTCGCGCATCGCCAAGGACATCCACGACGATTTGGGCGCGAGCCTGACGCGCATCGCGATGCTCAGCCAGTCAAATAACGGCGAAATGCAGTTGCCCGAATCCATGACAAAAAATCTCGATCGCATTTTTGCCACCGCGCGCGAATTGACCCGCGCGATGGATGAAATTGTCTGGGCGGTGAATCCGCGCCATGATCGGCTGGACAGCCTGGCGGGTTATTTGAACCGGTTCGCCTACGAGTATTTGAGCGTGGCGGAAATCCGCTGCCGACTCGACCTCCCGTTGAATCTGCCGACGCTGCCGGTCACCGCCGAAGTGCGGCATAATTTGTTTCTCGCGTTCAAAGAAGCGCTGCACAACATCGTCAAACACGCGGGCGCAAAGGAAGTGCAAGCCGCAAGCGTCGCCCGCACCATGCAGGATTACGTCAAGCAACTCGATCCGCTGCGTCCGGTCACCTACGCCTCGCCGGAAGACGACGTGTTTCGCGGCATCAACTCCGTCATCGAAGTGCGCGGCTGGAACTATCACTACGGCCCGCAAATGGACCGTTATCACGCGGCGCATCCGACCCAACCAAATTTCGGCACCGAACAGGCCAGCGTCGTCGGCACGCGCGGCATTTACACCAACGACCATTCGCGCGGTTACGTCGCCGCTTACGACCTCGTTTGGCCGACTTGGACCACCACCGCCGAAAGCTGGTGGAGTTTCTTTGCGACGCGGCCGTGGCTTTCCGGCGCGTTCGTCTGGACCGGTTTTGATTATCGCGGCGAGCCGACGCCGTATTGGTGGCCGTGCGTCAACTCGCACTTCGGCATTCTCGACACGTGCGGTTTTCCAAAGGACGCTTTTTATTACTACCAATCGTGGTGGACCACCAACACCGTGCTGCATCTCTTGCCGCACTGGAATTGGCCTGGTCGCGAAGGTCAGGAAATTCTTGTGCAAGCCTTCAGCAACTGCAAACAAGTTGAACTCTTTTTGAACGGCGCGTCGCTCGGCCAACAGGCGATGAAGCCGAATTCAAAATTGAGCTGGCAGGTGAAATACGCGCCGGGAACTTTGAGCGCCAAAGGTTTTGACGCCGCCGGCAACGTCATTGCCGAAACGAAAGTGGAAACCACCGGCGACGCTACGCAAATTCAGCTTACTCCCGACCGCAAGACGATCAACGCCGACGGCGAGGACGTGTCGGTATTCACCGTCGCCGCCGTGGACGCGCGAGGCCGCATCGTTCCAGTGGCGCAGAACAAAGTTAATTTTTCCATCAAAGGCGCGGGCAACATCATCGGCGTCGGCAACGGCGACCCGAGTTGCCACCAGCCGGACGTGTATGTTCCCACCGCCCCCTCCCATAACATTCCCGTGAACAAATGGCGCTGGCAGCTTGGGCAGATTCCGAAGAGCCGGGACCCCGTGCCGGAATACGCGAATGATTTTGATGACTCCGCCTGGAAACCAGTCAGCGGCGGCGGGCCGACTATCGAGACGCCGGACACGGCCGCGATTTATCGTGCGCATGTCAAGCTGACGGAAGAGGATTTGCAAGGCGCTGGCGCGCTCATCTGTTTCAGCGGTTGCGATGATGAGGGCTGGTATTTTGCCAACAATCATTTTGTCGGCGAATCGCACGACTGGCAGGCGCAGCCGATATTCGACGTAAAAGAATTTCTCCGCGCTGGCGACAATGTCATTACCGTGGGCGTTTACAACGGCGCTGCGCAGGGCGGTTTGAATCCCAATGTGAACGTTCAGATCATCGGTCACGCTAGCATCCCGCCGTGGTCGCGCAGCCTGTTCAACGGCCTGGCGCAAGTCATCGTGCAATCCACGCGCGACGCCGGCGAAGTCAAATTGACGGCGACCGCCGACGGTCTCGCACCGGCGACGGCAGCCGTGCAAACACAACCGTGCGCGTTACGCCCTTCTGTGCGATAATTTACTGAATAATGAAACTCATCATTCACAACTTAGTTTTGACATTTGTCGCCGTCGGGCTGGCGGGTGTTTTGCACGCGCAATCATTTACAGACATCGGAGCCGCCGCGCCAACTCCTGGAACGAACGACATTTTCCAACTGTCCACCAAAGGTGATCAGACCTGGCCCGACGGAATAAATTACTTCACCGACAACAATCCGCCAGTGGGTCAGACATTCACCACCGGAACCAACGCCATGAGTCTCGTGTCGGTCGCCATCAAGACGGCGGGGTTGAATAACGGCAACGGCTACGGCACGCCATCCAACACGCCGACGTATTACCTGCGCATTTATTCGATGAGCGGCAGCAACGCGACCCTGCTCAACACGTTCCGCGCGCCGAATCCCGGTTTCACCGACGGCGACTGGCTGCAATGGAGCGGGCTGAACGTGCCGCTGGCAACGAACAAAACCTACGCCTTCTCTTTCGGCATCCAGCCGACCGGCGGCGGCTGGGCGGCGCTGGCTGTGGCCACGAACGCCTACGCCGGCGGCGAAATCGCCATCATTCCCATTAGCGGCGGAACAATCACCACGGGCAGCAGCCACAGATTTGACGCGGTTTTCGATCTTGGATTGCTCGCTACCAACTCGCCCGCCGTTACACCGTGGCCGACGCCGACCATCGGCATGAATCTCGGAAACACGTTGGAGTTGGGAGGGAGCCCTCCAAATCAGGCGCTATTCAACGCCGCCGCCGCCGCCGGGTTCAACGCCATTCGCATCCCGTGCGCGTGGGACTACAACGCCACCACCAACGCCACCAACTACCCAATCAATCCCACTTATATGGCGCACGTCAAACAGGCGGTTGACGGGGCCATCGCCGCGGGAATGTATGTCATGATCAACGATCACTGGGATGACGGCTGGCTGGAAAACAACATTGGGACAATTGTCAATCCAACCATCAACGAGAAGATGAACGCCTACTGGACACAGATCGCCACCACTTTTGCCGGTTATGGCAACTATCTGCTCTTTGCCGCGGCAAACGAACCAAATGTGAACAATCCCGCGGAGATGGTCACGTTGATGGTTTACTATCAGACTTTCGTCAACGCGGTTCGCGGCGTTGGCGGCAATAACACCAATCGCTGGCTGGTGCTACAGAACGTCGCGGACGCGTCGTGGTTGAATGCCCTGCCGACGGATCCAACCCCCAATCGTCTGATGGTCGAATATCATAACTACACGCCTTGGCAGTTCACGCAGATGACAAGCGATCAATCGTGGGGCAATATGTTCTATTTCTGGGGACCGGCTTACCATTATTCCGGAGACCCAACTCGCAACGCCACCTGGGGCGAAGAAGGCACCATGGACTTGGGATTCCAACAACTGACCGACCAATATATCAGTAAAGGCATCCCTGTAATGGTAGGCGAATTCCAGGCTGATTCGAAGACGTTCCTTACAGGAACGGAGGCAGCCTACAATAGTGCTTCCGCGGACTATTGGAATAAGTACCTTCCAGACTCCGCTCGAGCCCACGGACTCAGCCCCTTTTATTGGAGCACCGATGATAGTCCTTTTGACTGGAACACGGGCGCTATCACCAGCCAGCAAGTTGTGACTGATTTGACTGGCGGAGCCGCGCCTCCGCCTCCGAACGGCGCCCCCTATGCCGCGTCCAACCTTACCGCAACAACGGCCGGCAATGGCCAGGTAACCTTGTCCTGGACTGCCGGCAGCGGAGCTGCCAGCTACAATCTCTACCGGGCCGCGGAATCCGGCTACGAAGGCACCAATCCGGTCGTCACCGGTATAACCGGCACGTCCCATACCGATACCGGTCTCAATAGCGGCACCACTTATTACTACCATGTGGCCGCCGTCAATAGCTCCGGGTCGTCAGGCTTTTCACCCGAGGCTCACGCGACGACCCCCGGCGTCAACCCGGACCCGGCGCAATTCAACTTCGAAACCGACACGCAATATTGGGTAGCAAGCGGCAGTCAAATCGCTGGAGTAGCGACTTCAACCGCGCAGCACTTTGCGGGCAGGCAGTCGCTGGCTGTGAACTTCAACGGCACGGCGGCGGGCACATCGTCCGTGTATGTGGACAGCATGGGTGAAAATTTGGATGTAACCGCCGGCACGACGATTACCTTCCATGTCTGGATCGCGAGCGGCAGTAAGATCACCACGCTCCAGCCATATGTGGAGGACTACGCCTACGCATGGACCGGTGACGGGTATGGGAATCTGACTGCCAACGCTTGGAACATGATCACCGTGACGGTGCCCTCGACCGCCGTCACGCCATTGCAGCAACTTGGCATTGAGTTTACAACCAGCGCCGCCTGGTCAGGCGCCTGCTACATCGATTCCGTGGCTTGGAATACCCCTTCGCCGGACTTCAGCCTGTCGGCGAATCCGACCAGCCTGACAGTGAACAGCACGTCGAACGGCACGAGCACCATCACCGTGGCTCCGGCCAATGGCTTAAACAGCTGTTTTACGCTGAGCGCAAGCGGCCTTCCGAGCGGCGTAACAGCGACATTTGACACGAACCCGATTATCGGAACGAGCGTATTGACGCTCACGGCATCCAACACCGCAATCAGCGGCACATGGACCGTGACCATCACCGCCACGAGCGGATCGCTCAGGCACACGACTGCCATCGCTCTCACCGTCCCCACCCATACGCCTCCGACCCTGCTCCCCATCGCCAATCAAACCGTGAACGTGGGCCAGACGGTGGCCTTCACCGCCAGCGCCACGGACACCAACCAGCCGCCGCCGATTCTGAACTTTGCGCTGCTTGCGGGCGCGACCAACGCCACGCTCAACACCAACAGCGGCTCGTTTTCGTTCCGTCCACTTGTCACGCAAGCGAATTCGACGAACAGTTTCACGCTGAAAGTTTCCGACAATGGCACGCCGCCAGTGAGCGCCACGCAAAGTCTTTTAGTAGTGGTCAATCCGCTTTCAGCGCCAGGCATCAGCAACATTTTATCCACGGGCGGCCAATTCAGTTTCAACGTCAACGGCCAGAGCGGTCCGGATTACGAAATCCAAATTTCAACCAACCTCATGCAGCAATGGAGCAGTGTTTTCATTACCAGTTCGCCCGCCGTGCCGTTCGTCTGGACCGACAACGGCGCGAGCAATTCGCCTCAGCGTTTCTATCGCATCAAACTCGGCCCGCCACTGCCGTGAGCGGCTGAATCCAGTCTGAAATTAATCGAAAGAAAATGAGAATGAACCGAATCGTCTTGACCACCTTTGCGCTGGGCTGTTCCCTCGTAACGGCGTCGGCGCAAACCCATTCCCTGCAACTACCGGCGATAGCCGCCGGCCCGTTCAAGCCGGACTGGAATTCGTTGACGAACTATGTGACGCCGGATTGGTTTCGCGACGCGAAATTCGGCATCTGGGCGCATTGGGGGCCGCAATGCGAGCCGGAACACGGCGACTGGTATGCGCGCAGCATGTATGAAGAGGGCAGTGATGATTATAAGTCGCACATCGAAGAATACGGCCATCCCTCGACGAACGGTTTCAAGGACGTCATCCACGAATGGAAGGCGGAGCATTTTGATCCTGACCATCTGTTGAGATTTTACAAGGACAACGGCGCGAAAATTTTCATGGCGCTCGCCAATCACCACGACAACTTTGACAATTTTAATTCCAAATATCAGCCGTGGAATTCCGTCAACGTCGGGCCGCACAAGGATTTGATCGGCGGCTGGGCGGCGGCAGCGCGGAAGAATGGTTTGCATTTCGGCGTGAGCGTTCACGCCTCGCGCGCGTGGTCGTGGTATGAAGTTGCCCAAGGCGCGGACAAATCCGGCCCGTCCGCCGGCGTGCCTTACGACGGCAAATTGACGAAGGCCGACAGCAAAGGACTTTGGTGGGACGGTCTTGATCCGCAAGACTTATACGCACAAAACCACAAGCCCGGCTCCGCCTTGCAATGGGAATGGGATGGCATGAAGGGCAGCAGCATTCCTGACGCGGCCTACATGGAAAAGTTTTTCAAGCGCACACAGCAGCTATGGGATGATTACCATCCCGACCAAATTTATTTCGACGACACCGTGCTGCCGTTTGTCGGCATCACCGATGAAGTCGGCCTGAATCTCGCCGCGCATTTCTACAACACGCGTCTCAACAAAAATGGCGGCACCGAGGCCGTAATGAACGGAAAGATTCTCAACGAAAAGCAGCGCCACACCATGGTCTATGATATCGAGCGCGGCAAGGCAAACGGCATTTTGCCGCAGCCGTGGCAGACGGACACCTGCATCGGCTCGTGGCATTACGACGCGAATATATTCAAGTATCACTATTACAAAGATGCCGCGTCGGTCATCCGGATGCTGGTGGACATCGTCAGCAAAAATGGCAACCTCATGTTGAGCGTGCCGCTCCAGCGCGACGGCCAGCCGGACGCGGACGAAATCAAAATCGTCAGCGAAATCGGCGCATGGCTGAAGGTGAACGGCGGCGCGATTTACGCGACGCGCCCATGGAAAATTTACGGCGAAGGTCCCTCGACGGCAGTGGCGGAAAAAGGCCAGTTTGACGGCCAGCGCGACGTGTCGAATAAACGGTTCACGGCGGAAGACATCCGCTTCACGCAATCGAAGGACGGCAAGACGCTTTATGCCATCGTGCTGGAAATTCCCAAGGATGGTAAAGTCACCATCCAGTCACTCGCCACAAATGCGGAATGCTGGTCTGGAAAAATCGGCAGTGTGCGGCTCGTCAGTGGGGGCAAACTGAAATTCACCCGCGACGAAAATGGCCTGCACGTTTTGCTGCCTGAAAAGTTTGATGGCAAGATCGCCTGCGCGCTGAAGATTCAATCGTGATGACTCCATCTTGATACATGAAGAATCGCTTCAAACAAATCGCCGCCGGGAGTTATTTGTTAGCTGGGCTGGTCGGTATTCTGCTGTCGGCCTGCGGGCAAACGCTCGCGGACGAAAATACAGCCGCGCCGATCTCTTACGCCACGGAGCAGGTGATTTCCAATGGCGATTCCGACGCCGTCATCGCGGAAAAGGCGGCGAAGGTTTTGCCGCGCGCCAATCAGACGGACTGGATGCGGCTGGAGCGGACGTTCTTTCTCCACTTCGGCGTGAACACGTTCAACGAAGTGGAATGGGGCAGCGGTCATGAAGACCCTTCGATTTTCAATCCCAAGGAATTGGATGCCAACAAATGGCTCGACGCGATGCAGACTTTCGGTGGCAAGATGATCGTGCTCGTCTGCAAACACCACGATGGATTCTGCATGTGGCCGACTCGCTACACCGCGCACTCGGTCGCAGCCAGTCCGTGGCGTGATGGCAAGGGCGACGTTGTGCTGGAAGTGGCCAATGCCACGCGCGCCCACGGCCTCAAGCTGGCCGTTTACCTTTCGCCGGCGGACCTGTACCAGTTGCGGACCAATCCGAAGAACCCGACAGGATACTACGGCAACGGCAGCAGCAACGTTCTTTCGGTCATCCCTACCGATCCGGCCAGATTCAAGAGCAATCCGGCTTTGGGCCGCACGCCGCCGGCGGGTTTTACGAATTACACCAATGCGGTGGACGACTACAATCGTTACTTCCTGAACCAGCTTTACGAATTGCTGACGGAATACGGACCGATCCAAGAAGTTTGGTTCGATGGCGCCAACCCGGATCCCCGTGTCAAGGAGACTTACAACTACGCGGCGTGGTATCAGTTGATCCGCCGTTTGCAACCCGGAGCGGTCATCATGGGCAAAGGGCCGGACGTGCGGTGGGTGGGCAATGAAGGCGGCGTTGGCCGCACCACGGAATGGAGCGTCATCCCGCTGCCGGAACCGCCCGATACCTTCATCTGGCCGGATATGCAGGAATGGGATTCCGGCAGCCGCGCCAGACTTAAGCCCGGTTCGCACCTCTGGTGGTATCCGGCGGAAGTGAACGTCACCATTCTCGACCACGGCCAATGGTTTTGGGCGCGCGGGAAGAAGCCCCGCAGCATTTCGCAGTTGGTGGACATCTATTATACGTCCATCGGCCGCAACGGAAATCTCATCGTGAATCTTTCGCCGGACTCACGCGGCTTGATTCCCGACGACCAAGTCCTGGCCTTGAGCCGGATGGCGCAGGTAGTGAAAGAGACTTTCGCCACCAACCTTGCCGACGGCGGAAAGCTTACTGCCGACAACGCCAATGCTACCAATGACCCGTCGCTCGCATTGGACGGGAACCTCGACACTTGGTGGGAGGCCGCGTCAGGTCAAACAACCAGCGCCGTGACCTTGACGCTTCCAAAGGCCGTTACGTTCGACGTCGTCTCGTTGCAGGAAGCGGTGGATCATCGCGGCCAACGAATTGAGTCCTTCGCCATTGAAACGTGGGATGGCTCGGCGTGGATCACACCGGACCACGTCGCGTCAGACAGCCTCACGACGGTCGGCCATCGCCGGCTCATCCGGTTGAAATGGCCGGTGACCACCAGCCAAGTGCGCATCCGCATCACTGGTTCGCGCCTCGAACCGACGTTGGCGGAAATCGGGCTTTTCCGACAATCCGCGTCCGCCTTGCCTCCGTCATTTCAGATCGCGACACGAACGGTTTGGTGACGCTCAACAACTCCGCCGGTTGCCAGATGGTTTACACGACCGACGGAACCACGCCGACCACCACCTCGGCGCTTTACAGTTCGCCCCTGGCCATGATGTCCGGCGGCACCGTGCAGGCCGCGTGTTGGTTGCCCGACGGCCAACTCGGCATTTTGGCCTCCAAGGCCTTCGCCGGTCTGTTGCCGATCGGCTGGAAAGTTGTCAGCGTGGACAGTCAGGAAACCGCCGGGGCCCGCAACTCCGCGGCCAACGCGATTGACAACAACTCGTCCACCTTCTGGCATACCCGTTGGAACAACGATCTGGTATTGCCGCATTACATCACGGTTGACATGGGCACAGCACACCGGATTGCCGGGTTCACCTATCTCCCGCGACAAGACGGGAACCCCAACGGCACCGTCGAAAGTTACTGCTTTGAAACGAGCACAGATGGAGCCAACTGGACGACCGACGTTGCCTCGGGCACGTTCGCCAACATTCGGAACAACCCGTCGCTCCAGGAAGTCCCCTTCGCTCCCGTCAACGCCCGGTTTTTCCGCTTCACGGCTTTGCGGGAGATCAATGCGAACGGCTGGACGAGCGCGGCTGAAATTTCCGTCTTGTCGGCCGGCGGCAGCGGTGACTGACGAATGCGGTTATGCACGAGGACGATGCACCCCCTGGCATGGGCGGCTTCAAGGTGAGTGACTGGAAATGTTACACCACCACGGACATGGTGAACTGGACGGACCTCGGCACGATCGCCTCGGTCTCGGCCTTCCCGTGGGCGGTGCAGGACAACGCGCATGGGCACCCCAAGCAATCGAACGCAACGCAAGTTCTGTCTTTACGCCTCGATCACCGTAAAGGGATGGCCCAATAATGCCATCGCCGTTGCTCGGCTTCGAACTTGCGGAGAGCGTGGCATTGTTTCTAAATTCAGCTAAAAGATTTTGCGATGAAACACCTCCAGTGCTTTGTTGGCTTCTTTGGCCTTATTGCCTTGAGCGGTGGTTGCGCCACGAACACCCATTCGGTTTCTTGCGGAGTCCCTCCCCCTGCGGCGGGGCATTGGACCGCTGACAATGGCAATCGTCCCTACTCGAACCCGTTGTTCTACGAGGAGTTTGAAGACCCAGATGTGATCCGCGTCGGCCATGACTTTTACCTCGCGGGCACCACGATGCATATGAACCCGGCGGTTCAGATCATGCATTCCACGGATCTGGTGAACTGGGATCTCATCGGCTATTGCACGAACAAACTTGATCTTGGCCAAGCCTATCGCCTTGAAAGAGGGAATATCTATGGTCGCGGCATCTGGGCACCCTGCATCCGCTATCACAACGGGATGTTCTGCATTTTCTCCAACGTGAACGGCGCCGGCTTCCAGGTCTTCCGCTCCAAGTCGATTTATGGTCCTTGGGAGCGCAATCAATTGCCCGGAAGGCACGACCTTTCGGTGCTCTTCGATGACGACGGCAGGATTTACATCATCTCTGGCGCTGCCAGTCCTTATCCAATCGAGGAGCTCGCACCTGACCTCAGGTCCTTCGTCCCCAACGTCCGCCATCAACTTGTCGGCAGAATGGGTGAGGGACATCATTTCTATAAGATCAGCGGCAAGTATATTGATGTGTCTGCGATTCCTGGTGGTACGGTGGACCAGATGGTGGCCGTTGCTGAATCCATTGACGGGCCTTGGAAGATTGAGCGCATGGTTGAAAGCGAGTCATTGGGCGTAACCAGCGTGGCACCCCTTCGCGCCCAACCCAATGACCGCGGATTGACTCTTCACCAAGGCGGCATGTGCGATACCCCCTCGGGCCAATGGTGGAGCATCATCATGTCGGACCATGTCAGCGCCGGTCGCATGGTTTCGTTGGTCCCTATCACTTGGGACAACGGTTTTCCGCTGATCGGCTTGCCGGGCAATCTGCGTAAAGCGCCCAATACATGGATCAAGCCCAACACCGGATATACCCAGGAACCCAAACCGGCATTCATACACGATGACCACTTCGACACCGGCAAGCTCAATCCGCTTTGGCAATGGAATCATGTTCCTGATGACACGAAATGGTCCCTGACGGAAAAGCCTGGCAGGCTGCGTCTCCACTCGCTTCCCGCGAGCGACTTTTACCATGCCCGCAACAGCATCTGCCAGCGTCCGCCTGGACCTGAGTCCATCATGACCGTCGAACTGGACATATCGGGGCTGGTGGCCGGGGACATTGCGGGTTTGGCACTGCTGAGTTCTCCCTATGCCTGGATTGGTGTGGTAAAAACCGCCGAGGGCACGGCACTGCAGATGTTCGATGCCACCAGCAACGGCGGCGGACGCCGAAACACACCCGCTCGCCAAACCAATCCTCCGACTCTGGGTCCGACCAATCCCCCCAGCCACCTGTGGTTGCGAGTCGCTTGCAACTTCGACGCCGACGAGGCCATCTTCAGTTGGAGCGCCGATGGCCGGGAATTCAAGCCGCTGGGCCAACCTTTCACCATGACTTTCCAACTTCGCACCTTCCAAGGCGTTCGTCCCAGTTTGTTCAATTTCAATATAGCCGGCCAGCCGGGGGGTACGCCGATTTTGCCGACTATACTGTTGACGAGCGTCGCGCCCATGGTATTGAACGTGAAATTCCCATGGGAAAGACCATCACGATTACCAGCAGTGCTGACGGCAGCTTGTTGGCCTCTGACGCTCAAAGCGATGTCCTGGTCAATGTGCCGGGGGATTCAGACGCCGCGAAGACAACCCATGTGCGTTTCGAAGTCGTTGATCTCGGCAAAGGTCGCGTTGCGCTGAAGGTTGCCAGCGGCCGGTTCGTTTCCGGCGCTGAAAATGGTGCGACCTTGAAGAATCTCGCAGGCAGGAAACCGGGTGACGCGGAGGCCTTCCAATGGGTCAACCTCATGCGCGGCGACACCATGTTCATGTCGTTGACGAATCACCGCTATCTCACCACCAAGCCGAACCATCCCGGACTGGTCACCGTAACTGCCAGCGGCCCGACCCCGGCCCGCAAGAGCGGCGAATGTTTCAAGTAGAAAATTGTTGACTGATAATCACCAGTTAGAAATCAAGAGCGAAGTGACCCCTGGCAGGTCTTTAAACCCCAACAAATATGAAAATCAATACGATCTGTTTCTTTGCCTTAATGGCGGGGAGCGTTGTCGCCTCTGCCCAAACCAATTCAACCTCCTCCACCAATGAGCCTGCGGACGACTGGAAACCCGCGACCTCCAACCAACAGAGAAAGCAGTATCCTCAGGTGAATTCGGAACGCCGCGTTCGTGCGCGCGTTATCGCGCCCGAAGCCCAGAGCGTTAAACTTGATATTGGCGGCGTAAAGTATCCTTTGACCAAAGGCGATGACGACGCGTGGATTGGCTGTTCGCAACCGAAGGACGAAGGATTCCACTACTACCAGCTTGTTATCGATGGCGCCCGGGTTCCCGATCCCGGCAGCCTGTACTTCTACGGTGCCAGCCGGTGGGGCAGCGGCGTCGAAATCCCTGCCAAGGACCATGATTTTTACGCCGTCAAGAATGTGCCCCACGGCCAGCTCCGAGAGGTTCTTTACTTCTCCCTAAGCAGCAATTCAACCCGTCGCTGTTTCGTTTACACCCCGCCCGATAACGACAAAAATCCGAGCAAACGCTTGCCGGTCCTCTACCTCCAACATGGCGCCGGCGAAGATGAAACCGGTTGGGGCAACCAAGGCCACGCCAACTTGATCATGGACAACCTGATTGCCGCTCGCAAAGCAAAGCCCTTCATCATCGTGATGGAAAACGGCGGCGGTATCGGCGGCCCCCGGCCAAGCGGAGCTCCCACAAACGCGACTCCCCCCAGCGCGACCACAAACGGCGCGCCTGCGCGTGTTCCGGGAGGTTTTGGAGGACGCATTTTCAATTTCAGCGCTTTCGAGAGGGTTCTCATCGACGACCTGATCCCATTCGTTGATGCCAACTACCGCACCATGGCCGATCAGCCTCATCGGGCCATGGCCGGCCTCTCGATGGGCGGCATGCAGACCAGGGTGATCACCCTGGCCAACCTCGACAAGTTCTCCCACATCGGCATCTTCAGCGGCGGCAGCATCTCGCCGACGAATATTACCGACGTGGCCGCTTTCAAACAGAAGGTGAAGGTCGTGTTTTGCAGTTTCGGTGGCCGCGAAAGTGGCGCCGCTGCGGCTAAAGCCAATACCGACGCGCTCAAGCAGGCCGGTGTCAACAGCTATTACTACGAATCCCCGCTGACCGCGCACGGGTGGCAGTCCTGGCGGCGCAGCCTGTATCAATTCGCTCCGTTGTTGTTCCAGGATTAGCCCTAATGCCTTTCGGAAATTCCCCTGGATTTTGACGGCCTGACGGCGCTTCACGGCCGATAAAGGTCATTTCCTTTACAAAAAAAGCACCGGAATTAAAATTCGCTTGTGTCTATGATTTAACATAGATATATTCCCGGTATGCCGTATCCGACAACAGTTCAACTGATCCAGCGCCGACATTCCCAACAGTGGTATGTAAACTTCCCGGCGGCCGTCGCTCACGCCTTGGACTTCTCCAAAGGCGAGACGGTCGAGTGGACGGTCTTGGACCGTCGCCGGCTCCTGCTGGCCTGAACATGGCGAATTGGTGTTTAAAGGGGGAAACAAACGTTGCAGCGTTGTTGAACGCCTTGGATCAGCGCGTTAACGAAAAAGTGACGCTGATCATTGTTGGGAGAGCCTCCTATCAGATTGGCCATGACGAATTTGCTCCCAGACTTCGACATTTGCCTGGTGAAGATGATAAAATTGACGATGAAACAGGCAAGCTGTTCATCACGGAGGACATTGATTGTTTTCACACGGATGCAGCGCAAGCAGTTATCGATGCGGCTCATGAACACTCCTATCTTGCTCAG
>Ga0224555_1001049_pt1 | contig 40767 bp, 37 predicted proteins | sample 714S23034metaG_FD_180687 | JGI IMG/M metagenome (GOLD analysis project Ga0224555, IMG submission 180687) | Peat soil microbial communities from Stordalen Mire, Sweden - 717 S2 30-34 | ecosystem: Environmental > Terrestrial > Soil > Wetlands > Peat | place: Sweden: Norrbotten County, Stordalen... | reverse complement strand
GACACTGACCTGCTGTTTTTTTTGGAACGCAAGCGCGTGCCGTCAAAACTTGTCCGGTGGCTGGCGCGACGCGACTCAGACCTTTTTGTCAGCGTGGTTTCCGTTGCTGAACTCGAATATGGGCTGCGACAAGCGCCCTCCACGCATCGTGCGGACCTGGCGGCGTGGCTCAAAGAGACCCGGCAAAAGTTTTTGCCGGTCACTGAACAACTGACTGAGGCGGTGCTGGTGAGATGGAAGGGGCTGCTCGCCGACCTCAAGCGCAGAAACCACACGATGACGTGTGAGGATTCCTTGATTGCAGCCACCGCCCTGTTTCACGGCCACACGCTTGCCACGCATAACCAGCGACACTTCGAACCCGCAGGCGTGCAGATCATTGACCCGTTGCTATAACGATCATTTCCGTCTTTCTGCTTTTGATTTGGTTGATTTCAGCTTTTCAGCGTTTTAGAATGTCAGCTTTTCAGGTTTTAAGGATATTTCAGCATGTCAGCATTTCAGCGTTTCAGATTTTAAGGATGTTTCAGATTTTAAGGATGTTTCAGATTTTAAGGATGTTTCAGATTTTAAGGATGTTTCAGATTTTAAGGATGTTTCAGATTTTAAGGATGTTTCAGATTTTAAGGATGTTTCAGATTTTAAGTTTAAAGGCGGAATTTGGTTGAATTGACGGCAACGAGGTTTCTTGGGATATTACAATCATGAGACTTGGCGCGAATGAAGTGGAAACGATCCGCGAAGAAGTCCGGCAGTCAGACCCGGCTGCGGAAATCTATCTCTACGGTTCGCGGGCAAACGATTCGGCCAAAGGCGGGGATATTGATCTGTTGGTTGTGTCGGACAAGCTTGGTTTTCGCGATGTGTTGCGGTTGCGCACCCGGATTCTGGATCGCATTGGCTGGCAGCAACTGGACTTGGTGGTGCGGCGGCGGGATCAAATGGACGAGCCGCTGGCGGCCATGGCGCAGGAAACGGGAATAAAATTATGAAACGGGATCATGCCCGGAGCTTGCTCGAACAGAGCCTGGCGGAATTGGCCAGCGCCCGGCGGCACTTGGACTATTCCTTCCAGCAGGTTGCCGGATTGCCGGATACCTTGAAAGGCGCGACGGAAAAACAATTGGAAAGCGCCGAGGCATTCACCGGACGTTTTGCCCGCTCGGTGGATTTGCTGGTCAACAAGGTGCTCCGCAGTCTGGATCGGATGGAGTTGAAACCCGAAGGCACATTGCTGGACGTGGTCAACCGCGCCGAGAAGCGCGGGTTCGTGAATCGATCCGAAGAATTGCGGGAGATGAAGGATGTGCGCAACATGATCGCGCATGACTATGCTGGGGCGAAGGGGGCGGAGATTTTTGCCTGGTGCCGGGAGCAAAAGCCGGTTTTTGACGCCATTTGTGAGCGTGTATCCGGTCATGCCAGTCGGATTTTGTCTGTCTGAAACCTCGCAGATTGATTTCAGTGTTTCAGTTTTCCAAATTTCAGCATTTGATTTGGTTGATTTCCCCGGCCCGTGAAGTTTGGATTTGCTACTTCACTGGGCAGCTTTTCCAATTTCAGCATTTCAGCTTTTGTGTCAATCGCGCTGTGCGCCAGCGGCATCTGGTATTTCCGCAAAATGGAACGCACTTTCGCCGATGTCATCTGAAGGCAAAAGCTGAAACACTAAAACGCTGAAACGCTGAAATTAAAATGCTGAAAGCAAGAAGCAGAAATCGGGAAAATCGGGCGGGTGACAAAAAGCAAAGGCTGGGAAATTGTCATAAAAATAATTTTGCCAGTTCATTTCCTTGAGGCAAATTCGTGACATGGCTGTGATGCAAATTGACCAGATGACGTTGGAAGAAAAGCTGCTCGCGATGGAGGCTTTGTGGGACAATTTATGCCGGCGCGAAGAATGCCTGCCCATGCTCCAGTGGCACAAGGATCTTCTGGATGAACGCGAGCGGCTGATTCGTGACGGCAAAGCACGGTTTACCGACTGGGAAACCGCCAAGCGCAGGATTACCGCATACCAATTGATTTAACTTTATGGAGATCACACTCGATAAAATGACCGTCCCGGAAAAGTTGCGATTAATGGAAGCCCTGTGGGCGGATTTGAGCCGGCACGAAGCAGCGGTGGAATTGCCTGCCTGGCACGCGAATGTTCTGCACGAAACCGCGCAGCGGGTCGCCGAGGGGAAAGAAACCGCCATTGACTGGGAGACCGCCAAAAAGGAGTTGCGTGAACGGTTCTCATGAGAATCAAAATCCTCCCTTCGGCCATAAGCGACCTCGCCGATGGCTGGAGATTTTACGAGCAGCAAAACCCCGGATTGGGGAATTATTTCGGTGATTCGCTGTTTTCAGACATTGATTCCCTCGCCCTCTACGGTGGTATCCATCGCCGGGCTTCTGGTTATTTTGTATTGTTGGCCAAAAGATTTCCTATGCCATCTACCATAAAATGGAAGCGGATGTTGCCATCGTTTGGCGTGTATTGGATTGTCGCCGTGATCCCGGCTGGATCCGCACGCAATTGAAAAAAGATTGAGTCGGGTGTCGGCCTCCAGCTCGGAGCAGCCTCTGGCTCGGAGAGAAAGATGAAATAAATTTCTGTTTTCTGCTTTCCTCGTTTCTAATTTTGATTTGGCAGCTTTTGACTTTGTGATTTCCCTGACCCGTGAAGTCCTTGGCCCGTGAAGTCTTTGCTTTACTACTTCACCGGGCAGCACTTCAGCGCTTTCGATTTGTCCGTCGTCCCTTGGTCTTGTTGTCTCATAGTCGGTGGTCGGTGATCCGGCATTTCAGCATGTCAGCTTTTGAAAATGTCCGTAGTCCGTAGTCGCTTTCAGCGTTTCAGTTTTTCAGGATTTTCGCTTTTGATTTGTTAATTTCTGGTTTCCCAATTTCTGTTTTTGATTTTATGGAACTCTTGATTGAACCCGGGCGCGCCGAGAAAAATTACTGGCGTGACCTGTGGCGCTACCGCGAACTGTTCTATTTCCTCGCTTGGCGCGACATCCTCGTCCGCTACAAACAGACCGTCATCGGCGTTGCCTGGGCGGTGATTCAGCCGTTTCTGACGACGGTGGCGTTCACCCTTGTTTTTAATCGCGTCGCCAAACTGCCGGCCCCGGCTGGCGTGCCTTATTTCCTGATGGTGATGGCGGCGCAACTGCCGTGGCAGTTCTTTTCCACTTCCTTGAGCGCCTCCAGCAGCAGCCTCATCGGCAACGCCAACCTGATTTCTAAGATTTACTTTCCGCGCCTAATCATCCCCGCAGGCTCGGTCATCACCAGCTTTGTGGATTTTCTCATCACGACGGGTTTGATGGCGGCGATGATGCTCTGGTTCCGTTTCGTGCCGGATTGGCGGCTGCTGGCTCTGCCACTCTTCGTAGCGCTGGCCTTTGGCGCGGCGTTTGGCGCGGGACTCTGGCTGTGCGCGTTGAATGTGAAATACCGCGACTTCCGTTACATCATCCCCTTCATCGTGCAATTCGGTTTCTTTCTATCGCCGGTCGGCTACACCAGTGACCGCGTGCCGGACATCTGGTTGTGGCACGGTTTGGACATCCCGGCGCGGCTGCTTTACTCATTCAACCCGATGGTCGGCGTCATTGACGGCTTCCGCTGGGCGCTGCTGCGCGGCCAGACCGACTTCTGGTGGCCCAGCATTCAACTGTCCATCGTTTTGACCGTCGCGCTTTGCGCGAGCGGCATCTGGTATTTTCGCAAAATGGAACGGACGTTTGCGGACGTGATCTGAGCGCCTATGGCGCGAAGAGGAAAGAAAGAAGAGCGAAGAGCGAAGAAAAAAGTGAAGAAAGGAGAAAGCATATGACATTTGAAGACTTGGAGGGCTGGCAAAAGGCCCGGCAACTGACCAGACAAATTTATTCGGTCACACGCGAGGACGTGATCGCAAGAGATTTTGGTTTGTGCAGCCAGATTCAACGTGCGGGAGTTTCGGCGATGTCGAACCTGGCCGAAGGATTTGAGCGTCGCCATGTCCAAGAAAGGTTACAGTTTTACAATGTGGCCCACGCTTCAACCGCCGAAGTCCGCTCTTTGACCTATGTGATTGAGGACAACTATCCGAAGCAGGCGGCGGAAGCCGTCGAACTCCGTAAAAACGCGATGGGAACCGGGCAACTGGTGGGCGGTCTCATCCGCTTCACGGAATCCCGCAAGTCAACGACCGCATGAAGAGAGAAGAAAGAAGAACGGAGAACGAAGCACAATGTTCTCTTGCCGCATGAACCTGCTCTCCACTCTGCTCTCTCCGCTCTTCTTGTTCCAATGAGTGACGTCATCATCTCGGTCGAAAATCTCGGTAAAAAGTATCGGATTCAGCATCAGGCCGAAGGCAGGCGGTATGTGGCGCTGCGAGATGTGATTGCGCAAAAATTTGCTGCTCGATTCAAATTTTTAAGAAGGAGTCAGAAGTCAGAAGTCAGAAGTCAGAATCCGACCTCCGACCTCCGTCCTCCGACCACCGGTTCCGATCCGACCTCTGACCTCCGACCTCCGTCCTCCGAAGACTTCTGGGCTTTGCGCAACGTTTCCTTCGAGGTCAAACAGGGCGAGGTGGTGGGGATTATTGGGCGGAACGGGGCGGGCAAGAGCACGCTGCTGAAAATCCTGAGCCGCATCACCGAACCGACGGAAGGCCGCATCCGCATTAGAGGCCGCGTGGCGAGCCTGCTGGAAGTGGGCACCGGGTTCCACCCGGAACTGACCGGGCGCGAAAACATTTTCCTAAACGGCGCGATTCTGGGAATGCACCGCGCCGAGATTAAAAAGAAATTTGATGAGATTGTGGCGTTTGCCGAGGTGGAAAAGTTTCTGGACACCCCGGTGAAACGCTACAGCAGCGGCATGTATGTGCGGCTGGCCTTTGCCGTGGCGGCGCATTTGGAACCTGAAATCCTGATTGTGGACGAAGTGCTGGCCGTGGGCGATGCGCAGTTTCAAAAGAAATGTTTGGGGAAGATGTCTGAAGTGGCGCATGGAGGACGCACGGTGCTCTTTGTGAGCCACAACATGGCGGCAGTATCTGGCCTCTGTGGTTCTGCTATCTGGTTGGTGGATGGTATGGTTTGTGCGCGAGGCCGTGCTGATGAACTCGTCCACAAATATCTCGCTGCGGTTTCAACTGCTGGGTCTACATTCCAGTTGAGCCGACGCCACACAGGAGACGATGTCCGAATCGGACGCATTGAACTTATCGTGGATGGGATTCCGTCAACCAACATCCAAGCTGGTCAATCTTGTATTATTCGCGTTTATTATCGGAGGGTGAGTGACCGATCAATAGACTCTTTATCTCTCTCGGTGATGTTATATTCCGATGGTCAGAAGTTGACCAATTTATGGACTAATTGTCATACGGAGTTTACGGCGAATTGCCAAAGACTCCCGATGGCTGGGTTTGGAGACTGTTGTATCGAGAAATGGCCATTTCGATCCCACACTATACGAGTAGATATTTTTTCACATACCAATAATTCAACTCAGGACTGGGTAGAGGAAGCATTGGTTTTTAATTCGCACGATGGTGATTATTATGGTTCTGGGGTAATCCCAAACCCAGATCAAGGTATTATGTTTCTAAATCATTCATGGAGGTTTTATGCCGATAAGTAACCACTGGCACATTCCAACAGTTCTGCACTATATCACTGCTCTCAAGCCATTGCGGGTTCTTGATGTTGGGGTGGGTATGGGTAACTATGGATTCTTGCTTAGACAGAACCTTGATATAAATTATGAGCGCATTCGTAAGGAGTCGTGGCTGGTAACCATTGATGGCATTGAAGTCTTTGAGGGCTATCGCAATCCAGTTTGGGATTATGCCTACAATAAGGTGTTGATGGGAGATGTGCGCACAAAACTCGATTGTCTTGAGTGCTATGACCTCATAATGTGTAACGATGTTCTTGAACATTTTGAGGAACAAGAAGCTAAACAACTCATCCGCAAGTTTTCGGAAAAATCCTCCGTTCTAATCGCAACAGCACCTTCTTATAATCAACCGCAAGGGGCGTGGGGAGGCAATGAAGCGGAAACACACCGGTGCGCGCTGAGTGCGAACAACTTTATAAACCTCATAGCGTGGAAGCATACTGGGGCGACAAACTTCTTCATTTGCAGCAACGACCAAAAGCAGATAGCCATAATCCGCAAAGTTTCGGCCCGGTGCCCGGTGGCAAGACCCGAGATGTTACCGGTTGTTGAGGGAAAGTTTAGCGGGGTTTGTAGGAGACTCTCACGGGTTTGGTTGCGTTTGACTACAAGTGTAAAACCACACCAGCGGTAGAGAGGTTAAAAACTGAGAACCCAAACCCTGCGACTCAAGGGCATTTCACAGCAGGGTTTATGATATGAAGTATTTAAATATTATTTGTAAAAGGCTAACAGCTTTGCTGTCAGCAGTGTTGAGACGTTTTCTTCGTTTAGTCTCTTCTGCTGAAGAAGACGACGCCAGCATAATGCAGCAACGTATTGAACTTTACCGAGGACGAGGCATGAAGATCGGGGAAAACTGTTATATTAGTGACGTAACATTTGGACAGGACGGCAAAGATCCCATCATTGTGGGCAACAATTGTGTTTTGACAAAATGCATTATTTTGGGCCACGACGCTTCCCCAGCATTGTATATTCGCGAACTCCAAGGGAAGGGGTTGTTTGACCGCATCTCGATTTCCCGCACCACCGAAATCAAGGATGATTGTTTTGTTGGCGTCAATGCGATAATCATGGGCGGTGTTACGGTAGGGCCGAGAAGCATTGTTGGAGCGGGATCTGTCGTCACTCGTGACGTTCCTTCTGGTGTGGTTGTGACTGGCAATCCTGCCAGAGTAATTTGCACTATTGAGGCTTACATTGAAAAACATAGGCGGCAGATGCAGGGGCACCCTGAATGGTATCCGGGTCTAAAACTAAAACATCCAGATAACCATGCCTAATACTCACTCGCCTTCTGGCGGAAAACTTCGAATCGTATTGTTCTATGGGTGCAATGCTAATGTGATCGGCGGCAACACCTCATACCTGATCGATACGGCACGATTATTGTCAAGGCGGAACGTGGAGTTACACGTTCTCGTTCCAGATGGAACATCTACGCTTGACGGGATAGATTGTGTAATCCACAAGTATCGAATTCCGGAGGTATGGCTGCCACGCGGTTGCTGGAGCCTCTACTCTATTTTCCTACTAATTCAACTATACAGAAGCACACGGAAACGGTTAAACCTGTTAATGCCGGATGTGATAATATCCAACCACTTTATGGCTATTCTAGTGGCTGCGGCAACCTGTAAAAGTCCGAGGTTTTTTTTGCCGGGATCGTTGGCGGCAATGGATATCAAGATGGATCCAGGGCCATCCGTGTCAGGACTGTTCAGGCGGTGGAGCAGGCAATTTAACTGTTGGATGAGTTTGAAATTTGAGAAGTGGGCGCTTAACTTGTCCCGCAAGATTATCGTTAGTTCCAATTTCTTCTCGAATCTTATTTGTGAAACATACGGATATCATCACCGAAAACATTTGGAGATTATTCCGAATGGTGTGGATGTCAGCCATTATGGCGTGGGAACGCGGAATCAATCAATTCAAAACCCAAGGCGAGTGGTGCTGTCGGCGATTCGAATTGTGGGATCTAAGAACTGGCGGCTAATTTTAGAGGCGGCCCCTCTGCTGGAGCCGAATGTTGAATGGTGGATTGCGGGCGACGGAGCTGAGCTCGCGCTGTTGAAAACAGAAGTTGCCAACCGTGGGCTTAAAGAAAAAGTTAGAGTTTTGGAGCGTCGGAAGGACATGCCCGATCTGTATGCCCAGGCCGATGTATTCGTTCACCTTTCCTACTATGACTGTTATTCGATGGTGGTGATGGAAGCGTTGGTTTCCGGATTGCCGGTTGTTTTACTTGATCCAGGAACGCAGAAAGCTCGAATAGGTTATGGTGAAATTGCACGTCCGGAGCCCGGGTTTACATTCGTTCAGGACACTGCCTCAGAAGTTGCCAAGGGCATCAAGGCAATGTTGAGCGAGCCACTAAACAAGGTGGCCTTCGCAGAAAAAGCCCGCGCAATTCACAGTCACGAGCGACACGTAGACAGTTTGATCAAAAGCATCAATGCAGAACTGAAAAACGGCGCAACTTGATCTTGCCCGATTTATGAATTTAACGAAGAGCAATTCCTTAAAATATCACGCCGAAATTGATGGGTTAAGAGCGATCGCAGTTCTGGCAGTCATATTTTTTCACGCCAACCTCGGTTGCACTGGCGGATATGTGGGCGTGGACATTTTCTTTGTGATCTCCGGTTACCTCATCACGGGACTGATCCTCAAGGATCTTGATGTCGGCCAGTTCCACATTGTCAAGTTTTGGGAGCGCCGGGTGCGCCGCATTCTGCCTGCGGTCGCGGTCGTCATGCTCGCCACCTTGGTCGCCGGCTGGTTTTTGTTGCTGCCTCAGGGCTTCAAGGAACTCGGGGAATCAGCAACCGCCCAGACCTTGCTGGTTTCCAACATCTATTTCTGGGTGAAATCCTGGATTGGGGCCGGTTATTTTGCGCCTGCCGCCCAAGTCAAGCCGCTGCTGCACACCTGGTCGCTGGCGGTGGAGGAACAGTTCTACCTGTTTTTTCCGTTCCTGTTGATTGCGTTCAAGCGCTTTTCACACAAGTCCATCGTTCCGGCAATCATGTTGTTTGGTGGCGTTTCTTTCGGATTCAGTGTTTATTGCAGTTATTTCTACCCTGCGGTTAACTTTTATTTTCTGCCTCCGCGTGCCTGGGAATTGTTGCTCGGTGCCTATCTTGCCGCCATCCCGGTGCAATCGCGCGCTTCCGCCCGGTGGTTGACGGAATCATTGAGCTGGGGAGGCCTGCTTGCAATCCTGTGCGCCGCGTTCTGCTACGACCGCGAGACCCGGTTCCCTGGTGCTGCTGCGCTGCTGCCCTGTGTCGGCACCGCCCTCATCCTCTGGGCCAATGGTTACACTCTGACCTCCGTGGGGAAATTCCTTGCCCTGCGTCCCATCGTCTTTATCGGATTGATATCCTACTCGCTCTATCTCTGGCATTGGCCGGTGCTCGTTTTCTACAAGTATTGGGCCATTGATCCTGTCCCTCCGGGCCAGCGGCTGCTGCTCCTGCTCGCGAGCGTTGGTCTGGCCGTTTTGTCCTGGAAGTTTGTGGAAACACCGTTCCACCAGCGTGTGATCCTGAAGACCCGATCACAGATTTTCACTTTCGCTGGCGTCACCACCGCCGGCCTACTATTCGCAGGGTTGGCCGTCTTCATATCTCACGGACTGCCTTCAAGGCTTCCCGCCGACGCGCTGCGATATGCAAACGGCGAAGCCGACCGGGGAACTTTCAAGATCAGCTTGACCTTGAAGCAGGTATTGGCTGGAGATTTTGTCGAATTGGGAAACGGCAATAAAGAGCAACCCATAAAGCTGCTTGTCTGGGGAGACAGCCATGCCATGGCCGTGATGCCGGTTTTGGATGCCCTTTGCCAGGAATACTCCATCCGCGGTGTCGCGGCAACCCATTCAGCAACAGCCCCGTTGGTCGGCTATCAAAGCAAATACCCATGTGACCTTAAAAGTGACAATATTGCCTACAATAATGCGGTCGTGGCTTTCATTCGTCGCAAGCGTATTGATGCTGTGATCATCGTGGCATATTGGAAAGGTTATGGAATCAATGACGAGACTGCCCGGCTTCGGCGTGGTTTGTTTGACACACTAAACGCGCTGAAAGACACGCATACCCAAGTCTGGATAATGCGACAGGTTCCTGAACAAAACTGGAATGTGCCCCGGGTTCTGGGTGTTGTTGCCTGGCGTGGCGGCGACCCTGAAAAGCTCGGTTTGCCGCTCGCCAAATATTCCAAGCAAGTCAACTATCAAGATGCCATTTTTGAAGAACTCGCCACAACATTTCAAGGTGTTACAATTCTGGACCCGACTGATTTGTTTGTGACTAATAATTTGTGCCAGGTGGCGAAAGGCGGCAGGGCACTTTATTGGGACGAAGACCATCTTACCGTTGCCGGTGCGATGTTGTTGCGTCCCCTCTTCGAACCAATTTTTGAAAGCTTGGGCAAAGAGCAAAGCAATGACTGGCAAACAAACCGCCCTGCTGACTTGAAAGCTCACAGCTACTTGTCGGTGTTTAGTGGTTAGATAATGGAGACAAGTTCTTTGTCCCTGATAGTGATTTCTGCTACCCCAAATGAAGATACGTTTAAAAAATCAATTCAGACGGATTTCTCCTTTTGCCTTGCGCGGATTATTGTATGGCTTAAGGGTCGTAAGGGCACATCGAATCATGAGTGCCATGTTTCGTTTATGGTATGAACTGCCAATTGATCCGGTTCATTATTACAGTCCATTGCCGGATGTCAGAAAAGTCAGAAACAATCTTGCAAGATGGCGGCAGGAGAGCCAACTGCCAGGCGTCCGTATGGATTTGGAAAAACAGAAATCTTTCATCAAAGAACTGAAGCCTTTTTCGTCAGAATGCACCAACTTACCAAGCTTTAATAAAATCACGGAAGCCGGGTATGGCTGGGGATACGGCGAGGTGGAAGCTCATTTTCTTCATTGCATGATACGCTATTTGAAGCCTCGACTTGTAATTGAGGTGGGTTCGGGCGTATCCACTTATTTTTCCTTAAATGCGCTGGACATCAATGCGAAGGATTCGAAGCCGATGGTTGCTGAAATGCAATGCATTGAACCTTATCCGACAAAGAGATTTGAAACTTTGGAAAGCGAGAAGCGCATTACTCTCCAAGTCAAGGAAGTGCAAGATGTGCCTTTGAGTTTCTTTGACCGGTTGGAAGAAAACGATATTTTGTTTATTGATTCGACTCATGCAGGAAAAATTGATTCCGACGTATATTATATTTACCTTGAGATTTTGCCGAGGTTGAAACCCGGGGTGGTCGTGCATATCCATGACATCTGTTTTCCGTTTTTAACCTGTCCGCCCGATTTTCCGGTGTTTCCTCTTTCGATACTTTGGAATGAAGGCGCATTGTGTCAGACATTTCTGGCTTTTAATAACGCATTTGAAATATTGGTGTGTCAAAGTTATCTGCATTACATGCAACCGTCCGCCATTGGCGAGCTTTTAAGTATTTATGACCGAGCCCGACATTTCCCGTCCTCGTTGTGGCTCAGAAAACTAAAATGATATGGGAGATAACCTCATATATTTGGTGGGCAAATGGACTAAAAGTAGATTTGTTTGCAGTGCGTGTGATGCCGAAAAAAGAAGTTTACCAGATGTTTGCGATGGGGGTTGCTTGGCGGTTGATGCACATGAATGACTCAGAAATAACCACCCGCACGGCGTCAGGTAACTGCGGGTTCCTGAGTGCAAATTCCTAACAGTGACTCTCCAAACAGCGTTTGTTTATGAATTTATCGCACAGCCCTCATCTTAAATATCGCGCCTATGTGGACGGCCTCCGGGCCGTCGCCGTCCTGCCGGTGCTGTTTTTTCACGCCAACCTCGGTTGCACTGGCGGATATGTGGGCGTGGACATTTTCTTTGTGATCTCCGGTTACCTCATCACGGGACTGATCCTCAAGGATCTTGATGTCGGCCAGTTCCACATTGTCAAGTTTTGGGAGCGCCGGGTGCGCCGCATTCTGCCTGCGGTCGCGGTCGTCATGCTCGCCACCTTGGTCGCCGGCTGGTTTTTGTTGCTGCCTCAGGGCTTCAAGGAACTCGGGGAATCAGCAACCGCCCAGACCTTGCTGGTTTCCAACATCTATTTCTGGGTGAAATCCTGGATTGGGGCCGGTTATTTTGCGCCTGCCGCCCAAGTCAAGCCGCTGCTGCACACCTGGTCGCTGGCGGTGGAGGAACAGTTCTACCTGTTTTTTCCGTTCCTGTTGATTGCGTTCAAGCGCTTTTCACACAAGTCCATCGTTCCGGCAATCATGTTGTTTGGTGGCGTTTCTTTCGGATTCAGTGTTTATTGCAGTTATTTCTACCCTGCGGTTAACTTTTATTTTCTGCCTCCGCGTGCCTGGGAATTGTTGCTCGGTGCCTATCTTGCCGCCATCCCGGTGCAATCGCGCGCTTCCGCCCGGTGGTTGACGGAATCATTGAGCTGGGGAGGCCTGCTTGCAATCCTGTGCGCCGCGTTCTGCTACGACCGCGAGACCCGGTTCCCTGGTGCTGCTGCGCTGCTGCCCTGTGTCGGCACCGCCCTCATCCTCTGGGCCAATGGTTACACTCTGACCTCCGTGGGGAAATTCCTTGCCCTGCGTCCCATCGTCTTTATCGGATTGATATCCTACTCGCTCTATCTCTGGCATTGGCCGGTGCTCGTTTTCTACAAGTATTGGGCCATTGATCCTGTCCCTCCGGGCCAGCGGCTGCTGCTCCTGCTCGCGAGCGTTGGTCTGGCCGTGTTGTCCTGGAAATTTGTGGAAACGCCGTTTCGGCAGCGTGTGATCCTGAAGACCAGATCACAAATCTTCAGTTTCGCTGGTGTCACCACCGCCGTGCTACTATTCGCAGGGTTGGCCGTCTTCATATCTCACGGACTGCCTTCAAGGCTTCCCGCCGACGCGCTGCGGTATGCAAACATAAGCCCCGATTTGGTCTTTAAAAAAGAGTTAAGCTTGAAGCAAGCGCTGGCTGGAGATTTGTTTGAACTACGAACCAGTAATAAACAACAACCCATAAAACTGCTTGTGTGGGGCGACAGTCATGCCATGGCCGTGATGCCGGTTTTCGATACGCTTTGCGAGGAACATGCCATCCGCGGTGTTGCGGCGACGCATGCGGGAACGACTCCGTTGGTCGGTTTTGAGGATAACAATCCTAGCTCCTTGCGCGAAGAATGCATTCCTTACAACAATGCGGTCGTTGACTTCATTCGCAAGAGGCGCGTAAGAGACGTAATTCTCGTTGCGCGGTGGGGTGGGAAAGAAACATGGCAACTTCGCAGATGTTTGCTTGCTACGCTTGATATTCTCAAAGGTTCTTGCACCAGAATATGGGTCATGAGAGACGTTCCGATACAACGTTGGAATGTGCCGGATGCTCTAGCTTCTGCTATTTGGCACGGCGACGATCCCGAAAAACTCGGTTTGCCTCTTGCAGAATATCGTGCTGAATTCCAACATCAGGATCCGGTTTTTCAAGGCCTAACTAGATTATTTCCGCAGGTTACTGTCCTTGATCCAACTGATTTATTTGTGAGCACCAACAATCTGTGCCGAGTGGAGTCGGGTGGCAAAGCCCTCTATTGCGACAAGGATCATCTCACCGTTGCCGGGGCAATGTTGCTGCGCCCGCTTTTTGAACCAATCTTTGCGAACATGAGCGAAGTTACAAATGCCCACCGTTAGCATGCGCCCACTTAAAATTCTCCATGTCAACACGCTGGATCACGGCGGCGGCGCGGCACAATTGGGTTTTGATCTGATGGAAGGCATCAACGCGGCAGGCCATCGCGCTTGGCTGGCCGTTCGCCAGAAAACCCGCGCCGATGACCGGGTGTATGCCATCGGGAACGAGACCCATCGCCACTTTTGGGCGCAATGTTGTAATCGTTTCATCCGTCCTTGGGGTGGCAACCGACTGGCGCGGGCCGTGGGCCGCCCTTGGAGCTCCTTCCGAGTGATGCTTGGGCACGAAGATTTTGATTTTCCCGGCACCTGGCATTTGCTGGAGGACGCGCCGGAGAAACCCGATCTCGTCCATTTGCACAATCTGCACGGAGCGTTTTTCGATCTGCGGGCGCTCCCGTGGTTGAGTCGGCAGATCCCCACCGTGGTGACCTTGCATGACGCCTGGATGACCAGCGGCCACTGTTCCCATTCCTTCGATTGCGAGCGCTGGCGCACCGGCTGCGGAGCATGTCCCGATTTGACCATTTATCCGGAAATCCGCCGGGACGCCACGGCTTACAACTGGCAACGCAAACGAAAAATCTACGCCCAGAGCAGGCTGCACATCGCCGCGCCCTGTCGCTGGCTGATGAACAAACTGAAAGACTCCATGCTGGCTCCGGCCATCGCCTCCGCCCGCATCATAAACCACGGCGTTGACCTTTCCGTCTTCAAGCCGGGCGGTCGCGCGCAGGCGCGCATGGAGTTGGGATTGCCGGATGAGGCGACCATCCTGCTGTTCGCTTCAAAGGGAATCCGCAGCAATACCGCGAAGGACTATGGCACAATGCGCAAGGCATTGGAAATTCTGGGCGCGCGCTCCGGAGCAAAATTATTGGTTTTTGTGGCCTTGGGCGAAGAAGGTTTCACGGAACGCCTCGGCCATGCGGAATTGCGGTTTGTGCCGCATTTGGGCGACCGCACCGCTGTGGCCAGGTATTACCACGCCGCCGACATCTATGTTCACGCCAGCCGGGCGGAGGTCTGGGGCCTGAGCATCACTGAGGCAATGGCCTGCGGGCTGCCTGTGGTAGCCAGCGATGTGGGCGGGATTCCCGACCAGGTTGCCGATGGTCAGAATGGATTTCTCGTTGCGGTTGGAGACGCCGTTCAGATGGCTGGGCGGATTCAAATGCTCGTCAACGACCGTCCGCTCCGCAACGAGCTTGGGCGGCGAGCGCTTGAGCGGGCGCGGGAGGAGTTCAGCGTGGAACGCATGACAAAAAATTATCTGGATTGGTATCAAACGATTTTAACAGACCCACAATAAATTATGCGGTGCCCAACCCTGAAAGAACTGCCGTCGCCACCTCCGGGAAAAACCGGCTGGCCGTGGACCGAGGAGACCCCGGTTGCTTCTGAAAAGCCGGCGGGGTTTCATGCCCGCATAACCATCGTCACGCCCTCATTCAATAGCATCCATTTTTTGGAAGAGACCATGCGCTCGGTTCTCCTGCAAGGATATCCGGATCTGGAATACATTATTATTGATGGCGGCAGCACGGATGGTTCGTTGGAAATAATCCGGAAATATGAAAAATGGATTACCTATTGGATCAGTGAGAAAGACCGGGGATACGCGGATGCCGTTAACAAGGGCTTTTCCCAGGCCACAGGCAATATCCGAGCGTGGCTTCCCGCCAGCGACCTATACGCCCCCTCGGCACTTCTTACGGCGAATCACTACCTCGGAGCATATCAAGCTGATTTTATTTTTGGCCGACCTTGCCGCTTAAGTGAAGAAGGCAAGGTGGGAAGAATGCTTCCAATGGCAAGCAAAAACCTTCGGCATGTATGTCTTTACGCACGCAGCAACCCATGCCAGCCCGCCACATTTTGGCGCAGTGAGATTCACAAGCAGGCTGGACAGTTAAACACAAACCTGCTCAATTCTGCAGATTCAGAATGGTTTTTGCGATTAAGCCTCATAGGGCGAAGCCGCGGGATCCCTGAAATGGTTTGTTATATTCGCCAACATTCTGGCCAATTATCCTCGAATGTAGAAAGAATGCTTAACGAGTGGTATTCATCGTGGGATGCGGTGGTTCGCGCAAACCGGATCCCTCGAATAAAGATTTTGTTGGGTGCCTTATGTGTCATTCCGCTGATGCGCTATCGTTGCGGTGGTTTGAAAAGTCTGGTCCGTTTGCCGGACATGCAAGTGTTGTCAAAAACGCTTTTCCGGAGCAAAAAGTGAATGTTCAAATCGTTCTCGACCGTAAAAACTAATCAGGACTTATGAACGCACTGCGGATACTCCATGTCGGACCGTCTCTGATCGGCAGCACCACAGTCCAACGATTGAAAACGCTCCAGGACATGGGCCATCAGGTAACGGATATCAACACGGAACCGTCCGCCGAGATCGTGATATATACGCCATGGCTCTCGCGAGTTCAAAGGAGGATATTTGGCCACCAAGACAAAGTGGGAGCCAACGTCAGGCTGTTACGAGCTATTCAGTCTGAACGGTTTGATGTTTTGTGGATAGATAAGGGGTTAACCATTTATGCCAATACTTTGCGTCGGGTGCGTGAGATCCAGCCGGGTTGCCGGATTGTCGGCTATTCGCCAGATGACATGATGAATCCGGCCAACCAATCCGGGCATTTCCTTGAGGGACTGCCGCTTTATCATTTCTTCATCACCACCAAGAGTTATCACATCAAGGAATTAGCCGCACTGGGATGTCCAAAGATTCTGTTCGTGGATAATGCCTACGATCCTCGAATCCATCATCCCATGAACGTCATCGAAGATGACCGGCAGCGGTTTGGTGGAGCGGTCGGATTTATCGGGCAGTGGGAACCTGCGCGCGCCGAGTCCATTAGGAAACTGGCAATGGCGGGAATTTCCGTGAGAGTTTGGGGAATGACTTGGGAACGGATGCGCCATGTGCCGCCTGCCTTGGTCTTGGAAAACCGTCCGCTTTGGGACGAAGACTACGCTCGCGCCATCTGCGCCTTTGACATTAATCTGTGCTTCCTTCGGAAGTGCAACCGCGACCAACAGACACAGCGAACGATGGAGATTCCAGCTTGCGGAGGTTTCATGCTGGCAGAGCGCACCGCAGAACATCAACGCTTGTTTAAAGAAGGGGAGGAAGTGGAGTTTTTTGAAACGGATGAGGAAATAATTCAAAAGGTGCATTTTTATTTGGAGCATTCCGACAAACGGCGGAGGATAGCGCAGCGCGGGTATGAACGTTGCATCCGCGATGGATACAGCAACGTAGGACGACTAGGTAGTGCGCTGGAAACCATCATGGCCGCCAAGTCCCAGGCCGTCGAGTCCAACTTACCATCAACCAGCTCGATCTCTGCTGAAGTTGCAGCGGTGTGTAAACCGGGCAACCAAGATAAACTCAGGATACTCTATGTAGGCATGCTCTTGAAAGGCAGCACGACATTGCAGCGGGCACAGGCGCTCAAGGATCTGGGGCATCGCTTAACCATGGTGACCACCATAAAATACACTGAATTCATTGCTAATCCATCTGTGATTTCACGAATCGAGTGGAAATTGTTTGGTAGCCTGGATCATGTTGGAACCAACGAAAATATTCTTAAAGTGGTCCGGGCGGAACCTTTCGATGTTCTGTGGATTGACAAAACCCTGCTTATTAAGCCGGCAACATTGCGACAAGTTCACAAAATCCAGGCAGGATGCCGGATCGTGGGATATTCTCCCGACGACATGATGAATCCGGGGAATCAGACTTTACGTTTTCTCAAGGGGTTGCCGTTTTATGATCATTATATCATCACTAAGAGCTACAATGTGGCGGAATTGAAAAAGCTGGGCTGTCCTGACGTTTTGTTCGTGGATAAATCTTACGATCCACACACTCACCGCCCCATGCCGATAACGGCAGAACAGCGGCGGCAGTTAGGTGGGCCGGTAGGATTCATTGGCCAATGGGAACCAGAACGGGCGGAGTCATTAAGAATACTGGCGCTCGCCGGGATTCCCGTGCGGGTCTGGGGTTTTACTTGGGAGCGAATGAAAGATGTGCCTCCGGGTTTGCACCTGGAGAACAAACCGTTATGGGCAGACGATTATGCCCGTGCGGTATGCGCTTTCGACATCACTATTTGTTTTCTGCGGAAGGCTAATCGCGACCTACAAACATCGCGAACGATGGAGATTCCGGCATGCGGGAGTTTTATGCTGGCAGAGCGCACCGCAGAACACCAACGCTTGTTCTTGGAAGGGGAAGAAGCGGAATACTTTTCCGACGACGAAGAATTGATCCGCAAAGTCCGATACTATCTTGATCATCCGGAAGAGCGTCGCCGGATTGCGAAGAGGGGTTATGAGCGTTGTCTGCGCGATGGTTACAGTAATGAAAACCGATTGCGCGTCGCTCTAAACACAATCATTGCATCCAAGTTGAATAGAAACCAGGCGCTTTAGTCCGCATGGATTGTGACGGTCGGCTGTTGAATTGAAACTCATGCGGATTAATCAAATCCAGTCGTAACCTGATAAAAATGAAAACTGAAAGTGTATTGATGGTCCTATTCAAAAAACTTGGTTGCGTGCGCATGGCATGGTCGCTGCGGCGCTTGCATTGTCCCGTTGCACCCGACGCTCTCGTGTTGGAAGTCGGCAGCGGCGGCAATCCATATTGGCGCGCAAACGTTTTGTGCGATGCTTATCTGGACACCAGCGAACGGCATTTTGCCAAGCTAATCAGCGACCGTCCGACCGTTCTAGCTTTCACAGAGAAACTTCCATTCGCCGATGACACGTTCGACTTTGTCATCGCCAGTCATGTGTTGGAGCATAGCGACCAACCGGAAAAGTTCCTGTCGGAGATTCAACGGGTGGCAAAAGCCGGTTATATTGAAGTGCCGGATGCCTTTTTTGAGCGGCTTGGCACTTACTCGTGCCATCGGTCGGAAATCACCGATCGGGACGGTGTTCTGATGATTCGGAAAAAACGCGCCTACATTCAAGATCCCGAAATTTACGAATTGCACGGCAAAAAAACCGGCCAACTCCTGCCGAAGTGGATGAATCGCAACCCGTTTGAATTTCATGTTCGATATTATTGGAGCCGGGTTACGGGGGGCATCGAGTATCGGATTGTCAATCCAGATTATATCTTTGATTGGACTCCGGAAGAATCCGCCAGACATCAACCGCAGCTTCCAATCTCCGCCCGTTTTAAGGCTGGATGCCTGCACATTTTTCGCCTGCTCCTTTCCCAAACCTCCAGAAATTCCAAACTGCGCGTGCAGGATTTGTTGCGCTGCCCGGTCTGTCACTCCTTAAAGTTCAGTCAATCTGAGTCCAACATCCAATGCCGCCAATGTCAAAACATATTTCCAATCCGTGAACGCGGCATCTTGGACTTTACCGATGTAATGGCCAAAGAACAATCCTAAATTGCCGTCACCCGAATTGCGGTCCACCGCCATGAATTCGCCATTTTTTTCTATTTGCATTCCCCAATATAACCGGACTTCGTTTCTGTTGCGGGTGCTGGAATCCTTAAATACACAAACCTTTCGGAATTTTGAAATTTGCATTTCCGATGACTGTTCCACCGACGGACGAGAACAGGAAATTATAAATTACCTTCAAGAGACGGCCCTGAAATTCGAATATAGCAAAACCGAAAAGAATATTCGTTATGACAAAAATCTGCGCCGTGCCATTGGGCTGGCGAACGGACGTTACTGCTTTCTACTGGGCAACGACGACATGCTGGCCGGGCCGGAGACATTGGCGCAATTGCACGCAGTAATGCGCTCGCACAATTTCCCCGAAGTGGTGGTTACGAACTATCAAGAAATTACCACCGGATTGACGTATCGCCGAATGCAGTTCACGGGAGTTTTAGGTTCCGGAGCGCGCACAGCCGCCAATAATTTCCGAAATTTCAGCTTTGTGAGCGGGTTGATATTTGACCGGGAACTGGCACGCAAACATGAAACGGACCAATGGGATGTGGCGGCGTTCTACCAGACTTATCTCGGCACACGGATACTGGCGTCCGGGTGCCGGTTGTTGGCTGTGTCAGATGTGGTTATTCTCAAAGATGTCCAGATTCCGGGAGAGCAAGTGGATACTTATCGTGCCTGGCCGGTTCTAAAAAACTGTCCCATCATTGAACGCCCATTGAATTTAGCTCCCATTGGGCGATTGGCGTTTGCGGCGGTTGAGCGTTACGTTGATCGGCGGGAGCGTGAACGAATCGCCCGGCGGATTTTTGGACAGTTGTTGATGTTCACCTATCCTCCCTGGCTTTTTGAATATCGCAGGATTCAATCCTGGCGCTATGCGGCGGGAATATGTCTCGGGATGAGGCCCAAAAATCTCCTCAAGAATGCAGCCTTTGGAATGGTGACACGCATTTACTTGAAACTGCTCCACGCGTTCGTTTCACTGGCTGGGCTGTGCATTCCATTATGGATTTTCTTCCGTTTCAAGCCATGGCTGCACCAATTTGCGAAACGTGCGAAATATTAAAGTAACGAGACGGCAAACGATCTGGCCGAGTTGCATTCCGCGCAATCTACGTCAACCAATTTTATTCAGGCCGCGCAACTTGCCATTGGGGAAGGGTTCACAAGCGAAAGTTTTATGACAACCAAAAGACACAGCAGCAACATGGCGGTGCGCAGTGCGACTCAATCGCCATCTGTGAGAAGCCGTAACCTGGCCGATCCGCGCTATTTTCATCTTTCATGGATGGTGACGTGTTTGTTCATGGGCTTTGCCTCGTTTGTCCTTTACGCTGTTTTTTTCAAGCTGGCTCTTCCTGACGCAATTTGTGTGGGAGTTCTGGTAACCTTTACGCTGCTCTGCGGTGCGCTGGCCTATAAGCTCGTGGAGCAAAGGCCGCAGCTTATTTTTACTCCGATGCCCTGGTTGTTGCTGGCGTCCGGGGCGTATTTTGGTTTTGGCCCGCTGATGTATTATTTTGGCGACGATGAAGCCAAGGCGTATTGCCAGGCAGTCTATCCGGTGACGGTTCAGGATGTTTTGCGTGTCACTCTTTTGAACGCCCTTGGAGTGGCTCTGGTCTTTGGGGTGTGGCGGTGGCGGATAAAAAAGATCACTTTTGCAACACCAAAGCCGGTCAGTCAGGAGGCCATGGCGACGGCAATAATGATGTTTTACCTGATCGGTTTACCTCCGAGTTGTTTAACCCTGCTGTCCGGCTGGGGCCTCGTAAGTTTCACAGTTCCTAGTTTTTTGAACTGGCTTGCCATGTTCACCAGCGCCGGGCTGGTATGTCTGACCGTCGTTGCGCTACGCCGGGGTGGCGGGTGGTGGCTGTTGTTGGGCGCGATGCTGGCCTTCGACGTTGCAGCGGCCATGGCGAGCTTTTCCAAGTTTGCCATCCTGCTCGCCGTGCTGCCCTGTATTTTTGGATACTTGCTTTACCGCCCTGGAGTGCGGTCGCTCGGCTGGATCCTTGTATTTCTGTTGGTCGTTTATCTGGCCAGCAATTCCTATGTGACCTACTGCCGAAATCACGGACTGGATTTGCCAGATGACACCGTGACAGGCCGGATCAGTCTGGCCAAATCATTTTTCACTGCTGACCAGGAATCGGAGGGAAAAAAAGCGGAACAAATCCAGAATTGGTGGACGCGACTCAACTACGCCAACGCCCAAGCGTTTGCGATGCAGCAATACAACGAAGGCAGTCCCGGGAACAGTTTTTCCCTGGCCTGGATCGCTCCTATTCCCCGGATTCTTTGGCCCAACAAGCCGATCATCGAGTCGGGAGCCGACTTTTATAAAAAACTTACTGGCGGGGAGACGGCCTCCTTTGGCATTGGCTTCTTCGCGGAAGGATATTGGAATGGGGGGTGGGTTTATGTCATCCTTGGTTCCATTGTGATTGGCTGGATATTCGGGACCATTACCCTGCTCATTGTCAAAGAACAGGCGGCCGGAAACCTGTGGATATTGCCGATCGCCCTGCTCTGGATCAGAAGCGGCGGTCAGGTGGCTGGCTGGATCAATGCCGAGATCGTTGGACCTGCAGTATTTACATTTCTTTTGGTTATTTTGATGCGGTTTTTATTACCGCAGAAAGTAATGCTATTAGCGAAATTTGGTGTTAACTCTGTTAAAACTAGCAGGAATTTAAGGCAGGTGCCGCAGCCAGGCATAGACAGTGAACCTTGAAACAAGTTCACATTTCGAAAAGAATTGATACCGGAAGTGTTTACGCATAATCAGATAGTTGGCGGCAAGGTTGCCGAAAGCCAAGCCGCTAAGACTAAGATTTACCGAGTTGCGGGACTGGATTCAATTCGTTTTGTTTTTGCATTATGGCTGGTATTTTCCCATTTTTGGTTTATTCCATTGTCGGACCATCTGGCTGGGAATACGGCCGTTATGAAAATCCTGCGCGGTTTCTATAACAACTTATTCTGCGGTGTGGCTGAGGTAGTCGTATTCTTTGTAGTATCGGGTTTCTACATCCATTTCCCATTCAGATATGCGCCAAAAATGCCGGCTGCCTTTCTAGCAAGGCGCTACTTAAGAATTGGGCTTCCCTTCATATTTGCTTTTGTTCTCGTCCTCCTCTGAAAGTCGTCAGGAGTTGTGGAATTCTACGACTCAATCCTTTGGAGCCTCGTCGCTGAACTGATTTATTATACGTTGTATCCGATTCTATTTCCATTCATCCGATATTTTGGGTGGCGCCTTGTAATTGCTGCTAATGCTATTGCATTGTTAATCACATGCTTGCACCCGGAAGCCAAAGAATACCATGCTTTTGGACCGCTTTTGACATGGGTTGTTGGCTTGCCATGCTGGCTGCTTGGATGTATGCTGGCACCATCGTTTTCAACCTCTGCCCCTTCCCCAAGCTTTAAGTGTTTTTTCATTACACACCCAGCATGAGAAGGCCTTGCGTTGGTTCTCGGAGCAACCCAAAGAAACCCGCAAAATGGGCGAACAGGGCCGGCAACGCATTTTGACGGAGTGGAATTACGAGGTTCAGTTTGCACCGGTGTTAGACATTCTCAATCGGGAGAAGTAAATAAATCTACAATGAAATGAATGACTGGAAAAAACGTTTGTATGACGGTTATATTTCGACCGGGCAAGCAGCCGGTAAGATTAATCGAGAGACTAATCTGGCAATCAGCAACTATCCATTTTACAAACAACTCATAAAGAAACACCTTTTCCAAAGCAAAAATATTGTTATAGCTGACTTGGCGTGTGGACATGGAGCTTTGATTTATTGCTTGCAGCAATTGGGTTTTAAAAACGTCCAAGGAGTGGATATATCGCCGGAACAAATCAAGTTGGCACATGACCTCGGGATCAAAAGCGCCACCTGTCTTGACATGGGCAGTTTTCTAAAAGAGCAAAACAAAGCCTTTGATGTTGTATTTTTAATGGATATTCTTGAGCATTTAGAAAAAGGGGAATTGCTTGCTTTGCTGGATCAAGTTTATGTTTCATTAAGAAACGATGGGATTATAATTATCCACGTTCCCAATGCTGAAGGTTTGTTTGGCATGAGAATACGTTACGGGGATTTAACCCATGAAAACTGCTTTACCTCACGATCCATTGAGCAGGCATTAAATGCCTGTGGTTTCCACCATGTCAAATGCTTTGAGGATAAGCCGGTCATACATGGTGCTAAAAGCCTTATTAGAAGAATTCTGTGGGAATTACTAACGGCGACCTCACGCCTCTTATTGACTGCGGAAACAGGATTTACTCATCATATTTTATCACAGAATATGCTTGTGGTTGCCAAAACATCTGTGGCAACTACATGAAAGTCTCATGGACTAGTCTGCCACCTCTTAGGTCCATCTGGTGTTGCCGGTGTATTATTTGGAGTTTGGCAAGTGTTTGTTCCATCTTGCGTTTTCATGGCTCGGTCCGGTATCCTTGGACTCTAAACGTTTTTGCGATTGCATGCTTTGTTTGGCTACGAAAAGAGCTAATTTGGTTCCAAACGCATCCGCCCTACCGCAGCCTCGAAAGCGCTAGGACATGGAGTTTTTCCCTTTATCTTTGTCACGTCCCTATTTTTATTCTACTGGCTAAACTATAAACCATGGCCCGTCTTAATTCATGGGTTGCATGGTTCATGCAACTTATGGCTTGTATGGCGATTAGCTATTTATTTTTCGGTGTTGTGGAAAGCCCGGCACACCGGTTGGCTACGCGTGTTGGACGTCTATTGCGACGAGAATGAGCATCAATCAATGGTTGATGACTTGGCTGAATGCCGGGGAACAATAGAGATGTGCGTGCAAATCGCGGCGATTACTGGCTGCCGCTACAATGAAATCGAAATATTGCAGAGGTTTCAGTTTGTGAGTCAACTTACCGCGTGGTTTGGTGTTGCCCTTTTTGCAGTTGCTGCCTGGGCGGCCACGCCGGACATCCCGCGGCTGGACTGGCAGCCGCGATCGGATTGGATCAACATAAAAAAGGATATTAATCCAGCAGCAGTCGGTGATGGCACCAATGATGACACGACGGCGATCCAGACGGCGCTCAATCGCGGGTCGAACGGCAAAACAATTTATCTGCCACCCGGCACGTATCGGATCACCCAGACGCTGGTGTTTCACGGTGAGGGCACGGGGTCGGCGGTCATTGGTCATGGACGCGATACCCGGCTGGTCTGGGACGGGCCGGTTGGCGGGGCGATGTTCTGGAGCGATGGCATTGCCTACAGCCGTTATGTGGGCTTGAGCTGGGATGGCCAAAACCGGGCGGCGGTGGGGTTTGATCATGCGGCGGGAAAACGGTTCGAGACCGAGATTCTCCACGAGCATGAGGCGTTTCGCAATTTTACCGGTTACGGCATCCGGGTGGGCAACGGGCAAAAGGTTGCCTCGGCAGAAATCCTCTACCACAACTGCCTGTTTGACAATTGCGGCACGGCGCTGGGCTTTTTGACGTTCAATGATTATGACAACACCATTGATGGCTGCGAATTCCGCAACTGTGGCACGGGCGTGTTGTCCCACAAATCCAACTTTTACGCCCGCAACTCCCATTTTGAGAACAGCCGAGACACGGATTTTCTGGTTCAAGGCGAGCACGGCAGTTCCATCCGGCGTTGCACCTCCATCGGTTCCAGGCGGTTTGTCCAAGAAGCCACCATCGCGCCATTGACGATTCAGGATTGCCGGGTGGCGCTCTGGACGGGCCGGGAGCCAGCGCTGTATCTTCAGGGCGGACCGGTGCTGATGTTCGATTGTGTCTTCACTCCCGCTGCGACCAATCAAGCCGCCCTCCAGTTGGGCGGCGGAGTTCAAAAACTTTTGTTGAGCCACAATCAGCCGGCCTTGGTGGACCAATTGGTGCGCAATCCGCAGGTAGGACACATTTATGAAATCCCCGCCGGCCCATCCACCCGGGTGGTGAGATCCGCCAGCCAGCAGTTTCTTCAGGAAACGGTTTTGGTGTCGGGCAAAGTATTTGACGCGTTGCATGATTTCGGGGCCAAGGGCGAGGGCAAAACCGATGATACGGCGGCGATCCAAGGTGCCATTGACGCGGCCCGCCAGTGCGGTCACGGGGCGGTTGCTTATCTCCCGACCGGACGCTACCGGGTGTCGCGCACGCTGACGATTTCGGGGGAGAATTACAAGGTGGAAGGCAGCGGTTATAATTGCGGACTGGTTTGGCACGGGGAAGCCGGGCAACCGATGGCAACCATCTCCGACGCAGTGAACGTCACTTTGGCCAACCTTGTGGTCGGCATGTCTGACTGGGGTGAAATGAATCATGGCGATGATGTGTTGGTCACCAGCCCGGATGGCAAGCCCTGCCGGGTGATTTTGGACGGGGTTTATGCCTACGGAATGTATCAGAAGGCACCGGACAAACACGGCATCCATTTTTTGAATCTGCCAGCCGGCTGCGTGGTGGATGCCCGGCATGTGCAGGGGAATCTGCGGATAACTGATTGCACGCAGGCGCAGTTGCTCTTCCGGACTTCCTACGAAGGCACGGTCACGGTGGAGGGCGGGGAAACATTCAACATTCAACATTCAACATCCAACTTTCAACAAATGGAAGACGGGGGGCGGGATGGGTTGATTGGTTTTTTGACCCGGATCAGCACGGCATCCAAGCCCGCGTTGCGGGTGCGCGATAACAATTCGGTGGTGATGGGTGATTTTTACAACGAGCAAAGCGATCAGGTCGCCGAGTTAAGCGGGAAGCCGGGGCAACCCGAGGGCCGAATCACCATCCAGTCCCCCAAACTGCATTTGAACACGACGAACGCGCTGTTCGATATCCGTGATTACAAAGGCCAGATTTATTGGGGCCAGAGCCAGTTTTACTGCGATCCCAAGGAGACGATCATTCGGAGTAAGGGAACGCAACCATTGCAACTAATCTTGGCGGGCAATGCCTGGTATCAGAACCAGCCGGAATTTGAACTGACCAATTCCACAAAACTGACCCTGATGGGCAATGTCGGGGTTCCTGATTCAGCCAGCCCAACGTCGGCGCTTAGCGGACTCTCATCCGCTCTGGACGACCTCCGGCATTTGGATGCACTCGATGCCCGGCTTTCACGGATGGAAAAATGAATCGGGCTGAAATCCGTCGTGCTCTTGGTGCCCTGACGGTTAATTTCCGGAATGAATGAAACCGCTTAACGTCACTTTGGCCAGCCGCTCACCGGGACGATTCTGGAGTATTGAGGGGTTATTTTCAAACATTGCCGCCGCTTTCCCTGAATGGGTCCAGTGCAGGGTAGCGACCGCACCCCGAGGCCGGGCAAATCTTGGATCGTTGGTCGCCAACCTGTTTTGGTTGCGGTCCCTGAAGGACTGCGATGTCATTCACCAGACGGGTGACATCCATTACGCGATTCTTGGGGTGTGGCGGCGTCCGGTTGTTCTAACCATTCATGACCTGCGATTCATTGAAGAAGCCCATGGGCCCAAGCGTTTTCTCTTCTGGTGGTTATGGCTTTACTTGCCCTGTTTGCGGGCGAACCGTGTCACGGTGATTTCCGAATTCACGAAAGCCCGTCTCCTTTCGCTTTGCCATGTCAAATCGGAAAAGGTGCGGGTGATCCCGAACTGCGTTTCGCCGGAGTTCGGGCCCAAGCATAAACCCTGGCCTGCCGGCAACGCGCGATTATTGCAGGTCGGCACCACCACCGACAACAAGAACCTCGGTCGGGTAGTTGAGGCGTGTGCCAAATTGCCCGTCCAACTCTCCATTCTTGGGAAATTGACCTCCTCACAGCGGGAACAACTGGACCGTCAGGGGGCGGACTACGTGGAGTTTTGCAATTTGTCCAAGGATGAGGTTGTGGCCCTTTATGCGGCTTGCGATCTGGTTGTTTTTGTCTCCACCTACGAAGGTTTTGGTCTGCCCATCCTTGAGGCGCAGGCCATTGGCCGTCCAGTGCTCACCTCGAATTTGTCACCGATGCGCGAAGTCGCGGGCGGCGGGGCGTTATTGGTGAATCCTTTTGATGTGGATGACATCCGCTCGGGGTTGCATCGATTGATAGAGGATGCCGGTTTAAGACAGGAATTGGTTAAAGCGGGGTTTCAGAACGTGCGCCATTATTCGGCTACGTCAGTAGCCAGCCAATACGCAGAACTGTATCGTGAAGTTGTCGGGAAACAATGAATATTCATTTCGAAGAGTTGGCTGCACCTCAGCGTGCCGGCGGCATCGAGGCGGCAACCCGGGAATTGGTGGCTCACTTAAGGGCGAACGGTTTGAAAGTAAGCCGGTCTTCGGAACAGGAGCCTCCCAGCTTGCCGGACTGTGTGCATCTGCACGGGATTTGGTCGCCTCGGCTGGCTGGAAGGTTTATGGCTTGGGGCAAACGTGGCGTCCCATGCTTGGTCAGCCCTCACGGGATGCTTGAGCCATGGGCATTATCCCATAAATGGTTCAAAAAGAAAGTTGCCTGGCATCTTTATCAGAAGCAATTGCTCAACCGGGCAGTGCTGCTGCATGGCACCTCGGAACGTGAGACAAGGCAATTCAAAAAATTGGGACTCAAGCCTCCGTTGGCTTCAATTCCTTGGGGGGTATCTCTTCCACCGGTCAGGGCGGAGCGGCCAGTTCATCCTCGTCCGCGGATTGCGCTTTTTGTTGGGAGGATCTATCCGGTGAAGGGACTGCCAATGCTGGTCGAGGCTTGGACTAGGGTGCGTCCCGCAGGATGGAAGCTGAGAATCGTCGGGCCCGACGAGGCCGGTCACCAGGCGGAAGTGGAGTCACTGATTCGCAAGGCCAAGCTTGAAGCCGACTTCGAGTTCACCGGGCCTTTGCATGGCGAAGCTTTGCGCGAGGCCTATGAAAGTGCCAGCCTCTTCATCCTGCCCAGCTATACCGAGAATTTCGGCATGGTTGTGGCGGAGGCTATGGCTCACGCTCTCCCAGTGGTGACGACCACAGGAACGCCCTGGTCCTTTCTTCCCGAACGTGGATGCGGTTGGTGGGTGGCCCCGACCGTGGATCATATCGCCCAAGCTCTTTCCACCATCACGGCTTTGGATGATGAAACACTGCGAGGCATGGGGATGAAAGGCCGGGAGGTGGTTTCAAGTGAGTTCAATTGGAGGCAAGCTGCCAACAAGATGGAAGAAGCATATCAATGGGTGCTGGGCGGAGGGCCGAAGCCGGGATGTGTCGTTTGAAAAGCTGAAATATTGAAAGCTGAAACTTGAAAGTAGAAATCAGAAATAAATTTCAGCTTTCGGCTTTAACCCGATGTGAATGTAGATCTCTCAAAATTTTCCACCGGCGGTTTTGACCGTGGCGCCTCGCGTTTCAAAGAAACGCTGTGGGTCCTGGTGCGTTGCCTGTTTTTTGCGCCGACTTGCCCTTTGCCCTCTGCCCTTCGCGTCTTCTTCCTGCGATGGTTCGGCGCAAAAATCGGGAAGGGCGTCGTCATCCGCTCCCGCGTCAACATCACTTTTCCTTGGAAACTCACGGTGGGCGACCATGTGTGGCTGGGCGAGGAATGTTGGCTGTTGAATCTCGCGCCGATTGTGATTGAAAGCCACGTCTGCATTTCCCAGCGCGCGTTTCTCTGCACGGGCAATCACGATTACAAATCGCCGGCGTTCAATCTCATCACAAGAGCCATCAGTGTGGAGCAGGGAGCGTGGATAGGGGCGGGCGCGTTCGTCGGGCCTGGCGTCAAGGTTGGCTCGCACGCGGTTTTGACAGCAGGCTCGGTGGCAACGGATGGCCTGCAACCTTTTGGCATCTACCAAGGCAATCCGGTCACTTTTGTAAAGCAGAGGGAAATTCATCCAAAAAGCTGAAACACTGAAAGCAGACGACGGAGGACAGAGGACGGCGTTCCAATCGCTGAATCCGCCTTCAGTTTCTTGATTTTGAGATGAAACGCCATCGCATCCTGAAAATCCTGTTCGCGGCCAGTTTGTTGCTGGTGCTGCTGGCGGCGGTTGTTTGGTTATTTCCGCAACAGGTTCTGACGGTGGACATCGGGCCGGCGAGGGCGGACGTGTTGGTGGTGCTGGGCGGCAAACCCGACCGGGCGGTGCGCGCGGCGGAATTGTTCAAGCAGGGTGAAGCGCCTGAAATCCTGGTCAGTGGGAATGGCGACGCCCAAAATTACAAAACGGTTCTGATCAAGTCCGGTGTGCCGGCGCAGAATATTTCGCTGGAAGCCAAATCGCGCACGACGCGGGAGAACGCGGAATTTTCCATTCCCTTGCTGCGGCAAATGGGCGCGCATCGCGTCATCATCGTGACGAGTTGGTATCATTCGCGGCGGGCGCTGATGTGTTTCGAGCATTACGCGCCGGACATGAAAGTTTATTCGCGCCCGTCCTATGCAGGGTATGTGGGCGAGAATGAAAATGCTGAAATACTGCCCGGTGAAGTGAGCCTGCTGGAATACGGAACAGATTCCACAGGCCAAACAAACTTCACAGGCCAAGGCAGACTTCACGGGCCAGAGAAAGCAGATTTCAGCGTTTCAGAATTTCAGCTTTCAGCTTTTAACGCAAGGCAGAGGGCGGAACGCAAGGCGCAGGAGAGTTACGTGAAATCCGAATATGTGAAACTGCTGGGTTACTGGGTGCGGTATGGGGTGTGGCCGCTCTGAGGGCGGAGGGCGGTGTTTCGGTGAATCTGTAAACCGGTATTTCGGTAGATCGGTGGATTTTTAATTTATGAATAAGGTGAATTCATTCGATGAACTGGAGGTGTATCAGGCGGCGTTCGCGCTACAACAAGACCTGTTTGGCCTCAGCAAGCGCTGGCCCAAGGTGGAAGATTACTCGCTCACGGATCAAATTCGCCGTTCGTCGCGGTCCATTGGGGCCAATATCGCGGAGTCCTGGGCCAAGCGCAGGTATCCTGCACACTTTCTGTCCAAATTAACTGATGCCGACGGGGAATTGCAGGAAACGCTACATTGGCTTAAGACGGCGAAAGCCTGTGAATATGTTTCGGCAGCAGATCACGAACGATTAATCCCGCAATTGCAGCAAATCGGACGCTTACTTGGCAGCATGATCAATCGCCACGAATCCTTCTGTTACTGATCTCACTGATTCACTGAAATACCGAAACACCGTTTCATGTCTCATGCAGCCTTTGCTGTGTCGCGCTTGTCTTTCCGGCCAAACCATGCCAGTCTCGGAGTGCGACAATGACCTTGCTCCAACAACTGAACCGCCAGCGCGCCGAACGCCGTGAGGCTTTGCGCCTCGAAGTGCGACAACGCTTGAGGAGCGTTTTGCGCCAACTCGCTCCGGCGGATCAAGTCGTGGTTTTCGGCTCATTGGCAAAGCCCTATCGTTTCACCGACACATCGGACATTGATATTGCATTGGAAACCGAGCCGTCGGGAATGTCTCTTTACCAACTAACCGGTTTGCTCGCCGAACAAATGGGACGTTCCGTGGATATTGTCCTTTTGTCCGGGTGCCGGTTCCGCGAACGCATCGCAAGAGAAGGCGAGATATGGATGCTGGCGGCCTGACCATCCTGCTCAAGGAAATGGAGAGGGACTGCGCCGTGGCGCATGACGCCGCACAAAAGGCCGCGCGGCGTTTGCGGGAGGAATCGCCCGGTCATCTGGAGGCGTGCGCCTACGAATTGGCGCGATTTTACAACGTCGTCGAAAGGATGTTCCAACGGCTCTGCGAAGAGTTTGAAAACCATTTCGAGAAGCGGGGCGATTTTCACGAGAAACTGATCCAAAGGCTGGCATTGGATCTCGAAGGCATCCGCCCGGCGTTCATTCCCAAGGACCAGATGGCAGACGTGCGGGAATTGAAAGGTTTCCGGCACGTTATGCGTCGCGCGTATGACCTGACGTTGAGGGCGGACCGCCCGGCGGAATTGAGCCGCATTGCGGAACGGCTCGCGTCGGAATTTCCAGTCTGGTGCGCGGACTTCGGAAAACGAGTTCGCAAGGAACAAGGCTGGGACTAATTGAGACACGGTGTTTCGGTATTTCAGCGTTTCAATTTTCCATATTTCAGCTTTCAGCTTTTAAGAATGTCCATTGTCCCGTGGTTTTTTAGTCCGCTTTCAACCTTTTATTTTGCCCTTCTCCATCGACAGCATTTGCCAATAGATTACCATAACCACATGGGTTACACACGCACCGATTACTATGAAACCATCATCCAGCGGCAAATTCGCGCCGGATGCGCCTCGAACAAAAGCGAGGTCATTCATCAGGCGCTGGCGATGCTGGACGCCGTCACCCGCGGCCAAGGACCCGAAGGCGCTAGCTTTCTCAACGCGGATGAACTGGAAGCCTTGCTGTTGCAGGCCGGCCCCGCCACGGCCATGACCGCCGAACGCAAGGCACGCATCTACGGAAAGTTGAAGCGATGAACCGGCAGGCGTCACCGGAGACGGAGTCTCGGTGAACCAGTATTTCGGTAGATCGGTGTTTCGGATTTCAGATCTTTCTTTCCCCGTTAAACGCTTTACCGAAATACTGGAACACTGAAATACCAAACTTATGCACAAGGTAAATTCATTCGATGAACTGGAGGTATATCAGGCGGCGTTCGCGCTACAACAAGACCTGTTTTGCCTTAGCAAGCACTACGGCAATGTCAACTGGCGGCAGGAGCCGAAGCGGTTTTTTTAGGATGGAACCCGGAGTGTAAAAAAATTGAGAAATCAGAAAACAGAAATTGATTTCCCTGTTTCAGCTTTCAGATTTTGGCTTCTTGCTTTCTGCTTTCTGTATTCCTCATTTCTAATTTCGATTTGGCTGCTTTCTCAATTTCTGCTTTCCTAATTTCTATTTTTGATTTTAGTTTCAGCTTTTGAAAATCCTTCTGCTTAATCAGACGTTTTATCCCGACGTCGTTTCCACGGCGCAGCACTTGAGTGAACTGGCAGCGGCGCTGGCAGAAAAAGGGCACGAAGTCACCGTGGTCACCGGACGGCGCGCGTATGACGAGCCGGATAAATTATTTCCCGCCCAGGAAATGTGGCGCGGCGTGCACATCTTCCGGGTGTTCTCCACCCGCTTTGGCAAACAGGCCAAATGGCGGCGCGCGGCGGATTTCGCCAGCTTCATTTTTTTGTGCTGCGCCAGACTTGCCTTCCTGCGGCGGCAGGATGTCGTTGTTGCGCTCACCACGCCGCCGCTTATTTCCTTCATCGGCGCGTGGCGGGCAAAACTCTGGCGGGCGCGGTTTTGTTATTGGGTGATGGATTTGAATCCGGATGAGGCGGTGGCCGCCGGCTGGCTGCGGGCAGAATCACTCGCGGGAAGGATGCTGGAGCGAATGTCGCGGTTCAGCTTGCGGCGCGCGGACAAGATTATTGCGCTGGACCGGTTCATGCGCGACCGGATCGTGGCCAAGGGAATTGCGCCGGAAAAAATCGCCGTGATTCCACCGTGGTCGCAGGACAGCGTGGTGCGATTTGACGCGGTTGGACGGGAACAATTCCGCGCGGCGCACGATTTGCAGGACAAATTCGTGGTGATGTATTCGGGCAATCACAGTCCGGTGCATCCGCTGGACACATTAATGCGGGCGGCGGAAAGATTGCAGGCTGATGCTTCCATCGCCTTTTGTTTCGTCGGGGGCGGCAGTGAATTCAAGCGTGTGCAGCGTTGGGCGGAGGGAAGGGAAAAAGCGGAAAGCGGAAAGCAGAAAGTGGAAATGGGAAACGGGGAAGCGAAAAGCGGAAAACAGCCCGGTGAAATAGGCGGCCTGCTGGAATACGGAATAGATTCCACAGGCCAAGACATTTCACGGGCCTCGGCCTGTGAAGTAACAAACCAAACTTCACAGGCCAAGGAGGGCAGAGGGCAGAGGGCAGAGAGCAAAAATGAATTTCAGCTTCCTGCCGCGCCGAAGGTGGACGCAGGCGCGTCCGCTTTCCAAATTTCAGCTTTTAAGAATGTCCTGTGCCTGCCTTATCAACCGTTGAACCAGTTGGCCGCGTCACTGTCGGCGGCGGACGCGCACGTGGTGGTGATGGGCGAAGCCATGCTGGGTTTGGTGCATCCGTGCAAGATTTACAACATCCTGGCCGTGGGCGCGCCGGTCATCTACATTGGCCCGCGTCCCAGCCACGTCACGGAAATCCTGAATCGTCTCGGTGATGAATACCCGTCCATCCGTGTCATGCACGGCGAAGCGGACATTCTGGTGGATCAAATTCAATACTTGCGACAACGTGGAGTTACTGGTCAACGGCAATTGCCGATGGAAACGTTGTCAGCTTTTTCGCAAGCATCGTTGCTGCCGCGTCTGGCCGCGTTGATTGGCGGACCGGGAGAAGAAGGATGACTTGGACTGCTTCTGGCCACCAGAATGGCTTGTTTTAGAGCAGATTTTCTAGTTGACTGAACTGGCCGATGATGCTAAAAATGCTTATTAGGTGTATTCCGGTGTGCTGCTTTGTCTTGAGATTAAAGAAGTTATGAAAATTTCAAAAATCGCAATGAGTGTGAGTGCCGTGGCGGCCATGCTCGCATTGACCGTCGTTTCCCGCGCGGGCGACACTCCGAAGGTCAATCCATTTCTGACGGTTTTGAGCACGACAACGCAGGCGGAACTGCCTGCCAAAGCCAGCGATTTGGTGGCGCAAGCCGTTGCCAAACAGCAGCAGCAAACAACCGTTGATGTGGTCAGGGCGGCGCTGGGATTGAATCCGGCAGCGGCGGCGCTCATCGTGGGCTCCATCGCGCAGACGACGCCGGCGATGGCGGCGATTGCCGCGGGCACAGCGGTTGGCTTGGTGCCGGACCAGGCAGCGACGATTGCGCGCGCGGCGGCAACGGCGGCGCCACAGCAGGCGGGCAAAATTGTCGAGGCCGTCTGCCGCGTGCTGCCAGCAGCGTATTCTGAGGTAGCCGAGGCGGTGGCGGACGTGGTTCCCGGCGCGGGCAAGGAAATTCTGGCCGGAGTTTCCGCGGCCATCCCGGCCCTCAAGGGGGCGATTGATAAAGCTTTGCTCGCTGGCAATGGCGGTGTGCCGTCCGTGTACGCAGTGCTGACACAGATCGAGAGCACGCAACCGTCCGTCAGCTTGGGAGCGGGGGCCGCCGGCGGCACGATGTCAAGGGCCTTTGTCGCTCCAGTGGTCAAACCCCCCTACGTTGTGCCTCCGACCAGCCCGGTGAATCTGAATCCCGGCTCCGGCGTTCAGGTGCCGCCGGGCGGGCGCGTTTATGAAGACCCGTAAATTGTGCAATTTTAAGGATCAGCCCGTCTTCGGTCGAAGACGGGCTTTTTGTTTGGCGTCCGGTAAGTCGCGTGCAGGCTGGCAGGAAAGAAAAGTTTGTTTGGACAAAAAACGCCGGCCAAACGCCTTTCAAAAAATCAAAACCTTGCCGCAAGCTTTGAACCAAATTATCTTTCCAATGGACAGTGTCAAAATGCGGGGCATCATCAAATTCCTGTTTCGTCCGGTGCGCCAAGGCGGACGGTTGCTGGCGATGCTGATGATTTTTGTTTTTCTGTTCCATGGCGGCACGGCTTATGGCGACACTTTCACGGTAACCACCACGGCCGACAGCGGCGCGGGCTCGCTGCGCCAGGCCATTCTGAATGCCAACGCGAATTCAGGCCCGGACACCATCACTTTTCAAATCAGCAGCATGGCGCCCTTCACCATCAACCTGTCAAGCGCGCTGCCGGCCGTGACCGATCCGGTGACGATTGACGCCACCACGCAACCGGGATATTCCGGCACGCCCGTGGTGGAATTAAACGGGGCGTCCACCGTCGCGGGCAGCGTGGGGTTGCAATTGAACTCCGCGTTCAACACCGTGCTCGGGCTGGCCATCAACCGTTTTCCCGCGCAGGGCATCGTCTTGAGCGGTGTGTCGAACGTCATCCAGGGCAACTTCATCGGCACGGACACGACCGGCACCCTCGCGCGGGGCAATGGCAGTTTCGGCATCTGGGTGAAAAGCTTGGGCAACCAGATTGGCGGGAACAAGGCCGGCAACGGCAATGTGATTTCCGGCGGCAACGACACCGGCATTTATATTTACAACACGAGCAGCAACATCGTGCAGGGCAATTACATCGGCATCAGCGCCATGGGCACGGACCCGCTGGGCAATCTCAACAGCGGAGTCACGATTGACGGGAGCAGCGGAAACCTCATCGGCGGCGGCACCGTCGGCGCCCGCAATTTTCTATCCGGCAACGGAGTCAGCGGCGTCTTCCTGAACGGCGCGGGCGCCAGCCGGAACGTCATTCAAGGCAATTACATCGGCACGGATTATTCCGGCGGCCTCGTCGTCAGCAACGCGAACGACGGAATCACCCTGAACGGCGCGCCGTCGAATACCATCAGCGGCAATGTCATTTCCGGCAACGGAACCAACGGCGTCTTTTTGAACGGCGCGGGCGCCGTCAGCAACAGTGTCGCGGGGAATTTCATCGGCACGGACGCCGCGGGGAAACTGGCCTTGGGCAATCGCAATGCCGGCGTGACCATTGCCGCCGCCAGTGGAAATCTCATCGGCGCCAGCAACGTGATTTCCGGCAACCTGCGCGACGGAATTTTTTTGACCGGCGGCGCCAGCGGAAATCTTGTTCAAGGCAATATCATCGGCCTTTCGGCGGCAGGCGCCAACGCGCTGCCCAACGGCTTCAATGGCATTTCCATCAGCGGCGCTTCGTCGAACACCATCGGCGGCAGCGTTGCCGTCGCGGGCAATGTGATTTCCGGCAACGCTAACAACGGCGTCGGGATTTTGATGGTCACGGACATCTTGAACATCGTTTGCGGAAATTACATCGGCACGGATGTCACCGGCCGGAAAGCCGTCGCCAACACGCTGGCCGGCGTCCGCGTTCAGGGCTGCTCCAACGTCGTCGGCGGCGTGACGGCGGGGAGCGGCAATGTGATTTCCGGCAACGGCCAGCAGGGCGTGTGGCTGGTGGGGATAAACGGGAATGTGACGGGCAACGTTGTCGCAGGCAATCTCATCGGCCTGGATACCACCGGCGCGGGCAGCTTGGGCAACGCCAACGCCGGCATTGGCATTTCCGGCGCGGCCAGAAATCAAATCGGCGGGACAGCCGCCGCGGCGCGCAATGTGATTTCGGCGAATGGCAATTCGTCCTCCGGTCTGGGCGGCGTCTTTTTCGCCGGCGCGGGGACGACGGGCAATCAGTTGCAGGGAAATTACATCGGCACCGATGCGTCCGGCACCCTGGCCTTGGGCAATGTGAACGACGGGATTTATCTGCAGCAGGCGGGCACGAATTTCATCGGCGGCAGCGCGGCGGGCGCGGGCAACCTGATTTCAGCCAATGGCGTGGATGGCATCTACCTGACCAACGCCTCGTGGAACCCGATTCAGGGAAATTTCATCGGCACCAAGGCGGACGGGGCCAATGCGCTCGGCAACACTTTTCACAACGTGGACCTTGATGTGAACGCGACCAACAACACGATTGGCGGTTCGACGCCGGGCGCGGGCAACCACATTGCGTTCGCCCAGACAGCGCTCCGCTCGGGCGTGCGAGTCCGCGCCGGCAGCCTGCACAATTTGATCAGCGGCAATTCCATTTTCAGCAATGCCGAGCTGGGGATTGATCTGGGCACGTTGGGGGTGACGGCCAACGTGGATTGCGAGACCGGGCAGGCGGGCGCGGCGAACGCAGGGCAAAATTATCCGGTCTTGACGAATATTTACAGCGGTGTTGCGACCCAAATCCGCGGCACGCTGGACAGCGGCGCGGGCAAGACCTACCTGCTCCAGTTTTTTTCGAATCCATCCGGCAACGCGCTTGGCTATGGCGAAGGCCGGGTTTTTCTGGGACAGACCAATTTGACTTTGGGTGCGTCGTGCTCGTCCAACTTCACGGTGTTGCTGCCGGTCTCCGTCCCGGCAGGCTGGGTGGTGACCGCCACCGCCACCGACCCGGCCAACAACACCTCCGAATTTTCGGCGTGGGTGCCGGTCTTGATCTTGATTGTTCCCCCGTTGCAGTTGGACGGCTTGAACAGGACCAACCGGCAGATTTCACTTTCCTGGACGAACAACGGCGGAAGTTATGACAACGGCGGAAGTTATGTTTTGCAGCGCGCGTTCAGCCTCTCCCCGCCGGTGCAATGGACAACCGTCACCAACGCGCCTTTGCTTACCAACGGGTTCTTTGTGCTGACCTTGTCCGCCACCAACAGTAACGCTTTCTACCGGCTGGCGGCGCAGTGAGAATGCCAGGATTCTGAAATGGGAGATTATTGCCGTCGCCGTCTGGCAAAGCCGGCCAGCAACGCGGCTCCCACGGCGGACAGGCACAGGGTGCCCGGCTCCGGCACCGTGGCGTCCAACTCCATGGCGAACTTAACTTTTTCGCTATTGCTCAGCAATTCCCAACTGCCTCCATTGTTGAACCAATAGTCGCCGTAATTGTATCCAACGGTCGGCGGTGCAAAAACAGGCAATCCAACCTGGTCGGCTCCGGACAATCCTTGGAACGTCACGGACACCGTTAAAGTGGAGGGCAACTGCATGTTGGGATCTAGCGGGACAGTGCCACCCGAAAAATCCGCCGGGGAAAAACTCAGCACCGCAGAATTTTGACCCACAGCAGACAGCGGGGTTTGAATGGCAAACTGACCGGTGTCGTAGAAAATGGTGCCTGGCGCACTGTAACCGTTGAAGATCGAGCCATCATTCAAATAGAAACGCACATCGGCCGTGACCGTGCCGGTGAAGGTCGCATTGGGGCTGTAATACTCGAAGGAAAAACTGTTCAAATAGGGATACGTCGTGTTATTGGCCAGAAAAATCTGGTCGCCGATTTCCTGGCCGTTGGGAAAGTTCAACACGTTACCAGTATCTGTCGTGGTGTTGTCGTAAACAAATCCCTCTTGCGCCGTTACCGTAATGGCAGGCAAAATGGCAACGACCCAGATTTTCCAGTTCCAAGGCTTCATATGGATATTGAATTATATTGAATTGGACTTCACACTTTGGCCCCTGCAAAAATATCCACGCCAAACCATGAAAGCAGGACATCTTTTATCGCCAGGTCATTCGTGTCAAGCTATTTTCAAAAATAATCTTGCTTTCCCCCGCCGGTCTTCCTATTATTCTGCCTTCTAAAAAACCCGGGAATATTCAGAATATTCAGTGCAGAAGGCAGGCGGAAATATAATGGGGCAGTTCTTAATTTGCGGGCTGTTGGGGTTCGGTATCAGCTTTGGCGTTATTTTGATGACACTGCGGCTGCAGCGTCATTCCAAATCCAAATTCACGGGGGGGCGGAACGAATTTCACCATGCAGACCGGGCACCGGTTTCGCGCTTGGGCGGCATCGGTCTGGCCGCCGCCTTCGTTTCCGTGGCCATCCTGTCTTTGACGGTTTTACGTCGTCCATTAACCTTGGAAAGCGCAGGCATCGTCGGCGCGGCGCTCGCCATGTTCGGGTTGGGCCTGTGGGATGACCTGCGCGCCTTGGGGGCCAGACGGAAACTTTGGGGCCAGGTGATAATCGCCACCGCCGCCTATTGTCTCGGAATCGGCATCAACCACTTCAAAATTCCCCTTACCAGCCACATCATTGATTTCGGATTCTGGTCGTGGCCGGTTACCGTCTTCTGGCTCGTGGCCATGACCAACCTGATCAACCTGATTGACGGCGTGGACGGTCTGGCAGGCGGCATATCCCTGATGTTGATGCTGCTGATGTCGGTGGTGGGCGGCGCCACCGGCTGCGTGTCGCTCCTGGCCGCCGGCATGGCGGGGGCCTTGTTCGCCTTTCTGCGGTTCAACTTCCCGCCCGCCCGCATCTACATGGGCGATGGCGGCGCGTATTTTCTCGGTTTCCTGATTGGACTCCTCACCATCGCCAGTTCCCACAAGGGCACGGTGGTGGCGGCGTTGATTGCCCCGTTGTTTGTGCTGGCCCTGCCGATTCTGGACACCTCACTGGCCATCCTGCGCCGCGGTCTTCGCGGCCTGCCCTTGTTCCGCGCCGACCGCCGGCACATCCATCACCGGCTGCTGGAGAGCGGTCTGTCGCGGCGAAACGTGGTGTTGGGCGTTTATGCCTTCACGGCATTTTTCCTCGGACTCGGCTTCCTCGCCTTCTGGGGGCGCGGCCAGTATCTGCCGCTGATTTTGGGCGGCGCCGTTTTGGCGGTGCTGCTGACGGCGGGCCGGTTGAACTTCAGCCGCGAATGGTTTGCCGTCGGGCGCGTGCTGGGCAATTCCCTGAACACGCGCGCCAAGATCCAGTATGCCGTCGCCCAGACCCGCTGGCTCGCCATGGAAGGCACCCGGTGTCAAACCATCGGAAACCTCTGCGAAGACACGGGGTTCATCGCCCGCAAACTCGGCTATGACAATATGCACATCCGGCTGGAAGACGACGAACGGACGTGGCGCATCACGCCCGTCAACGGAAACGATCTCTGCCTTTTCCGGCACAAGCTGCCCGGCCATCGCTGCTGTTTCATCGAGCTTGGCGTGTCCTCCCTGAAGACGGAGGACGTCACCTCACCCGCCGGCACCGGCGCATTCGTCCTCAGGGACTACAGCATTTTGAGCGAACTGCTGGCCGAGGGCTGGGCCAAAGCCATTGTGGCTTGGGAGAAGCAGAACCAATTGCCGGTGAGCTTTGGCGCGCGCCTGACTCCGGCTCCCGAAAAACAGCCTGAAAAAATTCCTGCGCTGCAAACTGCAACGACTTGAACTTGAAATCCTTGGCGGCGGTCTTTGAATCGATCATACAGGTTGCTCCAGAACGAATTCATTGAAAGCCGCTCATTGCCAGCCCTGAATCCAATCGTAGCGGAATGTCATCTCGTTTGTGGAGTAACCTTTATACCACTTGGTATGGCCGTCCTCAAAGAGAAGATTCCGGCCTTTGCTATGGATCCTCCATTCTTCCGCCGGAACGCCGTTCTCGGGACCTGTGCGCAGCGAGAACTCCATCGCGAGTCCAAATTCGTGGATGGAAGGAACAATCTCCAAGACGAGCGGAGACCGAGTGTCGGTTGGGAGCGAAATCAAAACTGGGGCGGGCGTCTGCGAGGGTTGGCGTACCGATGGGGGCATGCATGCGCGGCACGCCGGGGCACGACATTGCGATCCGGAGCCAGGGAAGGGAAATCTTGGGTCAAGCCGCCGCCTGACGAGCTACCGGGCTGCTCCACCCCGCGATTCGCCCTGAGTTTACGGGCTTCTCAAGCTCTCGACAAGCCTGGAATCGGGGACTCCATCGGGTTTGTCGCCACTTTGTCGCCACTTTCTAGGGCATTCTTTGGCCAAATGCCGATCGGCTGGCATTCAAGTGAGATCTCCCATTCCTGTTCGAAGACCACGTTGTAATCTTCCCCCGTTTTGGTCCGGCGTTGGGCCAGTCGGGCATGGACTGAAGCAGCGTGATTTTTCATGCAAGGCTGTCGAAATAGGGGCGCATGACATTGAGCACCCGGCAGACCTTGGCGTAATGCCAGAGTTCCTCGGAGGTGGCTTTTTTGTCCCGCCACGCATCCCGCAGCGCCTCGACTGCGATGTTGACGCCGATGCGATTGCGAAAACGGAAACAGTCGGCCACCGTTTTCGCGACGCCATAGACCGGCACGGACACGCGTTGGATGACATGCTGTTTGATTCCTTCGGTCATCATTTCCCCTGAAAGGGTCACGATGCGCAGCGTCGGGGTGGTGGATTTTGGCGGTCGCGTTCCGCGTGGAATCGCCATCCAGACCTCGGCGGGATTCTCGGTGGTAAGGCCATGAAAACGGAGGGCGGATACCAGGCAGATCACGCCTTTCGGCGAGCGTTTGGCCGCTTCTGCCAGCGAATGGTTTTCGGTCATCGGCGCATCGGTCTGGACGTAAAGCCCCCGGCCGGTCTTCAGCAGATCGCCGCGCTCAACCAG